>Ga0137399_10000008_pt1 | contig 73004 bp, 72 predicted proteins | sample czorhiz316metaG_FD_104810 | JGI IMG/M metagenome (GOLD analysis project Ga0137399, IMG submission 104810) | Vadose zone soil microbial communities from Angelo Coast Range Reserve, California, USA - czorhiz3.16 metaG | ecosystem: Environmental > Terrestrial > Soil > Vadose zone | place: USA...
CCGTTCGGTTTTCGCAATGCGCTGGCGATTTTTGCGACCAACTTGTTCGGTCCGATGCCGGCGGACGAAGTGAGTTTCGTCTTTTGAAAAATTAAATCGCGGATCACCTGCGCGAGCGGTCCGGGCGCGCCACGGTGCGCTGTGACGTCGAGATACGCTTCATCGAGCGAAAGCGGTTCCACTAGCGGACTGAACCGGTGCAAGATTTCGCGGACGACGGCCGCTTCGCGTCGGTAAACATCGAAGCGCGTCGGCAAAACGATTAGATTCGGGCAACGCTGCAACGCCATGAACGTCGGCATGGCGGAGTGAACACCGAACGCGCGCGCTTCGTAATTGCACGTGGTCAGCACGCCGCGGCGATCGCGCGCGCCGCCGACACCGACCGGTTTTCCGCGCAGAGCGGGCCGGTCCCGCACTTCAATCGCCGCGTAAAAGCAATCCATGTCGAGGTGAATGATCGCCCGCGGCGTTGCATCGCTTGCCACTCGCCAATGTAGCTTCAAAAGATGGCAATCTCATGTGAAGCGGCCATTGACGTTTGGGTTGACGGCGAAAATGGAAATCGCTAAAAATGTGGTTCCCACCCGCAGGCCATGTCTCTCATCCCGAGCGAATCGTATAGTTTTCCCGATCACTTCACGACTACGGTGATTCCTTCACGCAGGCCGAAGAAGGAGGAGCCGGAGGCGGCGCCGGTCGAGATGCGGCGAAAAAGACCTTCGATTGTTGCGTTGCCCAATCCAAAGCCGCAGCCAGCACCGGCCACCAGTCCGGAAAATTCCGAAGCAGTGCGCAGCAAACCGACTGTGCCCGTGCCGAATCCAGCCCTGCGTCGGGCGAACGCGCCGCCACCGCGGATTCCAGAGACACCAGTCAGGAAGATTCCGCTTCTGGCCAGTTTGAAACCAAAACTCCGTTGGAACATGCGCGCACCGGCAATGGATCCTGCTCCAGTCGCCAAGAACGATGGAGAGCAAATTCCTCCCCCGCCGGCGGCGCCTGTGCGAAATATTATTCAAATGAAGCCGGTCCCGCCACTTGCGCGTCCGCCGCGGGTAATGCCTCCGCCAGAACGTCCGGTTCCGCAAAATCCTGCTCCACCACCGCCGCCAAAGCCAATTGCGGTTGCGAAAACAACCCGACCCGCTCAGGCTCCGGTTGGCGAAACTCCGCGGCCGGTGGCCGTACCCAATCCGCAAGCCGACTTTTTCGAAATGTTCGCGCAAGGCGGCGAGACCGCGCTTTCGAAGCGGCGTCGCAAAGCAAAAATGCGTCGATTCATTGCCTGCGAAAGCGTGGCATTGGCCGTCCTGCTGCCACTGGCAATCCTGGGGCTGGCACGGCATCCGGACAATGTCGCGCTGGTTTGGATCATGAACATTTTGACGATTGCGTCTGCCGTCGCGGCAGCCCTCATTCCGATCCTTTTCTTCGCCATCACGCCTACGCTGCCTGAAATCGAGCGCTAAAATCGATTCGATGCGGCAAGATCGACCCGCCTTCGCCCAAGCTGTGGCGTGGCAGGCATCGCACCGGCAGGATTGCGTTTTCGCGGAATTTACGCGATGACGATCGACGATTATGAAGCCGGCGGTCACGCGAGTGTTCATGGTGCGGCATGGCGCGACCGTATTGAGCGCTGAAGATCGCTTTGCCGGCGCGACCGACGTCGCTCTTTCAGATGAAGGTCGCGAACAAACGCGGCGATTGGCCGATCGCCTGAGTCACGAAAAAATCATGGCCGTCTATGCGTCACCTTTGGGTCGGACGGTTGAAACGGCGCAAATTTTGGCGGGACCGCACAAACTCGAGGTCCAGACGCGCGAAGGGTTTCGTGAAATTAACCATGGACGCTGGGAACAAATGACGCGACGCGAAGTGGAAGAAAAATTTCCGGAAGAAGCCGCCGAATGGGAAAAAGACCCGTACACGTTTGCGCCGGTGGGCGGCGAGAGTGGATTGGCGGTGACTGCGCGGGCGTTGCCGGCGTTAATCGAGCTTGTTCGAAAACATGCCGGCCAGAATATTTTGGTCGTCTCGCACAAAGCGACCATTCGGCTGCTACTCAGCTCGCTCCTTGGATTCGATCCGCGCCGTTATCGCGACAATCTGGATCAAAAACCCGCTGCGCTAAACGTGGTCGATTTTCGCGACGCCACGCGCGCGCGGCTCACTTTGTTCAACGACACTTCGCATTACGACAAAGCCGGAAGTGCGATTCCCGAAATTCCGGAATCGCGTTTGTCGAAGTGGTGGAACGAACGCAGCGGCGCGTAACGCGTTCGACCGAAGCTCACCCGTCCTGAGTTTGCGCGCGTCGATCGAGAAGCTTGCTCCTGAGTTCGGCGATTAAATCCTTGTGCTCTTTCCGACCAATCAGGTCTTCGAGTTCATGAGGATCTTTTTTGACGTCGAAAAATCGGTAGGGCTCGCTATCTCGGTTCAGCATCAGTTTCCAATCGGGGTCGAGATACATCATCTCAAGCGCGAATTCAGAAATCGCAAACGACCGGTGCTCGGGGTTTGCCTTTTGGAGCACGGGCGACAACGAACGCGCAAAATGAGTGTAATTAATTTTTGCGCCAGCGAAATCGCTCAGGGTTGGACCGGCATCAAACAACTCGACCGGCCTATCGATAATTTTGCCGGCGAGAGACGATTTTTTCATTTCCGGCGCGCTCACGATTAGCGGAATGCGCACCGCCGGATTTAAAAAGTTGGATTTATGAATTAGGTCGTAGTCGCCATTCATTTCACCGTGATCGGACGTGAATAAGATAACAGTCCGGTCCGATTCTCCTCTGGTTTCGATTTCCTTGAGAATCTGTCCGATCTGATCGTCGATCAGCGTTACTTTTCCGGCGTAACTGGCCCGCAGCTCCCGCGCATTGTCGATCTTGCCGGGCGACTCAGCGAACTTTTGATCCAGCTCTCCTTTCGGGCCGCGATCTCGAACTCGAGGTCGCTCGATCGGCTCCGGCATGTCGTCCGGGCGATACATGCTGGCGTAAGGCTCGGGTGTGTCCCACGGTTCGTGCGGCCCGGCAAAACTGACCCAGCAAAACCACGGCTCCGAGCGTTTGTAATCGCGAAGGTAATTTTTTGCCTGCTGACCCACATAAACATCGTAGTACTCCGCCAACGGAAGGGGCGACGGTCGAACGAGAGTTTTATTTTTTCCAGCACGCTCCTTGATGTCTTTCCGAAAGGCGTCGAGCAGGCCTAACGAATCCCAACGCGCCGTCATATGACAAATGGTGTCGACACTGGCGCGCGGCCCTCGGATTTCATCGACATCGTCCAGGCCGTAAGAATGCAAAACGTGCTCGACCTTGCGCAGGTCCGGTCCTCGCCGATGCAGCGCGCTTTTTCCGAACAAGCTCGTTCGATAACCGGCATCACGGATCGCAGCCATCCAGGTCGGAGTTCCCTCCGGCAATTCGTAGGGGCGATTGTCCCAGACGCCGGTGTTGTGCGGATAACGTCCTATTGCCAGTGAAAGCCGTGCCGGAAGGCAGACGGGAGAATTTGTCACGCAATTCGAAAACCGAACGCCGTCGCGCGCGATCCGATCGATGTTCGGAGTTTTGACCCAGTTTCCGGTGCAGCCGAGCGCGTCAGCGCGAAGCTGGTCGCACATGATGAACAAGATATTGGGCTTCACGAACAATCAGCGTTTGAACAGCGCCTTGAGACGGTGGCGGCGATTGCGCCGGGTGTAAATAGCATCCGCCAACTCCCGATAGCGCGCATACGATTCGGAAGCGTAAAATTCCTTCAGGTCACAGTACGAATTGGAATCTGAACTGACGTCCAATCGCAGCAGTGCTGAATTATTTCGTCCCAATGCCGTCATCAGGCGATGATTGGAGGCTTCGAATCGGTTGCGCAATCGCTCGAGGTCAGCATTGCTCAGAAGACTGCGAGTTTCATCTAGGCCGAGACGCCGTGAAGCTTTTTCGCTCGCAGACCGGCGATGCAGAAAATCCGCGTAGTCGATAGGAGTTTTCAAATCGAGCGAATAGGCCAGCTCGTAGACATTGAGCGACACCTGGGCACGATCGATGTCGATCAAATCCGGCACCGGTTCAAGCCCGGCTGCGGCGATGAACGCCCAGAACACATCCGACGCGACCTCGTCGTAGAAAACGACTTTGCAATCGCCAAACGCGTCGCGCCACGCTTCGTAATTTGCGAACCAATCGGGACGGCAAAAGCGCTCGCCGGCCGTGTCGCAAAGTCTCGCGACAAATTTGCTGATGTCTTCGGTGAGCTCGTTCGTCTTCACCATCTGATTGAAGTAGGAATCGATCCAACGGTCCTGTCGTCGCACAAAAAGGACAACGACGGCCGGCGCAGTTGTCGGAAGCAGCTCGCGTAATCGCCGGGTATGTTGCGGTCGAAAGTTCTCGGCCGAGAGCACGACTGACTCCGAATCTGGACGCCAATCCTGGAGAAGCTCGGCAACGAGCTTTGCCGGATCGAGCGTGCTCACATCAATTTCGGGAAAAGCGCGCTGGAAAGTCAGCGACGGGCGTCGGCTCAACGCGGTCGCCAGAAGCTTCGCGTTGCCCGCCATTTCGGCGACGACAGGCAGAACCGGCACGTAAATGCCGTGTTTGCGGAGGTACCCCGGATCCGCGCGCAACCGCCGTTGCAGATACGTCGACGCCGTCTTTGGAGCGCCGACGTGAAGAACAATTCGCGGACTGCTCGCCGCGATCACAGTGGAACTTTCACCGCCTTCACCAGTTTGCCTTTTTCGTATCGGTGAAGATAACCTTTTTCGAGTGAAGCGGCATTCGGTGGCAATGGCTCGTAGGAATGCCAGACGCGAATCGATCCGCTGATCAACTCCCCGAACCCCCGATAGTTGAAACTCGGGGAGAGCGTGTACGGATTAAAGTTCAGTAACTCCATCGCCAGCGACAGATAAGTTTGATCGCTCCACACCTTCTCCCGGTATTTTTGCGCTAACGCCAGCGTACGATCGAACACCGCGCGCACTTCCGGCTGGCGCGGCTTACAAAACATCACGCCCGAGTTGTAAATGATTTGGCCAAGTGGCGTGACTCCCTCGTTAAGCATCACCTGACGGAAATCGCGAAAATCGGCCAGTGAGTAATGCGGCGCCGGTACAATCGCGATGCCGTGCTGCTCCGCCTTTTCGAACCCGAGCGAGATGTCGGCGATTACGCGGGTGTCGGCATCGAGGAACAGAGCGGTCTCGATCTCTTCTGGCAAACAAGGGAAAAATTCGGTCTTTCTCGCCTTTCCTGAAAGGTGGCAATCGCGCCTTATGACTTCAATGCCCGCCGGTAAACTGCCGACATCTGTCGCCGCATCGGTGATCATGAATATCGGATACGGCGGCAGCTGACTTTCGCGGATACAACTCGTGACCCGATCCACCCATTCCGCGCCCCAGGCGGGAAAGACAATCGCGCGGTTGGTCTTCTTCATCGACATTCGGGAAATTGCGGCAGCGCAGGATATTGCTCATGAGGCTTCGCCGTGGCAAGTGTCCGCGTGACCCATTTGGCCCCATTAGTCATCGGTGCGACCGGTGGCTCCGGCACGCGAGTGATCGCGCGCATCGCCAAGCACGCCGGCTACAATCTCGGGAGCAGGTTGAATTCGTCCGAGGATGCGTTGGAATTTTATTCGTTTCACGACGCCTGGATTAATCCGTTCGTTTCCGCGCAGCGCCGGCGCGAAACAATGACGCCCTGGCAATCGGCGCGGATGAAAGAGGATTTTTACGCCGCTCTGGCGCGTCACATTCCGGAAGCGGAACGACGCGGAACGCGGTGGGGTTGGAAAGCGCCGCGCAGCATTTATCTACTGCCGTTCTTGTCCGCGCAATTCCCGCAATTGAAATTCATTCACTTGTTGCGTGACGGCCGCGACATGGCCCTTTCGCAAAATCAAAATCAGCTTCGCAAACATGGGCGCGCGGTGCTGAGCTTGCGCGAACGGCTGTTTCACTCGACGGCGGAGAATTCGATGTTGTTGTGGGCAAGCGTAAATCTGCGCGCTGCCGATTATGGCGAGTCCAGTCTTCGCGAAAACTATCTCCGTGTGCGATTCGAAGATCTTTGCGCCCAACCGCTGGAGACAACGGCCCGGATTGTGAACTTTCTGGAAGCGCCGATTGATCCCGCACCGATCGCGCAAGCGGAAATAACGGCACCGAAAACGCTCGGCCGCTGGCGTGACTGTTCGCCGCGAATCATTTCAAAGCTCGAAGCATTGGCCGCGACCTCGCTTCGCCGATTTGGGTATTTGAATTAGGAGAGCTGCCAGAAACGCGATGCTCTACGACCAGCGCAAGATCGACCCGCCTTCGTCCGGCAGCTGCCGGACTACGGCGCGGCAGGCAAACGAATCAAATTCGGACTTTGCAATGAGACTTTCCCTTTCAATATTGGGAGGCTAACTTTTCTCGAATGGACGCTTTCGAAACGCACCCGCCTTCGCCCGACTACGGTGCGGCAGGCCACGACCCACACACTCACGCCGGGGAACACGAACACCACGAGCTCGGTTGGTGGCGTAAATACATTTTTTCGACCGACCACAAAGTCATCGGCATTCAGTACGGGCTTTGCGGACTGGTTTTTCTCTTCTTCGGTTTTAGCCTGATGATGATCATGCGCTGGCAGCTGGCCTATCCCGGCCAGGCCCTGCCGGTGATTGGCAAGTGGTTGCCGTATTTCTTTGGGGCCAACACGATGCCAGACGGCAAAATGACGCCCGAGTTTTACAACTCCTTGGGCGCGATGCACGGCACGATCATGATCTTTTTGGGCGTCGTGCCGGTGGCGTTCGCCGCGTTCGGCAATTTTGTCGTGCCGCTCCAAATCGGTGCGCCGGACATGACCTTTCCAAAAGTGAACGCCGCCAGTTTCTGGGCGTTCGGCGTCGGCGGAGTGATCATGTTGACCAGTTTTTTTGTTCCCGGCGGCGCGGCCAAGGGCGGCTGGACTTCCTATACACCTTTGTCCGATATCTCTGACAAGGGCCCGGGGTTCCATCCATTTCTCAACGGCCAAACGTTGTGGCTCCTCGGATTCATTTTCCTGATCACGTCGTCATTGCTCGGTGCGGTCAATTTTATTACGACCATCATTCAACTGCGCGCCAAAGGGCTGACTTGGATGCGCCTCCCATTTTTCGTCTGGTCGCAATTTGTCACTGCATTTCTCTTGCTCCTCGCATTTCCACCGCTCGAAGCGGCGATCGTCATGCAACTGATGGACCGCACCGCGGCGACGAGCTTTTTTCTGCCCGCTGGAATGATCGTCAACGGTGCGCCGCTGCACATCAGCGGCGGCGGCAGTCCGCTTTTATGGCAACACTTGTTTTGGTTTCTCGGGCATCCGGAAGTTTACGTGTTGATCCTGCCCGCGTTTGGAATTGTGGCCGAAATTTTGGCTAACAATTCGCGCAAACCGCTTTGGGGTTACAAGTCGCTCGTGTTTTCCGTGCTCGTGATCGGCTTTTTGTCGTTCGTGGTTTGGGCGCATCACATGTGGCTCACCGGCATGGGTTCGACTGTGAGCGCTTTTTTCCAAACCACCACGCTGCTCATTTCAATTCCATCCGTGATCATTCTCAGCGCATTTTTCATTTCACTTTGGGGCGGCTCGATCCGCTTCACGGTGCCGATGTTATGGGCAACCGCGTTTCTTCCCATGTTCGGCATTGGCGGACTGACGGGTATACCGCTGGCGTTTAATTCAGCCGATCTTTACCTGCACGACACCTATTACATCATTGCGCATTTCCATTACATCGTCGCTCCGGGGACGATCTTCGGATTGTTTGCCGGCATTTATTACTGGTACCCAAAGGCGACGGGGCGCGTCATGAACGAGTTCTGGGGCAAGGTGCATTTCTGGCCGTCGCTCATTTGCATGAACGTAATCTTTCTGCCGATGTTTTTGCAGGGAATGCTCGGCATGCATCGCCGCTGGTACGATGGCGGCCAGGGCTGGACGCTTTCCGGCGAACACATTTGGGGGCTGACCGGTTTTCAGTGGAACACGCCGATCTCGTGGGCAGCGTGGATCATGGGGCTCGCCCAAATTCCATTCATCATCAATTTCTTTTGGAGCATTAAGCACGGCAAAAAAGTGAACGACAATCCGTGGGAAGCGACCACCCTGGAGTGGACCGCCCCTTCGCCGCCGCCACACGGAAACTTCGTTATTACGCCGGTCGCTTATCGCGGCCCCTACGAATACAGCCTGCCCGGTCGGGAAAAGGATTTCACCATGCAAAACGAACCGGTCGAACCGGCTGAGCGCTCACGACGAGCGGTCGCCGAACCGGCGCTGGTGCATTAACGAATGGAAATTCCGTACACCATCTCCACTCGACCGGACACCGGCCTGTGGAACGCGAAGATCGGCATCTGGTTGTTTCTTGCGTCCGAAGTGATGCTCTTCGGCGGACTTTTTTCCGCCTACGTTTTCCTTCGCCTCGACGCTCAGCCGGGTGAATGGCCGCACGGCCTGCTCAACGTTCCGGTCGGGACAATGAACACGGCGATCCTGATCCTGTCCTCGGTCACAGTCGTTCTCGCTTGGGCCGCGCTAAAAATGCGCCGTTACCGCGCCTATTGGTGGTACATGCTCGCCACCATTCTGTGCGGCATCATCTTTCTTTTCGTTAAGCTTTACTACGAGTGGCCGCAGAAGTTTGAGCATTACGGCATTTTCATCAAACCGGCTGCGCTCGAAAAATACGAGCAGTACCTCGGTAATAGTCGCCGAACCGAGAAGGGGATGGAGCCGCGGATCGAGATCAGTGGTCACTTGCACAATCCGGAAGCGCTCAAAGACGCGAACATCAAGGAATACGAAGTCGGTCTCGATCCGGTTTACGTGGATCCCAACAATCCGGCGAACGATCGTCCACACTTTCTTTACGTTCCGCCGACCGACCACGTCGCGACGATTGAGAAGGAAGACGTCGCCCGAGTCGATTCATTCGGGCCGTGGCACAGCGCGTATTTCGCCAGTTACTTCACCATCACCGGATTGCACGGGGCGCACGTGCTCGGCGGCGTCCTCGTTTTTATTTACATGTGGTTGCCGGTCAGCAAAAAAGTTTATCAACGCAATCCCGAGCATCTTGCCAATCGCGTCGAAGTGTCCGGACTTTTCTGGCACTTTGTCGATCTGGTCTGGATTTTTGTCTTCCCCCTTTTCTATTTGCTCTGACGCATGAACAATCCGCCAGATATTGCCCAAGACCCCGCCGAGCATGAGGAATACGCGCATGGCGTGCACCAACACGTCTCGCGGTATTTGATTGTTGGGGCGATACTGCTCTTCTTCACACTCCTTACTGTCGCGTTATCCTACGTCGATTTCGGCGGGTTCTTTTCATGGCTGTTTCATGTTCATATTTCGCCAAAAACAGGCGGAAAGTTGAACATTGCGGTCGCCCTTCTCGTCGCCGCTTTCAAAGTCAGCTTAGTTGGGCTGATCTTTATGCATCTCGCGGCGGAGAAACGTCTCATCTATCGCGTTTTGATTTTTACCGGCTTCTTCGTCCTTGGCCTTTTCTGGCTCACTTATCTCGCTTGGTACGATCCCATCCATCTCTAGATGTCACTCAAAGCTTTCCATATCGTCTTCGTGATTTTCTCAACCCTGCTCGCGTTGGGTGTGGGAGCGTGGTGCATTTGGGTCAATCTCGTCGAAGGCGCGCCGGTTTATCTCGCGGGCGCGGTCGCGTCGTTTGCCTGCGCGGTTGCCCTCATCATTTACGGCGTCTGGTTTTATCGGAAAATGAAACGGCTCCGCATCATCACATGAAAAAGCTTTTCGCGATCACGACGATGTCGATCTTTCTCGTCGCGCAGCAGGCGAGCGCATGTCCGTTTTGTTACGGCGCGAAAGATGGCAAATCGACCGAGCACATGGCCGTGGCAATCTGGTTTCTGTTCGGCGCGGTGATGTCGGTAATCGGTGGAATCGGTGCGTTTAGTTTCAAGATTTGGAAACACGGCCGGATGCCGCTCGAGCCGCATCAGGAAATCAACGAAGAAGATCTGGAGAAGTATGAGTAGCCTCGCGCTCATTAACGAATTTATTGGCCTCCCGCCAAACGCCTCCGAGCATGGCTACCAGATCGATCACATTATCGAATTCGCGCACTGGTTTATGGGCGCGCTCTTTGTCGGCTGGTCGGCCTTTTTTGTTTTTGTCCTGATCCGGTTTCGCAAGAGCCGCCACCCCAAAGCGGATCATGCCGGCGTTCGCAGCGGAATTTCCACCCATCTCGAGTTTTCTGTCGTGTTGATCGAGGCCGTTTTGCTGATCGGTTTCGCGATTCCGCTTTGGGCGAAACGCGTGAACGAATTTCCGCCGACCCAGGACGCGATTCTGGTTCACGTGGTCGGCCAACAGTTCAATTGGACTTTCCATATGCCGGGACCGGACGGTCAATTTGGACGGCGCGAGATTGATTTGGTGACAAACTCAAATCCGCTCGGCATCGATCCCAATGATCCGGCCGGCAAAGACGACATTGTCGTTCTGGGCGAATTGCACGTGCCGGTCAACCGGCCGGTCATCATCGAGCTTTCTTCAAAAGATGTGATCCATAATTTTTGTCTGCCGCACATGCGCATCGCGGCGGACGCGATCCCCGGCTCGCTCATCCCGATGTGGTTCAAACCGATCAAAGCGGGCCCTTATGAAGTCGTTTGCGGTCAGCTCTGCGGCCTCGGCCATTACGGAATGAAGGGAATGGTCGTGGTCGATGAACCGGCCGAGTATCAAACCTGGTTGAAAGAACGCGCTGAATTGGCCGGCACCCAGAACGCGCCTGCCCCGGCCGCGCCGAAAACAGAAAATCCCGCCGCGAAACCGGAACAAAAGCCGGCCCAACCTGCGCCAACTCCGAGCGGCGAATAGTCGAAGCGCGCAAACGTGGCGCAAAGATCGACATCTACGCCGCCCGTCCGGCTCGGACCGCGCTGGCTCAATCGTTTTGTTTGGTTCACCGCGTTCGCGACCCTGCTGCTGATTTGCAGCGGCGGAATGGTCACGAGCAAAGGCGTCGGCCTCGCCGTGCCCGACTGGCCGACGACGTTCGGCTACAACATGTTTTTGTTTCCGGTCTCCAAATGGATCGGCGGCGTTTTGTTCGAGCACACCCATCGCTTGATCGCATCGACGGTCGGATTTCTCACCATCATTCTAGCAATCTGGCTTTGGCGAACCGAAGATCGACAATCGGTCAAGACACTCGGTTTGATCGCAGTTGCGGGCGTGATTCTGCAGGGAATTCTCGGCGGCCTGCGCGTGACGATGTTGAAAGACGAGATAGGAGTCTTTCACGCCTGTCTCGCGCAAGCGTTTCTCGGTTTGATTGTGCTCATCGCGATCGTGACCACGGGGTTCTGGCGATCGCTCGAGCCGGTAGATGTCGATCCAGGAAAATTTGCGCGGATCAAAACACTCGCGATTGCAACGACACTCGCGATCTACGCGCAGCTCGCACTCGGCGCGACCATGCGGCATCAGCACAAGGATTTGGCGATCCTTGATTTTCCAACCGCGAATGGCGCGTGGATTCCGGACACGAGCGCGACCGCACTGGCCAAGATCAACGCATGGCGCGACGCACGCGCGCTGTCGGATGTAGATGCGTTTCAAATCTGGCTGCAAATGACGCACCGTTTTCTCGCAGCACTGATCGGCATCGCCGTAATTGCGCTTTGTGTTCGGGTTTGGAAGGACGCGCGCGCGATCATTGCGCTTCGCCGACTGTCGATCTTGTGGGTCGTTTTGTTCTTTCTTCAGTTCACGCTCGGTGCTTCGACCATTTGGAGTAATAAAGCGGCCGATGTTGCGACCGTGCATGTCGCTGTTGGTGCGATCATGTTATCGTTGGGTGTGAGCGCCTGGGCCCTTTCCTGGCGCGTTTTGCAGGCGAGAAATTCATGAAAGTGGCGACAATGGACTCAACTGAACCCGAAACTAGAAACGCCCGCTCCGGATTCATTCGCGATTTGGTTGAGCTGGTCAAAGCGCGGCTCACGCTACTCGTTTTACTGACAACGGCCGTCGGCTTTTATCTCGGCGCCGAAGGTCCGGTCAACTTTGCGGCGCTGTTGCATACGGTTTTTGGAACAGCGGCGGCCGCAGCCGGCGCGGCCGCGCTCAATCAATGGTGGGAATACAAACTTGACGCATTGATGCAGCGAACGCGATCCCGCCCGGTTCCGGCCGGACGAATGCGGCCACGGGCCGCGGTCGTTCTCGGCACCGCCTTATCGATCTTCGGCGTAGCCTATCTCGCCTTCGTCTGCAATGCGCTCAGTGCCGCCCTCGCCGCGATCACGATCATTATCTACATCTTCGCTTACACGCCGTTGAAACGCGTCAGCACTTTCAACACCGCCCTCGGCGCGGTTCCGGGGGCATTGCCGCCGATGATTGGTTGGGCAGCGGCGCGCGGAACGCTCAACGCGGGGGCGTGGATGCTTTTTGCGATTCTGTTTTTTTGGCAACTGCCGCATTTTTTCGCAATCGCGTGGATGTATCGTGACGATTACGCCCGGGCCGGTTTCCAAATGATCTCGAGTGACGATCCCAACGGTGGACGAAGTGCCAGCCAAAGTGTCTTTTTTTGCATGCTCCTTTTTGTGGTGGCCGGTTTGCCTGCATTTCTTGGAATCGCCACGGTCTTTTATCTTTTGGCGGAGCTGATTCTCGGCGGCGTCTTTATTGCCGTGGCCATGCGATTTTTAAAAACGCGCGCCCGGTCGGATGCGCGACGATTGTTCATCACTTCGATCATTTACCTGCCGCTGTTGCTGGGCGCGCTGGTGTTAAGTAAAGCATGAACGCGACGACCACAGCAGTTGATCAGACGTCGGCAAGGCCGGCGAGACTTTGGAAAGCGACGCTGATCGCGATCCCAATCATCACGCTGGCGTTCTTGCTTTGGCTGCGACAGCTCGAAGTGAATGCGCTTCGGCAGCGAACTGTTTCATCATACGGAAGCGTTCCCGAATTTGTACTGGTGAACCAGGATGGAAAAAATTTCGGCTCCGCTCAATTGCGCGGAAAAATCTGGATCGCCGATTTCATTTTCACGACCTGCCCCGGGCCATGTCCGATGATCAGCAGCCGAATGAGTGAATTGCAAAAGCCGCTCGAAAAAACAGACGTGCATCTTGTCTCGTTCAGCGTCGATCCGGCGAAGGACACGCCGCAGGTTTTGCGCGGTTACGCCGAGAAACTGCAGGCTGAGCCAGGCCGCTGGGATTTTCTGACCGGCCCGCAATCGACGATTTACAATTTATCGCGCAACGGATTTAAACTCGCGATCTCAGACGGTAGCGATGACAAGGGAATTCCGGTTCACAGCACGCGGATGATCTTGGTCGATCGACGTGGCGCGATCCGCGGTTATTACGATGCCGCCGGAGTCGACGCGGTCACGAAATTGGTGGCCGATACCACCCATCTTTTGCGCGAGCAGCCGAAGTAGAATTACCCAACCGGTTCGGGACCAGACGTCGGGCCTTCGTCGCAAACCATTCGCAGGTAATCGCGGTAATCGCTATTCGGCAGTTGATCGACCGTTTTTGCGAGGTTGGAGCAGGTGATGAATTTCATCCGCAACGCCACTTCTTCGAGGCACGCGACCTTGAGTCCCTGTCGATGTTCGATCGTGGCGATGTAATTGCCGGCCTCGAGCAAACTGGTCTGCGTTCCGGTGTCGAGCCAAGCCATCCCGCGGCTGAGCAGCTTCACATGCAATTCGTTTTTCTTCAGATAGAGCAAATTTAGATCGGTGATTTCGAGCTCACCGCGCGCGGAAGGCTTCAGCTTCTTGCAAAGATCGACAACTTGATCGTCGTAAACGTAAAGACCGGGCACCGCGAATTGGCTTTTCGGCCGTTTTGGTTTCTCTTCGAGGCTGATGGCGCGGCCATTTCGATCGAACTCGACCACGCCGTAACGTTGCGGGTCGCGCACCTGATAACCGAAAATGCACGCGCCATTTTTGATCGCGAGGGCTTCGCGGAAAAAATCCAGTTTTCCGTAGAAGATATTATCGCCCAGGATCAGGCACGCCCCCGAGTCACCAATAAATTTTGCGCCGATCACAAATGCTTCGGCGATCCCGTTCGGTTTCGGTTGCTCGGCATATTGGATCTTGATGCCAAGCTGAGCGCCGTCGCCCAAGAAATCGCGCAGCATCGGTAGGTCTTTCGGCGTGGAAATGATCAGGACATCGCGCAGTCCGCCGAGCATGAGCGTTGCCAGCGGGTAACAGATCATCGGTTTGTCGTAAACCGGGAGCAATTGCTTGCAGACGATCTTGGTGATCGGAAAGAGCCGGCTGCCGGCGCCGCCCGCAAGAATGATGGCCTTCTTAGTCATGTTCCGTCATGTCGAGCGATGTGCCAGTCCGGCTCGGACCGAGACACCTCTAAATGTTTCCGGATCTCAGAAATAGTAAGAGATTCCTCGGCTCCGCTCGGAATGACAAAGAAAAAAATCAAGAAAACCGTACGTCTTTCCCGGGATCCATCTCGAAATCCAGGTTCAGCGAATCGGCCGTGTTCGGTTTGATGATTTCCTCCATGAACTTCACGAAAATGGGGTCCTCCCGGAAAATGGCGAACTTGTCCATCGATTCGAAATCGATCGCGATGAAGAAAGGCCACTGCAGCTCAGGATCGACCCGCTTGCCGCATTTGATGTTTTGCACCTCCGGAATCTTTAAGAGTTGCATCCGGGTGTTCATCATCATCTCCTCGATGCGAGCGGGAGTGACCTCGGGCTTGAGCTTAAAAAGGACGATGTGGTGAATCATGGAAAGATAAAGCTATTAGGCGCTCTCGGCAGACCGCGCAAGTGGGAAACCGGCGGCGTCCAGGTCGCTTTTATTTCGATGGTGTTTGCGTCGGGGAGCCGATAAATAGAGCCGCAGGAGAACGCCCAAACAAGGGCGCGTTTTCTGGCGAAATGACCGAAGCCGAAACGGAACCAATCACCGCCAAGACGCGCCTCGGCCAGCTTGTCCGGTCGTTGCCGGCAGACGATTGGCTGATGATTGGCTGGGTGTTGGCGATCAAGTTCTTACTGTTCGTTTTCGGAGCGAAGGCGGTGCTGGTGCTCGCGAACAAGCGGCTTCCAAACGATATCGAGTGGCTTCGAATTTGGTCGTATTGGGACACGCAGCACTATTTGGATGTGGCGAAGAATGGTTATGGCAAGGCCGTTCATTTGATGGCGTATCCGCTTTATCCGTGGCTGGTCCGTGCAGTCACCTGGCTCACACATGATTATTATTTCAGTGCTTTAGTCGTCTCGACGGCCGCGCTCATTTTCGCGGCGATCTTGTTGCGGCGGCTCGCTTCTTTGGACTTCTCCGGCCAAATCGCAGAACGCGCGGTTTGGTTCTTCCTCATTTTCCCGACGGCCTATTTTCTTCACATCGGCTACACCGAGAGCCTGTTTCTCTGTCTCGCGTTCGGAGCATTTCTCGCCGTTCGGAAAGAGAAATGGTGGTTGGGTGGCGCGCTGGGCGCGTTGGCGACGATGACTCGGGCAAACGGTTTGGCATTGGTGCCAGCGTTTATCGTCGAAGCAATTCAACAGTGGCGGGCGGTTCGAAGCTGGCGATGGCATTGGTTGTGGATCGCTGCTGTTCCGCTTGGTTTTTGTGTTTACCTGTTGCTGAATCAACATGTCAGCGGACATGCGTTCGGTTTTGTCGACATGCGGAGGGAGATTTTCCGGACCTCGCCGGACTGGCCGTGGGTCGGCCTCCGCGAGGCTTATCGCAACCTTCGGAGAGACCCGAGCGACGCGGAAATGGTTGGCGGTCAGGAGCTGTTCTTCGCACTCTTGGGGTTACTTTGCGCAGTCGTGAGCTGGTTTAAGCTGCGGCCGAGCTACGCGACCTGGATCACGGTTACCTGGCTCGGCTTCACTTGTGTGACATTTGTGCAAAGCGCGCCGCGCTACACGCTCGCGCTGTTCCCGATTTTCATTCTTTTCGGATTGGCCGCTCAAAATCGGATTTGGAACGCTGTCATTACGATTTGGTCGCTGCTCTTTCTTGGATTGTTTGCGAGCTTATCGGCTCGTGGCTGGTGGGCTTTTTGATCGATATGATGTGAATGAAACCTCAACAGTTGTAGCTGCGACACGAAAACTCCTGTCGCGCGTCCCGAAGGACGATTGGCTGGTCGTTGCCTGGTCCTTCGTTGCCAAGATCGTGCTCATTGTCTTTGGCGTTGTAAGCCTTCACATTAACAACAACGCACCGCTTCCCGCTCATGACGGTCTTTTGCAAATCTGGAACCGCTGGGATTCGGTTCAGTATCTGCGTCTTGCGCAATCGGGCTACAGCGCCGCCGGGCCTTGGAAAGCCTGGTTTTATCCGTTGTTTCCGTGGTCCACGCGAGCCGTGGCCGCAGTCACTGGCGATTACCTTATTGCCGGTTTTATCGTTTCAGCCGTGGCTCTGGCGGCGGCCGCGGTGGCCTTGCGAAGATTGCTGTGCCTCGACTTTTCCCGCGAGATCGCATTGCGAGCGGTTTGGTTCCTCCTGATTTTTCCAACATCGTACTTTCTTCATATCGCCTATACCGAGAGCTTGTTCCTTGCTTTCGCGATCGGATCGATTTTTGCCGCGCGCAAAAATATTTGGTGGATGGCGGGCGGACTCGGCGCTCTGTCGTGGATGACGCGCGCGAATGGCGCCGTGTTGGTGCCGACGCTTGCGGTTGAGGCGGCGTATCAATTTTGGAAGGGCAGGCGCTGGAATTGGCAATGGCTCTGGATCTGCGCCGTTCCGCTCGGGTTCGGAGTTTATTTGCTGCTAAACTGGCATGTCACCGGTAATCCGTTCACCGCTATTCACATGCGTAAAACCGTGTCAGTGACATCCTGGGCCTGGCCATGGACCGGGATTCGCGAGGCTTTCCGGAATCTTCATCGAACGCCGAGCCAAGCGGAAATGGTCGGTGCCCAAGAGCTATATTTTTCGATTCTCGGGCTAGCCTGTGTGATTGTGAGCTGGATCAAACTGCGGCCGGTCTATGCCGTTTGGGCAACCGGTAACTGGCTCTTGTTTAGTGCCGTCACCTTTATTGAGAGCGCGCCGCGTTACACTCTCCTCATCTTCCCGCTTTTCATTCTATTCGGGTTCGTCAGCGAAAACCGCTTCTGGAATGGCGTGATCACCGTTTGGTCACTGCTGTTCCTCGCCCTCTTCAGCGCCGTGTTTGTCCACGGCACTTGGGCGTTCTGACTGCTCTGCCCAAATGTCGGCGCTGCAAAATCTAAGATCGACAATCACCGCGCAAACGACGCGACTCGCGGCATTGCTGCCGCGAGACGACTGGCTGGTCATTGGTGGTGTGTTCGCAATCAAGATCATGCTCATGATTTTCGGTGTCCGGAGCTATCACATGCTCGAGGACGAACCCCTTCCGCCGCATCTTGGTTGGCTGGGAATCTGGAATCGGTGGGACGCGCTTCATTTTCAGAGGCTGGCCCAGGCTGGTTATAACAGCACGGATATAATGAAAGCATGGTTTTATCCGCTTTATCCATGGTGCGTCAGGTTGACGGCTTACCTGACGAGAGATTTTCTCATCTCGGCATTTGTGGTTTCAGCGGTCGCCTCGGTGATCGCCGCCGTCATCTTGCGCCGGATGACTGGTCTCGATTTTTCGGCGAATGTGGCGCGGCGGGCCGTCTGGTTCTTTCTGATTTTTCCGACCGCTTATGTTCTGCACATTGGTTACACCGAAAGTCTGTTTCTCGCGCTAACGTTTGGATCGATTTTTGCCGCGCGCCGGGAACGTTGGTGGCTCGCGGGCGTGCTCGGCGCATTTTCGTGGATGACGCGCGCTAACGGCATTGTCTTGTTGCCGACGCTGGCGGTTGAGGCGGCGTATCAATTCTGGAAAGGCAGGCGCTGGAATTGGCAGTGGCTCTGGATCGGCGTCGTCCCGGCCGGGTTTGGCGTTTATCTTTGGCTGAATTGGCGCGTCGCCGGAGATCCGTTCGCGTTTCTAAAAATGCGTCAACAGCTGTTTCACATGTCTTTTTCCTGGCCGTGGGTCGGAATTCGCGGAGCCATCGGTAATCTCCATCGCAATCCAAACGAGGCCGAGATCGTTGGAGGCGAAGAGCTGTTCGCTACCTTGCTGGCGCTCGGTTGCGCAATCGTCAGCTGGATCAAACTGCGGCCCAGTTACGCGACTTGGATTAGTTGCAACTGGATACTGGTGGCCAGTGTGACCTTTATCGAAAGCATGCCGCGCTACGCGCTGACCATGTTCCCAATTTTCATTTTGTTTGGCTTGCTCGGCAAAAGCCGTTTTTGGTCGGCCGTGATCACAGTCTGGTCAATTCTTCTTCTCGCGATCTTCAGCAGTCTTTTTATCCGCGGCTGGTGGGTGTTTTGACTCTCACCGGCGCGGCGACGGCGTCGAGGATTGTGGCGGAATCAAGACCTCGGCCGGCACGATTTGCTCTGCCCGGCCCGTTTGCATCCATGAGAGACGAATCGAGCCGCCGAATAGCGTATTGAAGTAACGCACCTGAATCGGATGGAGGCCGGGCGGCAAGTTGATCGTTCCGGTGCGCTTTTGCAGCAAATTGTGGCTGGCATCGACGACGGTTTGGCCGTCGATCGTCAAGGTGGCGCCGTCGTCCGCCACCAACCCGAAGGTGTAGGTGCCGCCCTCCGGAATAAGAATGCTGCCGGTCCACTCGACGCTGAATGGCGCTGGCAACGGCAACGTTCTTGACCAGTCAAAATTGATTTCACGATCGACCTCGACGTCCGCGGTCGGGCCGGCCCAGTTGGCGTTACGATAATATTTTCCAAGCAATCCGTTGGTCGGATGTCGTAATGACGCTGTTACGGCGTGAATTACCGGCGGCAGATTTACTGCGATCGCGAACAACGCAAGGACGATGGTCGCGCTCTTCGAGAGCGGTCGTTTTTCATTCGGCGCCCACGTTTCATTCAGAACTAACTGCACCGGCGCGTTTTTCCTGACGCGCGTGCTTACACTCGCCAGCAACGCACTCGCTCCAAACACCCACCACGCCAAAAGCGGTGTGAGTTGAAGAGCTCTGGGGAGGCCTGCGATCTTGCCGAGATTGAACGCAGTCGAATCTCTGGTCACGTTTCGCGCGTCGTCGAACAGAGCGCCGGTGTTTTGAGCGAACCGGCCACGGACATAATCCGGAAGCAGCATGTCACGCGCGGCGTTTTCGTACGGATAAGGGACGCGCGGCTCGATTGATGTGTCGAGCAGCATGTAAAAGATCGACAATGCCAGAAGCGGATAAAACACGAACCGGAGCAGACGTGCGCCAAAGCAGAGAGGCATCGCCAGAAAAGGCAGAAGCGGGATCAGATGACGAGATCCGAAGTAAACGGCACCGCTCCAATCGTAAACCGAGTTGCCATAGCTCGTGATGAACAAAACGTAAACGCCGATCAGCGCGATGATAAGCAATGCCTCGGCCCGCCATTCTCGTTTTCGGATCATCACGATCAAGCCGGGCAACACCAGCCAGAGCACCGGGTTGCACGCGTAAACGAACCAGTTCTGCACGTGCAAGTGCAACATTCCGACTTGCGATGAAAACGCGATCGTTTCGAACGCGCGCAGAAATTGTTGCAGGCTTGGCCAATGCAATCCCAGCCAGCCGTGCGAGTAAGTCGCGAAAAAGTACGCGCCCTTGGCCGAATACGCCTGGTAGGGAATGTAAAAGAGCTTCCCGAACGCGATCAGATTATAGGCCAGCAGTGTGCCGGCGCCTATTGACATTCCACAGACCCAGCTGGCGCTGATAAGAAGCTTCGACTTCGTTTCCAGCTCTGAGCGTTTGAGGAGCCATGCCGCGTAGATTGACAATAGCACCACTGGCAACGCCGCCGGATATTCACTGGCGACGCTGAAACTCATCAGCACGCCCGCGACCGCGGCAATTACCAGCTGCTGCCGAAACGGCAACGGTTCTCCGCGTCCAAATTCGAATAACAGATAGAAGGCGATTGCCAGCAACGCCGCGGTGAATTGGTGACTGAAGAAAAGTGTCGAAAATGGAAACACCAGTGTGCCGAGCCAGATCCCAAGCACAGCCAGAACGGAAAAGTAACTGCTTCCGCTCATTCGCAGCACCACTCGGTAAATTGCCACCGCCGCCGCCGCTGAGAGCAGACTTACCGTGAAGATTGTCGTCAGATAGGCCAATGCGTGCCACTGAAACCACGCCGGCAAGCCGACAGCTTTTAGGAGCAGCACGCACAACCAGACAAGAGCGAACGGAATCGACGCGAGCAGCGCCATACCCGGCGCCTTGTTCGGGTAAATGCAATCGGCGCCGTTTTTCGGGTAATGGATTACGTCAGCCGAGTTCCACCAGTATTTGTTGATCTGCAGGGTGTGGTTCTGGATGAGCGCCCGCATCTGGTCGAATCGCGCCGCCTCGTTATGGGAGGTGGATTGATAAAAGTACGCGTAAGTCGTCCAAAGCAGCAGAAACAAGAGCAGTTCCGGCCGTGATAACCTGATCCAGCGGTTCACGATTGCTTTCTACCGCCTGTGGGACCGGCTTGCATTAACTCATCGCAGCCGATCGCGTTTCGCGCTACTTCCTGAAATCGAGCACGCCTTTTTTGAGCGCGTAAACGTAGCCCACCATCAGGATGGTGATGAAGCTGAGCATGCTCCAGAAAATCACACTGCTGTGCGCGATCGCTTGTTTGTAAACGACCGCCCACGGATACATGAACACAATCTCGAGGTCGAAAAGGATGAACAACATCGCCACCAGATAGAACTTCACACTGAAGCGTGGTTGTCCCTCGCCTTGTGGAATCATGCCACACTCATAGGCGGTATCTTTCGCCGGCGTGCGTCGCCCGGTCTTCCCCAGCAAAACGCTGACCAACAGCGCGGAAGCGGCGAACCCGATTGCGACAATGATCTGCAGGAGAACCGGCAGATATTCTTGAATCATTCGCAGCCTCGTAGGCTACGGCCGAGCTTTCGTCGTTATTTTACCGGGACCAGTCTCGGGCCCGGGATATGTCCGTTTTGAGGCGCGATCGCCTTGGCCAGCGATGAGGGCAGGCCCTTGTATTTCTTGCCATTCTTTTTCACCGCGCCGCGTGCGACCAGGTTCTGGAGTTTTTCGTAAGCACGCAACCGGAGCATTTCCTCGCCTCCGCTCGCGGCGTTTCGCGCCCGAAGATTCTCGTGCACAATATCAAAGAGTTCCTTGAACTCGTAGGAAGCGCGACGAGACAGCACAGCCACCAGTTCCTCGGTCACCAAATCGGGAACTCGACGAGAAAATGCGTTTTTCTTGAGAATAGCCATAGGGCGGAAATAGTAGCACGTCTTGGCCGGACTAACAGCACAATTCTGACACTCGTCGCTTACTTAGACTGTGCTCCACAAGTAGCGCCGAATTGGCGCATTTACGTGGAGATTTTCCCTCGATTACCGGCCGTGTTGGCGGCCGAGCGCCCATCCTACCGCCGGCAAACCCAGTCCTATCTCTAACGTCACCGGACCCGTTGATTCCGTCACATAGCCGTCGCCGTCATATCGTTGGGATGAAACGATCGGGCTGAGGTGTTTTGTCACGATTTCTGGCGGCGGCAGTTTGCCAACATCGACATAATCCGAGATCGCCGGCATGAAGGCCGCACTCATCAGCAGCATCGGGCGCAGCGCCGCGTCCAATCGCGAATAAAGCAGTGCCGTATCTACGTAAACGAACGCATCCTTCGGCGCCGGCACCGCGCGCGCGGCCGATTTATAAGCAGCCGAGTCCGTCAGCCCGGCGGACGACTTCGCGTTTCGGCTGATCGCTGTTTCCACCGACACCGAATCCAGTCCCACAATCATCACCTGGTTCGATAACGCGATCGTTGGCGTGATCGCGAACAAAGCGGCCGGCGACTGCATGTAAAAATAAAGCACGCCGTTCTTTTCTGTTTTCGTCCACGGCACGTCTTCATCAATCGCGTGGCTCAGTGCGTTCATGATCTTGTTTGCGCGCACCGGATCTTTTACTCGCAACGCGGTGATGATCGACGGCCAGCGCGCACTCTGCGGCCAATCGGCCAACGATCCCAGTTCCAGATCGAACGCCGCTTTCCAATCGTCCACCGTTACGCCTGCGCGTGCGGCGGCGTCGAAAACTTTTTGCAACCAAGCTCCCAGCGGCAACCCGCCTTGATGAATTCCTGCGAGCCTGTCGGGGTTGAGCAAGGTCGCGAGATACAAAAATGTGTCGGCTGTACCCAGCGTCAGAGATGAGCGCGCCAGCTTTTGTTCCGATTGAGCTTTCGGCATTCCGACGAACACGACGTCGCGGATCTTGCCTTTGTCGAATCGTGTAGCTGCGCAAATGCTGTGGATTTGATCGACAACCGTATTCTTATCGCCCGCAACACCCATGGCATTGCGCAGTGATGTTAGTTTTTCTGACAATGTCTTCGGCTGAAGATAAAAAAGTAATGCGTAACTCGATGGCATGTGCGCCATAGCCGCGTGAAAGGTGTCGTCGGCTTCGAGGGTTGATTCTCGATTCTTGTCGCGGCCATCAGCTCGATCCAGAATTGCTTTCAGCACGGCGAGATCGTTCGAAGCGAAGAACCATTGCCCATCATAGACCTTCGCAATCTGGTTCGGCGCATCGCCGATGATCGAGATCCGATGTTGCTGGTACTGCTCGAATTCGACATAGGCGTCAGCGCGAACCAGGCGCGGTCCCCAATGTGATAACCATTTGTGGACGATCGCTTCGGCGGCGTCTTGGCTTCCGCGAAAACGGAAACCGCCTACAAAATGTGGGTCGTTGTTTTCGATCGAGGTGACAGCGGCGAATGCGTCCTTGAGGTTGAGCCGGTCGATCTCGCCCAGCGTGTCCGCGGCCGTGTCGCGTTGCGGAACTCTCGAGAGCGGTTTGTTCAGGAAATCCTGCAACGCCGGCTCCTGATAAAGCTTGTAGAGATCGGATTGGTGCCATTCGTCGCGCGTCCGATTAACATCCGGAAAATGCGCCAGCGCGATTGTTCCGCGCGGCAAGAGTGCGGTCACTGTCGCGTTTGGCGTGCGCTCGGCGCGTCGCAGTCCGTACAAAATCCCTACCGCCGCCAACGCGGCGATGAACACGAGAAGGACTAGGCGTTTCACGGGCGGTTACTGTAGCGGCGGTCTATGACCGTCGCTAATTAATCTCTTTCGATCGAAAAAGTGCGACGCTCACAGAGCGCCGCTACAACAAGTCAGGCCCGTGGATGAAATTGTCGATGCACCGCCTTCAACCGCTGCTGATCGACGTGGGTATAAACCTGCGTCGTCGAAATGTCGGCGTGGCCGAGCATCTCTTGAATGATGCGCAGGTCGGCGCCGTTGCTCAGCAAGTGCGTCGCGAAACTGTGCCGGAGCAAATGCGGATAAATATTCTTTTCCAATCCGGCGTGCCGCGCCTTTTCCTTTACGATCTGCCAGATCCGGGCGGTTGTTAGTTTCGTCCCGCGTTCGGACAGAAAAATCTCGCTGCCGCTGCGGCGCTTGATCAGTTTCGGCCGTTCGGTCGATAAATAGCACGCGATCGCTTCGCACGCTTTGCGCCCGACTGGAACGATTCGCGTTTTGTTTCCTTTCCCAATGACGCGAATCGTTCCTTCCTCTAGATAAAAATTTTCCAATCGCGCATTCGCCAGCTCGGAAATGCGCAGCCCGCTCGCGTAAAGCAGCTCGATCATCGCCCGGTCGCGCAAACCGTGCGGCGCCTTCGTGTCGATGCCGTTCAGCAACTGTTCGACCTGTATTTCGTTCAACGTTTCCGGCAAGTAGCGCTCGATTCGCGGCAGGCTCAGCGCTTCGGTAGGGTCGCGCTCGACCTCGCCTTTGCCGGCGAGAAACCGAAAGAAAATCTTGAGCGCGACCACGATCAGCTTGATCGACGCCGCCGAGAGTCCGGCCTTCTTTTTCTCCGCCAAATATTCGCTGATCATCGGCAGCGTCACCGCCCGCGCGTTATCGATCTTACGTGCGCGCCCGCACCAGCTCGCGAAATCGTTCAGCGATCGCTGAGTGGAGAGCTGGTAATTATCCGAAAGCCCGCGTTCGACCGCCAGATAGCGGATGAACGACTCGATCGCGCTTTCCACACGCGGAACATCAATTCGCATTCCGCATTCCGCAATCCGCAATTCTGAAATGTGACGAGTGACCAGTGAAAAGTTTGACTGATCGCTGATCTCTGACTTCTGTCCTCTGACGTCTGTTTTTGGGCGTCCCGGGCGTCCACGCGCGACGATTGACAATTGAAGACAAAATGTTCGATCATCTGTTCAGGATGAGCTTGGATTTGAACACCATTCTGAAGGATTGGCCGCACGAGAACCGCGCCATCAAAGTGCGCAAGGTCCTTGGATTGGATGGCCGCCAAAAATTGCAGCTCCGGATTGATCTCGGCGTGCTCCAAATGGAATTGACCGGCCGGCCCGACGGCGCTCGCCCGCACGGTTGCGAATCGCTCCTTACTTATCATCAACTTCGCGCTGCCCGCGCGCAGGCCCGCAGCGAGAATTACGAGCTCACTCCGGAACAATGCGCCGAGCTTCAGCAGGAGGGCATCCAATATTATCACCGCTATTTGAGTTTGTTTCAGATCAACGATTTCCACGGCGTCGTCCGCGACACCCAGCGCAATCTCGAGCTCTTCGATTTTGTCGATGCTCACACTGAGCGCGACGAGCTTTCCTGGACGCTCCAACAATTTCGTCCCTACGTCCTGATGATGAACACCCGGGCCAAGGCTTCCATTTTCCTCGGGCAGGGAAAATTTCCGGAAGCGATCGCCGAGATCCGGCGCGGGCGCGACTCGATTGCCGAGTTCTTTCAAAAATCGAACTTCCCCGAGCTGGCCGCGAAAAGTTCCGAGATCCATTTCCTGGAAGAATGGCTCAATGAAGTCAGCGCCAAACGTCCGCGCTCCAAACTCGAGCTGATGGAGAGCGAAATGGAAACCGCGGTCGCGAAGGAACTCTACGAACGCGCCGCCGAACTGCGCGACGCCATCAATCAGCTCAAAGCGGCTGAAGCCCGCGCCGACGCGCGTCATTCAACGGTTAACCGTTAATCGGTGCTGTGGTGGCAGGAGTCTCGCCTGCGGAACTAACAACGAATAACTGATAACCAATAACTGAAGTCCGATGTATCGGATTTCATCCGACATTTGTCCTTGTCGAATTGTTGCCATGTCGTTGAAATGGTGCGGTGAAAATTCTTCCCATCCTTGTCGCAACGCTTTTTCTGATAATCGGAACACCGCCATCGGTGCGGGCGAAATCGAAGAAAAGCACGCCCGTCCCAATTGATACGAGCGACCGGATCACTGCTCTGCATCTCACTTCGATCACGGTGACAATTTACGCGACGCACCAGTCTAAGGAATATAAAGTAATAGCTGGAACGAAGATCACCGTGAATGGACAACCGGCGCAGTTAAGCGGACTCGCGACCGGGATGGACGTTGTCGTCACGCCGGCGGCTGACGGAATAACTGCGGCGACGATCGACGCCAAAACGCCAAAGCGGTGACGCCAAACCAATAACAAAATCCCCCATGCGTCTCCTCCTGGAAACCGCGATTGTCGCCGCGCTAATTTACATCGGTTGGGCAACACCGTTCCGCGATTATTTTCCCGCCAGCATCAGCGGCATCGCCAAATCAAAGCCCGATGCGGCCTCGCGCCCGAACGCGACCGCTGTTTCGCAGCGACTTAATGCCAGTGCGGCTCCGCACTCGACATCTACTCCGTCCGGCGCCTGGATGTGGGACCCGAGTCACCACTCGGCGTTAGACCGGCCGACTCCGAAGCCAACGAAGCCGTAGCTTGTTATTCGTTCACTAACTCGAGTTGCTGATCAATCACTTCACCAGTGAACCGATCCATCGCGACGTGGAGCCAATACCGCTTTTCCCCTTGCACAATAAAATTATCAACGCTGGAGGCGACTGAGCTAAAGCGACCTGCCTGAGCAATTACATCGATCATAAGGTTCCACGTTCGGGTTTGCCCAACGTCAGACAGCGCCCGAATCACTGCTTCGCGTGCCTCCTTGCTTCCGAGAGCAGTAACAGATGGATTGGCGGCGAATCTAGTAACGAGTTCACTCTTATTAATCATCGGTTGGCTAGATGTCATCGCGATCAGGGCGTCAGCAACGGCATTGCGTTGCGTCGGATCAGTCGAATCAATGAGGGGCGTGCTGCTGTTAGTGTTCGTCGCAACTCCAGCGAGCACAGCGCGAAGGACAGGAGATTGCCTCGTATTCAATGAAACCTTTCCTGCGGTTATATCGGAGCGGAACACGATATTCGGCTCGAAAATTGTAAAAGCATCTAATAGCCCCGCGTCGGCTGAATCCGATGTCGTCAGATTTAGCGTCTTCCAAGGTTGATCGCGAAATATGGCACCAAGCTCGCCCGATGTTCTTATCTCTCGACTGAGAGCTGGCGGACGATCGGGGTTCGTCTTTGTTGAATCTGAGGGATTTGTTGGAAAGACTTCCGACGTGTCGCTTCCGCTGAGTATATCTCCTCCCCGGCGTACCCCATCCAAATCGCTGTAATTTGGTGCCGTCGTACCGTTATTCGCGATGTTTGCACCAGAAAAATTGCCAGTCACTCCCGAGAAACCAGAACCTTGTGGGCCGAGGCCAGTAATTACCTGAAAGCCTCCGTTCGTTGCTCCGCGATCCAAGGTCTCATTGTTGCCCCGGTTGAAATCGGTCGTGTCACCAGTTGCAGAAGCATGGGTTTCCCATGCTCCAAATCGCATGGTTCTCGGATCTAAAACCGAAAACTCAGGATCGTAGATCGAAGCCGAGCCCCAAGATGAGCCCCATAAAGTTGCTGGTTGGCAGATCGAAGTTACTGAGGAAACGTTCACCGTACAACCAGTCCACTTTTGATATGTTTTCCATGGTGTAGCTGAGTTTCCGAGAATCTGTACCTGCATCTCAAACGTAACATTATTGATTACCGGATAGGTTCGAACGGTGTTTGCCCTTGTAACCGTTCCCGTGGAATTGAAAACGAACGGGATGCCAAGTCTTCCGTTAGGAGCGTTTGGCGTGACTCCAGAATTAGGGGTGGACGACGTGGTTGGCGTGTCTGGTGTTGGGAAAAGTGTCGTCGTAGAAGGAACGAGTGTCAGATATGGCTGGCTCGAACTACCGGTGACCGTGGCAGAGGGAGCGGATGCCGTGCTGCTTTCAACGACGGCTGACGCTGTCCCGCTTGTCATCGCAAAGCGCACGGCAGGTATTGCTGTGCTTTGAGTTCCAACTGCGGCCGCATTTTGCGCGGGAGTCCAGAACGATGGAACAAGCCACGCGCCAAATACGGTACTCGGATTCCATCGCGGTTGGAAAACGAGCTTGTTTAGGTAAGGAAGATTCTCGATACCGGCGAATTCGGTACTCGCTAAGTAGATGAACGTCGGATTTTTGTCGGTGTCCCATTGATCGATGATGTTCGCTCCAATCTGGATGATTTGTGAGTCGGCACTTAAGGGTTGCTGGAAATAGCGCGTTTCAGCGTCTACGAAGGTCCTTGTACTTCCGGATCCAAGTCCAAGTGATCCATTTAAAATAAATGCTTTCAGGATTTCGAAAAAGTTTGGCTCTCTTCCCGCCGTTGCTACTTGATCCAAAGTTGCTATTGAGTTTTGGACCGTGGTACCGGTCGCTCCGACATAATTCCAGCGATTTACCGCTTGGCCAGTAACTGGGTCTGCTGACGTATCCCAAATGAGACCGAAGTCGCGTTGAACTGTCGTTGAGTTTGGACTTTGAAGAACACCGCCGACCAATATTGGGAACCCACCCGTGTTGACTCCAGTGCTTGACACGGCACTCAATCTTCGCAGCGGGAATCGGTATTTTATTAAAGGCTCGCCAACGACCGCTTGCGTTCCGTCCGCTCTCGTGAAAGCCGTTGCGACCCGAACATTTGGAAGAAATCGATTTGATGCAGACGCGCTGTCCCTGTTTGTGAAGTACGCGTAAACGTTTCCAGAACCATTGTTGCCTCCCATGTCGGCGGCATCCTGTGACGGAAACCATGACGGCGCGTTCAATTCTCGACTAAAATGCGTGAAATAAGGCAGCGCCGCTGTCGTTAAGTACGCATTTGACGCTTGAGTCGCGCGAATAAGATCCTGTCGAGAGTACGCGAGTGTCGTGCTGGTGCTGCTGCGAACGATAGGTCGCATGAACCCCGTATCGGTAAACGTCGTCGCCAGCGTTGTTACCGGCGTGTTCGGATAGCGCATAAAATCCAAGAAGAACGTACCGCTGCTACTTGTGCCAGCAGTTGGAAACTTCCATGTGTTTACAAACGTCTGCTGCTTCGTCTGTGTGAAGCCAGGTATTATCGCGCCTGAACTATCAAACAAATATGCGCCAGCCTGACTGCTCTTGAGTTGTTGAATTTGCAAAGCCGTTAACGCCGTCGAGAAAATAGGATAGCCGGCCACGTTGGCATCGAGAAGCCCACCTACGTCATAGACGTTAAATGCGAATCGGCCGATGACTGCATTGTCGTTTCCGGGGGTGTAGTCGCGAAAATTATTATTCCAACTCTGATTCGAAGCGATCCCTTGCCTGTCGATTAAGACCCATTGCGGAAGCTGGTCGGCTGCTGAAAATCCGGAACCCGTATTCAAAACCGGAGCATTCCAACGCGCGATGCTGACATTCGCATTATTCACGGATGCAATCGTCGTGTTAGTGCCACTGGATCCAGTAATTGCTGGCGTGCGACTGTAGCTAGTTGGAAAAAATCTCCCGGTCGACTGTTTGACGAGACTATTAAACGTTGCGTCGCTTAGCATGTCGTTGCGTGCTAACACGCGAGACGGAATGACACTTTGAGTGCTGGTTGGGCGGTAAATTGGCATCTGCTGAGAGGGTTGCAGAGTTTCGGATCCGCCAGCGATTTCAGCCTTCGCATCCGAAACAATGATCTGTGCGGATGTACGCGCGAGAGCATCAGCGCGGGCCGCGCTTGAAATCGAACTTTCCACGCGGCGGTTTGTTACCGCGCGCGAGAAATACGCGAGGACAACTACCGTGATTAGCGCGATCAGAGCCAATGTAATAAGAAGAACTGTCCCGCTCTCACTCGGAAAAATGACAATTCGCTTTTGAATGCTCACAAATGGACGCTGTAAAGCCGTTGGTAGAAACCAATGTTCTGTCGCACTGGCGGGAACAAATAGTTGGAGTCGCCTTGATTGTTCGATGTGAGGGTCGCAAGCTTTTGATTCCAGTATTCAGCCGGAGTCTCTCCATTAGCCGTCGGGCGGAGAATTTTCCCGCCAATCGTCGTCCAAAAAGTGTTGTCGATGTTATAGACAAGATTCCTCGTCTTTTCATCGAGTACGGCGACACCGACGATCAACGCTTTCACATATCTCGAATTCGCATCGGCAGAATTGAACGAAGAGAACGCGATCGCTACGCAAGTTCCTGTACTGGTATTCACGAAGAAGTTTCTGTACGATGGTGGCGTCTGCACAATGCTGCCGTCATCGAGGATAAAGCTGATATGTAAGCGAAAAATGCTGTTTGCAATGATCTGCCAGTCTAGGACGCGCTGATCGTTGCTTGATGGTGCAACTGTTAGATCATTTGGGATGCGAGCGTTGCCTGTTCCAAAGACATCCCAGAGATTGAAAGATGCTTTATTGGCACTGATGTCAGACGTGCTGAGGGTAAAACGCCCGTCTCCGCGGTTTAGACAAGGAACTGACGCGTTTGTCGTCCCCCCAACATATTGCGTGACCGGTCTTACTCGATAACCGATGAAGGCTGCGCGTGTGTCCGTCGTCCACGGATTGGTTTGTGTTGTCGGCCCGCGTGCACGCGAGCTGGTCGCAAACGCAATCGCCGAGTTTCCGGAAGTGCTCGTCTCGCTGTAGTAAAGCGCCGTGGCGCCGCCGCTGAGAACAGCACCCGAAAAATCATTACCGAAACGATCAAGGGCGATCCTAGCGAGCGAAGCAGTATCAAGCTTTTTATTGGAGGCAGTAATTGTCGCCGTTGTGCCGTTGAGCAGCTCTACGACACACACGAGAAGTAGAACGACAACCGACATCGACATCAGCAGTTCGAACAACGTGAAGCCATTCGCCACAGCGGTCCGAGCAATATCTTGTCGAAGCAATGGTTTACGCATCGATCACAAGGACGATTTCGGCGTGTAAGCGATCAAGGCGTCAACAAAACCTTGTCTTCCGCGCATTTGTGCCGGGCCCGTGGAGGCGCCATCGCTCGGTTTGTATGGCCATGCTACAGCCGCATAAATTCGAACCGCTTGCCCTTCAACTTGGGGCGGATAGACGCTCACGTACAATGTTTGCCGTTTTACAGTCGTCGTGTCGCTGCTTGGGATAATAAGTCCGGCCTCGTCTATGAAAATAGTGAGTGTCCATTCGGATTGTGTGACGTACACAGTGCGGGGGGTTACGGGATCATCCGAGAAATAACTGGGGAAAGTCCACGTCGCGTTGCCTCCTGCGCGACTAGTAAAGCGAAGCGATTCGGCGGCAGAAGTGACCATGTTCAAAGCCGTCACGGCGTGAGCCTCCTCTTGCGCGGCCTGCTGGGAATTTAGGCCGGTCGGAAGTAAAGCAACAACTGCGAGTAAACAGATGCTGATAATTCCCAACGACATGACGACCTCAACCATTGAAAAGCCGGAGCAAAGTTGAAGCTTCAACCGGCTCGAGGAATTCACTTTGCAAATTCTCACAGCGGCCGTGTCACGCGTAATTGACCCGTGCCACCGTAATAGCTGACTATCGCGCCATCAGAAGTCACCGCGGTCGTGCCATGAGTTTGTACTAACCCGATTGAGCTCGTTGTGCGAAAAAACACGGTCGGGTTAGAGCTATGCAAGATTTCCCCCTGTGGTGAAAGCGCGATTGCGGGACAACTGTTCAGCGTCGTGTCGTTGAATTGGCCCTGCAAATAAGTGGTGCTTGAATACGAAACCACATAATCAGAGTCATCGCTGATTGTTACATCCGCCGCGGAACGCACAACGGACGGGAGACTGCTGTAATTCGTCATTTGCACATTTTGAATCTTCACCAATTTGGAAATTGGACGCAGATTGGTAGATGCCGCATTGGAGCTACCGTCGATCGAAATTACTGCACCAATCCTCAACTCGGAATTGCCATCTGAATTAGTCGTATTTGCAAAACCGATATAAACGTAGCTCCGGGTAGCCATCGCTTCGGCACGGGCGAGTTCGAGAAAACCCGAAACATCATTAACGGCGCGACTGAAATTGCGGTTGCTATTGATGCCGTTGAACGCCGGCACAACGAGGACCATCAGAATCGCGATGATGGCGATGACGACGAGGAGCTCGAGCAGCGTAAACGCTGCGTGACGAGTGACCGCGTAAAGCTGCGCCACGCGGCCTGTCGGCAGTGACGAGTGACGAGAGCGGGAATTTCGGAATCGAAAAATGCAACGCGCGCGAATCAAAAGCACGAAGTTAAAAATACATTGTGAGGCGTGAATTGTGAATCGGGAATTCTGGTGACCGAATCTCTTCAACAAAAGGAAACAAAGGAAGCGAAGGCCCAGATGTGGGACTGATTCTTTGTTCACTTCGTTAACTTCTGTTCAAAACCTCCAGAATCTCTTCAACAAAAGGAAACGAAGAAAACTACGATCGGAATTTTGTGGTCGGAAAAAACTTTGTTCGCTTTGCCGCCTTCTGTTCAAATTTCTGACCTGTGATCTGTGACCTCTGGTCTATGGTCTGGTGTCAGTGGTTTCTCCTCGTAGTCAGTTGTCGACATCGACTTTTCTGTTTTTGTGGCTTCCCGGTGAGGTAAACATCAACAAGAGAGGGTTTTAGCAGGATTGAGAAATTCGCAGTTTTAAGAGGGAAAATGCCCGTACCCGAGGCGTAGGGGCATGCTTCTAGCTTTTAGAGTCCAGCGTGCTGGAACACACCTTGTCTGCCGAGGAGCATAGCCAAATTCTCCAAACGATCGAGATGTTTGAGGCAATCACTCAAACACAACCCGAGGATTATCAATCGCTCGAGATTTTAAGGGAGGCTTACACCAAAATCGGGCGTCACGACGAGGCGCTCCGCACGTCGCGGAAACTTGCGGAAGCATATTTCAACGCCGGCTCATACACGCCCGCGCTGCAGCAGTGCGAAATGATTCTGACCCGCGATCCGAACGCGCCGGAAATTTTGGCGATGCTGGGCGAGATCGAGCAACGTTTGCAAGCGTCGGGTCAGGCGATCGTCGATAAATCGAAAGCGACGAGCGGGCTGGTCGCCAGTCCGTTCACGCGCAACGATGGTAGGTTGATTTCGCCGAACGTCGAAGGCGCTCTGATCGATGTCGATCCTTCACGCGGCAAAGGCTTGGGCCGGATCACGAATTTGCACGAACGCGGCGACGATCATCTCGCGAAATTTTTGATCGTGCAGCAGCTCTTTGGCGAAGAGGAAGTGAACGCGGCGCTCGAGTCGGCCAAGAACGCGAACAAAGAGTTGATCGCGCACGCGATGGCGGTCTCGATGTTGGAGGAGCTTTGCAAAGATAAGCCGCTCCAGCTCGACGCCGTGCTCTCGGCATTGATCGACCGGACAAAATTTGCTTACGTGCCGCTCGAATATTACGACACCGACCGGCAGATCGCGCCGATGTTGCCGGAATATCTGACGCTCGGCCGTTTGTTCGTCCCGTTCGATCTGGTCAGCCGCACGATGATGGTGGCGTGCTGCAATCCGTTTGATTCCGCCGGACGCGACGCGGTGCAGCAATCGGTCGATTACACGGTTTCGTGGTACCTGGCGCGGCCAGAGGCCATTGTAAAAAGTTTGCAGTCCATTTACCGGATGGAGAGCAGGGCGTAACCGTTCATGAGAAGTAAATCTTTCGGCGAACGGATCGCAGACGTGTTGATTGAGGAGGGGCTGCTTCTGCCCAATCAACTCGAGGAAGCCATCGGTATTCAAAAAGCCGAAGGCGGCCGGTTGTTGAAAATTCTGACCGACCGGCAGTTCGTGACCGAGCAGGACATGGTCTTCAGCATGGGACGTTGTCTGAACACGCCGCCGGTGAATCTCGCGCGGTTGCGCGTGCCGGAGGAAGTGATGTCGCTCGTGCCGCGGGAGATGGCGAAGGCGAATCGGTTGGTTCCGATCGCGCGTCTGGATGGAAAACTTTTCGTGGCGATGGCCGACCCGACCAACGTGCTCGCGGTCGACGACCTGAAACGGCGCGTTCAACTCGAGATCGTTCCGATGATCGCGACCGAGCGCGCAGTGCAAGATGCGCTCAGCGGCGTGCACGGCACCGGCAACATGAGCCAGGTGATGAAGAAGGTCGCGGAGGAAGCTGCGCAATCGGCCGATGCGGTCGAAGTGCAGTCGGCCAAGCGCGAAGAGATCGACCTCGACCGTCTCGCGCACGACAGCGAAGACGCCCCGGTTATCAAGATCGTCAATTTGATCCTGGCCCAAGCGGTGAAGGAAAAAGCGTCGGACATTCACATCGAGCCGTTTCATAACACGCTCAAACTTCGTTACCGCATCGACGGCGAATTGATTCCAGCGGAGTCGCCGCCGAAAGCGTTGCAGCTCGCGATCACGTCGCGTATCAAAATTTTGGCCGGACTGAACATTGCGGAGCGGCGTATTCCGCAGGACGGCCGGTTCCGGATTCGCGTTCTTGGGAAAGAAATCGATTTGCGTATTTCGATTCTGCCGACGGCGCACGGCGAAAAGATTGTCATTCGTATTCTCGATAAATCGTCGCTCAGCGGAAGCATCGACCAAATGGGCATGGATCAGGACACGCTCTCCAAGTTCAAGAAGGCGATCGACGCGCCGCACGGAATGATTCTCGTCACTGGTCCGACCGGTTCGGGTAAAACGACCACGCTGTATTCGGTGCTGCACGAGTTGAACAGCCCCGAATACAACATCGTCACGGTCGAAGACCCGATCGAGTACGAGCTCGCCGGAATCAATCAGGTCGCAGTGCGGGGCGACATCGGACTCGATTTCGCTTCGGCGTTGCGCTCGATTCTGCGTCAGGACCCCGACATCGTGATGGTGGGCGAAATCCGCGACAACGAAACCGCGGACATCGCGGTGAAAGCGGCGCTGACCGGTCACCAGGTGTTGAGCACGCTGCACACGAACGACGCCGCCGGCGCGATCACGCGCTTGGACGACATGGGCATCGAGCCGTTTTTGATTTCCAGCTCAATTTTGATGGCGTGCGCGCAACGGCTCGTTAGGCGGGTCTGCACGAATTGTAAGCAAGAGTTCGTGCCCGAACCGGAAATGCTTGCGAAGCTCACGCTCGCCGAAAACAAAAATGCGGTTTTTTATCACGGAACCGGATGCGATCGCTGCAAAGGGCGCGGTTATCTCGGACGGGCGGCGTTAATTGAAGCGCTCCCGGTGAGCGAGGCAGTCCGCCGATTGATTATCAAACGCGCTTCGGCTGCGGTGATCAAAAACCAGGCGGTCACCGAGGGAATGAAAACTTTGCGAATGGTGGGAGTTGAGAAAGCGCTCGAAGGCGTGACCACGCTCGAAGAAATCTGGCGAGTAACGGCGGAGGACCATTAATCGCAATGACGATCCCTTTTCTCGATCTTTTCAAGAAACTCACCGGGCGCTTTGCATCCGTGACCACGGAAGCGGCTGCGGCTGCCGCACCGGCGCGAGTGGTCAAAAAACCTGCGGCCGAACGGTTGAGCAAAACCGTGTTGCCGCACTCGACGCGCTCGTTTTCGCCACCGGACCCGTTTCGGAGCGCGGCGGGCGCAACCTCCGCGCGGACCGGCACACCGTCGCTTGAACTCGGCGCCCGCAAAATCACCGCTTCACCAAGAAAACCTCAATCGGGTTATCTGCCGCCGGCTCTTGCGCGTGCACTCGAACCGAAACTGGAGCGCGCCATCTCGTTGCGGATCGCAGATTTCATCGATGGCGTCCCGGCTGGTTATATTAAGCCGGTCGAGATCCTCGACGCGGCCGCGCGCGTTTCGTTGAAGGCATCCGAGATTGAAAAGGGAATGCCGGAGAAAAATCCGACCATCGCGCTTCCCAGCCTTTATCAACAGGTGCCGGAAATTTTCCTGCGCGGCGTCCGACCGGACGATAACACCCGCGTCGCGCTCCCGTATGAGAAAGTGCTCGAGCAATTCAAGAGTGCGCACGTCCGCGAAGATCAGATGCGCGATCCGGCCGTTCCCCAACTCGACACGCCAATTCTGAAAGCGACGATCCAGGATTCGGAACGTTTCGGAACCAAAATCGAGCCGATCGAAACTTCAGCGTTTCCGGCCGTGCCGATGAAACCGGCAACCGCGGAATCAATTGCCGCCGCGGAACCAGAAGCGACCGTGCAACAAACGACAAGATCGACATCAGCTGGTCACCCGGTCGTTTCACTTTATTCGCCGGAGCTCAAACCGAAAAGCGAGCCGCCGGGTCCGAGCCAGACTGAGCTGAAAATCCCTTTTGATACTTCGCCGAATGGAACGGGTGCGTCCGCATCCGAGAGAGTTCCAGCCTCTAGCGGGCCGCCCGTTCCAACTCCTTTGCCGTTCACGCCCGAGCTGGCGAAAATACCGTTTCAACTGCCGGCCGAAAAGCCGGTGGTGCCGCCAACAAAAACGCCGGCATCGCCACTTGTCTCCAAGGCCGCAATTTCCGCGCCGGCGAAAGACGAGACGCCGATCACGCTTTCGGTGAAAGCAGTGCTGCAAAATCTACCCGCCTTTCAATTGCACGGAGATGTCTCCGCCGTTTCAGACGAAGACCGGCTGAAGTTACCGCTCACGCTGATCGAGACCCAGCTCGCCAGCGGTCGGATATCGATTGCGCCGGATGTTTTCCAAGCGGCGTTGCCGGAAAAACACCGCGACTTGTTTCAGTGCGATGAAGCCAAGACGCCGGTGGCGTTGCCGCTCGAAGAAGTGCTGAAGAATCTGCCGGCGACGATATTAAAGCTTCGCGACGATCAGGAAGGTTTCGCGCCCGACAAGGATTTCGAGACGCCGTTCTCGATCAAAGCAAAAGAGGACGCGCAACGTTTCGCGCCCGACAAGGCGCCAGCGGAAAAAGTTTCCGACAAAGCGAAGGAGCAGCCGGTGGTCGAAGCGAAGATCGACATCGCGCGTGTCGCCGAGAAAAAGATCGATCCGAAAGAAGTGGTTGCTCAAGCGAGCGCTCTGGCGGGCGTGAAAGGATGCGCGATTACATTTTCAGACGGTTTGAGTTTGGCCGGAGAATTGCCCAAGGAAATCGCCGCCGAAGGTTTGTGCGCAATGGCCCCCGCGATTCTGGAACGGATCGCTCAGCATGTGCGCGAGACGAAGCTCGGTTCGCTGGTGTCGGTGACGCTTTACACCAGCGGCTCGGCGGTGAGTTTTTTTGCGCAACGGAACATTTGTCTGACCGCGTTGCACGCTGAGGGGTCGCTCCCGCCCCAGACCCGCACCCAAATTGCCGAACTGGTGGAGAAACTTTCGCGCACTTACGCGCAGCCGGAGATCCCGCATGTCGATCATTAATTACGCGAGCCGCGAGATTCAGTTCAAAATCGTTTATTACGGTCCGGCGTTGTGCGGCAAGACAACGAACCTGAGTTATATTCATCAGCGGATTAATCCGCTGAATCGGGGCGATCTGGTTTCGCTCGCCACCGCCACCGAGCGCACGCTTTTCTTCGATTTCCTTCCGCTGAACGCGGTCGTGATCAAAGGGTTCGTGACCAAGTTTCAGCTCTACACCGTCCCCGGTCAGGTGATTTACAACGCCACCCGGCAACTGGTTTTGCGCAGCGTGGATGGATTAGTTTTTGTGGCCGATTCGCAATGGGAAAAAATGGAGGAGAACGTCGAGAGCTTCAAAAATTTGAGCGACAACCTCGCGCTCCAAAATATGGCAATCGAAGAGATCCCGTGCGTGCTCGAATACAACAAGCGCGACCTCCCGAATATCGCGCCGGTCAATTACATGGAATACGTCTTGAACAACCGGAGGAAGCGACTCCAAAGCTTCGAAGTGATTTCGAGCTCCGGCCAGAATGTGTTCGCCGCCTTAAACGCGGTCTCGCAGATTCTGCTGCACAAATTCAGCAAGCAGAGCGAAGCGTCACAAGGCGCCCCATTGCCGGTGGCGATTCCGGTTGAACCAACCACAGGGAAAACGCAAAAACTTTCCGCATGAACGCGATCCCGGTCCTGACAATCGAAGATGTCGCGACGCTGGACGGCGTGCTCGGTGACTTTCTAAAGAAAACCGAGGCCGACCTAACCGTCGTGATTGATCGCGGCGGCAATGTCATTTCGCAGTGGGGCGACATGGACGTAATGGACGTGACCGTGATTGCGGCGCTGGCCGCCGGCTCGTTTGCCGCCACTCGCGAGCTCGCGCGCCGCATCGGTGAAGTTGAATTCAACGCGCTCTATCATCAGGGCAACGGCAGTCACATGTTCATGAATTCGGTCGATGACGAAACAATCATGATCACGGTGTTTGGTTCGCGGACAACTGTTGGTTTGGTTCGCTTTTACTCGACCTCGACTGCGCAGAACGTCGCCGGTGTTCTGAAATTGCTCCGGCGCACGGCGCACGGCTTTTCATTCGACGCGAAAGACATTTCGGCGGCGCCGGTATTTGTCGATCCATAATATTGCGGACTCAGGGCCGCAGGCTTCTCTTCCTCTTCCGCTTAAATCTTAATCTGCTCTTTTTCAATACGAAGAGACAAAAGGTAGCGGAAGATTACAAAACAGAAAAGGGACGGACCTTTCGATCCGCCCCCTCCCTGCCTACGAGCTTCTCCTAGCTCTTGTTTTGGGAAATCAATGTCCTGATTGGTTTTGTGAAACCACTTCGTTCAGTTTGAAGATGGGCAGGAACATCGCGATCACGATGCCGCCGACGATCACGCCCAGGAAAACGATTAGCATCGGCTCGATCAAAGAGGTGAGAGCGTCGAGCATCGCCTCGATTTCTTCGTCCCAGAAATCGGCCATTTTCTCGAGCATATTGTCGATCTTGCCGGTAGCTTCACCGGCGGAAACCATTCGCAGGAGCATCGGCGGGAAGATCGCCTTCTTCGACATCGCGACCGACAGGTTGTCGCCTTTTTCAACGTCTTCGCTTACGCCTTTGATGCTTTCTTCGACAACGTGATTACCGGACGTTCCGCCGACGATATCGAGAACTTCAAGGATCGGGACACCGCTACGGATGAGCTGGGCGAAGGTGCGCGCAAAACGCGACATGCAAATCTTATGCACTAGTGGCCCGAATACGGGCAGCTTCAGTTTCCAACGGTCGGCCAGTTGTTTGCCGCGGGTGGAGCGCAGAAAGGTTCGGATTCCGAAAAACAGGGAACCGATTCCGAACAGGAGGAAATACCACTCACCCCGGACAAAATCGGAAACGTCGATCAGGAACTGGGTTGGGGCCGGCAGCTTGGCGCCGAAATCCTTGAAAATTTCACCGAAGATCGGCACGACGCGAACAATGAGAAATGTGGTGATGGCGAATGCGATGCAAACCACGATGACCGGGTAGGTCATGGCTGATTTGACTTTCTTGCGCAAACGGGCGCTCGCTTCGAGGAATCCGGCGAGGCGCTCCAGAATTTCCGCGAGCAAACCGCCGCTTTCGCCCGCTTTCACCATGCTAACGAAGAGTCGATTGAAAACGCGCGGATGTTTCCCGATTGATTCATGAAATGTTTCGCCGCCTTGCACGCGGGTCGTTACATCGCTGACCACGTGACGCAGGCTGCGTTGGCGCTTGGGATCGCACTGGTCGTAAAGCGCGGTCAATCCTTGGACCAATGAAATGCCGGCCTCAATCATGGTGGCGAGCTGTCGGGTGAAGAGAACCAGATCGGTTTCTCGTACCGACCAGGTTTTCTTGCGTGAGCGGCCGGCGACCGCTTTCTTTTGGAGCGACAAAACCATCAGGCCGCGGCTCATCAGACTAGTGACGGCGTTGTCTTCGTTTAGGGCGTCTTGGATACCCGAGACGATGCGGCCGGAGGCGTCTCGAGCTTGGTAGGCGTAGGTGGTCATGTTATAATTTCTATAATCACTAAAGCACCTATAGTGCCACCGCCTTGCCTTCTCTCTTAAATCCCTCAATCTTAGCCCCGTAATGCCTGTCGCTTGCGACCTCTTTCAACCCTCTCCGGGCCTCTTTGTTTGGCAGTATTACGACGCCGCAGTAAAGGCCGAACTCTCTTCCAGTGCGATCCTGGCCTCCGGAAAAATTTACCTCGTCGATCCAATCTTATTGGAGGCTGCTCAGCTCGACTGCCTTCGCCAGAAAGCCCCCCCGGCTGGCATCATTGTCACGAACGCCAACCATGCGCGGGCCTCTGCTTACTATTCGAAAGAGCTTTCGGTGCCGATTTTGGCGCAGCGTGCCAGTTTTCGAGGTAAGAAGCCGCCGCAGTTTGTGGAAATCACCGGTGGCAGAAAGATTTGCGATGACCTGGACGTGATTGCAATCGAGGGCGCCGTGGCCGGCGAGATCGCGGTGTATGATCCCTTGAATGGCGGGACGCTCATCATTGGCGACGCTTTGATTAACTTCGATCCTCTCGGCCTGACCGTTCTTCCGCGGAAATATTGCCTGAACGAAAGACAACTTCGGCAATCGCTGTGGGAACGTCTGACTCGGCCAGCAGAACGAATGCTATTCGCCCACGGCACACCGATTCTTTCCGGCGCCAATGCGCATTTGCGACGGTTGCTGGAAAGTGATTTCTAGGTCGCCTTGTGAATTTGGAAGATCGACATTTTCGGAGCCAAAAACGATCGGGCAATGCGCTGGAGCGCTTCCTGCGGTTGATTCGATTTTCGCACACGGTTTTCGCGCTGCCGTTTGCTCTTGGTGCGCTCGTTGTGGCGGCGAATGGCTTGCCCTCATCCCGAACATTACTTCTGGTCCTCGTCTGCATGATTTCCGCGCGCACGGCGGCCATGCTTTTCAATCGCTTCGCCGATTGGTCGCTCGATCAACGCAACCCGCGCACGGCTTCAAGGCATTTGCTTCTCTCAAAATCGGCGGTCGGCGCATTGCTCGCCGTCAGTTCGGCCGTTTTCTTGGCGTCAGCCGCTGCGATCAATTGGTTGACGTTTGTGCTCTCGCCGATTGCGCTCGCGATCGTGTTCTTTTATTCGCTGACCAAGCGCTTCACCGCTGCGACCCATTTTTTTCTTGGGCTAGCGCTGGCGATTTCTCCAATTGGCGCGTGGATCGCTCAACGAGGAGATGTCGATCTTGCGCCATTCGTTCTGGCCCTGGGAGTCGTCTGCTGGGTGGCCGGATTCGATCTGATCTACGCGACGCAGGATTTTGAATTCGACCAGCGCGAAGAAATTCGTTCGCTTGTGGTAAACCTTGGTATCGCGCGCAGTCTTCGGCTGGCGCAATTGCTCCACCTGTTGCTGCTTGCCGCGCTTATCGGCTTCGGTTTGGTAGCGAAGCTCGGACCAATTTATTTTTGGACGATGCCTTTGGTCGCAGCTGCTCTCATTTATGAACATCGCAGCGCGCGATCGCTCGACCTGGCCGGGATCAATCGCGCTTTTTTTCAGAGCAACGCTTTTGTCAGCGCCGTCTTTTTAATCGCGGTTTGTTTGGACCGGCTTGTCTGACTCCGTGCTGTTTACGGGTGCCGGTAAATGCCAGTCCGGCTCGGACTCACATCGCGTTCAACTGCGCGACGCGCTTCTCGTGCCGGCCGCCTTCGAACGGCGTTTCGAGCCAAACCCGCACAATTTTCAATGCGAGATCTTCAGGGATCATGCGCTGGCCGATCGAGAGCACATTTGCGTCGTTGTGCTGGCGCGACAGCCGCGCCGTCTCCTCGTTCCAACAAAGCGCGCAACGGACAAGATGAACTTTATTCGCGGCCATCGCTTCGCCATTGCCCGATCCGCCAAAAACGATGCCGCGCTCGCATTCGCCGCGCGCAACCGCTTCCGCTGCCGGGCGAATGAAAAGGGGATAATCGACCGGATCTTCATTGAGAGTGCCGTAGTCTTTCACTTCGTGACCGAGCGAGGTCAGGAGTTCCTTCACCTTTTCCTTGTAACGAAAACCGGCGTGGTCGGTGCCAAGTGAAATTTTCATTTCTGTCCGCTTTGCTACTGGAGGCTAACTATCGTTGTCGAGCACAACTGTTAGCTTCCATGCAGCTTCGCCAGCTGGCTCCAGATTTCGCGCTCGCGCTCGGATAATTTTTTCGGAATATTTATTTGCACGACGACGTAGAGATCGCCGCGTTTTCCGGAAATGCTCGGCAGGCCTTGTTCGCGCAATCGAAATCGCTGGCCGCCCTGCGTCCCGGGCGGAATTTTCAGGCGAACTTTTCCTTCGAGCGTCGGAACTTTCAGCTCTGTTCCCAATGCTGCTTGCGATGGCGGGATCTTCACCTCGTGAATGAGATCGCTGCCCTCAACTGAAAAATCTGGATGCTTCGCCAGACGCACCCGCAGAAAAAGATCGCCACTTTTTCCGCCGCGCGCGCCTGCTTCGCCCTGACCGGCGAGGCGAATGCGCTGTCCTTCGTGCACGCCGCGCGGAATCTTCACCTGATAATTCTCGACTTTGTTTGAGCCGGCGCGACGAAGCGAAACCGTGCGGGTCGATCCGTGTATCGCTTCTTCAAGCGTGACCAAAATATCGGCTTCAACATCGGCTCCTCGTTCGGCCGTTGCTTCGCGCCCGCCGAATCCGCCGAAAGCCGATCGCCCGCGCCCGCCCCCGAAAAACGCCTCAAAGAAATCGCTGAACCCCGTCCCGCCGAATTCAAATTGCACGCCGCCACCGCCATCGCCGCCCCATTGGTGAAATCCTCCGCCAGGTTGACCTCCCCATTGCGGCGGCGGTTGGAATCCCCCCGGTTGGTTCCAGTCGGCGCCGAGCTGATCGTATTTCTTGCGCTTCTCCGGATCGCTCAGAACTTCGTAGGCTTCATTGATCTGCTTAAATTTTTCTTCGGCGGCCTTTTTGTCTTTGGCGACGTCAGGATGATATTTGCGCGCCAATTTCCGAAACGCGCTTTTGATTTCGTCATCCTTCGCGGTCTTGGAAACGCCGAGCGTTTCGTAATAATCTCTGAACTGCACTGCCATCGGGCCTCAACCTTGTGCCGCCGTGCAATTCGCGCAACCTTCTTGCACGATGCGCGAGCTCGGAAAATTTTTGGTCATCATCGGTGGAGTTGTCGTTTTGCTCGGCGCGATCCTGTGGAGCGGCTTCGCTCCCAAATGGCTCGGACACTTACCGGGTGACATTCGGATTGAACGCGAGCATTCCGTTTTTTATTTCCCAATCGTCACCTGCATCATCATCAGCATCGTGCTGAGTCTCCTCTTCTCGATCTTTCGACGCTGATGGCAGCGTCGGTTAAACAACAGGCGTTAGATCGACATATCGCGCGGCTGCGAAAATGTCGGCGATGTCCGCGAATGAAATCGACCCCGGTGTCCGGTGGCGCGGTTGTCAGCGAAGTGATGTTGATCGGCCAAGCGCCTGGGCCGCGCGAGCCGATGTTGAAACGCCCATTCGCTCACACGGCTGGACAGACACTTTTCCGCTGGTTCGAGCAATTCTGCGGGATGAATGAAGCCGCCGTGCGAACGAAAATTTATTTCGCGGCCGTTTGTCGCTGCTTTCCCGGCAAATCTCCCGGCGGAACGGATCGTGTGCCTGCGCCGGATGAAATCCGCAATTGCTCTTCCTGGATGAACGACGAAATCAAAATTCTCCGGCCGCGTCTCATCATTCCAGTTGGGCGATTGGCAATCGCGCAATTCATCGAGTGTACGAAATTAGAAAACGTGATCGGCCGCAAGTTTCGCGCGCAGCGCGCCGACCAAACTTTCGATCTAATCCCGCTGCCGCATCCCTCCGGCGCTTCACCGTGGCACAAAATCTCGCCGGGAAAACAATTGATGGGAAAAGCGATGCGCAAAATCGCGCGACATCCGGCGATCAAGCAGCTCGCACAACGGTCACAACGCTAAAATTCTAGTGCTCCTATGTGTCCTTCGTGGACTTTGTGCGAGAATCTCCCGTGAACGTTCCAACCCGCGCTGAAATTCCCGAGTCCGACAAGTGGGACCTGGCGCATCTGTTCGCCGATGTCGGTAAATGGCAGGAAGATTTCAAGTGGGTGCAGCAAACCTATCCGCGAATCAAGGAGTGGAAGGGCAAGCTCGGGAAGTCGGCGAAAAATCTGGCGGAGTGTTTGGAATTCGAGAAGGGGCTCGATCTGAAACTGGAACGGCTCTATCACTTTGCCTCGCTCCAACTGGCGGAGGACAGCGCCAACACTGAGTACCTCGCGCGCATCGGACAGATTCAGAATCTGTTCACCAAAATCGGCGAAGCGTTCGCATTCGTCGTTCCCGAAATCCAGGCGATCGATGATGAGACGTTCGCGAAGTTCAGTGCCGATCCAGCGTTGGTCGATTGGCAGATTAGATTACACAAAATTCGCCGGCTGAAGCCGCACGTGCTGTCGGAACCGGAGGAACGAATTCTCGCTCTGGGTGCTGCCGCGTTGAGCGGTTATGACGACACCTTTTCACAACTGACCGACGTGGACATGAAGTTTGGTGTGCTGGTCGATGACGCCGGCCGCGAAAAACCGCTCACCCAAAGTTCGTTCAGCTCATTTTTGGTGAAGCGCGATCCCGGACTCCGCAAACGCGCGTTTGAGCAGTTCTACACTGAGTTCCAGGACCACCAATACACGCTCGCCAGTTCGCTCGCGTATTCGGTCAAAGCCGATGTTTTTCGCGCGCGCTCTCGAAATTATTCTTCGTCACTCGAAGCTGCCTTATTTCCGGACGATGTGCCTGCTGCGGTTTATGAAGGGTTGATCAAATCGGTTCGCGCGAGTTTGGCGTCGCTATTTCGCTATTTTGAACTACGACGGCGCGTGCTCGGCTTGAAGGAACTTCATCACTACGACACCTACGTGCCGATGGTGGCTGAGATTGAGACGCACATTTCGTTCGATCAAGCGGTCGAACACGTGGTCACGGCGTTGCGGCCGCTCGGCAAAGAATATGTCGATGTGCTAGAAGCCGGTTTGCGTGGCCGCTGGTGCGATCGTTACGAAACGAAAGGCAAACGCAGCGGCGCGTTTTCATCCGGAAGCTACGGCGCGCCGCCTTACATCCTGATGAATTACAAGGAAGACGTGTTTGCCGACGTTTACACGCTCGCGCACGAAGCCGGCCATTCGATGCACACCTGGCTCTCGCAAAAATCGCAGAAGTATCAGGATTATGATTACCCGATTTTCCTGGCCGAAGTGGCGTCGACCTTCAATGAAGAATTGCTTACTCATCATCTGCTCGAGCAAACGCGCGATCCGAAAATGCGCGCTTACATTACGAATCGGCAAATCGATGACATTCGCGGGACACTTTTCCGGCAGACGATGTTCGCCGAATTTGAGAAGGTCATCCACGAGATTGAAGAAAGCGGCGACGCGCTAACGCTGGACACTTTCAAGTCTGAGTATCACAAATTGCTCGCGGCCTATTTCGCGGAAAATTTCGTGCTCGATCCTCAGCTCGATTTGGAATGTCTGCGCATCCCGCATTTTTACGGCGCGTTTTATGTTTACAAGTACGCCACCGGAATTTCCGCCGCGGTTGCGCTTTCTGAAAAGGTTTTGCGCGGCGATGCTGGTGCAATCGACGCTTACCTCGGGTTTCTGAAATCGGGCGGCTCGACGTTTCCGCTGGAAACATTACGAGCAGCCGGGGTCGACATGACGACTCCAAAGCCGATTGAGAGCACGTTGCAGTTGTTCCAGCGCCGTCTCGGCGAACTGGAAGAACTTCTTCTGTAGCCGCCTCGCTCTGGCGAGGCGCTTCTTACACAATGTCCGACACGGCGAAAGAGCGCCGTGGCTATAGCCGTTGGCAAGGTCTTTGCTTAAAGCCATGGGTGGACTTCGAATGGCGATTGCGGGCGGCGGCCGGATATGCCGAACTCGGCATGAATCGCGAGTCAATCGCCGAGTTAAACGCGATCGACACACCGTCGCAAATCCGCCCGGAGGTCCTGCAATTGCGACTCCACCACCTGATGCGGGAGAAGAAATGGGCGCGCGCGTTGGCGGTCAGCCGGAAGCTTTGCCAGGTCGCACCGCATTGCAGCGCTGGATTTCTTCATGCGGGGTTCTGTTTGCACGAACTCGGCAAAACTGCGCAAGCCAAGAAACTTCTTCTGAAAGGGCCGGCCACACTGTTACGCGAGCCGATTTACTACTACAACATGGGGTGCTATGACGCGCTTCTCGGCAATCCGAAATCGGCCCAGGTCCATTTGCTCACCAGTTTCAAAATGGATCCGTCGTTTCGCGACATCGCGAAAAAGGATCCCGACCTCAAAGCGGTCCAGGAATTGATCTAGGTGGAACGGCTTGTCCCCAAGCCGTTACTAATCTAGGCGGCGAAGTCGCATTTATTCTTAGCAACGCGTTGAGGACAACGCGTTCCACTTTAGCGTAGTTCATGCAACTGGACGCAGACGAACTACGCGCACGTCTCGCGCCGTTGTTTCAAGAGAATTTCGACAAGTTCGGCGAGCTCGGTGCAGCCGTTTCCATTTGGCAAAACGGAAAACCGCTACTCGATCTCCACGGCGGATTTCGTGATGCACGTCGGGAACAACCCTGGACAGAAGACACGATTGTTCTGATTTGGTCGGCGACCAAAGGACTCGGCAGCGCGTGTCTGCTGCATGTTCTGCAGGAACAGAAGATCGACATCGAACATCGGGTAGCTGAATTCTGGCCGGAGTTTGCGCAAGCCGGGAAAGAAAAAATCACCTTCGCGCAACTGCTTTCCCATCAAGCGGGGCTCGCCGCGCTCGATAGCGAGGTCGACATCCTCGATTACGCGGCGGTGATCGATGCTCTTGAAAAACAACAACCAAACTGGCCACCGGGAACGGCGCACGGTTATCACGCGCGCACATTCGGCTTTCTCCTCGACGAACTCGTCAGGCGAATTTCCGGAACAAAATTAGCCGAATATTGGCGAAAAACTTTCGCCGAACCTCTCGATCTCGATCTTTGGATTGGTTTGCCGGAGAAAGAAAACGCGCGCGTCGCGACAATGTATGCCGCGCGGACCGGCAAATCCCGGGAGCCGAAAGAACGCCAGTCCGGCTCGGACTTTTATCGCGATCTGACGAAGCCGGGAACTTTTGCGCGCAAAGTTTTTACTTCGCCGAGCGGGCTGCACGCTGTCAGTGAAATGAATAAACCGGAAATCCGCGCGCGGCCGATCGTTTCCTTTAGCGGAATCGGAAGCGCGCGTTCGCTCGCGAAATTTTATGCAATGCTCGCGAACGGCGGGTCCGAGCCGGACGGGCCTTTGACAGAGTCCGGTCACGGCCGGCGATTCTTTTCTGACCAAACACTGGGCTGGATGAAAACGACGCTCACCGATGGCATGGACCGCGTCTTCCAAATTCCAACTGCATTCTCGGCTGGTTTCATGAAAGGTTCGCGCGCGAACTTGACTGGTTTAACCAGTCAAGTTTCAAAGCGCCTACTGTTTGGAAATTCGGCCGCGGCTTTCGGGCATCCCGGCGCGGGCGGGAGTCACGCTTTCGCCGATCCGGAAAACAAAATTAGTTTTGCTTATATGATGAACCAAATGGAGCAATCGGTTCTGCCCAACGAAAAATCGCTTCGACTCCTCGACGCGATCTATCGCTAGAGCTGCTGCGGCATTCGGACCGAAACTTCTTTCATTGCCGCGGGTTTTCTTTTACTAAGGAGTTAATATGAAGATCTGCCCGTTTCCCTCTGCCGTTGCTCTTGGTTGCGTCGCGTTATTTGTCAGCGCCTCAGCAGTGTGCGCGCAATCAGTCAGCGTCTCGATTTCGCCATCGACCATCACGAACGAAGGAGAAGAATCGACGATCACTCTAACGGTCTCGCCTCCGCCTTCGCGCAACATCGCGGTCAATTTAATAATGACGGGGACGGCTGCACTCGGCGGTGATTATGTTCTGATCGGCGATTTCAACAGAGCCGGCCAGGTAATCATTCCCGCGGGTCAATCGACATCGACAATCACATTGCATTCGCTCTATGACGACGACGGTCGTTTCAACGAAACGGCCATCGCTAATATTGTCGGCGGCAGGCGATATCGGGTTGGCTCTCCGTCGCACGCGCAAGTGACGATCGAAAACAAACCGTGACGCGGCCGCAGCTGGCACAGGTGATTTATCTTGTAGCGGCGCTCTGCCAGTGCCGCCACGAGCAACTCTGACCGTAGGGCAACGCCTTGTCATTTTAATTTTGATTGCGGAAAAAGGTTTGACCAGTCGAACTCTGCCTGCTAATAGCTCACGCTAATTGGATATCGAGACCCGCTTCCTCCGGAAATGAAACTTCTCCTAAAGCGGGTTAGACAAGCAGGCGCTAGTAGCTCGCGTGGCGCGCTGTTCATCATTTTCTTTTGCATCTGTATAATTTTTAGCGCGCTCTTTGGTGCGCGAAACCCTGCGCCGCAGAAAGCTGGCACGACTGTGATCAGTAAGCCGCTCGTTGCGGCACCGACTCCGGTATCGGCGGTGTTATGCGCGTCTCCAAATTGGACAAAACTTTCACCTACCGGAACGGCGCCAGACATCAATTCGCAACAGTTCGTCTCTGACGGCAAAGGAAACCTGATCATGTTCGGCGGTTGCGGTCCGACGGCTTGCAATGGCTCGACCAATACATTCGTCTTGCGTGACGCGTTCGGCGTTGCCGGATCAACTCATTGGGTTCAGCTCTCGCCGACCGGCGGGCCGCCGGGCGCACGCCATGCGCATCTCCTCGCGTATGACTCAGGTTTGAACGAACTGATTGCCTCGGGCGGATGCGCGGGCGGGTGCACGCCGTTGGCGACCGACATGTGGAGTCTTTCGAACGCCAATGGCCTCGATCAGACCACGACGCCAGTCTGGACAAGCCGAGGCACAGCTCCGAACTCGGGATTTGGCAGCGGTCAATTTGGCGCCGTCGATTCCACAAATCACGTGCTGATGATTTTCGGCGGCCAGAACGGCGGAGGATCCGGCTGCAGCACATCAGGAGCTACCGAAACGGTCAACACATCGACCTTTGCGGTCGCCACACTTTCAACAACTGGCGGACCACCGGGAGAAAGATATTTTCCAAAAGGCGGCTACGACCCGGCAACGAATCAACTTCTCATTTCGAATGGATCAAGCTGCTCGGACAACGATCTCTGGGGTCTATCGAACGCGAATGGGACCGGAGGTTCGAACACTTGGAATGATCTGCTCGCTCAAGGAGGCGCGAATCAACCGCCGGTCGGCGCCTTTCCGGCGGTTTATAGTCCCGAACGCAATGCCGTTTTTCTAATAGAACAAGCCGACACGTCGAACCCGCCAAACCTCTGGCAGCTTTCGAACGCGAACGGGTTTGATTCGAACAACGTTGCCACGACTCCAGTATGGTCGAAGACAACACCAAGCGGAGCGCCAGCAACCGGATCATTCGGCGGAATCGCCTATGATTACGGAAGCAACCGTCTGGTCGCTCAGGTTTTTCAAACGAGCAGTGTCGAATACTGGATCATCAGTTGTTCGTCGCCGGCTCAATGTACAACTCAACCGACCGGAATGGTGAGTTGGTGGCCGGGTGAGGGGAACGGCGACGATATTGTTGGTCATTACAATTTATCTCCCTCTTCGCCTGGCTACGGAAGCGGTAAAGTAGGACAGGCTTTCAGTTTCAACGGCAGCGGTTTCGCGAGCGCCGGAGATCCCCCGGGTTTGTCTTCCATCGGCGGACAAATTACACTCGACGGCTGGGTCAATCCCTCGGCTGGAAATGACGCCGTTTATTTTGGCAAGTCAGTGGCGTTTGGGAACGACTACTGTTTATTCCTGCTGTTTGGACAACTTGCCGGATCAATCAAGACCAACAGCGAGCAATTTGTTTATACTGGTTACGTCCCGCCGCAAAACACCTGGACTCACGTGGCTCTGACTTACGACGGGGCTTATATGACGGTTTATGCGAATGGTATCGCGCTCGCGAGCGCGCCGAAGACGGGCACAATCTCTGACTCAGGTGCTCCGTTTGGCATCGGCGGCAGGTCAGGCAACTTGCTCTTCAGCGGTCTGATCGATGAAGTGGAAGTCTTCAATCGCGCGCTGAGCCCGAGCGAGATCGAAAAAATCTATCTCGCCGATAGCGCCGGTAAATGTCGATCCTGCGTAACACCGCCATCTGGTATGCTCGCTTGGTGGCCGGGGGACGGAAACACGAAAGACATTCAAGGCGGCAACAATGGCGTGCTGAAAAACGGCGCGACGTTTGCCACTGGCGAAGTCGCTCAAGCATTCAGCTTCGATGGCACGGACGATCAAGTCTTAGTTCCGAACACGGCGAACCTCCAGTTCACACCAGCGACTCCGTTTTCAATCGACGCATGGGTCTACGTCTCAACGAATGTTACGGTCAACGATGGCGCAGCCTTGATCACCAAATGGGGAACGCAGACCGGGGAATTCGGCTATGCCCTTGCTCTCAATTACGTTGCTACGAGCGGTGGGCCTTTCGAGTTCATGCTCGATCACTACGGCGTTAGCCGCGACTACGCCATTGGCACCACGATTCCGCAGCCCAACACCTGGTACCACGTGGCCGCGACCTACGACGGCGCCACCATGCGCTTGTTCGTAAATGGAGTATTGGAGACGTCCACCACGCGGACGGTCGGCGGCAACCCGTCATCATCTTCATTCGAAATTGGCAACTCCACTATCCTCACGAACTCCGGTAATCCTTTGCCGCGCTTAATCGACGAAGTTGAGATCTTCAAGCGCGCGCTGACCGCCGACGAGATCCAATTCATCTACGACGCCGGCAGCATAGGTAAGTGCAAGCCAGAGTGTCTAGCCCCGCCTTCGGGCCTGATCGGTTGGTGGCCGGCTGACGATACCGCGATCGATATTCAGCTTGGCAATAACGGAACAATGACCAATGGCGTGACATTCGGAAATGGAAAGGTCGATCGCGCCTTTAAGCTCGATGGCATAAATGATTACGTTCTAGTTACCGATTCGCCTTCGCTCGCCTACAACGATTTCACTTATGACGCGTGGATCGCTCCCGATGCGGATAGCCCGGTCGGCGACAATTACATTATTTGTAAAGGCACCGTAGGGTTTTACGTCCCGCTCATTTTAATAACCGGTGCCCCGGGGGCACACTTCTGGCGCGCCTTTGTTGACGACATCCTCCTTGATGGACCGGCTGTTACTTACAATTACCAGCACGTTGCTGTAACGCGGCAGGGGACAACAGCTACTCTTTATGTGGACGGTGTGCTCGCAGACACAAAAACCGTTGGGATCGCGCACTCGGCTAGTGGTTTCAATTTAGAGTTTGGAAACATTCCCGGCTTCAACCTCGCCTTTTTTAAAGGACGAATCGATGAAGTAGAAATCTTCAATCGTGCTCTGGCCGCCGGCGAAGTAGCAGCTCTCTACAACGCTGGCAGCGCGGGCAAGTGCAAGACCGTGCGCTTTTATGTCTCGAATGTGGGCAACAATACGATCGAGAAGTTCGATGCTAGCGGCGTAGATCTTGGTGTCTTCGCTTACACCAACTACCCAACAGGTCTGGCCTTTGACAGCGCGGGCAATCTCTATGTGGCAAACGCAAACCTCAACACGATCGAGAAGTTCTCTTCAATCGGAACGGATCTCGGTGTCTTTGCCAATACAGACTTGAATGGCCCATCAGGTCTGGCCTTTGAGAGCGCGGGCAACCTCTATGCGGCAAACAACAATGACAACACAATTGCGAAGTTTACGCCGGGTGGCGTCGGTTCGATCTTTGCGAACACAGGCTTGAACTCTCCATGGGGCCTAGCCTTTGACAGCACGGGCAATCTCTACGCGTCCGACGAAGGGAGCAACACGATTGAGAAGTTCTCTTCAACGGGAACCGATCTCGGTGTCTTTGCCAATTCAGGCTTGGACACCCCACTCGGCCTGGCCTTTGACAGCTCGGGCAACCTCTATGTGGTAAGCAACGGTAACAGCACGATCGAGAAGTTCTCCTCAACCGGAACCGATCTAGGTGCATTCGCCAACACCGGGTCATACACAAACGGCCTGGCCTTTGACAGCGCGGGCAACCTCTATGTGTCACACTTCGTAGACAATACGATCCAAAGGTTCTCCTCGACGGGAATCGATCTCGGGGTATTCGCCAGCACAGGCTTGAACCGGCCAGATTTCATCGCGGTGCAATTGCTTTCGCCCACTGCCGCTTGCATCCAGTTCGCGACGCCGAATTACAACGTTAATGAAACTGCCGGAAGCGTGACGTTAACCGTCACCCGCAACGGTGATACGAGCGGCAGCGCAACCATCCACTACGCCACGGCCGACGGCACCGGCGCGTCGGGGGCCAAGTCGCCGGATGACTATACCGCTACCTCCGGCGACCTAACCTTCGGTCCAGGTGATACGAGCAAGCCAATTCAAATCACTATTAACGAGCAGACCGATCCGGCCAAAGAAGCAGGCGAAGGAAATAAGACTTTCACGGTTGCCTTAAGCAATGTTACTGGCGCAATGCCCAGTGGGCCGGCGACGACGACAGTAACGATCATCGACGATGACGCAGGTGCGGAACCAACGCCGACGCCAACACCAACTCCGACGCCAACGCCAACGCCAACGCCAACTCCGACTCCGACTCCAACTCCTACGCCAACGCCTACTCCAACGCCCACACCTACACCCACGCCGACACCTACGCCGACACCGACACCGACACCCACACCTACGCCCACACCGACTCCGACCCCAGCTCCAACTCCCACACCTACCCCTACGCCGACCCCGGCACCTACTCCCACTCCGACGCCCGAACCCACTCCAACACCTACTCCAGCAAGCTCACCGACAGACGTTGATGGAACGGGGACGATCGTGGGACCGCACGAGAGTCAGGCTAGCTTCGATCTCGGTTTGCGACTGCAAAAGACCAAGAAAAAGACTAAGATAACGGGCAACGTGATGTTCGATGATCCGGCCACGCCGCTTTCATTCCATTCCACGAAAGTCACCACGCTCACCTTCAACGGGAACCAGGCGCACATTGCCGGTAGGGGCAAGGCTAACGGAGCAAACGTGAGTTTCACCGTAGACGTGACCGACAACGGTTCACCGGGTACCCTCGATTACTTCTCGATCCATCTTAGCAACGGTTATTCAGCCAGCGGAAATCCAACAACCGGCGACATTCAGATTCACTAGCTCGTAATGTGGAGGCAGGCGTCTCGCCTGCGAATTCAACGCCATGCAGCCGGGACGGCTGCCACCACAGCAATCATTCACCCATTAACGTGAGCTGCACTCGTCGTTGATGTGGGGCGCGGCGATGTTCGAACAGAAAAATTCCCTGCCAGGTTCCGAGCTGCATTTTTCCATCGACAATTGGCACGCTCTCGCTTGTGCGCGTCAGGACCATGCGAATGTGCGAGGGCATATCGTCAGGTCCTTCGTCGTCGTGTTCGTAGTCGGCGTCTTCGGGCACCAGCTCTTCAAAAAACCGTTCGACATCGCGCCGTGCCGCGGGCGCGGCGTTCTCCATCATCGTCAGGCTGCAGCTCGTATGTTGCACAAAAACCGTCACGACACCATTTCGCACACCCGATTTGTCGATCTTTGCTTGGACTTCGTCGGTAATTTCATAAGTGCCTTTGCCGCTGGTTCGCACTTCGAATTTTTCGTGCCGCACCTGCATACCAAAAAATTAGCATTTGCCTGCCGAAGAGTCGCGCGTTGATCTTTTCCCGAAGCAATGGCCTAATTATGTTCAGTGCAAGGCGACCTCGAGCGCGTCCTGTTTGATGAAGCCACCATTCTGCGCCGACTCGACGAGATCGCCGCCCAAATTTCGAAAGATTACCAGGATCGGGAATTGACTGTCATTGCTGTGCTCAACGGGAGCCTGGTGTTCATGGCCGATTTAATGCGACGAATTCCGCTTCCGCTGCGGCTGGATTGCCTCAGTGTTGCGAGTTATCACGGCAAAGCCGAGACCAGTGGAGAAGTCATTTTCAATCAGGTCGCGCCGCCGGACGTGAAAGATCGCCATGTTCTGATCCTGGATGACATTCTCGATAGCGGCCAGACCCTGGCCGCGATCCGCGACAAACTTGAGACGGCGCAGCCACGCAGCATTCGCGTTTGTGTTCTCTTGAGCAAAAAGAAACAGCGCGCGCGCGAAGTCGACGCCGATTATCTCGGCTTTGAAATCGAGGACGAATTCGTGGTCGGCTACGGACTCGATTACGATGAGCGTTATCGCAATCTGCCCTGCATCGGAGTATTGCGGAAAGATTTGGTAAAGTGAAAGTGCACGTCCAGTTTCACGCGCAATTGCGCGACCTTGTCGGCCTTCAAGCCGTCGATGTCGATCTTGCCGAAGACGCGAGCGTTTCGGAGTTGCTCCAGAACGTTTACGCCAAATTTCCGGCGTTGCGGGCGCAGGATAAAAACATTCTCGTCGGCGCCGGCGTCGAATTTGTCGATCGCAATCACAAACTGAAACCGGCCGAACAGATTTCAATCATGCCACCAGTTCAAGGCGGTTAGTCGCGGAAATTTGTGAAGTTCGTAGCTACGCCGAAATCGCGGCCGCGCACGAATTGAATGACGCTCTGGAGCTCGTCCCTCTTTTTTCCAGTGACACGAATTTGTTGATCTTGCAGTTGGCTCTGCACCTTAAAGTTCTGGCCTTTGATTGCCTGAATGATTTCCTTGGCTTTGTCGCCTTCCAGACCTTGCTGGATTTTCAGTTCCTGGCGGGCGTGGCCGACTGAAGAAAGTGCCGGCTCTTCCTGTTTCACATTGCGAAGATCGACCCCGCGTTTTGAAAGTTTTCCGATCACAATCTCGCGCAGCGCTCTGAGATGATTGGCGTCGTCTGCCGTGAGCACGATTTTGTCTTTTTCATGAACGATCTCGGTTTTCGCATCTTTCAGGTCGAAGCGGGTCGCCAATTCTTTGCGCGCCTGATTAAGCGCGTTGTCGATTTCTTGTTTGTCGACTTCGGAGACAATATCGAATGACGGCATGGCTAGGGATTATGCTCCGAAATTTTGATGTTCCCATCCTGCGTTTCGAATTGAAAGGTCGTTTTGCCGCCGCCGCCGACCAACATGTCGATCTTGTTAACCGGCTCGGCATGCCGCTGCTCCTTCTCCGCAAAATCGTTGGCGATTTTGCCAGTGGCCGTGTGCGCGATGAGATGAAAGGCGGCGTCGCTCGGAATGTAAGCGGAGGCGTTGCCGTTTTGGATAGTGGCGTGGATTGAGAACGCCTGTTCTTCCCACCAATCGTAAGCGATCGCGAGATTGCCGGTATTGAGGCTGAGATCGAGATTGCCGAAGCAATTGTGCGCAAGCAATCGGCCGTTGCCCAGTTGCGCGCGCGCTTCTTCGCTCTGCATTCCTTCGATCAGCACTTCGCCGTTGGTCAATTCCAACTTTGAAATGCGAATTGTTGGCGGGACAACAATTACATAATCGACCGTGCCGGATCGGTCAGAAAATCCTGCGCCTGAATCGGTCGGATAAATTGTTTCGATCGAGATTGAATTTAGTCGCGCTGATATCTGGACCGATATCGCTTTCAGTCGATCAGCGCTGTACGCTTTTTTGATCGCTTCGACTCGGACGTCGTGGGTCTCGCCACCGGCGGCGTAAACGCGAATGGAGCCATCGCGATTAGTCACGCTGAGAGTCGCCGTCGGCTCGACCGGATAACTATGATCGATCATTTCCTCCAATGTTCGGTCGACCGCCTGGCGACAACTCCCGAGCGAACAAAAGGCGATCGACAGAGGCGCAAACCAGATTGCTTTGATCAGGCGCATTTTTTTCCAGTGTCTGGCTCAAGCCGCGGGAAGATGGAGAAAGTGAATGATCGCGCGCGCGTCGCTGACGAATGTCACTGCGAGAATGGCGGCGATGATCAGGAAGAAAGCAACTTCGGCACGAAAATTTCGTCGCGCTTCGTAACGGAAATATTCACGGCTGATGTTGAGGAATGACGCGACCGGGCTACCAGGCGATCCGCCATGATAACGATCTAACGCGAAGGCCTGAAAATTACAGTCCGTAATTGGAAATAGCGTCCGCCTTCGGCTCCGAAAATTTGTCCGATAGTCGTTGGCCTCGGAGCTCGGTTTCATTGCTTGCTCACCTTCCCTTTATACAGATGCAGCCGGTCTCAAACTCGGATTCAACATTCCTGCAAAAATCTTTTTCGCAAACTGTCTGCCGCAGCGTTTGAGGTTCAGATCCAGAGCGTGCGATCGAAGGTGCGATATTGAATCGCTTCGCTCACATGCTCGGGGGATATGTCGATCTTATTATCGAGATCGGCGATGGTGCGCGAAACCTTCAGGATGCGATCGTAAGCGCGTGCACTCAGGTTCAGCTCCGTCATCGCAATGCGGATCAGCTCCTGAGAATCGGCGCTGAGTTTGCAATGCGTTTTCAAATGCCGCGTAGTCATGCGCGCGTTGCAATTTGTTTTTGCGTCGCGCGAAAAACGCTCGTGCTGTTTTTGCCGGGCCCGAGCAATTCGCTCGCGAATAGCGGTCGAATTTTCTTCCGCGCGTTCACTCGAAACATCGCGGTATTCCACCGCCGGTACTTCGATGTGTAGATCGATCCGGTCGAGAAGCGGCCCCGAAATTCTTTGCCGATAACGTTGCACCTGCAGCGGACTGCAGCGGCATTCGCGTTTTAGATCCCCAAAATATCCGCACGGGCAGGGGTTCATCGCCGCGACCAGCATGAATTCACTCGGAAAGGTGAGGCTCCCGGCCGCGCGCGAGATCGTGACTTTTCCGTCTTCGAGCGGCTGACGCATTACTTCGAGCGCCGATCTTTTGAATTCCGGCAGTTCATCGAGAAAAAGGACGCCGTTGTTGGCGAGGCTCACTTCGCCCGGAGTCGGGAAAGCGCCGCCGCCGAGTAGACCGATGTCGCTGATGGTGTGATGCGGTGAGCGAAACGGCCGCGTGGCGACAAAAGATCTTTCGCCGTCGAGACACCCGGCAATGCTGTGGATCTTGGTCGTCTCGATCGCTTCGTCCAGCGACATCGGCGGAATAATTGTCGGAATGCGCTTCGACAACATCGATTTGCCGGAACCAGGTGGGCCAATCATGAGAATGTTGTGACCGCCGGCGACTGCGACCTCGATCGCGCGTTTGACGTGGCCCTGTCCTTTCACATCCGCGAAATCGACATCGTAACTTTGGTGGGTTGCGAAAAATCCGGTCAGATCGCCGCGGGTCGGCAGCAGTGGAAGTTCGCCGCGAAGAAATTGGAATGTCTCGCGCAGATTGTGGACGCCGTAGATGTCGATCTTGCTCACCATCGCGGCTTCGAGCGCGTTCGCTTCCGGCACAAAGAGCGCTTGCTTACCGCGGCGCCGCGCTTCCAAAGCGACCGGGAGTACCCCTTTGACCGGGCGCACACTGCCATCGAGCGCCAACTCGCCGACGAAACTAAATTTTTCGAACGCCGAAGTATTCAGCCCTTCCGCGACGGCAATCATTCCGAGCGCGATCGGAAGATCGAAGCTCGGCCCTTCCTTTTTGATGTCGGCTGGCGCCAGGTTGATCGTGGTCCGTTTGCGCGACCATTTGTAGGCGCTGTTGGCAATCGCGGTTCGGACCCGATCTTTGCTTTCCTTTACGGCGGCATCCGGCAAGCCGACAATGACCATCTTCGGGTCGCCCGCGCCGGCGTTGACTTCGATTTCCACTTCGTACGCGTCAACGCCGTAAACAGCGGCTGAATAAATCTTTGCCAGCATGGGAGGGAACGGATTGGGCAGAGATTCGCAAAAAATTCCAACGTGGAAAAGCGGCAAATGTCCAATTCTATGGGCTCGATACCGGGCCGAAGTGATTCTTCAGGGATATTTTGAGAAAATTTGAACAAACCCAGCTGGAGGAATGTCAATATTCGGAATATTTAACCTTGTTAACTAGTTTCCTTGATGTTAAGAAATCCGTTTAAGGAGCCAGCCACGAAACCAAAAGCCGGCAACTTGCCGGACCTACCCCCAATTTTTCATGAAGAAAGGCTATATGGCCGCTGAAGATAGCGATACCGGAATAAAGATTTACCTGCGCGAGATCGGGCAAATCCCGCTTTTGACGCCCCAGCAGGAGATTGAGCTCGCCGCCAAGATTAAAAGGGGCGATCGCGAGGCCCGCGCGCTCATGATTCGCTCCAATTTGCGATTGGTGGTCAAGATCGCGCACGATTACGCGAATCTCGGCCTGCCGCTACTCGATTTGATCTCGGAAGGAAACATCGGCTTGATGAAAGCAGTCGAGCGTTTCGATCCCGCCAAAGGCGGCAAGCTCAGCACCTATGCGGCTTGGTGGATCAAACAATCGATCAAGCGCGCGCTCGCCAATCAGTCGAAGACGATCCGTTTGCCGGTCCATCTGGTCGACAAAATTTCCAAGATGCGCCGTGTCTCTTTGCAGATGAGCGAGGAGCTTGGTCGCGAACCGACCGACGATGAGCTGGGCGAAGAGATCGGAATTGCCGCCGGGAAAGTGTCGCAACTCAAGACGGTGTCGATTCGTCCAGCTTCGCTCGACGCGCCAATCAGCGATGATGATTCGACCGAGTTCGGCGAAATCGTCGGCGACGAAGACGCCCAGACCCCATTCGAACTTTTGCGCGACAAAAACTTGCGCAACGAAGTCGGCGGTTTACTCGACGTGCTCGACGATCGCGAGAAGAAAATCATTTTCCAGCGCTTCGGCCTCGACGGCGGAAAACCAAAGACGCTCGAAGAAGTCGGAAAGAAATTCGGCGTGACCCGCGAACGTATTCGTCAGTTGCAGAATATTGCGCTTTCGAAATTGCGCCGGGCACTGAGTAAGAAGGAAAAACCGATCGACGTCGAGTTGCCGGTCGAAGCTTAACAAGATCGACATCATCATTTGAGAACGCGCGGATGAAAAATCCGCGCGTTTTTTATTTCGCCGTGCGCAACTGGACGCAATCGACCAGAGCGTCCCGCGCCCGCACGTCGCTGATGATGACGAGATTGTCCCCGGCCGTGGTCAGCTTTTGATCGCGCAAACATTTCTGTGCCGTCTCAATCGTCACATTCGGATCATCGCTGAATTCGATCTGTATCGGGCAAACGCCCCAGCAGATCGACAACTGCCTCCGCACTTCTTCGCTCGGCGTAAACGCAAAAACAGTGGCGCGTTGGGGACGCAAATTTGAGGTATTGCGCGCCATCCGTCCGTGTCTCGTGAAGACAATAAGCTTTGATCGAGCGAGGGAATTGGCGAGCACCACTGCGGACGCGACGGTTTTTTGCCGCGAATCTTCCAGAATGGCGGATTCGGCATAACCGGCACCGCCGCTCCGTTCAATCCGTGTGGCCACGCGATTCAAGACCTCGACGCATTCGACCGGATACTGGCCGATGCTGGTTTCGCCGCTCAACATGATCGCATCCGCTTGCTCGAAAACAGCATTCGCCACGTCCGTGATCTCCGCGCGCGTCGGCACGCGATTCTTGATCATCGATTCGAGCAAGTGCGTCGCGACAATCACCGGTTTGCCGAGCCGGATGCAACTCTTGACGATTCGTCGCTGAATAATCGGCAACTCTTCCATCGGCACTTCGATCCCGAGATCACCGCGGGCGACCATGACCAGGTCGGCAGTCTTAATAATGTCTTCGATCGATTCGACCGCCGCCTGGTCCTCAATCTTGGCCAGCACCTGGGCCTTGCTTTTTTTGCGGGCGAGCAAATTGCGAAGCTCCACCAAATCGCCCGCTTTGCGGACAAAACTGAGTGCGACGAAATCGACACCCAATTCCGCTCCGAGCCCAACGTCGGCAATGTCCTTTTTCGTCAGCGGTGGAAGACTGACATGGACACCTGGCAAATTGATATGGCGCCGCGAGCCGAGCGCCGCGGGAGTGATGACCTTGCAAAGAACACGATTCTTTTTCTTCTCGACGACAACGAGCTTGATCAGTCCGTTATCGACTAAAACGGTGTCGCCGACGTTGACGTCGTTGTCGAACTTGTCGTAATTGACCTCGACCGATTTCTTTTCCGTCTTTTTCGCGCGACCCACGGTAAACTCGAGCACGTCGCCTTTCTTCAAATTCAGCGGCGTCTTCAATGGTCCCGTTCGAATTGCCGGTCCTTGGGTATCGAGCAGAATTCCAATCGGGCGGCCCAATTCCTCCGCAAGCTCGCGGATGCGCGGAACAATCTTGCGCACCCATTCGGGTGGCGCGTGACTCATGTTTAAGCGAAAGACATCCGCCCCGCGCGCGATCAGTCGACGAATTGTTTCCGGTTTTTCCGTCGCTGGGCCGAGCGTACAGATAATTTTTGTCTTCCGCATCCGTTAGAACCTCAAGTTTGTCCGGACGAAAGCAAAGGCCAAAAAAACGCGGCACGCCATGATGAGCGTGCCGCGTTAAAACGTAATTCTTACAGATTTACTTCAGCTTGCCCTGCGTTTCCTGAGCGAGCTTGAGGTGCGCACTGACCACCTTCGAATATTTTTCCGCGAACTTCTTCAGGTCGGGATCAGTCCCGCTTTTGGCTTCGTTCTGGAATTCGGCCAGGTCCGCTTGATGGTCTTTCACCATCATGTCCACGTAGTCCTTGTCCGACTTCCATTTGCCCGGCGATTTTGCGGCTGGAAGCGCGACCCCTTCCTCTTTCGCCAGCGCCATCAATTCGTTGTTCGCCTTGGAATGATCGGTCACCATCCGGTTGCCGAATTTTTTCACATCGGCGTTTTGTCCGTTCTGCGCCGCCAATTTGCCCCATTCAACTTCCATCATGCCGCCTTTGGCCGCGTTCATCATGAACGTTTTGTCCGCCGCGCTAAGTTTGCTGGCAGCTTTCGCCGAGCCTTTAGCCGGTGCGGGGCTGGCTTTTGGAGCGTCCGCGTTCGCGCCGGTTCTCAACGGTGGATATGCATTAAGCGCGCTGCTGGTCGTGGCCAGGCAAAGCGCTCCGACGCCCAGCGTGACAATTGCGATTCGTGAAATGATAAGATTATTTTTCATAAGTGTTTGCGGGTTATGATGCCGACATTCGGCATTAGAGGTTCGCATCTTGACACAGCTTTGGACGTGCATGGAGGCCGGCTATTCGAGGTCGCAGGATCAATCCGCCACGCGGGAGGATTCGCCGTGGCCGCGAACATCCACCGGCTCAGTCCCGGCCCTTGTTCTCCTTTTTCTGTTGGTAGGAGCTTTCTACCCGCTCGGCCACGTCCTTGTAGCCGTAATCCGCTTCGTAAATTTGTTTCATGCAAGTGAGCGACTTCTCGCGCTCGTCCATTTTCTCGTAAACGATCCCGAGGTTGTAGACGATTTCCTTTTTCATCCCGTCCATTGTTAAAATCTCCTTCGCCGCGTCCTCGAATTGTTTCATTGCCAGGTCGAGCATGCCGAGCTCGCGATGACAAACGCCGAGCAGATTCATCGCTTTCAGGCGCGCATTTGGATTTTGCCGCGCCCGTTGCAATTCCGGGACCGCTTCGCGAAATCGTTGTGCGCTGATCAGATGCTCGCCCAGTTCGAAACGCAATTGCAAATCGGTCGGGTTACGCTCCAACCGCTTTTTCGTTTCTTCGATCAATATTCCGGCGCGCTTTTTCTTCGCCGCCTGAAGCTCTTCGCTTCTTTTCGCGTGGATCGCGTCTTTTTTGGTGTGGCCGGCGAGAAATTCCTCATGCGCGGCGATGTCGCGCTCGGCGCCGCGCATTTTCAAATTCGACATCTTTCGGATGAGGCCGGCGTCGCTGCTCCCAGTTAACTCGACCGCACGCTCGTACCATTTGATCGCCGATTCGATGTCGTCCTTTTGTTCGCACAACGCGCCCAATCGCCGGGCAAGATCGACATTCTGCGGCTCGGCCTTCTGCCGTGCCTGCAACTCCGCGACCTGCTGGTCGAGCGCTTCGCCCGACAATTGCATTCGGCTCTGCTGCTCGAGTGAAATCGCCACATCTTTGTCTTTGATCAGTTCTCGATAACTTTCCGCCTGCGTCCAGCCGCCGGCGCTCATCGATGCTCGCGCCGATGCATCCTTTCCCAGTCGCAACGCCGTCGCGTCGAGCGGATCGATCTCTGTGATCCGATTGTAAATCTCGACCTCCTCCTCGTTTTGGCCGGTCTGATGATAAAGCTGTCCCAATTCGTGCAGCAGTTTCAGGTCGCGCGGATTTTCCTCGAGCAAAGTTCGCAGCGCGAAAACGCCAATCTCCGGCCAGCCCGCCGCGACCGCCGCTTCTTTCAACGTCAGGTTCGCCTGACGGTTGTAAGGCTCCTCTTCTAGAACTTTTTCGATCATTTCCACCGCGCGCTGCGGGGTCTTCTTGATTTCGCGCTGCGCCTTCATCACCGCGATCGGCGCGGTTGAAATGTTGAAGAAACTTTTCTTGCCGCTCTTTTGCTTTGCCACTTCGGCCCGGCGCAACAGTTGCCGTCCGGTCAGAAATTGCGGCTCTTGTTTCAGGATTCCTTGCAACAGCGAAATCGCATAACCGAAATTACGCAGCTCGACCGCCGCCATCGCCTTCAACCAAAGACTGCGCTGCGTCTCGTTCAGTTCTTTTTCGGTTTTAACGGCCATCGCGCGATTTATTTTATTACAACAGATCAAGCTGCGGTTTTTCTGGAGTCGATTTTACTGCCTGTCCGGCTCGGACTCTTTTCTGGCGCGTCTTTGGCTGCTCAGTCACGCCGTTCGGATTTTCCAGGTGCGCCAGAATTTCTTTGGCCCGATCCAAAATCTCCTTTGGCAAACCGGCCAGCCGCGCGACCTGGATCCCGTAACTTTTGTCCGCGCCGCCCGGCACGATCTTGCGCAGAAAGATGATCTGCTCGTTCCACTCCCGCACGGCGACATTGAAATTGCATACGCCTGCTCGCTCCTCCGCCAGTTTGGTCAGCTCATGATAATGGGTGGCGAACAGTGTGCGCGCTTTGATTTTGTCGTGCAGAAATTCCGCCACGCTCCAGGCGATCGACAGTCCGTCGAATGTCGATGTTCCGCGCCCGATCTCGTCAAGAATGACCAGGCTGCGCTCGGTCGCGTTGTTCACGATGTTCGAGGTTTCATTCATCTCCACCATGAACGTCGATTGCCCGCGCGCGAGATCGTCGTTCGCGCCCACGCGCGTGAAAATGCGATCGACCAGTCCGATCTCCGCGCTCGCCGCTGGAACGAAGCTGCCGATCTGCGCCATTAACACAATCAACGCGACCTGTCGGATGTAAGTCGATTTGCCGGCCATGTTTGGACCTGTAACGATCGCCAGCCGCATGTCTTCGCCATCCAACGTCGTGTCGTTCGGCACAAATTTCTCTTCGACCAGGTTCTGATCGAGCACTGGATGGCGGCCATCTTTGATCACGAGCCGCAGTGAATCGTTCAATGTCGGCCGACAATAATTGAAAAGCCGCGCCGTTTCCGCTAGCGAGCAAATGACATCGACAATCGCGATCGCTTCCGCAGTTCGCTGGATCGGTCCAAGCTCACGCAGCGTTTCCTCGCGCAATTTTTGGAAAAGTTCGTACTCCAGATTCCGGGCGCGCTCATCCGCTCCGAGAATTTTGCCCTCCATCTCTTTTAACTCCGGCGTGATGAAGCGCTCTCCCCCAACCGTGGTTTGTTTACGCGTGTAATGTTCGGGTACGCTCGCCAAATTCGATTTCGTCACTTCGATGAAGTAACCGAAGACGGAATTGTAACGGACTTTGAGCGATTTGATTCCGGTCGCAGCGATCTCGCGCTCCTGAAGCTGGCTGATCCAGTTTTTGCCCTCGCGCGAACCGTTCCGCAGCTGGTCAAGATCGACATCGTAACCGTCACGGAAAATTCCGCCTTCTTTCAAAACGAGCGGCGGATCATCCACCAGCGCTTTGCTCAATTTCTCGGCCAGCGCCGGCATCTGCTGGATTTCGCTTTGCAACCGTTGGGTTAACGAATTCTGTGGTGGCAGCCGTCCCGGCTGCGCGTTGAAGGATGTTGCAGGCGAGACGCCTGCCTCCACAGTAGAAGCCCTGCCGAACGCGAGGCGATCGAGCATTTTCTGCAGTTCCGCTTTCAACTTCGGAACCTGTTGAAGCGAAGCCTTCAAAGCGACCAGATCGCGCGCGTTGCCGGAAGCCTGACTCAACCGGCCGACCGCGCGTTCGATGTCGCGGATTGATTTCAATTCTGTCCGAATCGAGTCGAGCAAGTCCGGCTCCTGTAAAAGATCGGCGATCATTTGTTGCCGGCAGCCGAGCTCAGTCAGATCACGCAGCGGCTGCAAAATCCAGGAGCGCAATTTTCGCGCGCCCATCGGCGTCGAGGTTCGATCGAGAACTGCGAGCAAGCTCGTGTCGCGTGCGCTGCGTGATTCAACCAGCTCGAGATTATTTTGCGTTGCGGCATCGAGCAACACGTAATCGCTCGGCGCGTCGCACCGCAGCGAACTCAGGTGATCGATCTTCCGGCGAAGCTGGTGCTTCAGGTAATGCACGATCGCGCCCGCGGCTGCGACCGCCTGCGGCATGTGCGCGCAACCGAAACCATCGAGCGATTTGACCTGAAAATGTTCGCGCAAGGTGAAACTCGCGTGCTCGGGCAGGAACGCGTAGCTGTCGTACTCGATTGCGTGATCGAACTGGCCGAACGATTCCTTTTGTTCGGCGCTGACCAACAGCTCCGATGGTGAAACGCGCGCGAGCTCGTCGAGTAACGATTGATATGCTCGGCTCCCGCCTCGCATACCCTCGCGGGCTTGCCCGTCTTCGTCGCTCGCGTCCCCGCGGCTCCGTTGTCGATCCTCATCGAATTGCATCACCCGAAATTCGCCTGTCGTGAGATCGGCATAGGCGAAACCAAAACTGCCGTTGTCGGTGTAAACCGCGCCGAGATAATTGGCGCGCTTGGCGTCGAGCAAATTCAATTCGCTTACCGTCCCGGCGGTGATGATTTGGGTGATGTCACGCGAAACGATCTTGCCCGGCTGCGGTTCGCTCGTCTGATCGCAGATCGCAACGCGTCGCCCGGCTTTGATTAGTTTTGCGATGTAACCTGGGGCGGCGTGATAGGGGACGCCACACATCGGCACTTCGTTACGCTTGGTCAGCGCGACGTTCAGTAAGACCGACGCTTCCTTCGCGTCCTCGAAAAAGAGCTCGTAAAAATCGCCGAGCCGAAAAAGCAGGAGCGTGTCGGCCGGAATGCTTTTTCGCAGCCGCTGATACTGCTGCATCATCGGGGTGAGCGCGTCGGTCATTGTATTTCAGCTTGCAGTTTGGCGGGAAAAATTGCGAGTCGTTATCTTGGATTGCCTGATTTTCTAGGTGATTGACACCGTAGCTATTGGACAGTATCCTGTCCATGTGAAATCCATCACCTATACGGCGGCTCGGGAGAATCTTGCCAGTACAATTAACCGGGTTTGCGAAGACGATGCGCCTGTCGTTATCACACGTAACCGCGATCAGGCGGTCGTTATGCTTTCTCTGGCCGAATATCAATCGCTCCAAGAAACGGCCTACTTGCTCCGCTCACCCGCGAATGCGAAGCGGTTGTTAAAATCAATCGAATCGCTCGAACGCGGTAGAGGAATGCGGAAGAAGTTGAAATTGGAGACGTGAACCTCGTCTTCTCGCAGGAGTCCTGGGAGGAATATCTCTACTGGCAGAAAACTGATCCAAATACGTCGAAACGCATCAATCTGCTGATCAAAGAAATCATGCGCGACACCTATCGCGGTATTGGTAAACCCGAGCCGCTGAAACATGCCCTCCAAGGCTATTGGTCGCGTCGAATCACTTCCGAGCACCGGATCGTTTATAAAAAAGTCGGGGACCAAATTTGGATTTCGCAGCTGCGGTACCATTATCGCTGATCGCTTCAGCGCGACGGAATTGCGAGTTTCGATTTGGTGCGTCTTAGAAAAAGCTCTATCTATCGCCGATGTCCGAGTTCCAAAGTCGTCGCGCGACCGTTGCCGATCTCGACTTGATCAGTTGGCATCGCGCCCGCATGTTTCAAGACATGGGTGAGCTTCCGCCGGATTTGTTTGAATCCTTTCGGATCCGATCTCGGGATACGCTTCGGCAAATGTTTGAGCGAGAAAATTACTTCGGCTGGCTCGCCAGTCCGGAAAACGAACCGGAACGGATCGTGGCCGGCGCGGGAGTGCAATTGCGCGAAGTCCCGCCGCATCCGCAAGCCAACGCGAACGGCAAGATCGACATCATCTCGGGCCGCCAGGCGATTATCCTAAATGTATTCACCGAACCGGACTGGCGGAGGCACGGTTTGGCCGCCCTCTTAATAAAGAGGATCATCGATTGGACGCGGCAGGAAGGGATCGATTCGCTGGTGCTCCATGCTTCCGACGAAGGCCGCGCTCTTTACGAGCGACTCGGATTCATTGCGACGACTGAGATGCGATTTCGTGGAACCTGACGGACTCAGTCGTTAGGGTAAAAGGGTTGGGACGGCGGCACATAACCATCGGGTCGTTCGCGGTAAGTGCGTCGCCGCGGACGCGGTGTGTAAACGCCGTTGTCATTCAGGGGCGGCAGAGTCACGACCCGGCCCGACGATAAACGCACAACTAATCCGCCTTTGGGTGTCCGGCCGATTACTCGGGCGTGGTGTTGACTCTGGTAAACTGGTCCTCCGTCGTAGTTATCTTCTTCCGGCGAAGTGCGATTGCTGCGCGCGTTTCTCGATGTCGATGTTCGATTCGACGCGATCGCTTTCTCTTTGCTCTGCACAGTCGATTCACTGGATTGGGTCGTCGATGAAGATTGTTCCGAACTTTCCGCTGCGGACGGGGCTTCATTTGGTCCTAATGCCGGCGATGTCGGCTCGGACGGTTTTGCGGCGGAAGCGATTTGGTTCCAAATGTCCTCCCGCCTTATCGAGTTCGTCTCGGGCGCGTTGGATGATTGGTCGTGTTGAGCCACAGCCGGCGAAGCCTCGTTCGTTGCCGCAATCGCGGGCGCCGCACTCGATGTCGGTTGCTCCGCGGGAGCTGGCGCAGGGTTTGTTGCTGGAGTTGGCGCGGACGCGAACTTTGCGGCGTCGGGAACGCCGATCGGGACGCCGACTTTTTCGCTTCGATGCAGGAATGGAATCTTGTCCGGAAAGAAGAACTCAGCTGCAGTTGCCGCCGCCAAAATGAAAACAGCAAACGCCACGACCCCGCGCAACACTTGAGCGAGCGGTGTTACCGGTTCTTTCGGTTGTTTCGACTTCCTTGGAATAACCGCGGCCAATGGGATTCCCAATTTGCGACCGATGGCCTGACGGCGTTCGATTTTCGTCAGGCAATCGCGCATCTGGTGTTCGAGCGCGACTGGATCTTGCGGGCGGTTCTCGGGATCTTCGCGCAAAAGATAGACGAGCAAATCGTGCAGCACCCTGGGCGCCCGGCGCAGCTCGGGCAAACGCCGGATCCGCAAACGCGCTTTCATTCCGCTGACCGCCAGCGGCGCCGCGCCGGTGAGCAGAAAACACAGTGTCGCGCCGAGCGAATACATTTCCGATCGGAAATCGATCTCGCCATTCGCGCGTTGCTCCGGGCTCGCGAACTGCGGTGAAATCGTCGGCGCTAATTCCTGCGCTTCGGCGCTGTCCGAATGCAATTCGAGACTGGCGAGGCCAAAGTTCAAAAGCTTGACGAACGGCCAGCCGCCATCGGGCGATTCTCCCGGCACGATCATCAGGTTCGACGGTTGAATCGCGCGATGCGTTAAATTGAAATACGCAGCGGCGCCAATCGCGCGGACGACTTGCAACCCGACGCGCAATGCCGCGTCCGCAGCCATCGGTCCGTTCTCAACGATCCACGAGTCCGCGGTTTCGCCTTCGATATGTTCCGAAGCGATCACGAAGTAATCGTGCTCGACGCCAACGGCGAAAGTTTTGGCAATATTGACGTGATCGAGTTTCTCGGCGGTCTCCGCGCGTTCTTTTAACTGCACGAGTTTTTCGGGGTCGATCGTCGCCAGCGGAATCAGCTGCAAACGCACCGGATCATGCGAGCGGGTATCGATCGCCTTGTAATTAATCGCGGCACCGGTCCGGCTGACCTCCTGGGCCGATTCGTCGTCGCTCGTGCGGATGCGGTAATGCTCCAAAAACGTCGTGGGTTCCATAGCTGGGATCGCCCGGCTGGCAGGGTATTAACAATCATCCCGGCGGGTGAGTTGCGCGAGACTTTTGTTGAGGCGCCGGTGGCCGCATCCCGACCGGCTCCAGTTAAATAATTTCGGGACAAAGCTGAGTGCCGGAGATAATCTTTCAGCATGCTTACCCCACACTGGTTGAAGATCGCAGTAACCGCCTTAATCGCACTCGAAGTCGGCTTGTTGTCTACCCAGGCGCAGCGCCACGGCGTGGAGCCACAAGTAACAACCGGCTCGCCGGCCGGTTTAATCAAAAAGATCGAACCCGAATATCCGATCGGATTTGTCACCCATGGCGCGAAAGGCAGAGGTGTTTTTCGGCTTACAATAAACGCGAAGAGCGGCTTGGTGGACGAAGTTAAAATCGTCAAAAGCACTGGCTACTCAGACCTGAACAAATTGGCCGTGAAAGCTCTTTTGCAATGGCAGTTTACACCCGGAACTCCCACAGTTGAAGTGCCGGTGGAATTCGACATTCGCGGCGGCAATCGCATCTTGCACTGACGTCGTTGATTTGGCGAAGTTCTAAGCGCCCGCCCGGCTCGGACTCATCCCGAGGCGGATGATCGCTTGGATCAATTGCGGATATTTCAGGCCTGCTTTCTCGGCTGATTGGGCGAAGTCTTCGTCGGCCGCGAGATGCGGATTCGGGTTCGCCTCGATGAAATAAATTTTATTTTCCGACGCGAGTCGCAGATCGATTCGCGCGTAGCCATCGATCGTGAGCAAACGATAAATGTCTTTGCAGGTCTGCTCTATCTCGGCGACCAGCGCCGACTCGAGATCTTCGGCGAACTGACCATCCAGGCCCCACCGTTTCCGATATTCCTCGTCCCACTTCGCCTTGTAAGTTGCGATCTTCGGTTCATTCGCCGGCACTTCCCGAAAAACTAATTCGCGAATCGGGAACACGGTTAACCGCGTGTTACCCATAATGCTTACGTAAAGCTCGCGCCCGTCGATGTATTCCTCGGCGATCGCGTCGCTTTTGTGCTTCTCGTGAATAAACGCGATCCGCTCGCGGAACTGTTCGTCGTCTTTCACCAACGACGCCTGCGAAATTCCATACGACGCTTCGTCTTTCACCGGTTTCACCAGTATTGGAAACCTCAGCTGACGCGGACCTCCGATCCGCTGTCCGCGCGGGATGACAACAAAGTTCGGTGTCGGGATTCCGTGATGTGAGAGAATTTTTTTTGAGATGCCTTTGTGTTTGCAAAGGGTGAGACCAGTCGCGCCGCAACCGGTAAACGGCACGCCTTGCATCTCGAGAAGGGAAACGATGTTCTGATCGAATCCCGGATTGTTTTTGAATTGCTCGACCAGATTGAAAAGAACGTCCGGCTCGAAGCTTTCCATTTTTTGCCGGACAAGATCGACATCGTCGAAGATGGCGAGGTGCTCCGCGGTGTGACCGAGCTCGCCGAGCGCGGCCATCACGTTCGCCTCGGTTTTCCAATCCTCCGTCTTCATCTCCGCGCTCAAATCGGCGTCGATTGGCGTCGGCTGCACGCCGTCGAATAGGACCAGGACTTTGAGTTTCTTTTTCACGCTCGCTATTTGGTCCGCTTGAACTTGCCGGTGAAAAGATAATTCATCACCAGCGTCGTGAGGTAACTCGCGACGCGAAAATCCTGCTGCGGATCGTCGTTCTGCACCCGCAACCCGAGCTCGTCGCTCCGGTCGATCAATCGGGCGAGCAGTTTGTTCACCCGGAATTTTTTCTCGTTCGTAAATTGCGCGACCGAGTTCATCAATCGCCGGCGCCGTTGCCGCAGATAACTGCTCGCTTTGATCCCGGCCGGTGCGGAAAACAACTGCCGAAGATCGACATCGTAAAAGCCGGGATACATCTCTTCGTAAAGTTTCCGTTTCCGCGCGTAATAGGTCTTGAGTTTGACGTTGAGGAAATTGTATTCCGCCTCGCGATATCTCGGCATGTGCACCGGCGGCTTCCCCGCGAGCGATCGCATCAGCTCATCGACGTATTCAAGTTTTTGGAGCGCTTTCCAGCCGGCGTAACGCTTCCGCCAGTCAAAATCCGGCGTCAGCCAGATCGCGAATGTCTCGGCGAAATCTTCGTCCGGATGCGCCTGCGCGTACCAATCGTCCAAGTGCGTCACGTAGCTGCGGCTGAACGGGCGCGGCCGATAAAAGCTCGGCGTCTCTTCATCTGACGTTTGTCCGAACATTTGCTGCCACTTTTTCTTCCGGGTCAACCGGTAGGCGTACATGTAGGCGTGACCGGCTTCGTGGCGCATCAATTTCATGAACCACTCCGGAGTCTCGCCCTCAACTTCAAGCATCATCGACCGCTCCAGCGCCCGGAGACGATCGTGCACTAAAAAAAACGGAACGAAAATCGCCGGGACGCCGATCGGCACGAACCATTCATCGCCGATATGCGTTGGCGGATGAAACGCGAGACCTTTCGCCGAAAGCTCGGCGTAAAGCTGCTGGGTCAGCGGTTCGAGCGGCGTCGTCTCAAGCCGCAACCCGAGCTTGGAAATCCGGCGCTCGAGCAGTTGCTCGTCACTTAATCCTGCCCAATCGGGGGCTTCCATTCGCGCACGGTATCACTGGCAAAATCCCTGTCACGCCTGCGCGATGGCACCAGCGCTTCATAATAGAGAGAGAACTGCTTCGTGACGCAAAAGTTAATGAGGGCGCTCTAAAAAATTCATAATCGTTTCTTGCACGACGATAGCGACTTACGACTTGAGCCGCGCTGGGTCGCTGGACAGGTGCGTAATCGGCTGTAAATAAGTAGAGATGAATTCGATCGACCTGCCGATTCGTGCTGCCCGCCTGGTTGGGCAGGCTGAGTAAAGGCTCGTTCGATCTCGCCAAGTTGGAGCCCGCACTTTCGCGGCACCCCAGTGGTCGAATCTCAAACCACGCGCGGGTTTTTGCGCCGGTCATCCCGAACCGCATTCGGGAACAACAAATTTAAAAATTTATGAAACCAACACCTCAAATCAGTCACAACACCGGTTTTCCGTTAACCGATTACAATTACCAGCCAACAGGAGACGCAAAGATTGCCGCCGGCCGACCAGTCGGGAAGCTGACCGGCTTTCACAAACTCAGCAGCGATTATCTCGGAACAGAACTGGTCCGCGATTTTGCCGTGGAATTCTCGGCCTTCACTGTGATCGCCTTGATCTCAGCCTGGCCAATTCTTGCGAGCATCGTTGCCGTGGCGCGAATGGCGCGCGGTTATTAAGCAGCAGAAACATAATCAGGAATCCAGGAAACCAGGAAACTGTGCCGGGGTTCCAGAGACGCTCGCCGCGGCGAGCGCCTGTGGTTTGTCATGTCGAGCGGCAACGTGACGTTGCATCCATTTAACAGCGGCGCAGCCGGCATATTGAGAGCCTGCCCTGAGCGAGCGCAGCGAGTCGAACGGGAGACATCTCTAGATATTTCAGAAATAAGCGATATCCAGTCCGGCGCTTCCATTGCGCGGAAAATTATCAGGAACTGTAGCGGCGGTCTATGACCGCCGACCGCTAAGTTCAATTGAACATTTCAGCGTCCCCGCTGTCTAAATTAGTGAAACGCAGACAGCGAAAGAAAGGAGGGAACAACTATGGCAATTACCGATCTCATTCCGTGGAACAGGAATCGCGCTCTGGCCACGGGTCGTCAGGATGTTGTCGATCCTCTTAATATGCTGCGGCACGATATCGATCGTGTCTTCGGCGATTTCCTGACTGATTCGCGCTGGCCCGATCGCACCATGAACATGCTCGATCGCCAGATGGGCAGCTTCATGCCGGAGATCGACGTGAAAGAAACCGATAAGGAATTCCGGGTCACGGCGGATTTGCCGGGCATGGATGAAAAAGACCTGGAGGTCACGTTCGTCGACGGCGCGCTTTCCATCAAAGGCGAGAAACGCGAAGAGCATGAGGAAGAGAAGGGCGACGTTTATCATGCCGAGCGACGCTACGGCGCGTTCGAGCGGATGATCCCGCTCTCTTCGGACATCGATCTGAACAAGGCGAAAGCCACGTTCAAGAAGGGTGTCTTGAAGGTCACTCTTCCGAAAACGGAAAACGCCCGTTCGAATCGGAAAACCATTCCGGTCGAAGGCTAAGGGATTCACTGCGGCCGCTGCAGTAAAAACTGTGGTGGCCGCACAATTTAAAAGTTGTAGCTGCCAAGTGCCAGTCCGGCTCGGACTCACTGGCGGTAGAACCAAAAAAGGGAGGTGAATTTTAAATGGACGCGATTAAACGGAAAACAACACTCGTTGGAATCGTGACGGCAATCGTCGGCCTCGCGGTTGGTTTGGGGATCGGCGTCTGGGGCGTGAAAACTTCGCGCGCCAGCAGCACGCCGGCTTCCATCACTAGCCCAAGCAGCACGATCAACAAGGACGATTCGTCGCTGAACAGGAACGAATGGGATCCATTCCGGGATATGGAGCGAATGCAGGAGGAGATTGACCGCGCCATTCGCGATGCGAGCGAGAGATTCTCGCTCGGTCAAGGCGCGACGGCTTTCCGGCCCGATGCCGGTTACTCCTCGTCATTCGATCTCCGTGACCGGAAAGATCGCTACGAGCTGCGCGCGTATCTGCCGGACGTGAATCCGTCTGACGTGAACGTGAAGATCGACAACGACCAAACGTTGCACGTCAGCGTGAAACAGGAGAAGCAGCAGACCAAGAACACGAAAAACGGCAGTGCCAGCATCACGCAGTTTGGCGAGTACGAACAGGTCGTCACGCTGCCCGAACCGGTCCGATCAAAGGAGATGAAGATCGACCGGCACGGTCACGAAATCGTGATCACGATTCCAAAAGCGAACAACTCAACGACCTAACGAATTGAACCGGAGCAGCGACGACAGGCGCGGCTTCCAGCCGCGCCTTTTTGTTTGCGCGACTATTGTACGGCGTTGACACAGTGACAGATTCGCGGTTGACTCCGAACGCTTTCGCGAGTTGAGAGTTAGCCGGTGAGCCGGGTTCTTATTGCCGATGATCAGCGCGATGTGCTGGAAGCGCTCCGGATTTTGCTCAAAGGCGAAGGGCATCAAACCGAGTCGGTCACTTCGGTAAGCGGAATTTTCAACGCGCTCCAGCAACGCGATTACGCGCTGCTGATGATGGACCTGAATTACACCCGCGACACGACGTCGGGCCAGGAAGGTCTCGAAGTCATTCCGAAAATCCAGTCCTTGGACAGCACGCTGCCAATCGTGGTGATGACGGCATGGGCGACGATCGATCTCGCGGTCGAGGCGATGAAACGCGGCGCGCGCGATTTCGTTCCGAAACCGTGGGACAACAACCGGTTGCTCACGATTGTGCGGACGCAGATCGAGCTGGCGAGCGCGTTGCGCAAAGGCCGGAAGCTGGAAGCGGCCAACAAATTACTTGGCGGAAACGTTCCGAATTTGATCGCGGACGCGCCCTCGATGCGGCCGGTGATCGAGATGATCCAGCGAGTCGCGCCTTCGGACGCGAACGTGCTCATCACCGGCGAAAACGGC
>Ga0137399_10000009_pt1 | contig 69408 bp, 68 predicted proteins | sample czorhiz316metaG_FD_104810 | JGI IMG/M metagenome (GOLD analysis project Ga0137399, IMG submission 104810) | Vadose zone soil microbial communities from Angelo Coast Range Reserve, California, USA - czorhiz3.16 metaG | ecosystem: Environmental > Terrestrial > Soil > Vadose zone | place: USA...
TACCCGAAGTCGCCCCTTAAAAGGCGCCGAAGGTATGGATGGTGATTGGGATGAAGTCGTAACAAGGTAGCCGTAGGGGAACCTGCGGCTGGATCACCTCCTTTCTAAGGAGAGATTCATCGCACTCGAATTTATTCGAAGCGCGGTTGAATAGGTCGACGGCTAAGTCCCTCGGGTGAATCAATTGATCATCCGTTGGATATGCCGTGAAGACTTTGGGATCGAAAGAAACCAGAGCCCAGAGAAAAAAGACGGTAACGCACAATTCAGTCTTTGCTGCACATCGACTACAAAATGCCGGTCGCCAATTTTGGTGACCGGCATTTTCTTTGTCTTGCAATCGAAAATTGGCAATCGACATTCGGCAATTCTCAGAATGGGGGCATAGCTCAGTTGGTAGAGCGCCAGCTTTGCAAGCTGGAAGTCAGGGGTTCGAATCCCCTTGCCTCCAAAAATTTCGCGGACGTTCCAATGCTAACTCTTGAGTGCGCTTCGAAACAGCGAAATGCTTATCGCCGAGGCGAGTAAAATCCCGAACACCGATCCCATCGAATGGCTGAATGCGAGATCGCCCCCCGGCGAGCTTCCCCCGAACAGCTTCGCCAGCAATGCCATTGCCCAGAGTGTGGCTAAAATTCCAAACACAATTTAAATGACCTTCATATCGCAATCTCAAAAGAAGGAATCATGCCGAAGTTCGGGTAATCCCCTTGCCTTCAAATCAATTAGCGATTTTAGCGAATCAGTGATTGAGTGACTGTTGACGGCAATCGTTAAATCGCTAAATGATTCACTCGCTAAATTTTCCGGGCCTGTAGCTCAGTTGGTTAGAGCATGCGCTTGATAAGCGCAGGGTCAAAGGTTCGAATCCTTTCAGGCCCACGAATTATTTCTTCAACTTCTTCAGGGCTTCCTTGGCAGCCTCAGCATGATCGCCTTCTGGATCGGCCTTGATCGATTCCTCATACCATTTCCGCGCCGCAGCCTTATCGCCCGCCTCGGCTGAGATCCGTCCAAGATTAAAAATAATCAGTCCATCTTTCGGGTCGACCTGATGCGCTTTCTCCAGCCACTCGCGCGTCTTTTTCCGATCGCCCGTGTTCGAATAATACAGAGCAACGTCATTGTAAGCGAAAGGATGATTCGGATATTGCTCGGTCGCGAACATTGCGATTTTCAGAAAACGCTGATCGTCCTCGGGAGTGTCTTTCTTCTCATAGTATGTCCCGTAGCTGTGCAATTTTTCCGGGACGAATTTGTCGGCCGGGTCCGTGATTGGCTCGCCTTTCAACCATTTAAGTCCTGTCGGATGTTCGCGCGCGAACGCGACCATTTTCTTCAACGTCGCCAGCTCATTGTCGAAATCGCCACGCTCTTGATACATCCACGTCAGCCCGCACCAGATATCGAGCCGATCCGGAAATTTGCCTGTTGCTTCCTGTAACAGATCGCTCGCCTGGCGTGAGGTTTGGGCTACTCCAGGCTTGAACGAAATGCTGCCGGACTGTTTGCCTGTTTTTTTATTGGTCAGACCGTAGTCGCCCTTCTCGGGCGGTTTTGTCGAAATCATCGGCCCGACCGATTGATTAAAATAGTAATTCGCGCCGGTGATCCACGCCTCCGGATCGTTCGGTTGCTTGGCACGCCATTCATCAAGCAACGAATCGATCTGCGCGTCGGGAGCTTTTTGCGACTGCAATTCCTTGATGCGTGCCGCGTAGTCTTTCGCTTGCGACCGAGCAAGGGAAAGCACGAACAGCGCTGTGATGAGGAGGGTTTTATGAGGCATGTTTCTCTTTAAGAACCCTTCGCCGCGCCACTGCAACACAAATTGTTAGACCGATCAAAGCCCCAAGAACGTCGATCATCACATCGTTTGGTGATGCTGTCCGCGACGGAACGAACGATTGATGAAATTCATCGCTCGCCGCGAAGATTGCGCAGGCGAGCCAAGCGCCCACAAACAAGATCGACATCCTTCGTTCCCGGCCAGCTGCGCGACGCAACGCTCGCCAAAGCAACGTTGCCAGGATCACATACTCGCTGAGGTGCCCGGCTTTGCGGACAAAGAATTGCACTCGCGCGATTGTCTCAGCCGAAACATCCGGCCTAAACCAGCGCAGGATCGGGCCAATGATTCGGGAAGTGTGCTCGGCCGACATCAAATCGGTTGAGCCGATGAAAATGATTGCCAGCCAGATCAAAACAGGCAGCCAGTATTTGAGAAAGGATTTCATCCGGAGATCACAGGTCAGAAGTCAGCCGTCAGAACGAGTCTCTTTTGCATTGGACAATGTGCAATCTACAATCTTGCATCTTCTGATCGCTGACTTGTGACCGCTGTCCTCTCGCCTTTGACTTTCACGCCCATTTTCATGGAGCGAATCTGGGGCGGATCCAAATTGGCGGAATTGTTCGGTAAAAATTTGCCGCCAAACAAACGCATCGGCGAATCTTGGGAAATTGTTGATCGACCGGAAGCCCAAAGCCTTATCGCGCGTGGGCCGCTGAAAGGCAAAACACTGCACGAGCTTTGGTCGCAAGATCGACAATCGATCTTCGGCGACGTCCCAAATGCGCCGCGCTTTCCGTTGCTGATCAAACTGCTCGACGCCCACGAGAAACTTTCTCTCCAGGTTCATCCGCCCGGGAAGATCGCGGCGAAACTGGGTGGCGAACCGAAGACGGAATGTTGGTACGTCGCCTCCGCTGAACCGGATGCTGAGTTGTTCGTCGGATTCAAAAGATCGACATCGCGCGATGAGTTCGAAAAGGCGCTGCGCGCCGGATCAGCTGCCGATCACGTCCACACTCTCAAGGTCAAAGCCGACGATTTCATGTTTCTTCCAGCCGGTCGATTTCATGGAATCGGCGGGGGCAATTTGCTGGTCGAGATTCAACAGAACAGCGACACCACATATCGCGTGTTCGACTGGAATCGTGTCGATGACGAAGGCAAGCCGCGGCAGTTGCATGTCGATCAGGCGCTCGAATGCATCGACTATGACGATGTTGCTCCGAAGTTAATCGAACCGAAAGGCGATCTGCTGGTTAAGCACGCGCTCTTCGAAATCCAAAAATGGAATATCGATTCGCCGCGCGAAATCACGCCGCCCGGACAATTCGCCATCGTTTGTTGCCTCACCGGCGCGCTCAGCTGCGCCGATGTCGATCTTCGCCCGGGCGAATTCTTTCTCGTGCCGGCTTCATTACAAGATCGACAAGTTCATCCTCGCGCTAACGGGACAACTTTGTTGCGTGTGACGATCCCGAAAACTACGCCCTGACTCCGCGTAACAAATGCGACCGCGGAATGTACCACATCCGCTGCACGTTCACGATTTTCCAGGAATTGCGCTCCGGCAGAAGCTTGTAGAGAAAAGGCAGAACACGCCCGTCGTTGCTGACGAACACAACTTCAGCCAACGCGGTCCCCTCCTCCATCCGCACCGAGCCGAATTCCATTCGACCGCGCTGCGATTTGGCGACCGGATCGCGGCGAATGATTGTTTCCAACTGTTGGAACGTGAGCTTCGGGCGCGCGCGGCTGGCGGCAAATTGATAGCCATCATCACTAGTGGTCGCATCGATCGACTCAGAGCTTGTTCCGGGGTTCGAAGACTCCGCGCGCGATAAATGCGTGATAACAATTCCGCCGGCACAAAGAAGCAACGAGATGGCGACAATTGTAAATCGAGTGGAGGTCTTCATTTCGAAGTCACCGGCTGCGACAACCGTCGGAGATATTGAAAACTGTAAATCCCGGTCCCGTGACCGTCGCGCCAACGCGGCTGAATTGCATATCCTCCGACGATTTCGAAACCGCCGAGGTCAAAGCTGTTATCGGAGTAGCTCACGTTCGGTCGCATGATATTTCCGAGAACATCCGGCTCGCCGCCGCAGGCCGCACATGGACACGCCCTCCGTAGAAATTGGAGATCGAGATACGACTCGGTTCCGTCGTTCCATTGAATGGCGAGTTCGTTGCCGATTTGCTGGATGTTTGTCGGCTCCAGGCGCATTGGGATTTCAATCCTACCACGATGTCGATCTTGAGAGCAATCTTTCGGCCACGGATCAACACCGATGAAACACAGATGAGAGAAGTTCAGAACCTGGATTTCAGGAATCTGTGAAAATCTGTGTCCATCTGTGGCTTAATCCTTTTGTCGTTTGGACCGCTCTCCAAAAATCGCCGTGCCAACCCGAACCAGCGTCGCGCCTTCTTCAACCGCAACCGCGTAATCCTGCGTCATTCCCATCGACAGCTGCGCAAGATCGACATGAAACTCCGTTTGGAGCCGATCGCGCACCTCGCGGAGTTGAACAAAGAATTTCCGCGATGCTTCGGCTTCTTCCGCCACCGGCGGGATGGTCATAAGCCCCAGGATCGACAATCGAGAAAATGCGAGCAGCGATTCCATTTCCGCGCGCAACTTATCTGGTTGAAAGCCGAACTTGCTCCCCTCGCCTGCCACATTCACTTCCAACAAAACTCTTGGATGCAGTCCGTCTTCTTCCGCGATCCGATTGATGTCCTCCGCCAGCGCGAGCGAATCGACGCTGTGAATCATTTCAAACAACGGCAGCGCGTGCCGGATCTTATTTTTCTGAAGGTGCCCGACGAAATGCCAGCGCAAGTTCGACGGCAACTCCGGAATTTTTACGCGCGCTTCCTGGACCCGACTTTCGCCGAACAAAGTCTGCCCCGCCTCAACGGCTTCACGTACTTTTGCGGCATCGTGCGTCTTCGAAATCGCCACGAGCTCGACTCCATCGCCTCCGCGTCCCACTTTCGCCGCAGCCTGCGCGATTTGCTCGCGCACGCGCTCAAGATTTTCAGCGATCGAAGACATTGTAGAGGCGCTTGTGCCAAGCGCTTATTTACAAAGTTCGGTGCTTGAGACAAGCACCGCTACAACCCGCTTTCCTCCCGCTAACGCGGATCGAAAAAGATAGCGACCGAATCAGCGCCCTGCGCAACGATAGGATAATGAATAAAACGTGCAGACACGCGCATTTCGCCGCGTTGCTTCCTTGGCGTCATTTCTGTCCTACCAGTTACGAATGCATTAGCCGCAGCACCAATGGCAAGCACTTCAGCATTCATCTGCTTCGCCTCGATCTTGAGGTTCAAAGGCATATCAACCTTGCCATATTCCCTTTCAAATTGTCGATACAGTTGTGCAAAGGTTTGGATCGCTTTCTCTTTGTCTTTACCCTCATACAGATAGACGCCAATCCGAATTAGTCGGCCGTTTCCAAAGAAAAACTGCACGTTCTCTTTATGCCCTCGATAAATCCCGCGGTACGTTTCCAGATCTCCATTCGAAAAACTCTTATAGGGAGCAAATTGTTTGAAACTCTTGACCTGTTCCGGGGTCATACCGAATTGCCACGGCGAGAGTCCAGCGGAGAACGCGAAGTTCGAAATCAGGAATGTGAAACTAACTGCAAGGAGAATTCTGGGAGTTCGCATGAGACGATTAAATCAAACTCCTGAACTTTATTCCAGCAGTTCCATCCGCGTAAAAGGCTGCGCCTCACGCGGTCAGCATTTCCGACATCTGTTTCGCGAGCTTTGGGCCGATCCCACTTTCTTCGTGCTTGAAATAGACGAACGCATTCTTCCAGTCTGATTTTTGTTCGGAAACGAACTTTGCCCAACTTTCAACGTCGCTCTTCTGATAATCTTCCCGCCGAAGCCGAAGATAACCGTAATCGGCGGTGATTTTCTTTGGCGTTGCGAGATCGTCCGTGTCGGCAATGCACAAGGAAATGTTTCGAGACTTCAACAGATCGAAAATCTCGTCATCGAACCAGGAATCGTGACGAAACTCGAAAGCCGCGCGCATTGATGGAAATTCGCGCAGGAACGAGCTCAAGACGTCGGCGTCTTTCTTGAAGGTCGGCGGGAGTTGAAACAGGAGCGGCCCGAGTCGTTCGCCCAGGCCGGTCGCGACTTTGCAAAAATATTCGAGGGTGTCGGCGCAATCCTTCAGCTTGGACCAATGCGTGATCCTTTGCGGCGCCTTGAGCGCGAACCGGAATTTTTCCGGAGTCAGCGTTTTCCAATTATCAATTGTCTTCGGCGCCGGAATCCGGTGGAAAGTGTAATTGATCTCAGTGGTCGAAAATCGCTCCGCGTAATACGGAAGCATCTTAACGGTCGGCAGATCCTCGGGATAAAAATTTCCCTTCCATTCCGTATATTGAAAGCCCGAAGTACCGATCCACGTGTTCATGTCGATCTTATGAGGAGCGGAAAACGTCCAACGCCGAACGCCGAACGTCCAATGTTGAATTCAGAGGCAGAAAATCCTGATCCATTCCTGCCTTCCTGCTTTCCTTATTTATTTTTCCTGATCACAAAACACCAACGGCGCGCGAGATGAGCAGGATCACGATGCTGAGTGAAATGAAAACCTGGATCATGGCCAGCACTTTGGCCCAGCGCGCCAGCAACGGCGCATCGGTCGGGCCGAAGGTCGAGCTTTGGGTAAACGCGACGAAAAGGTAATCGATAAAGCGCGGTCGCCAACCGGTGCAGGCAAATTGCGCCCGCTCGTCGTGTGGGATTTGCATTTGCGGGAAAAGAAAACTGGTGCTGCCGAATTTCTTCTGTTCGTGGCGCAAGGTGGGACCCCCGCCGTCCAATCGCCAATACCAAAGCGCGAAGACAATCACGTTGGTCAGCCAGAGCAACCCGCCGGAACGCAGAAGCGCGAGCGGCGATTCTTTGTGTGACGGGAGTGCTCGCACCAACAGCCCCACCGAAGCGATCAGCGCAAGGGTAGTAATTCCATTAATGAAGATACCGAGGGCGCGATTGAGTGAGCGTTTCCCGGTGCGGTGACTGATCACTGTTGGGACGAGCAAGACAACGATTAGCGTCGGCAACAACCAGATTGGTCCTACGATGAGATTGCGTGGGAGGGCCAAATAAATTGCGCCGACCGCCAGAAACGCGAGCAACGCCTGCCAGCGCGGCTCCGGCTTGTCGATGTGCTCGGGTTGATTCGTCACAACGCCGCTATAGCAAAAATTCGTCGCCCTGCGAATAACAGAAACCGCGGATCACCCGGGTTTCTCGGATGACGAAGAGAAATTCACCGGTTCCCTGATCAGTGTAATCCGTGTAATCCTTGGTCCGTTGAAGGCCAGTCCGGCTCGGACTTTGGTCGTGACATTCGTCGCCCGCCGTGAAAGATCGACATCCTCACCTAACGAAAGGCACACAACATGAACTTCCAGAAAAACCTCGGTCTGCTGTTATTGGCAATTTATCTCATCCTCGTTGGGCTCATGGCGCTCGTTCCAAGCATCGCCATTCCAGCCATAGTGATGGGTATTTTGGCGCTTGCGGCCGGAATTCTCATTCTGATCGGCAAGTAACGAGAATCTGCGGGGGATAGTTTAGAGCGCGGCCGGCTCCGTGTCGTGGATGCGGCCGTAATCGACGGTCAGTTTGCCGTCGCCGTGTTGGCTATAAATCTCGACGAAGCGTTCGCCGAATCGAAGATCGCGCCAGGTATAATCCTTTTGCGTTTGAACGGCGGCTGCGATTACCGGATCGATTCCGACAACCGATACAAAAAATAGAGCGCGGCCGGCTTCGAGCGATTCGAGAGTGGCGCCGTAAAGTGGACTCTGTTCATCGATCTCGTGCCGCAGAGTTAATGCCGCCGGAAAAACGGTCAGGTGATCGAAATGCAGCTTCAGGGCGTAAAAGTACCTGAAATCTCCACCTTCAATCAGCGGTTCATCACGCGAAAACATAATTCGAAACTCCGCTTCAACCATGCTGTGGTGATTTTCATTCCCAATCCGCACCATCAATGTCGGCTTTCCATTCAACGGCGCCACCACGATTGACCTGCTAAACACCACCCGCGCGATGGGGCGCGAGAAGCGAACGAAAATGAGGCCGGTCATGACCGCGATCAAAAACACGCCGGTCATGATCTCGACTGTACTGACGATGTGGCCGTAAAGCGTTTGCGGATACATGTGCCCATAGCCGACGGTGGCCAGCGTTTGGACACTGAAGAAGAAGCAATCGAGGAACCAGTCGGTGCTGGTTCGCCCCGCGATGCTGCTTTGCTGGAGGCTGTAGAGAACCGCGAACAGCAAGTTTAGTCCGATGTAAACCAGTGCGACGAATCCGGCGAATCGCGGCCAGCTCAAACCAAGCAGCCAGCGATAAATGTCGCGCCATCTCCATGCGTCTGTGCCGACTTTAACGAACTCGACCTGGCCGGCTCGAATTGAAACTTCGCGCGAGCTTCTCATTTTAATCGGAGGAACCGAAGACTTCGAGGAATGCGACCTCAAACGCAAGCGCTTCCTGAATATTGCGCCCAAGATTGTCTCGCAGCTCTTCCAATCGCTGAATTCGGCGCAACACTTCCGCCGCCGTGAATCGTTCCGCCAAAGCGGCAGTTTCCTTTTTTGCGGCGGACAAATCGCGGCGCGCGACTTGGGTAGATGCGCGTAAAACATCCGACCAGAATTCGAGCAGCACTTCGATTAAGATAGCACGCCGCTGAATGTAAAGACTCTCGGTTAGCGCCTTGTAATAATCTTCGCGATCGTCCAGCCAGGCTCCGTCGGTCGAATTTCGATAGCGCGTCTCCTCATCTTTCAACGCATCTGCGGTTTGCGCTTTGATTTGGTCACGAATCATTCCTAGCAACGACTGCAGTCCCTGGACGACACGATATGCTTGCTGGACGCTCCAATTTTTCTCGCGCGCGGTGTCGCGAAGCAATTCCACCAGTTCAGCGCGCTCCGGCAGTTCCATTTCTTCGCCGTTAGCAGCCAGCGGAATAGAAATGCAACGCGACACAATTGTGTCCGGCAACGCTTCCGGCAGCGCGCTCAAAAGAAGCAACAGCGAATTGCTCGGCGGTTCTTCCAGCGTTTTCAAAAACGCATTGGCGGCCTGCGGTTGCAAACGATCCGCTTCGGCAATAATCGCCACTTTGCGACGGCCATCGCTGGCGCGCATCTGCAGTCCATGCTCCAGCTCGCGAATTTGCTCGATCAGAATCCTGCGCGATTTCGATTCCGGCTCGGCCACAAAAATCTCCCGCGCCTTTGATGAAAAAACATCGCCGGCGTCTGTCCCGTTGACGGTGCTTGCCAGTTCCGCGGCCACTTCCCGTTTCCCGCTCCCGGCCGGCCCTGAAATTAAATAGGCGTGGCCCAAACGCGCTTGTTTGTGCGCGCGCCGCAAAAGTCCAATCGCTGCTTTCCGGGTAAAAGCCATCCTTTAGATTTCTGATTGCTGATTGTTGATTTCTGATTTCGCAGCAAGCTCCGGAAACCGTTTCACGAGCGTTTCCCAAATCCCCTTTTCGATATCGCGTGGCGATTGCCAACCCTTGATCACCACCACTCGATCTCGCTGCCATTTCGCAAATTCCAGATAACCGTCGCGAACCTGTTCGTAAAATTCGACCGATTGCTGTTCCATCCGGTCCGGCCGGCGCGGCTGCTGCATCCGCGATTGCGCCGTTTCCAGATCGACATCGAGCAAAAACGTAATGTCGGGGACGCAATCGCCGACGGCAAAAGCATTCAGTTGCCGCACGACTTTGCGGTCCAGTTTGCGCGCGACGCCTTGATACACCGTCGTGGAATCAAAAAAGCGGTCCGCAATCACGCACTCGCCGCGTTCCAGCGCAGGTTTGATCACTTCGCGCACCAGCTGGGCCCGGCTCGCCTCGAAAAGAAGCAGCTCCGCTTCCGGAGTCATCCCCGCGCTTTGCGGCGCGAATTGCAGGAGCTCGCGGATCGATTCGCCAATCGCAGTCCCACCGGGTTCGCGGGTGATCAGAAAAGGAATTCCTAAAATATCGAGGCGGTTGGCCAGCAGTTGCACCTGGGTCGTCTTCCCGCAGCCCTCCGAGCCTTCGAATGTGATAAACGGCATCCGCTCCATGATGTCGATCTTCAAACAAAGATCGACAATTGTCGAACCGCGTTAAGTTGGAGCAATGAAAAATTCCTGGCTCGTGAAGCAAGAACCATCCGATTACTCCTGGGCAGACTTCGTTGCTGATGGCAGCACAAGTTGGACCGGAGTGCGCAATTTTGCGGCGCGCAACAACCTTCGCCGAATGTCCAAGGGCGACGAGGTTCTCTTTTATCATAGCGGCGAAGACAAGGCGGTCGTCGGCATCGCAAAGGTCGCGCGCACGGCTTACCGCGACTCGACCGCGAAAGAAGGCGATTGGAGCGCCGTCGATCTTGCTCCGGTGAAACCATTGCGACGGCCGGTCACGTTGCACGAAATTAAAGCAAAACCAGCGCTGAAGAAGATCGCACTCGTTCGACAATCGCGCCTGTCGGTCATGCCGCTGGGCGCCAAAGAGTTCGGCTTCATCCTAAGGATGGCGGGCTAGATACTTTGCACTTGTTCCGGCGGGTAGCGGGGTCGAAAATTTGGCAAAATGACCTCGGCTGTGGCCACGCAGTTTCTGCCCGTTGTCGCGGCGGCGAGTGCGACCAAAGATTTCCTGATCGTTTCCATCCACGATATAGCACCGTCCACGCAATCGATTGCGGATAAGATTATTTCCGAGCTGATCGCAAAAGGAATCCGGCACTGCTCACTCCTGGTCGTCCCCGATTACCATCATCAAGGCGCGGCGATGAAAGATCGACAGTTCGTTTCCTGGCTGCGCCAACTCGAAGCAGCCGGACACGAGATCGTCATCCACGGATATTTCCACGAACGGACGCCGCAAACGCGCGAAAGCTTTCTCGAGAAGTTCGTCACCCAATTTTATACGCAAGGCGAAGGCGAGTTTTACGATCTCGTATACGACGAGGCTTTTCAGCGAATCAAAACCGCGCGCGACGAATTTTTCGCCGCCGGATTGAAACCGCGCGGATTTGTTGCGCCGGCATGGTTGCTCAGCAGCGAAGGAGAGCGAGCAGCCCGCGATGCGGAAATGGAATACACCACTCGCCTGCGAACGGTGCGCGATCTGCGGTCCGGCGAAACGTTTTCGGCAAGATCGCTTGTCTATAGCGTGCGAAATGGCTGGCGTCGGATGACGAGCCTGGCTTGGAACGCCGCGCTCAGCCAGGCACTCAAGAGCAAGCCGCTTATGCGCCTAAGTATTCACCCGCCGGACTTTTCCCATCCGACCATTTGGCGGCAGATTGTCGATCTTATCGGTGAAATGGATGGACGCAGGACGCCAACGACTTATCAGGATTGGATCGCGGAGCAGCGGCTCAAGCGCGGCCTCTAATTATATATGAGCAAATGTGACCTTCACATTCACTCACGCTTCAGCGCGCGGTCGGAGGAATGGCTTTTCCGGCGGTTTGATTTTCCGGATTCCTATTCCGACCCGCTCGAGTTGCATCGACAACTGCTGGAGCACGGAATGGATTTTGTCACCATTACCGATCACGACACGATCGAAGGCTGTTTGGAAATCCGCGACCTCCCCAACACTTTCATCAGCGAGCAGGTCACGACTTATTTTCCACAGGATCCCTGCAAGATTCACATCCTGGTCTGGGGTATCACCGAAAAGCAGCACGACGACATCGTCATCATCCGGGACAATATTTTTGCGCTGCAACGATATTTGCAGAGCGGCAAGATCGCGCACGCGGTCGCGCACCCGCTTTACAGCATCAACGGCAAGCTCGACGCATCGCATCTCGAACGGCTGATTCTGCTCTTCAAACATTTCGAGGCCATCAACGGTTTGCGCGACGCGCTCCTGAGCGAGCTTGCGCAACAGCTCTTCGCGTCGTTGACCCCGGAGAAGATCGAAGAATTCGCGGAGCGGCACAATCTGGAGCCGACCCATCGCGAACCGTGGAAGAAAATTTTCGTCGGCGGCTCGGATGACCATGGCGGAAAATTCATCGCCTCAGCTTTTACCGAAACACCGCCCGCCGATTCGGCGGAAACATTTCTCGCTCATGTCCGCGCGGGCAGTTGCGAAGCTCGTGGCGAGGGAGGCACGCCGCTCGCACTGTCCCACGGCTTTTACAACACGGTTGCCTGTTTCATTCAGGACCATTTCCACGAGAAACTCGGACCGAGCGCGGCCCTGATTGAGCAAATGTTCTCGCGGTTCATGGAAGGCCGCGATCCCACCGAGTTCACGCTTGCGGAAAAAGCGAGCTTCATTGCCCAAGGCGTTCTCTCAGGAAAAATCTTTGAACTGGCAAAGCCCGCCAACATGTCGCTTTGGAAGGAGCTCTCCGGTTATTTCGCGCAGCCGGACGTGAAGGCGAAACTCGCCGAACAGTTGAGCGCGGTGCCGGAGGCGGAACGGCGCACGTTCATGATGGCGAACATGGTGGCGGAACAGCTGACGTTTCGCTTCTTCCAAAAGTTCGTCCAGCAAATCAGCAGCGGAAACATGCTCGAAAGCGTACAGGCGCTGACTGCGATCGCACCGATCCTGATCATTCTCACGCCATACATCTACGGGTTTCACAGCCAGGCCCCGTCGCGCAAGTGGTTGCAAAAAATTTTCCAAGAGCTGACCGGAAAAATTCCGGAAGCTCTGCAAAACAACAAGCGCGCCTGGTTCACCGACACGCTCGACGACGTCAACGGCGTCGCCACGACTATTCAGAAAATGACCGCCGCCGGTGCGGCCGCTGGAAAAGAATTGATCGTCATTACCTCGCATGACGAGCTGACGATTAACGAGATCCCGATCAAAAATTTCAAACCGATCGGCGAATTTGAATTGCCCGAGTACGAGCTGCAAAAACTGAGTTTTCCGCCGATTTTGCAAATGCTCGATTACATCCAGCGCGAGCGATTCACCGAAGTCATCATCAGCACGCCGGGACCAATCGGCCTGACTGCGTTGCTCGCGGCCAAGATGCTCAATTTGCAAACCAGCGGCATTTATCACACCGACTTTCCGCAATACGTTCGCATCCTGACCGAAGACAGTTTTCTCGAAAGCGTGACCTGGCGCTACATGCACTGGTTTTACGGCCAGCTCGATACCGTGTTCGTGAACTCGGAGGAATATCGGGAGAGCTGGATCAAGCGCGGCTTCGAGCCAGACAAACTAAAAATTTTCCCGCGCGGACTCGATACGCAGCTCTTCCATCCCACTCGTCGCGATCCAAGGTTCTTCGAAAAGTTCGGCGCGAAGAACGGCCAGATCAGATTGCTTTACGTCGGTCGCGTTTCCCGGGAGAAAGATCTCGATCTTTTAGCAGAAGCTTACCGGCGTCTGCGCGACGAGGGATTATCGATCCAACTTTGTGTCGTCGGCCACGGGCCGTATTCGCGCGAGTTCTCCGAATCGCTGCCGGAAGCTCTCTTCACCGGATATCTAACGGGCAAAGAACTCGCCGCCGCATACGCTTCCGCCGACATCTTCGTTTTTCCGAGCACGACCGACACATTCGGCAACGTGATCATTGAAGCGCAGGCGTCCGGGGTTCCAGTGATCGTTTCGGATTCGGGCGGACCAAAGGAACTCGTCGAGAACAATCGCAACGGTTTGATCACGAGATCGCACGATGTCGAAGACCTCACTCGCGCGATTCGTGAGCTAGTGGCCGATCCCGAGCGGCGAAAAAAGATGGGTAATCTCGCGCGTGAGAGCGTAATTGACCGGACCTGGCCGACTGCGTTTCGGAAATTCTGGGCCGCGACCGAAGTATAATTCAGCTCGGCAACGGCGGCGGAATTGGGGGCGGCGTTGGCGACGCCTCTGGTATCGCAGCCCACACATCGTAATCCGGGCCGAACTGTCGAATAAAACAGAGCCCGAACGCGCGCAGACAAACGAACAACGGCAGCAATATCACCGTGCCGATGTACGGCAACGCGGCCAGACAACAAGTCGCGCATGTCGCGATTCCTCCAATCATCGCTGCTCCGAGCAACAGGCAGATCGAAAACAAGCAAAATAGAATGAACGAGCCGGCGTTTTGCAAAATCAATCCGGCAACTTCGCGAAAGGCTTCTACCGCCCTGCATCGACGAACGTACATAAACGGAATCATGAAGTAGGAGGTCACACCGAAAAAAATCGCAAAACAAATCCATGCCAGGCCAAGCACGATCAAGAGAATCACAACTAGCGGTGTGAACGCATCACTACTGACCCCCTGACCCAGCCATCCGAGCGGAACAAAAATAATCAGGGCCAGTAATCCAAAAATGACCATGGACACAAACATCACCAGCAAAAGAAACAGAAAATAGCTGTTTCCTTCGCGTCGATACTCGCGCCACGGCGCTACGATCGCCGCGCGATTCCGCACGATACAGTCCATGAAGATAAAATTGCCGCGTGCCTTTAACCACGAGAGGACGACGATCAAGACAAGAATCAATACGACGAAAATGACAATGAAGATGGCTAGCCACGGCTTCCACTGCTCCCAATCAGCCGAAGCAAGATTTGGATTCGCCTCGTGCGACGGAAAACCTCCGATCGGAAAATTGAAGCCGACCCCGGCAAAATGCCCCGACAAAAATGCGGCAAAGCCAATAACAAGCCATTTTTCGAAATTGAACGGTTGAAAAAGGATTTTCTTCATTAGCTCGAACGCTTCGCCGAATGGCTTGAATATCTCGATCTTTGCGCTGCCGCCGTTCATACGACGATTTGAGCGCCTTGGAAGCAACTCATCAAGCTCTCACTGCGCATCCGATGTTTTTGTGTAGGGTGGGTAAATTATGGAGCGAGGGATGTCTCGCCGATATCCGATCGGCGCCGAATTAATCGGTTCGAACAGAACGCATTTTCGCGTTTGGGCGCCGAAAGCCCAAGATGTCGATCTTGTCTTGGAAGAAAGCGCGAAAAAAGATGCGAAACGGACATTTCATCCACTGGAACGCGAAGAGGGTGGTTATTTTTCAGGCCTCGCCAATGTTGGCGCCGGATCGCTCTACCGTTTCCGAGTAAACAAGGCCGAGGATTTTCATCCCGATCCGGCGTCGCGGTTCCAACCGCACGGCCCACACGGATCTTCGTGCGTTGTCGATCCAACACAGTTTGCATGGACGGATGCGCAATGGCGCGGTGTCAAAATGAAAGGCCAGGTCGTCTACGAGATGCACATTGGCACGTTCACTAAAGAAGGAACTTGGCGGGCGGCGGCGGAACAACTGGCCGAACTAGCACGCATCGGCATCACCGTTGTTGAAATGATGCCAATCGCCGATTTCCCGGGAAATTTCGGATGGGGCTACGATGGGGTTAATCTTTTCGCGCCATTTCACCTCTACGGAACGCCGGACGATCTGCGCGCTTTTGTGGATCACGCGCATTCGTTAGGCCTGGCTGTTATTCTCGACGTCGTCTACAACCATTTCGGTCCGGACGGAAATTATCTCGCCGTTTATTCCGACGATTACCTCATCCGCGAACAGGAAACCGACTGGGGCGATTCAATTAATTTCGATGGGCCGAACTCGAAGCCGGTCCGCGAATTTTACGTCACCAACGGCCGTTACTGGATCGACGAATTCCACTTCGACGGTTTCCGCTTCGACGCCACCGATGCGATCCATGATAGATCGGACGAATACATCATCGGCGCAGTTGGCCGGGCCGCCCGCGAAGCCGCTGCTCCGCGCTCGATCATTTTAATCGCCGAAAACGAGCGGCAAGTGACCAAGCTCATCCGTCCCCGCAGCGAAGGCGGCGACGATCTCGATGCCGTTTGGAACGACGATTTCCATCACAGCGCAGTCGTCGCACTGACCGGAAGACGGGAAGCGTACTACAGCGATTTTCTCGGCACGCCGCAGGAATTTATTTCCGCGGCCAAGTACGGTTATTTATTTCAAGGACAACCCTACTTCTGGCAGGAAGCACCGCGCGGCACACCGGCTTTCGGTTCTCCCCCACACGCGTTTGTCGCCTTCATTGAGAACCACGATCAAGTTTCAAATACCGCGGTGGGCGAGCGCCTGCGGTTTCAAAGCTCACCCGGTCGTTATCGAGCGATGACCGGGCTGCTCCTGCTCGGTCCCTGGACGCCGCTGCTTTTTCAAGGCCAGGAATTCGGCGTTTCCACTCCATTTATCTTTTTCACCGACGTGGGCGATGGCCAGATGCGCGAAGGAATTCGCAAAGGGCGCTTCGCATTTCTGGCGCAGTTCCCTTCCCTGGCCACGAAGGAAGTGCAGGAACGTTTACCGGTACCTTCCGATCCGACATCGTTTGTTAGCTGCAAGCTTGATTTTAGCGAGCGCCAAAAAAACCAGGAGCTTTACGACCTCCATGTCGATCTTTTGCGGCTGCGCCGGGAAGACTCGCGCTTTCGCGAACAGAAACCGAATGGGGTGGATGGGGCAGTTCTCGGTCCGGCCAGTTTTCTCCTGCGTTACTTCAGCGAGAACAACCGCGACGATCGACTTCTGGTGGTGAACTTTGGCGAAAGTCGCGAACTGAACCCGATTCCCGAGCCATTGCTCGCACCGCCACTCGGTTTGGAATGGGAAATTCTTTGGTCGAGCGAATCGGCGCGCTACGGCGGGTCCGGAACCGCGACCGTGGCAACGCAAGACAGATGGACCATACCGGCGGAAGCGACGGTGGCGCTGCGTTTGGTGCCCGAGAAAGAGCCGAGGAAGCAGCCGGCGCGAAGGAAGTTCGGGTGATCCAATTTCCGCTCGACAGCCAGCATCGATGAACAAGCAATTTGAAACGCATCGGCCGATCATCCGCGCGATGTCATGGGACGGAACGAAAATGTCGCGCGAGCTTTTGCTGACTCGCGAATGGCTCGTTACCAACGGACTCGGCGGCTACGCCTCCGGCACCGTTTCCGGCGCAGTCACGCGTCGTTATCATGGATTGCTCATCGCGGCGCTGCCGGGACCTCTTGGACGGATCGTAATGTGGAATCACGTATCTGAATTTCTTCGCTTCAGTGACGATGACGTCGTTTCGCTCGGCGCGGAAGAGCGCGCCGGCGGACAACTCGATTTGAAAGGCGCTGATTATTTAACTGAGTTCCGACTCGAAGATGGGCTTCCAGTCTGGACTTATCATGTTCGCGACGTCGTGGTCGAGAAACGCGTGTTGCTGCCTCATTTGCAGAACACCGTGCATGTCAGCTATCAAGTGATCTCGAAAGGGAAGCCGCCGCGACTCGAGTTGCGTCCAGCTTTTCATTTTCGGCATCACGAAGCGCCGGTCGATTCGGACCTGGCTGAGCCTTACAAACTCACAGCCGTTGATGGCCGTTACGAAATCGCTGCGGCGCGCCGAAAGCTCCCGCCCCTGCGCATGCAGCTGCACGGTCGAGAAGCCGCGTTCACAATTGCTCAAACGAAAATTCCGCAAGTCGTTTACCGGATTGAGCAGCAACGTGGTTATTCCTACGAAGGCGAACTCTGGAGCCCGGGATTTTTTCGCGTAGATCTGACCGAACGAAGCACTGCGACCCTGGTTGGTTCGACCGAGCCGTGGGATATCATCAACGTCTTGGGCCCTGAAGACGTTCTCGCTGCCGAGCGCGAACGCCGCGCCCGCTTGCTTCACGGCGCGATCCCAAAGGTACGCCAAAGTTTTCCGGCGGAGCTGGTTTTTGCCACCGACCAATTTGTCATCACACCCGCCGGGCGGTTCGAAGAAGCAGCGCGCGCACATGCCGCCGGCGACGAAGTCCGCACCGTTATTGCCGGATATCATTGGTTCACCGATTGGGGACGCGATACGATGATCAGCCTCGAAGGCCTGACCTTGATCACGGGACGATTGCTCGAGGCCGGCTACATCCTGCGCACGTTCGCCCATTATGTCCGCGATGGTCTGATTCCCAACATGTTTCCCGATGGCGCCAAGGAAGGCAGATACAATACTGCCGACGCCACGCTTTGGTTCTTTCACGCCCTCGGCCGTTATCTTGAGCGCACCGCCGATCGCACGACATTGAAACTTCTTTTGCCGACGTTGATCGACATCGCCGAACATCATTTGCGCGGAACGCGATTCAACATCCATGTCGATCCAAACGACGGCCTGCTCGTCCAAGGCGAGGAAGGTTATCAACTCACCTGGATGGACGCGAAGATGGGGGACTGGGTCGTCACGCCGCGACGCGGCAAAGCGGTCGAGATTAACGCGCTTTGGTACAACGCGCTCCGTCTATTGGCGAATTGGTTGCGCGAAAATGACGACGACGCTTCCGCACAAACCTACGATGAACACGCCGAACGTGCGCGCGTTTCGTTCAACAACCGGTTTTGGTTCGCCGAGGACGGTTATCTTTACGACGTTGTCGATGTTGATGGCACTTCAAGCAACGATTCGTCGTGTCGGCCGAACCAATTGTTCGCCATTTCCCTCGATCATCCAGTGCTCGATGCAAAACACTGGAAATCCGTTGTGGAGGTCGTGGAAGAAAAATTGGTCACGCCAGTCGGTTTGCGCACGCTTTCGCCCGACAGTTCCGATTACAAACCGATTTATGCCGGCGACCTGCGCTCCCGCGACGGCGCGTATCATCAGGGCACGGTCTGGGCCTGGTTGATCGGGCCATTCATCGACTCCTGGCTGAAAGTTTACCCGCTCGATCGCGCGGCCGGGCGCAAATTTCTTGAGACTTTCCCGGTCCATCTGAGCGATAACGGCATCGGCACGATCAGTGAAGTCTTTGACGCGGGTGAGCCGCACCTGGCCGGCGGCTGCATCGCGCAGGCGTGGAGTGTGGCGGAAGTTTTGCGCGCCTGGTCCAAGACGGCCTAACGAATCTGACGGAGGACAGGCTTCCAGCCTGACCTCCAATCGCAAGATCGACATCTACATCATCGCGCGAGTTTTGTTCGGCCGGAGAGTGCTTGCTGCAGAGTTAATTCGTCGGCTGATTCCAAACCCGCGCCCGCGGGCAGACCGCGCGCGATGCGCGTGAGCGCGATGGCTTTGTCTTTCAAAAGATCGACCAGGTAGTTTGTGGTCGCCTCCCCTTCGACATCGGAGGCGAGCGCGAAGATGATTTCGCTGAATTTTTCTTTCTCGATCCGCTCGAGCAGTTCTTTGATTCGCAAATCTTCCGGGCCGATGTGATCGAGCGGCGAGATCCGGCCACCTAACGAATGATAGCGTCCGCGAAAGGCGCCGGTTTTTTCCAGCGGCAAAATATCGGTCGGTTGTTCGACCACGCAGAGTAACTCGACCGCGCGGGATGAATCCGAACAGATGTCGCAGAGCTCGTTGGTCGTGAAGTAGCCGCAGAGTTTGCACGGATGAATTCCGCGACGTGTTTCGGAAATGGCGCGCGCGATTTGTTCGGGCTGATCGCCGCGGGCTTGCACCATCCAGAGCGCGATCCGTTCGGCCGAGCGCGGACCGACTCCGGGCATTTGTCGAAGTTGGGCGACCAAATCCCGCAGCGCGGGCGGATATTCCGTCTTTCTCATACCGCCAGTAATGCCAGTGCGGCTCGCACCTCGGACCCGCGCCCTGCTTACGCCTGCCTCATCGGCATTTCGGACAGATTCAGCGCGAGCGGCTCCAGGCGGCGGAGATACAATTGCAGCGGCGCGTCTTCTTCCTCGTTAGGCCCGCGCGCCTTTTGAAATTCGGAATACGCCTCGGCCCACCGTTTCTCGCGATAAAACACGACGCCGTTCCAGAAGCAATCGCGCCGGGCCAACTGCTCCGGTTTCGCCTCGGCTGCCGGCCAGAGCGGTTCGTAAATTTCGTGGCGCTCGCGTGAATTGACGCCGCTGAGAAAATCAATCGGACGCGCGACAATGTATCTGCTGGCCAATTCAAACGTGCGTGGTCCGATCAAGACCCGCGAACCATAAAAACGGTTCGCGACACAAAAACGCCGCGCGAGTTCAACTGGTTCGCCGCTCGTGATCAATCCCGGACGCTCACCATTCTGGAGCGGCGCGACGATCATTGTCCCCGAGCTCACACCGAGGTGCACATCGCATTTTGCTTCGCCGTTGCCGAGACGCGCCTGATGAAACCGTTCGACCACATGCAACGCCACCCGCACCGCTTTGTCTCCATGATGCGCGTCCGTCTCCGGAAAACCAAAGAGCGCGACCACGCCCTCGGCATCGGCGGTTTGAATGTAAGCGCCCGCTTGCATGAAAACATCGGTCGCCCGGCGAATGAATTCTTCGGTGATTTTGCCGAACACCGGCGGCTCACAATCTTCCGCGAGGTCGTATTTGTTGGCCACGTCGCAAACCACCACTGTCGTTTCGTAAATCTTCGCTTCCGGGTCAAACGGAATGTCGCCCACGATCACGCGCTGCACTTGTTCTTTCGACAGGCGATCACTGAAAAACGCGCGCGCAGTCACGGCGCGACCGCGTTGGGTGACGGCAGTGTAACGATCGGCCACGAGATAAGCGATCGCGACCGCAAACATCGACGGCAGCGGTTGGAAAAAGACGCGGTAAAGCGAGCAAATCCAGGAAACGGCTGCCAGCTCGATCAATAATCCGGCGACGATCAGACCAATCCGTCCGCGCCGTAAACTTGTCACCGTTAGCGCCGCCACGCCGAACGATAAGATCGACATGAACACGTATTGCCATTGCTTGGGCACAACGTGCGTGGCTACGTTGTATGGAGAAATATAATCTGCAGCCCGCATTTCAAATTCTTGCACTTGCGGACTGAGATGCATCGTACTGACCGCGACCAAGACGAAGATCCCAGTAATCAAAGTGGTTAGAAGCGGACGTTTCATCGAACGAGATCAGGACTTAGCGTTTGCCGTGCCCGGAGTTCCCGTGCCCGGATAATACGATTGCACCACCAGCTCGCTCAAACATCGATCCGGCGCGTCCACAGCTTCGGCGCCGAGGACAAACTTGGTCCGGCCGGTGTTCTTCTTCACCAGGCTCAGTCCAAATTGGTAATCCTTAAACAAATGGGCGCAGAGATCGTTCATGTTCATCCGCTCGGTTTGGGCGCGTTCCACCAAACGCCGCAAGGCCGAGTCGTCAAAAACAATTTCAACCCCGTGCTGCTTGCCGAAGGCTTCCGCCCAGTGCCGCGCCGCCGCTTCCAGCATTTTTGCTTCCTCTTTTTCGCCCTCAGCCATGAGGCGATCAAGAACGCGTTTCGGTTCGCGCACGAGCTCGGCCGTGACTCGCAGCTGACTCAAACCCGAGCCGGCCAGATAATATTTGTAATCGCGGAACAACTTTTCAAACACAGTAAGCAATCCCCGTGCGCCCGTCCTTTCTCCGGCCGCCGCCTCGGCGATCAAGCGCAGCGCTTCGTCATCAAAACTGATGTCGATCCCATACGCGCGGAACGCGCGCTCGTATTGGCGCAGCAAACTGCCTTCCGAAAACTTCATGATCTTGAACAGATCGTCCGCGTCGAGATCGAGACAGACCACGCGCACTGGCAAACGTCCGATAAATTCCGGTTCGAACCCGTACTCGACAAAATCCTTTGTTGTGACGTGTTGAAACAGTTCGTTGTCCATCACCTGGACCGGGTCGGCCCGGAAACCGATCTGCCCCTGACGCACGCGCCGCGCCACTTGCTCCTTCAGTTTTTCAAAGGCGCCGCTGACCACGAACAAAATGTGGCGGGTGTTTATCGTCTCGCGCTTGGCTTTGCCCTTTCGTTGAAATTCGAATGCCGCCTGCAATTGCGCCTGGAGATCGTTCATGCTTCGCACCGGCACTTCCGTTTCTTCCATTAATTTCAGCAACGTGGTCTGAACGCCGCGGCCGCTTACGTCGCGCCCGATCAAATTTCCAGCCGACGCGATCTTGTCGACCTCGTCGATGTAAATGATTCCGAACTGGGCCAGGTTCACGTCGCCGTTCGCCTTGTGCACAAGCTCGCGCACCAAATCTTCCACGTCCCCGCCGACGTAACCGGTCTCGCTAAACTTGGTCGCGTCCGCTTTCACGAACGGCACCTTGATCAAATCGGCGACGTGTTTGATCAGATAAGTTTTCCCGACACCGGTCGGCCCGACCAGGATCACGTTTTGTTTGGCGTATTCGGTTAACTCGGCCCGCTCGGGATTTTCCTTCTCGAGCTGGCGCAGATATTTGGCGTGGTTGTAATGGTCGCAAACCGCGATCGCGAGGACCTTCTTGGCCTCGTCCTGCTTGATCACGAACCGATCGAGGTGCGCCTTGATATCGCGCGGCAGAAAATTGAACTCGAACTCTCCCGCCGCGGCGGGATCGATCTTTTCTTCCGGCTCCGCTTCGGCCGGCTCCGGCGCAGGAAAAGCCGCGACCGAAACGCGATCGCCGAAGTTCTGTTTCATGAACTCGGTGATTTTCGTCTTCAGTTCCTCCGGTGAAGGAAACGTTGGCGGTGGTGGATTTTGCTCCATTGAAATTGCGAATGGCGTTGCGTTCGCGGTCAAAACACGGCCGCGCCGCAAAATCTACCATCGGAATGCGCGGTGTAAACACGCACCCAGTGCGCCAAATTTTCGCGCCGCCAGGCATCCAGCCAGTCGTCTCGCCTCGATTCAGACCAGTGATGTTTACCTTCACAAACCCAACGGACGCGCGAAAGAATCGGTTCTCCGAGACCGGATTCTTCTACCTCCGTGTCTCCTCAGCTCTCGGTCTGTGTTCGATCAGTGCGTTCTTCGCGATGATGGCTTTCGCTGCCTCGCCTGGATCGATGCCAGATGCGTATACAATGTCTGCTGCGCCTGCAGCCGAGAACACGTGGTCAATCGTTCCGTCAGCAAACATAAATGAGGACATGCAGGACAATCTCTTTGCGGATGTGGCGTGTCTATCGGCTTCGGATTGTTGGGCAATCGGCCATTATAATCAAGAGCGACTCAATAAGACTCTCATTCAGCATTGGAACGGAAGCTCTTGGAACATCGTCGACTCGCCAAGCGTAAATTACAGTCAGCTCGAGGGGATTGCCTGTGCTTCTACTGCAGACTGCTGGGCGGTTGGTTATCACACTAGTGACAGCGGATATCAAACAATGATTGAGCACTGGGACGGGAATTCTTGGGTTCTCATTGAATCTCCAAATGCTGTCAGTTACGGCGATAACGTGCTTTACGACGTCACCTGTGTTTCCGCATCGCAATGCTGGGCCGTTGGCCATTACTCGAGCTGGAAAACGCTGACCGAGTATTGGAACGGCACATCATGGCAAGTTGTTGACTCTCCGAATACGAGTTCCTTTGATAACGAACTGTTTGGCGTTAGCTGTGCCTCTTCAACACTGTGCTGGTCCGTTGGGTATTATTATGATCAGGCGTTGTCCCACTATCAGACCCTCGTTGAGCAATGGAACGGCACGTCATGGTCAATCGTTCCCTCGCCCAACACCGTTTTCCCCACCTCAAATAACACGACGGGTATAGTCCACAATTACTTCTCCAGCGTAACCTGCACATCGACAATTGACTGCTGGGTTGTTGGATCTTTCGCAGAATATAATGGAACACACCATCCGCTGATCGCCCATTGGAATGGCGCCGCATGGGTGAACGCTAATGCTCCTGACCCAAGTAACGACTTCAATTACCTGAATGCGGTAAGCTGCAGCTCAGCATCTGATTGTTGGGCCGTTGGTGGCACCGACGAGGTGATTGAGCACTGGGATGGGGTCTCTTGGACAGTTTTTCCAAAGCCTAGCGGACTAAATGGCCGAGCCGAGATCCTGCGAGGAGTATCTTGCTTGCCAGATTCGCATTGCATGACCGTAGGTCAGTGGAGCGGGCCGTTACACCCGCAAACGCTTGCCGAATATTGGGACGGAACCTCGTGGCAGACAGTGACGTCACCTAATCACGACGATGGCCCACAACCAAATAATCTCCTGGGTGTTGCCTGCACTTCTGCTTCGGATTGCTGGGCAGTAGGCTGGCATTCAGGTCTTGCTGCTATAAGTCAAAACCTAGTTGAGCACTGGGACGGCGATGCTTGGTCGATAGTCGATGTGCCTAATGGATCGACAAGCCGAGATCAACTCAACGCAGTAACGTGCGTATCTGAAACTAATTGCTGGGCAATCGGGTCATCTTACGGTGCGCCCTTAATTGAACATTGGGATGGGAGCGCTTGGACAATTGCGCCTTCCCCCACCACTCCCGGCATGCAGGTGGATTCACTTAACAGCGTTACGTGTACATCCGCGTTGGACTGTTGGGCGGTTGGAAAATATGAGGGCTCCGGGACCTTTCAAGGCACACTCATTGAGCATTGGAACGGTTTGACATGGTCAATCGTGAGTTCGCCCGACCCGGCCCCCGCACCATCTGGATCGAACGTTCTAAATTCAGTGAACTGCAATTCGCTGACCGATTGTTGGGCAGGCGGATATCAAAGCGGTAGTACTTCTCCGACGCAGCCTCTATTTTTACATTGGGACGGAATTTCCTGGTCAAATGTGATTCAGACCGCTTCCGACAGTAACAGTTTTACTCCAATCCTCGCGCTAACTTGCGCGTCTTCCTCGGACTGCTGGGCTGTAGGGTACGCGTTCAATAACAGCCCATCGGGCTATAGCGCCTTTATTGAGCATTGGAATGGTTTAGTTTGGCTTAATGCATCGAACGGGACGAACGGCGCTCTTGCCAGCGTGTATTGTTTGTCAGGATCAGATTGTTGGAGCACTGGTTACGGCGGCTTCGGACAAACCCCGGCGCCAATCGAACATTGGAACGGAGTGTCCTGGACACTTATAAGCGTACCAGACCTCGAGACATCAGCTAATTACCTTAATTCGGTCACGTGCGTTAGTGACGGCAGGTGCTGGGCGGTCGGTTCCCATTACGACGGCTATGTAAATCAGACCCTAGTCGCGCGGTATGCACCATCCACTCCGAATCCAACGCCCACCCCCACTCCAACGGCGACTGCTACGCCAACTCCAACGGTGACACCGACAGCAACTCCTACTCCCACGGCTACACCAACTCCGACCGCTACGGCCACCGCAACTCCAACTCCAACACCCAGCGCAACCCCAAGTCCGACGCCAACCGCAACACCGACGCCCACAGCCACTCCAACGCCCGGGCCGACAGTCACTCCAACTCCATCTCCGACAGTCGGCACACCGGTGATCTCACCAGAGGGCGGCACATTTAGAAGGAAGGTCACAGTGCGGATTTCCGACACCACGCCCGGAGCGACGATTTACTACACGCTTGATGGTAGCGATCCGACCACCGCTTCAAGTGTGTATCGGACCGGCAAGAAGAGTAAGGGAATCAAGCTGAGCGGCGTCGGCACGCACACTGTAAAAGCGAAAGCAGTCGAGGCCGGTTACACCGACAGCGACATCGCCACCGCTGTCTTTGACATCACCAACTAAGTTACACGGGCGGGACGTTTTCCCGTCCGTGGCGGAGGACGCGCGACATCCAGATCAGCTCGTTTAGGAATGTGTCGAGGCGGCGGACGAAGTTTTCGTCGAGCAAATTCCCGCGTTCGTCGAAGAGCGTGCCAATCCGGCCGAAGTTCACGTCTTCGAAGATCGTGACCAGCCCGAGCTCGCGCATGACGGGCAGCAGACTTTCGATCACACGAGCGCCGCCCATGGGCCCCGCTGACACCCCACAGATCCCGACCGCTTTGTGGATGTATTCCTTCAGGTTCATGTCGAGCGCGTGTTTCAGCAGACCGGGGAAACTGTGATTGTACTCCGGCGTGACAATGATGAGACCGTCGCAGCGCTCGATCGTCGCCGAAAATTTCGGGTCCTTCATTTGTTCGCCGGCGTCGTCGAGCTTCATCGGCAGCGTGCGGACATCAATGAATTCCGTTTCCACGCCAGCGCGCTTTTTCGTTTGCTCAAAGACAAACCTCGCAGCGTGCTCGCTTTCCCGGCCTTGCCGAGCGGTGCCGAGGATCACTGGAATAAAAAGAGGTCGCTCGGTGGGCATTTCAGTCCTGTTCGATTTGATGCTTAGCTTCTGTTTACTGCCAATCCGGCTCGGATTGCCGATGATGGGATTCGAACCCATACCCCGTTTTCACGGGAACGGATTTTAAGTCCGTTGCGTCTGCCATTTCGCCACATCGGCTGTCATTGAAAATGAGGTACTTACGAAAATGACGTTGCCCGAAAATCGCTTTTGTGCAAGAGTTTGTGCAAGAGCCGTAGTATGAAATGCAGTGAAATCGACACCGGCGCTGCCGATCCAGAAACGTCCACGGGCCGCCCGTCGCGAGCAAAGAAACATGCCGGCCAGTTTATCGCGGCACGAGACTACCGCAATCGCCGAATTCCTGGGCTATACACTCGAAATGGTCGCTTTTACGCTGTTCTGTGGGCTGACCGCGGAGACGGCCGGAAAGTCACCCGGCGGTTTCCTCTCTACGATAGCAATCTTCAACCAATTCGCACCATCGTTGAAGCCAAAGAAGCTTTGATCGAATTGCGCCAGAATCGCAAGGAGCGCGAACTTCCACTCGCTGGGCGTAAGCCACGATTCGACGAATTTTGCGATGAGTATCTCGAAATGGCCACTACGCACGCCAAGCGACCGCGCACCCAAGAAAAGGAAAGAGCTGCCCTGGAGCTTTGGCGCGGACATCTCAGCGACATTCGGATCGATCGGATTAATACACCGATGTTGAAAAGTTTTGTCGAAAAAAGATTGCGGGGCTGCCGCATTGAAAAAAAGATTTTTCGCGCGGCATCGGCGCGCACAGTTTCGCTCGATCTGATTGCTTTACGGAATGTGCTGAAAGCAGCGATCGATGCCGGGCATCTTCGGGACTTGCCACGCTTCCCCAAGATTAAAGTCCCGCCCCCTCCGCGGCGAGTACTGATCACGCCTGAGCAACTTCAGCAGCTGCTGACCGCTTGCGTTGCAACAAAAGCGAATGGTGATCCGGTCACCAAAAACGGGCACCAGCTGGGTGATTTCCTGCGGCTGTGCGGTTTTTCCGGAGCGCGCGAGCAGGAAGCACTCCGTTTGCGCTGGTCACATGTCGATTTCAAGAACCGCCGCCTCTTTATTGGGGCTGAGGAAGGTTTTGCTGCCGCCGCGTTGACCGTCGGATCCGGTGGCGTATCGAAAAATCGGCGGTCACGCGTTGTCGATTTCAATCAAGACTTGGAATCAGTGCTGCATGACATGTACGCGCGCCGACCGCCGGATTCGACTTGGTTATTTCCGTCACCGCAACGCGGTGAAAAGGATGTGCACGCCAAGACATTTCGAGAATCACTAAGGTTGGTACGGACTGCCGCCGGCTTGCCGACGCTTGGTTTTCACGACCTTCGGCATTTTTTCACATCCTTTTGTGTAATGTCCAGCATTGATCTCGTGACCATCGCATCCTGGTTAGGTCATCGAGACGGCGGGATTTTGATCGGCAAAGTCTACGGCCACGTGCTCGACAGTCATCGACAGAACGCAGCTAAGTTGGTCAACTTCAGACTGCCTCGCTCGAACGAATAACTTCAGAGCACCACGCGCAAACCTGTTGATCAATTACGGTTCGTCTTTGTTAACCGTGAGCAAGATGGGACTCTCGCAAATTCTCCGGCAGCGGCTCGTTTATTAAATCGCAAGATCTCGGCTCGAGTAATATATTGGCGACCGGCAATGTTGACAGTTCGAAGCCAACCAGCACGTCGATAGCGCCAGATCGTAGCAGGCGAGAATCCACTTTCTTCTGCGAAGCGCGCGAGTGAAATCGGCGGACTCGAATCGACCGCTGGAGGGTTATCTGACACAGCACTTGTCGCTGCATCCTGAATAGTTTGCGTTCCCAATTTGTCATCGCGCAACTGGTGTAATTCTGACTTGCTGACTTCTCCTTGGAGTGCCTCCGCGATAGTTTCTTCCTTAGTCTGATCCCAGTCCCCTTGCCTCACGTTGTCAGCATTATATGAGACCATCGCAAATCAAGTAAGACGACGCCCTGACTTCAGCTTTTACTGACACAGCGCCTTCAATTGTAAAGTTGAAGCTTAGTCAGCCATTTGTACTAGTAATCCAGATAGCTTTCATTTGTTGCTAGATAGAATCGGATTAGAATCGAATAGCTGTGACCTCCTGTAGGACCGCGCAATTTGTAAAGCTACGTGGGTCATTACGGCTTGTTGACAATCGTTTGTCAATTTAAGTCAGTCAAAGTTGGAAAATACTCACTCTTGGTATTGATTTGCAGGAAGAGTAAGCAACGATTAAGTCGATGACTAGCCCAATAGTTCCGACCGAAACGGCGCAGTCCCGATTCAACTTATTTCCAACTCAAGCGAAGCGGAAGGCCAGACAGCGCTCGCCGACCGTAATGCAATTTCTGGGGCTACAACCGGGTGAGTCTTTCAAACACGATCACAGCGGGTTTGCGACCAAAATCTCGGATTACATCGCACAGCGAAGGCATCGCGACAAACGGGACTACCGATATCGAGCTTTCGCGGGCGAAAAGAACCGATACTTAGTAGTCTTGCCGGCAGCGCCGAACGTCGCCGCCGAAAACGGAGGGCAATGAACGCGTTCATCAAAACGTCGAAATGCCCAACTCAGCTTGCAGTGACACAACTCGCTCCTGATGACCAGGAATTCCTGCGCCAGAAAGAAGAAGTCATCCAATGTGGCTTGAGTTCGTTCCTAAGCACGGGCCGCGCCCTGTTAGAGATTCGGCACTACAGGGACGGCCTGCTTTACAAACAAGAGTACGGCACTTTTGAAAACTACTGCCGGAAACGGTTTCTTATCGGCCGGAGCTACTCCTATTCTTTAATGGACGCGGCAGAGGTGTTTGATGATTTGTCCGCCCAGGCGGACAAGGAGAAGCTTACGCTTCCACTACCTGGCAACGAGAAACAACTCCGGCACTTGAAACGATTGCCGACGCCCGAATTGCGCCTCAAAGCATGGAGGGCCGTCGTGGACCGAGCAAGACCTGGTCAACCAATTCGTTCCGAAACGGTGGCAAAAGCAGTTCGTGAAGTGACTGTGCAGCAAGCTTTACCCATAGGCCCTAAGAACGCAAAGAAGGCCAGCGGAAGAAATCACGCAATGACTGTCACTGCCTGCAACAAAGTCCCCCTGGAGGATATTCGCGGCAGCCGACTGGACGGTTTCCTTAGGTTAACTGGCGTTGTCTATTTTAAGATCGGCAATTTCTCGATTGGAGAGGCAATTCAGATTCTTTCCTGCTGGAAGTTTTCTCTCAAACAGGTGATCGCGGTCATCCCTCGGATACCAACAGCGACGGTGCCCAGTGAACCGGTGTCTTTTGAGCCAGTATTAGTCGGCATTTCAAAGTCCGTCGATGTAATGGGACCAACCGGAAATGTTGTATTAAGTGCAGAGCAGATTGCAGATTGGGGCGAACGGCTTCCTCCCGAATATGTGCGTTATGTCGGCGAGAATACGCCGGGCCGGCACATTTCCCGCACGCTCGAAAATGTTATTGGGCTAGACGAAGCCCAGGCTAAGGGGCGGGCTGCCGTTGCTGACGGAGGTTCACGGCAGGTGGACCACAAACCCGCTTCTGTGGCTTAGCGACTCCGAAACAGGTTTCTTGTTCTTCTAGGAGTAATGACCGATGAGTCGCATCCCAATTCGCTCGCCCGGTCAAAAACCTACAGGCTCCTTCTGTCTAATGCGCAGCTTCAACAGATTTTGACTGCTTACACGGCCACTCGCCATGGGTTATCCCTCGATGGCAGCGCCCAGACGGAAATACTGACGATTACGAACCGACACACCGGGGAGATCGATCAAATTCGCGTCGAGTTAACTATAAGGGAGTTGCTCAACTAGGTATCGCCGCCATAACCATTGGCCGAGCCGATAAAAGCTTTTGCTACCAAGAATTACAAAGTCACCAAACCCTCATTTTCCATTCTCTATATATCTGAGACCACCAAAATGAATACTGCCCAGATACAACAACTTGGTGCCCTCCGTCCCAACGACGCTCGGAGAGCGGTAACCAATCTCCACTTAACAGCGGCAGAGCTAGCCCGGTTCAAAGCGTTGGCCAAAGCCTGTGGGTTGAATTTTTCCGCGCTAACCAGAGCAGCGCTCCGGGTCTTTGAAAAGCAAATCAAGAATTATTCGAGCGATGAGTAAGGAGGTTAGAGCTGCCGGATAATCCACTTTTTGTTCTATAGCGCTTGGATTAGGAAAAATTATTATGATCGCACGCTGCCAAGTTCTGGAAGAGGAGGATGAAAAATACCCAAGCAAGCATGGGGCGAAAGCGATTCGCGTCTGGCGGTGTCTTGATCGGACGCCAGCAGGAGCGCTGGGCAAGACTTTTGATTATTTGCCCACCGCCGAAGAGCACGACCAATTTACCGGCAAACTTCAGAATCGAACTATTGACTTAGCCATCACTGAAATCTGGGAGGGGTTCGGTCGCCGCCTTCGCGCAAAAGGAGCCGTGCAGGTGAAGGAGAAGTAAGATATGGAGAGCGCCGATTCCTACGTGTTATCGAAGATTCAATGGCAAATCTTCGGCTCGTTGACATTCAAAACGCCGAATTGTCCTGAGGATCGGCGGTTGAAGAGATTCTTTGGATTGATCCGCTCAACGGTTAAAGATTTTGACGTCTTTTTTCCGCAGGTTCCATGGTGTCTTCGGCTTGAGCGCGGGCCGATAGGAGGCGGTCTGCACAATCATTTTCTTCTCGCTGGGTTACCGGACGATGCGCTCTGCACCTCAACTTGCGCTACGATGATGCAGAGATGGAAGGAAAGGTTCGGCGGGAGTGAATCCAAAATTCAGCTCTTTGAACCATCTCTGGGTGGTTTGGACTATGTGACGAAAAGCCCCGGTTATAATGCGGTATCTGGATCGGGCAGATTGAACACAGCCGACCTAAACATCAGGTACGCCCATGCCGTCTGGGACGAGGCGAACCACTTTAGGAAATCAGTAAACAACTGACACTTCGACGGGGTCATTACCCCAAAGTGAAAGTAAAAGGAATCACGGTGGCTATTAGGCTACCTGATTGCTTGAAGTCATAGCTCTGTACAGACATCCCAACCAACACGCCTGTCCAGTAACCTGCGGTTACATGCTCTTGGCAAGTTAGCCCATGAGGTTGACTAGACCAACCTTGATAGAGCGTGACCTTTGCTTTTACCTTAAGCGAATCTATTGGTAGGAAGAGTTTGGTTAAAACTTCACCTCTCCCACAATTTATTGGGGAGATGCCGAGCGTCCCGCGAGGCAAATAGATCAAGCTTGAAAGCCATGAGGATGAGCAAGCGACGCAAGAAGTTAGAAGACAAACCGACACAGATAGTCCGACCGGAGGTCACTTTTAGATAAAGAGTTTAATTGGCTTCTTGCCTAGTAACTGAACAAGTATCTTCTACCCTGCCCCGCAAACGCTCTAAAATGCCCGTGGTGAAGTTAGTCTTTACTGCAAAGAGCCAAGGGTCATCTTGGATTTGTAATATTGTTTCTCCTACCATTTGTTTTCCTGCGGCAGTTCAAGTTATTCATGGCCTGAAAGCCAGCGAGGGAGCGCCTCGCCCGTAGCCGTCAGCGAAGGGAGCGACCGAGTCTGGCTGGCCTTGGACAAGCTATTTTGCCGATGATCGAGCAGTAACCGGATTTATGGACAAATGATTGTCAAGTGAGCCTGTTGTTAAAAAGAAAAGGAGGAGCTAGTACTCTAGCTCCTCCGGTCGCCAATGTTTTTTGGATTACAAAATTGGCGTCGGTTACCACAGCGGATTGCGTTACGCCCTACTGCAGGAAGGCAACCATTCCCGCAATGAGCGGGTGTTGGTTCGAGAAGTAGGGTCGCCAAGGTCGGAATAATTTGTCCGATCCGGGTGGCCTGCTGGGTTATACTTAACCTATCCGACCTTACTCTATTGACTCATGCCCGTCAAACCCCCGAAACAGAGATCCAAAATCAATTGTCAAGTTTTACAGCGTAGCCCGCCCAGGGTGCCCGAATAGGATCACAAGTTGAAGTAGCACCTTTAACGCCGGTTGTAAGTGCGGAGGTAGGAAGGGCAATAGTATTGCGCTTTCGGTCAGAGTTTACTTGTCAACTAGTCACGAACCAAGGTTGCGTATGTTTCTATGACGGGGAATTCGCTTTCCCAATCGTTTGTCAAGTTATAGGCTACCTCCATTATGACCCCAGAAATTGTCTGCCCAAAGTGCGGTGTAAAGTTCCCCCTCGATCAGGCGCTAAAATCGCAAGTGGAGTCAAGTCTCCGGCAGGAGCTGGATCAGCAGTACAACGAGAAACTCGATGCTGCGACCAACAAACTGCGAAAGGAGCTACAGGAGAAAGCCCGTGATGATGCTCGGCAGGAACTTGTCGAGGTAAAGGCAAGACTGGAAGCAAAATCCGGCCAGTTGGAGAAGGCCCGGCAAAGTGAAGAGGCGCTGTTGAAAAAACGGGCCGAGTTGGAGGAACAGGTTCGGTCAGCTAAACTCGAAGCTCAAAGGAATCTGGCCGATGAGAGGGAAAAAATTCGGGCGGTCGCGGAAAAGAAGGCCGAAGAAGCCCAAAAGCTGAAACTGGCGGAGAAAGACCTCCTTATTACTCGGCTGCGCGATGAAGCAGAAGAACTTCGGAAAAAAGCTGAACAAGGCTCGATACAGGCGCAAGGCGACGCGCAGGAGATTGAACTGGAGTCGGCACTCCGAAAAGCTTTCCCGATGGACAAAATTGAACCAATCAAGACCGGTGTTCGCGGTGCTGATGTCATTCAATATGTGAAGGCCGATAGTGGCCACGAATGCGGCTCTATTTTGTGGGAATCGAAACGTGTGAAGCATTGGCAAAATGGTTGGATCGACAAATTGCGAGAGAATAAGGAGAACTCAAAAGCCGATCTCGCGGTTATTGTGACCGACGTTATGCCGGAAGGCATGACACATATCGGTATGGTGCGTGGTGTGTGGGTAACCACATTCCAACTCGCTGTCTGTTTTGCAGCAACCTTAAGAGTCAACTTGGCCGCTTTAACCGAGGCTAGGTTACCCCTGCAAGGACTCGACGATAAGAAGTCACGCATTTACGAATACTTCACCAGTCCGGCGTTCATCGAGCGGATGAGGACGATCTCAGAGCAATTCGTAGCAATGCAGAGCGAGTTGGCTAGTGAAAAGCGAGCAATGAACCGGATTTGGGCAGCCCGTGAAAAGAGAATTGAAACAATTGTCAACCAGACAGGCAGGTTCGTTGGAGACTTGCAGGCTCTTTACGGTACATCGTTGCCTCAGTTACCAGCTTTCGAACTAGCGCCGGAATCCAACGGGGAGTCGGCTATAGGTTCCGAGACGGAAGGCAGTAAGTAACGATTCAGGTAGGGGGCCTAGAATGCCCCTCGCGGCTCTCTAAAGCCCTGTACGCGCGTTTTATTTACGACCTCGTAACAAACCTAGATCGTTATAGGTAAATCAAGGTATCACGTTGCGAGCTTGTTATGACACAATCTAGGTTTGCCTAGCACCTGTTGGCACGGTATTATGTTATCGGCATTATAGAGTGGGCAAAGAGAAGCCCGACAACCTAGTTTTCGGAGAAGCAAAGGTGCCCTGACTGGATCAAACCAGTCGATGTGCGGTGGAGAGAATCTGCCGAAAAAAACTCCGGCCTCGCTCTTGGTGCATTGAACAAATCCAATCGATGCAAATATCCAACGCAGTTCCGGCGATAAGGATCAACGGGGCAAACGCAAATCACCACATCTACCGAAATGGAAACCTATATTGGTGTCACGTTACGGTTCACCGTGATGATTATACGAAGGAACGGCTTCGATTCAGTCTAGGTACAGCAAACTTAGCTGAAGCTCGCGTCAAGCGAGATCAACTGCTCAACGTGGCATGAACAGCTTTGTGCCTCATTTGTGGGTCGTGACCGAATATACGATTGGGCAACCGGTTTTCGCGGTCGCAATTTGCGGCGGTGAACATGAGTTCAAGTTGCTGCCCTTACCTAGGGACATAACTAGATTGCCGCCGAATCTTGAACTACAATTCATCGGCTTAATTGCTCGATCTCATTATCGGCAAAACAATGGCGAGGTTCGGTGTTTTGGTAAGATTTTGCGATACCTCTATTTGCGGTCAGTGAATGAGCGATGGACTTTTAGCGCCCACGGCCATCTAGTTAATCGCCACGGCGACACCGTTCAGAAGGGGCAATACAGCCTTAGCTTAAAACGGCAACTGCACCGGGACATCAGTTTTCTGTTTCGGCGGCCTCGTCGTAACGAGCAGAATCCAAATGGCGATAGCAAGATCGAGGACTGAACTGTTGGTGGTTGTATCTATTAGTGTTTCTTCGTGCATCGGCTGGGGCGCTTTGCTCTTTTCATGAACCCAGACGATCCATTTGAGGTGGAGTTGGCGAAAGGCTGGCAGGATTACGGCTTCGACAGCCCCGATGAGTTGATTGCTGCCCGCCGAGCTTATGGCGGTTGCTACGATAAATATAACCCTCTACTGCGAGGCCGCAGAATCCAACGGCAAAGCTCAGGTGGTGGAGGGCTAATCTTGGGAGCAATACTTGGGTACTTGTGGGGAAGGGATACACACTAGTTTGATCTGATTTCAGCGCTTTTTCGATTGAACGGAAAATGCCGAGTTGGTGGAGGCATTAGATGTGAACCCTCAGAATAAGAAGATTCTTCTCTGTACAATCACGTTGGCAGTTTTCCTTCAGGGGAAATCCGCCTGCGCAGTGTGGCTGGCGATATTGACAATCGGAATCGGGGAATCTCATTTTGCTATTTCCGCGCCTTGCTCGCAATCGCCACTTTGACAGGCGCGCCTCCGGCCAAGATAATCCACTTGCGGGTTTTCATTGCACTCACACCGCCAGAGATTACAGCAACGCGATAATTTCTTCCAAGTCCCAAACACGGGTCGATGAAGCGATCAAGGGCAATACGTAGCGCAACGTCTATTTTTGCGAAGAAAATTCTTTAATAAACTCGCGCAAGGTCGCGTTTCGCTGTGTGAGCCATTTCCAACGATTAGTTTCCTGTTCGGTGTGGCCAACTAACGCCACGCCCGCTAAACCGGTTGCGCTATCTGAACTGTTGAAACGGGCAATATAGGCTTCACCCAACTCGGGCGACCGGAGGACGTTTTCGACTTCTTTTCCCCACGTCTCTAAGTCTTGCTCGGTGGGCAATTTATCTGTACCGAACCTTTTTTCGAGTTCAGTGCCGGAGTTGAGAACTCTTGCCAATGAATTAGCAACCTCTCTTCGTTGAACCGAAATCGGCTCGTATGCCGACGCTATGTGACTTTGCTTCGCCTGCATAAACTGCGTGAAGGGAGCGATAAAAAGCGTCGAAAACGCAAATGATAGACCGAACATCAACGCAGCGGCCTTCATCACCATGTCTTTCCAGTGGCCTACGAGGTGTTTTAATTTCTTTGACCACAGCAACGCCCCGGCGACTAGGCCAGAAACGAGTTCGAGGATGGCAAAGATGCCGTACCCGTATTTCCAGCCGACCAACAAACAACGGAACCAGAAATAAAGAAATTCTCTCACCGGGGGAGGTTAGCTCTTAAATCATCCGGCGTCCAAACCGCCGTAGCACGGTAGGTCAGAGTCGATTGATTCCATCTTCGAGCGGTTGCCAGCATCACTTCCAGGGCTGACCGTTGAAATCCGAAAGCTCGTTCAAGATTAAGGAGTTCCGCCTCGGATATGGAGTAGCGCTTGCGATGATTTTACCGGCTTCAGGTCTGACGCGCTTAGCGCCTTTTTCCGTGCCTCCTTCGCGCCGCCCAACGCGCTTTCATCAACTGCGATAGCCGGCGGCGGCCAGCCGGCGTGATTCCACTGCGACGTTTCCCGCTGCCTTTCATACGCTTGCCCGCTCGTTGCTTCGCCCACCTTGCACGAGCAGCCGCTGCAATCTTGGCTCGCGCTTGCCGGGAGAGCTTGCGCCTTGCACCCTGTCTGGCGTTATCCCCGCCGATCTTGCCGAGTAATTGACGGAGACGCATCTGTAACCTGTCGATTTCTCGCCGCATCGATATCGCTTGCTCTAAATCTCTTAGTGATAAGTCCATAAGTCGTCTCTTGTAATTCAAAGCAAAGGATCGTGCAAGACCAACAAGAGGCCGGTACGCCCTCCACGATCGTCACGGCTTCTCGAACCGGATTGACCACTCGATGCAGATCCATCACCGCAATTGCGTAAGAATTGCTAGGTGGGTCCGGCGTGAATGCCACGTTTTGCCCGATCTGTTGCATTAAGACGGCGATGATTGGTTCTTCCGATCCCCTACCCTAACTCGCGCTATGACACACTTGGACGATCGCCAAATAACCTTTGAAATGGTATCGTTGGGCTTCATGCATCAAGAATCGCTTAAGCCCATCCGCTCAAGCGTGGCAACCTGGCCGGAGACAGCCAAGGTGCCTAGGCCTCCTTTCAAAGCGGCAGATGCGCAGCTAGCACAGCAGCTGAACCCAATGTTCTCTGATCCAAGCGTTGGGTTTTTGCTTTTCCAACTTCTCCATAAAAATGGAAAAACCCTCGCTTCGAATCAACCGGGATAATTTAAACCACCACATTTGGTCAAACAACGGCACGTGGTGGGTTCACCTCACGCTGCATCTTCCTGATTATACTAAGAAGCGATTGCGCCGTTCGCTCAAGACCAGCGACATCGCAGTAGCGCGTCGGCGACGAGATCAGTATTTGAACGGGTGCGTTGCCCGGTAAACAGTTTCGCAGGAATGTCGCCTTTTCTTTCCAAGTGTTATTGGGTGGCGGAGGATTTTCTGGCCGGGGCAACGTTCGATGGTTGGAGTGAGGCTGAAGCGATGCTGCATCTTGAGGAGTTAAGCCGGGCCGGCATCAAGGTCATTGTAAGCCTGGCCGTCTGGAACGAATTCATCTTGGACCTCTCACAGCGAGAATGGTTACAAGAGGAGGTCGAACGGCGCTTCACCCATTACGTTTTCCCGATTGGCGACGGCCAGGTTCCGACCCGTGCTCGGACCCGAGACATACTGGACGCAATCGACATGGAACTTTCGCGCCACCGCCGCGTTTACGTTCATTGCTGCGGCGGCCGCGGTCGCACTGGAACAATTGTAGGTTGCTGGCTCGCGCGGCATGGCTGTGGCAACGGCCAAGAGGTGCTTGATGCGATAACAGCGCTTCGCCGGGCTGCGCTGCTTGATGGTTCTTCGCCTGAGACCGAGGAACAGCGATTCTTGGTGAGAAGCTGGAAGTTGAACGAATGATCAGAGAAGCCCGCATCGCGTCTTTTGTACATTTAGCCGCCGAGTGGAGAGCCAAATAATGCGTGGATGTCGGCCGCTTACAGAACACGAGATTGTGAAAGTAACACACGCTTTTCGGGGGCGGCACGCCAAACGCGATCGCGCTTTCTTTCTTCTCGGATTAAAGACCGGTCTTCGATGCCGAGAGTTACTTGGGCTGCGGCTCGGAGACGTTTGGAACGGAAACGTGCTAGACCGAATTTACATCCGACGCGGCATCACCAAGGGGAAACGAACAGGTTTCTCGATACCGTTGCACCCCGTCGCAGCTAAGACCTTGTGTTGTTTTATTGAGAGCCGCTCCTGGGGAAGTGCACTAAGCACGCCGCTCTTTCCCAGTGGCAAAACGCGAGCCGGAATAGTCCGAGCGCTCGATCGTAGTTCCGCATGGCGAATCCTGAAACTAGCCTATCGCAATGCCGGCCTAAGCGGGAACACCGGTTGCCATTCCATGCGCAAAACGTTTTGCCAGAACGTTTATCGCGCGTTGGATAACGACTTGATTGCCACCCAAGCCGCGATGCATCATGCGTCCATTACTTCAACGATTCGCTACCTCACCTTTGACGGCGAGCGAGTTGACGCCGCAATTTTGGCAGCGTGAGTCCCTAGGTAAGATGCACGTATTCGACATTAGTGTCGATTGCGCGTATTATCCAATATGGCTGATCCGGGCAACGAGATCCAGACGATCGAGCAGTTCCACCTGCTCTTTCTCGATCAACTCGGAGCGCGCTTGGACAAGAAGCTCTACGCGTTGAAGGGGGGCTGCAATCTCCGCTTCTTTTGGAAGAGTATTCGGTATTCCGAAGACATCGATTTCGATGTGCACACCATCGCCAAGCATACTTTGCAGAAGCACGTGCGACAGATATTAGAAGCGCCCTCGTTACGACGCATTCTAAATAGTGTTCAGATAGAAATCAGTAACGTTTCCGAGCCGAAGCAAACTTCGACCACCCAGCGATGGAAGGTTCGACTTCGCTCCCCAGCTTCCGATCTTGAATTGCCGACACGAATTGAATTCTCCCGCCGCCATTTCGATCCGGGCATAATTTTCGATTCAGTCGACAGCGAAATTGTCGCTTCTTATCGACTACGGCCGATTCTGGCAACCCACTACAACATTGAAACTGCTTTCACTCAGAAACTCGAAGCATTAATCGAGCGCCGGGAAACCCAAGCTCGAGACATTTTCGATCTCGCTTTTCTGCTGCAGCGAGGCGCAACCGGATCGGCCAACCGACTGGACAAGAAACGCGTGGCAAAAGCCCGTCAACTCGCGGTGGCGGTACCCTTTGATCATTTTGTCGCCCAAGTGGTCGCCTATCTGCTGCCCGAATACCAGGATTTTTATCGGAACCCCAAGGAGTGGAATCAGATTCAGGAAAGAGTCGTTCAGAGTTTGGAGGACGCATGACTCAAATAGAGGCGCTCACTAAACTACAAGCATTACGTCAACCCTTCTTTGAAACCAAGGACGTTGCGGCGTTACTCCACGTTACAAACTCCAATGCCAATAAGATTGCAGCCCGACTGGCTCAGGTCGGGCTACTGGTTCCAATTCGGCGCGGGAGATGGGCTCTGCGAGATCGGGTCAACAAACTCGCGATACCAGAGTCTCTGACCAGCCCTTACCCAGCTTATATGTCACTCCAAAGTGCTTTATATCACCACGGTATGATTTCTCAGGTACCGGCAGTAACCTATGCCGTGTCACTCGCTCGAACAAGATGTTATTATACTCCGCTCGGCACTTTCTCGGTCCATCATGCAGAGCCGGAATTTTTCTTCGGATACGAACTCGATCGGTCGGGCTTAGCAAAAATCGCTACTCCAGAGAAGGCTTTGGCTGATATCTTCTATTTCTCGCCGACCAAAAGAAAATTGTTTGCCGCCCTGCCCGAACTTGAATTCCCTCCTGGCTTCAACTGGAAGACAACTTTCAAAATGGCGAACAGCATCAAGAGCCCAGCGCGGCGGAAAATTGCCGTTCAAGCTTTGACTGCGCTGCATCACGATTCTGCGCGAACTTAAATGGGGCTTTTGTGGCCCTAGAAGGCCCTTATTGGAGGGCTGTCGAAGCATCGGCTGTCGGTTTCCCGCGAGTGTCACGTTTTGTTCACGTCTTACTGCGAGTTTGTTAGAATCTGACGTATATGGGCCTTTGGCCACAAACGTGGTATTCCTAAAACGCGGAAAAGCTAAAAAAGTCGATAGCGCGAATCACCAAATTAGCTTGAACCTTGTGGCTGACCGCTCGGGCTTTCTCGCGCACCTATTGGGTTCTACCGGGTGGCGCGTGAACGAGGCGCGACGCTATATCGGGACCAAGGTGGATATCGAATTGGAATGGCGACACCGCCCGATCAGGTGTCCCTTTCCGGACGTTGACACTATACCGACCTATTTTTAAGCCCTTTACATAAGCATCGACCAGCCTCGACAAGTCTTCCGCGATCTGACGGTCTTGCGTTGAATCACCATAGTAAACGATTTCCAAGCCTGGATTCATTTCCCGAGTTGGATGCACGACTGGTTGAATGGCAGCCAGCGGAAATCTCTTCTTGATCTGCTCAACTAATGGTTGCAGTTCCCTGTCAGACAATTCCGCTGGAACGATGAAGTAAACTTTACCAGAACGAGCGGCATTTTGTAGAAACGAGTTATTGTTAATGATTGTTTGGGCTTCTTTGGCAATGTCTTTCGCACCCGCGTCTTCGGCCTCACTGGCCACTTTAGTAATCAGCGTCAGTGATTTTTGCGGCGCCACCGCAGCGGCATTCTTTAATGTATTCAACGTATCATGGAGTTGTGATTTCGCGTCGGCCAGCGCCTTAGTTTTTTCGTTGGCCGGAGCAGTTTTTGCGACGCTAAAGTAAGTGGCGGCGGATTGGCCGGCTTGGTCAAGAATATCGATAAGTTTTTGCGGATTGGATTCCGAAGCTGGCGCTTCGAGTGCAACTTCGAGCTTATCGGTGGTAGATTTGACTGCTAACACCGCGGCATCCAGCTTTACTAGGTTCGGGCTGACACCAACAGTACTCAGCGATTTCATGACCAGATAAGGTCCGGCCATACCTGAAAGTATCGCGACGAGGCTGCAATGAATAAGTTTACTGGTATCGGTCTTGGCGACAAGGAATACGGTCACTGCCGATCCAACGCCGCCGAACGCCATCAGCAACCAGATAGAGAGTTTGGAAATAAGTGACGATGTATTGTCATCTCCGATGCTTAAGTGTGCACAATGAGCCAAGCTCGCTCCAAGCATGCCCATGACTATAACTACGCCAAAAGCGGGTAGATCTGGAAGAGCATTTGCTAATCGTCTAAGCATTTCGTCCTTAGCCTCTGTTGGAGGAAGGAGATCTTTCCGCACATGTACTCGATTATCATAAATCTCTTTTAAGATCGAACGAAACACTTGGGGAACACTTCGCATGTTGTCCAGCCCGAAGACGAAGGATTTCTCTGTTCGTTAATCTCGCTGGGAATTGAAAAGACGAGGTCTTTCAATCATAAAACATCGCTGTGACCAGCTGTGCATTAGTTTTTCCTTGTGGACCGACATGACTATCAGACATCACATTCCAGCAAGAGATCTGGGCGAGCAGGTTGACCTGGCGCACAGACAAATTCAATTGAAGAACCGTATCGTAATTCGGGAAGTTTAAGACTCTTTCCGCTTCTGCATAAGCGGCGACTTCGTCGCTTAATAGGTCATACCAGTCAGGTACCCACGTATTGTAGATCCATAACACCCGCACAATGTAGTTTCCCTGGATGCCAAAGTTGGCGTTTGGCAGTACGGGTAGAGTCTGCATATACATAGCCGTCCCGTTGTAAGGGGCAGAGTTAGCCGTCCACAGTCCTTGCGCGAGCTCGTCGTAATGGGAGGAATCGAACACCTGCGTGAAGGCGACATCGCCATTTGGCACATCTCGACGTTTCGCCTCCTTGTACCTGAGGGACGCGGCGCTTGGCTGGATGCCGAAGAGCAGTTGAATTTGCGGATCGATGATGATCTCGCCGGAGTTATCCCTGCTCAGAGGGGTCTGCCCGTTAACGAAGGCAATGATATTGGGCAAGTTGCGATTAAGAAGCGAAGTGATTCCGGTATCCTCCAAGCTGCCACCATCAGCAAACTCGTAAGTGAAGACCGAGTTTTGATTGCGCTCTCTGACGGGCCAGTAGGGATACTGGGGAATCAGACCATCCAAAATTGGAAATGATTTCTGAATCGTTTCGGCAAAGGCGGCGCTGCTGATCGATACCATATCCGATAAAGAGAACGGTCGGGAAGGCACGCTGACGGAAGCATATTGAGCGGAAATATCATTAAGCCACTCTGATCCCATCGCGAACGGTTGCAGCAAACCGCCCCCGATGCCCCTGCCCCCAGGTCCGATACCAGCAAAGTAATTGCGAACGCCCAGTGCGACCGGCGTGGATTCGAAGTAGAGAAGTTGCGACCCTGCGATCGTCGGATTACTGACGATGCATCCGTTCATCACATAAAATGGACGGGGGCGCTGTACGCAGTAAAACTGACTCGCCTTGAGCTGCTTGTTCCGATCCAGGATACCCCCCTTCCAGGCAAGGTAAGCCGGACTAAGAGTATAGTATTGAGTCGGGAAACCGTGATCATCTGGGTTCCACAAGCCCCAGCGGCTCAGAATCATTTTGCCTACTAGTCCCTGCCACAACTCATCATTTTGATAGCCGTAATGAGTTTTTAAACTGAGGATGGCGTCTAAATCATTAAAAATGCCTAGGGTCGGCGGGACACGGCCCAGATTATTAGGGGATAAATAATCCAGCGCGTATTCCGGGTGCTGCGGATTCCAGTTCCAGTACGTGAGATCCCCCGGGTTAACGACGGTAAGGCCCAGAAAATCATCATCTTCGTATACCGGCGGCAGATACGTATACGTAGCGCTGGCCCAAGTGCCGCCTGACACCGAAGAGATGAAGAAAACTTCGTCGAGAAGGTTCAAATATTTGAGGCCTCGCAATTGACCCATCGCGGCAGAAAGGGCGCGTGACCCGCCGCCAGAAAAACAAACTCCAACAAAGTTAGCGGCACTGGGTCTAGTCTTTAAACCATGCTCGTGAAAATCAAGACCCCCGGCTGTCAACGGGAAGAATTCCGCGACAAAAGGATTGGCCAGAGCCTTCTTCTTTGACTGACTTTTTGTTCTGCGCCCCTTTTTCTCTCTCGAGGAGTTATTCGTTTTAGAGCTAACCTTTAAGCCGCCCCTAGAATTGATGGATGTCGATTTCACGCGAGCACCCGATTTTGAGTCAGGCAATACTTCTTTATCGCGGAGCCGCCTCCCCGGCGACAAAAACAGTCGCAGTACAGTTGTCGGCATTAATCCAAAGCAAGTGCCTTGCAGCTAGAACTGGCATTTCATGTCCGCGACGCGACAACCTTAGGTCGAACGTAAACGTCACCTTTGGCGACAAGGGTGGCATTTCCATTCTCTCTCGATTCGAGAGGAGCCATTAGCAAAGTGTCATTTTCTTGTGTAAACCGATGCTTTGTCCCCTCTCGCTGACGCTCTGAGGGCATGGATTCCTGAACGGCTGTTGACTAAAAGCCCACTGTTCTTTCGGGGTACTGGCCCGTGACCTGTTGCGAGCGTTAATTGGTCGCGATGCGGTGACTCGTAGAGCCATTCCTCTCCATGGCTACAAAAATACCAAAGTTACCGAAGCCTGTCTTTGTTGTCGTGCATGTGCACGTGCACCCAGCAGGACACGTACAGGCACTACACGAACCGTTACTAAGATCGCAGCCTGTAAGCCCAGAACGGTTGCCAACTCAATGAGATGCGGAAATCGCCTAAAATTTGATTCCGATAAACGCGGTTATTGAATCCACCATTGCGAATTTCGGCGCCGCCTCGCCATTCTTGTACGTAATGCCTAGGGAAAAATGTTGGTCAATCGGATCGAGCCAGAAAATGGCCGAGGCTTCGACGTAATTAAACGACACTTGGCTGCTGTGCGAGAAGGGACCGGAACGTAAGAATGTCCTGTGACTGTAGTCAGCGGCCACTTCGAAATAATTTGTGATGAAAATTTGGCCGTGCAGCTTAAGGGCAAATCGTTCGAAGTCGCTATCCGATCGCAAGCCCCCGACGCTTTTCGTGACATAACCGCTTTCCAGTCCGATGTAAGGTTGCCAGGACGGATAGACAAATCCGATGCGCAAAGGAGCGCCGATGCCAAGCGACGGAACTGTTGGAGCTAGGAATATGTCCGCTCCATAACTTGTCGTATCTGTTTTTCGATCCGTTTCGAAGGTTGGTGCAACACTTATCAGCAGAGACTTCATCAGGTAATGAGGATCAACGTACTGCTCCTCCCCCAACCCATACACCAGTTCCATTGGCACTTTAGCGGAGATGGAGTCTCTCGTCGCGGTGGTCAGCGTTGATGTATGGGCTTCCACAGCCGGCTTGGCGTAGAGAATCCAATGGCCATCGGGTGACAATTTCCATGCGGCGCAATCGTAGCTCACAGCGGCATCAGTCTGAAACGCGTCTCCCGAATCCTCGGTATGAGTCCAGCTGAACTGAGCCGGCAGCTGGGCCCCCTTCACCTCAAGAGACGAGTTTCGTACGTGAAGCTTGTCCTGAAAAATCCGTGTGAAGAAATCGGGATGGCAATCCTTTTTGAAGCTAGGATCGGTCTGCAGAAAATAATTCTGTAAATCCTCCGCAGTAACTACAGTACCATTGCCATACTGGTTTATGAGGACGACGGCGGAGCGTCTTGCCGCGTCAGCTTTCAACTTTTTAAGTTTATCCGCAGTGATCGGCCCGTTGCGAAGTTCAGTTTCCAGTACTGTGGTTGATAGCTTTGGTTTCCCCTTTTCCAGAAAATAGCGCGCAGCTTGGGCGACATCGAGTGTTCGACCATTCCCATACTCCGTGATAATCGACGCGACTTTATTACAATCGGTCGTTTCCTGACCATTCGCCGTCGCTACGATCACCAACAGCGCCGCCGCGACAGGGAATTTCATCATTCTAGGCTGACGGATCAGTCCGCCGAAAGGCCGCACTTTTTCCAGACCAAACCGATTAGTTCAGATACCTTCTTCAGCTTGGAGATGTCCTTATCGAAGTCGATGTCGGTTCCGGGCTTGTAATCGTGAACAATATCGTTCAAGGCTGGAATCATTCCTTTTAAAGCGCCGGCTGATATTCCAAGCGGTGGAGGATCTGCGAGATTATACTTTCCACTGATTTCGCTCGGGTCACTGTTCGACGCAGCCCCCAGAAGTTCTCTCACGCGTGACGCAACTGCCTCTAAGTCATCGTCAGCCATATTTAAAAGCCTCTCTTATTTCAGAGAAATCTTTTCCAGTGATTTTCCTGACGCTCGCAATTTTTATTCGGTTGTGTTGCGACACACAAATGAAACAGTTACAAAACAGTCAAAACGAGCCGTCGGATATCGTCCGACCTCGAGATAGTTCGCGCTTCCTCACGCGGCGCAATGATCCCACCGGCCTTGCACCGATCACCTTAAGCGCTGCCGCTTCGCAGACAAGATCGACAACTACGCGCAAATGGGAGCGGCCTGGAAATGTCACCGAAAACAAACTTCGCTCAATAGCTTCTTACAATGTCCAAACAGGCTAGGCACTTATCGACCGGCCAAGACCTGCTTGAAGTTCCAACCGTTCCCGATCTTCTTTGCCTGGATCGACCAGTCGGGCGAACCGGTGGCAGTGCCAGTGTGCTTATAGAAAAGCATGTCCCCATTATCCTTGATGGCGTAGATTTCGGTTGCTGATGAAGTCTGAGCTGATGCAGAAACTGACAAGGCGAACAGCGCCAGTGTGGCTAGTGTGGCTAGTGTGTTGAGTATTCTCATGACTTTCTCCTGTTGCTGACGATTTAAATGCCAATCCCAACAAAAGGAAAGTGAAACAGCAGCAAAACACTTGAGGTACCGTTTCGAAACGGGATTCGAGCGTGCCCAAAAATCTCTGCGCCGTGCTCTCTGTTCGCTTTCAGAGTAGCGAATCGTCGGGATTGGTCGTGTTAGTTGCAAAGGCTCACCAACAGAAAAGCCAGTTATCTTTGAAGCGACGTGAATTTGCGAAGCGAGAATTAATAGCTCTGTACGATTCGGCCAGCTTCAAGGACCCTCCAAGCATTGGAGCTGTTTCGCAACTGTTTTACTTTAGCGGAAGCGCGACCCTGTCGTATTTTCTAGTGGCGAAGAGCATAGCTTGGCGCTTGATCATGACTCAGGCTAGTTCGCTGCCGACGAAAATAATGAACGATCAAATCGTCGTCGATGTGGAACGGAGTTCGCCGGGCGATTCCGTCACAGGAAATCCATTGCTAAAACGGATTACTAAGCGTTTCGCCGGCCTTCCAATCTCTTTCGGACTTACAACACAAGATGGCAATGCCCATCTGTGTGGCTCGGGAAGGCCTGAGTTTTGGGTCCTCCTGAAGGATAGGCGGGCGCTCTTGGCGCTGGCTTCTACTGATGAAGGAAGGATCGCTGCGGCCTACCTCGACGGTACCATAAATATAGAAGGCGATTGGTTGCGTGCTCTCGAGCTGCGTCAATACCTTTCCGATTTTCATCCAGTAAACAGGGTGTGGCAGCGCTATCTGCAACCGTTGCTATTCGGACAGATTCGCACCAACGCCAAAGCCATCCATACCCATTACGATTTCGACTCGGATTTCTATCAGGCCTTTCAAGATCCAAAGACACGGTGCTATACGCAGGGGATTTTTCTCCGCGATGATGAATCGCTCGAAGAGGCGACTGCGCGCAAACTCGATTTCTGCTTCGAGGCCTGCAAACTCAAGCCCGGCGATCATGTGCTGGAGGTGGGACCTGGCTGGGGCGCGTTTTCTTCCTATGCAGCTCAGAAAGGGATACGCATGACGGGGGTAACGAATTCGATCAAATCGAAGGAGTTCATGGACGATTTGGGTAAACGGTTGGACGTCCAATGGGAAATGGTGCCAGCGGACATCCTTAAGTTTCGGACGAGCGAACGGTTCGACGCTATTGTGCTGATGGGAATCATGGAGCACCTCCCGGATTACGGGCGGGTGCTCAGGAAGTTTCAGGAACTACTCAAGCCTGGTGGTTACGTCTACCTCGACGCCAGCGCTACGCGAGTGAAGTTCGAAGCATCGTCCTTCATCAGCCGGTACATCTATCAGGGCAATCACTCGTTTTTCATTTTACATGATTTTCTGACGGAGTTAGCGAAGACGCCTTTCTGCCTGCGAGGTGTCTATGATGATCGCCATAGCTATTTTCTGACGTTCCGTCACTGGGCTCAAAATTTCGAAGCCAACCGTGAGCGAATCATCGAGAAATACGGTCAATTTCATTACCGACGGTTTCATCTATATCTCTGGGGTTCGACTCACAGTTTCCTAACGGATATTTTGCAATGTTACCGGGTGGTCTTGGAGCTTCCTCACGGCGCGGGCTAACTGTTCCGCAACTGTTTTTCTATTTCGGATGTTTTAGGCGGCTCAGAAGCTTGACTCAAAAGCCTAACGAAGAGTTCCCGAGCAGTTGCGGTTGAACTGTTCTCGATCACCCAAATTGTTTACATCAAAGGCCGCAATGCTTTACAATTCATCGAGTTTCGATAAAGCGATGGTAGCGACATTGATCCTCGCCTGCCTCGCCTGCTTCAACACGCTGATCTGCAGTGTCTATGCCGATCCCTTTCAAGACGAGATCGCGCGATTTGTAGCTGCGACGGAAAAGCACAATGCGAGTCGTCCGGATGAGGCGACCGCGAGCGACCAGGAAATCAGGGATCCGGAATGCCGAAGAGAGGGCACAAGAGCTTGCGCCGAATGTTTGGCAAAGTGGGAGCGGGATAAGGCGGGGTGCGGCAATTCGTTTCCGGATGACAATCGTGCTCAGTTGCGATGCGCGAACGATGCAAACGCAGCACTGCAGCAGTGCAAGGACAGTTGGAAATGTGACTTTAAAAAAGTAATCCGAGTGTCCGAATTTCCATCCTATTCTCAAATATCACCTTTTGCCACAAGCGTGACATTCCCTTAGACAGAAAGGTCTAAGTAAAGACCGGCGCGGCTTTCGGAGCTTTTATTAGATCATCCCGGCCAACGAATCGATCGGCCGCCGCTTTGGTATTGGCCACATGAACTGTCCAGGTAATTTCGTCGGCTTCTGCGAAGGTCACTTCGCCTGCGAGGTTGCCGCTCTCATCGAATCCGAAGAGCCTGAAACGCGCCGCTTGCCGCTTGATTTTTCCCGCCGCATCCCGATAGCCGCCGGCTGGGGGCGTCGAGTCGAGCGGGCGTTCGGGTCCGATGAAATAACCATCAATGCTATTGCCCAGACGAGCGACACCAATTGGAGGATAGACCTTAATAGTACGGATCATAATTGTTAGCGTATTGCGACAATCAGCATCTATGAGGAGTGTTTGGGCTCGTGACTGCCGGAATTCTCTTCCGGGGGCGCTCACGACCGACACGACAAGAGCAGCGATGGCGATTGTCACCGATATTTTGATAGGACAGTTCGAGAGGTGGAGTTAGAGAACACCCTGCTCGAAAGCTGGAAGTAGGGGAAGGACGGATTTCATGGACTGTTTCATAAGTGCTAGCGGTATCTCGCTGTTGCCCGACTATTTGATGGATTCAACCTTAATCTAAGTCAGGCCTACGCAACCGACACGTCCGGAGGGCCTAAAGTGCTAGGCGGTGCATTAGATGTTACGCCAGTCCGTCTGGGATCTGGATTTTGGAACACAATTAACGATTTGTTTCGACCTTTTGGGATGTTGCGAGTTCGGCCCGAACTGGTCTTCCACACGGAGGGCGGCAGCGTTCTTGATGACGGGGGCTCTCCCGCTTTACTGAAAGCCAACGACTTCCTCCGCGTAGGCGGGACGTTTGCGCTTTCAGTCCGGGCGACAGAGGACGTGATCGCGTATTTTAAACCCCTGCAGGGATTGTTACTTCATGCTGGGCTGCAGTATTATGCGGAGGTTAGTGGCGGCGGGCCAGACGTTGATCTGTTCATGGCCTCCGCCGATTGGGCTCTGGATGAGGCCGGCCACTACACCATCTCCGCGCAGTATCGCAACGGTCGTTCCCCTTTGCTTCTGCAGCGAGATAACAGCGTCGTTATTGGATTAGGCGTAAAATTTTAGATCGAAAATTCCGTATGTCCCCCATGGCGAACATCAAAGTGGCGTTTATAAGACAATGAAACACTGGCGAAATGCCTTTCTGTTGAAAAGAAGAAGACCTTCAGTAAATGTCGCTTCTCGTTTCGGAATGCAACCCGCTGTCGGTGCAAACTCCATTAAAATAGGCGTTCAAACCTGTGAGGAAGCATTGGCAGGTTAGAATATGTTTTGGTTCGAACAGCATGCCACCCCAACAAGCTCCCAGCCCGACCGACCATGCAACCAGGGGGGTCTATTGCGTTCTGTCGAAACGGCCGTGTCTCAAAAGAATGCCATCGTCCAAGTTCAGTCCACTCGCTCACGGTTCGACAAGCATTTTCATTGGAAGTGGCCATCCTCGTTAGCATGTCCATCATAATACAGTATGAGCCGATACTACCGTGACACAGAGAATGGTTGAGCGGCTTCGGATGTTCTGTGAGTCGTTGGATGAAGCCAGCCATCGGGTAACGCTGCCTAAAATCGGTCAGAGCATCACAAGGAAGAATGGCGCCAATACGTTCGATCGCCAGCAATATGCCGGGCCAGCCGTGACTCCATGCAACTTCACCACGCTCAGCTGTTGTTGAGCGAAATCGGTAATCCGGCCAATTCGAGGCAGGCGCGGAGAACTGGGATAATTCCCACTCCAAAAAGCGTTTTGAAAGTTCAGCCGCCGACAACGATGACCCAATGTTAAGGGCCGCAACTTCAGCAAGCGCCAACGCACAACCGATTTGGCCATGGGAAAGGCCTGTCAAGGCGGCATCGGGCCCTTTGGAAAGCGCGGGTTGTTCCCATACCACGCCATTCTTCTTCGTGGTCGCATTCTCCGCGAAAAGGCGGACCATGTGCGAAATAGGTTGTTCCATTGAGATCGATTTGCAATGGCGATGGAGTACAACCGCAACAGCCAATGCGCCAGCGAGGCCACCCACCAAATCGCAACCCCAAAAGTGTCTGAGAGCGTCATCCTGCGACAAGCGTTCCTGTAGCGCGTTGCGTGTATTGCTTATCAGATCCGTCGCCATGGAGAATTTGCCTAAGCGATGCAAGGTGGCGATAAGGGGCAAGATTGCCGACAAGGTCCCAAAGTAAGCTCCGCCCAGTTTTTCGCGAGATGATAAAAGCCTTTTATTAACAGTAGCGGTGATACAAGAGGCTGGGAAAGATAGATCGACCTCATGCTCCTTGCGGTCTCGCAACGCGCTCAACGCGTAAATCACTCCGGTCGAACCCGAATAAAAATCGGGGCCTATTACACCAAACTCGTAGTGACCCCCTCCTTCTGGGGACGCTCTGAATCCGAACCACAACTCGGGATCGCGTTGCTCCGAGACAAAGTTGACGAGAAATTCGGCAGCACTGTGTTCAGCCTTTACTAGATCAGTGTCGGATAAATGATGTCCCTGGATACCGACCGATTCTTGGTTGCTGATCTGAAATGCTCCTGGCTCGTGAGCCGATTGAAGCGACAACATACTCCCGCGAATCAATCTTTTATTGAACTGTAAGTATTCGGGATAGGTTAAATCATCTACATCTCTAACCGCTGCCACCGGCCCCGCCTCGAACTCAACCTCAAAGAGATCACCCTCGCCGCCGTAAAACTCTTCCTCGGTGAATAGGTTTGAGCCTCGCGACGTAAAGCGAGGAATATCTCCCCAGCGACATGCATCTACTTCGGTAACAAACATCCAGTCAGGAATTGTTTCTTCATCTTTCAGGCACGTCCGGAGAAAAGCGATCCGTTTCTCCGAACTCCTGAGATATAGCGGATGCAGAGATGCTTGAATCACGTAATGATAGCCTGCAGTCGGACGAGCAAGAAATCGCGACCTAAGATCTTTCCCCAGCGTAAAAAATGCTAATAACCTATTCCGATTTGCGCTGCTGAGAGAGCAACCAAATTCAAAGCCTTGAAGCAACTGAGAGATATATCGCCAGGGTTGAACTGGATCTCCTAACAGACGAACTGAACCGGTGGGTGGACGCAGCACAACACCGGTTCGAACCATTCTTTCCAAGGCGTCATTTTCCGATACGAACTGTTGCAACGGAATGCTGACATACTGGTCTCCAACGCTTCCTAAAGCGCTCAAATCAACGCCCTGTAGATCTTCGCCTTTCCAGAGCCATATGGGGAGTAGACCTGTTCCGAGAACATTCCATTCCATGACCTTGGGAAGTATGTTTCCGTGCCGCGACGGAGCACCCGGCCGCTTTCGGTGATGGAGAGTGGCCTCTAGGTCAATCGGGATTGGTGATGGCCCGCAGGAAATAAGGTTGTCCCGATGCAGATCCGTAATTCCCAAAGCCGTGGCAAATGCTAATAAGCACCCAGCCCGGAAATAATACAGGCTGACCTCTTCTTCGGTTTCGCAGGGTTTTGGCGGTATCCATTCGGCCCATCCGTAGCCATCCTTAACAAGGTACGATGGAAACTTCCAAGTCTTGAGCCGCTCGTCGCATTTGCAAAGAGTCGCCAATAGGCTAGTCGTCATCGCTTCTAGTCTTAGGCAACGCGGTTTCAGAGCGACGAAGACTTCGCCGAAAGAATCCAGTAGACCTATTACTGTGCGCCCGCCGGCGTGCGAATCGGAAGGAACAAGCTTGATTCCATTAAAACGTGGTTCTTGGCCGAATGCCTGACAGGCCTCCTCAAGATCGTCGTGAATGCGCGTCGCTGTATCAACCGAGAAAGAAATGCACTGGGACGCAGCCGAACAGAGAATCTGTTCAAGCTCAGGGTAGCCGTCTAGGAGGTTGATGAGTAATGATGAGCTTGATCTATAAAACTTCGCCAAATCATCAACAGATCCTCGATTTGCTTGAGCTGCCTCCGCTATGACCGAGCATTCAAAAACCAGGCACTGTCGACATAGCAAATTTAACCGATTTGCAAGGAACGAAAGAAACTGGTCGATATATTGCTGCAGCCGATTCTCAGGTAGCAAGTGTTTGGCATCTGAGCGAATCTGTTTGCCGACAACAACAAGTGCTAGCCAGAAGGGGGAATTGGTCTCCAACCAATCCGGACAGGAAGGGTAATCTTGCGCGGCAGATCTTATCGCTTCTCTGACGTCAGTAGCGACCTTCAAGAGTGACTTAAGTGCGCTTCCGTTTTGCTTGCCAGGTAATCCTTACCAAATTCGATGTCGCGACAGAATAAATTGTCGCAACTGGAAGCTAGGCCGCAACACGAAAAGCCGCCTCCGGATCTGGCGGGGGCGCTGGAGTCGGATTTGGCGTGGGGCTCGGAGTCGGGCTGGGACTGGGGCTTGGGCTTGGGCTCGGACTCGGATTCGGTTTAGGTTTCTCACTAGCGTTACAGCAATTTGAGGCACACTGCGTGCAACAGCTCGTACACGGCCGAGTGCCGCTTGAGATGTCGACCAGGAGGTCGCGAATTTCCCATTCCTTAATAAGCTTTGGCAAAGCGCGGTGGAGTTGTGGAGAGGCGAGCCAACGATTACGCACTAGTGAGATTTGCCGTAAATTCTTCATAAGGCTGAGCCTGATATTTTCGGTAGAAGAAAGTCAAGTCTAAGAGAAATAAAACAGTTACGAAACAGTTTCATAACAGCTGCCATTCAGTCGTTCGGGATCAAGCCGTTCCTTGGGTACCAATGTCACGTTTTGCCGCAAGAGTGACATTTTCACGATCCTGACTCGATGCTTTTAGCGTAACCCGTGCCCCGGCGTTGTGTTGAGAGCATCGGTCTCTTCGACTTGCCGCAAGACTACTTGGCTCTGGTCACGCTTTGGCACGGTTGCAATATGCGGTCCCGATTTGGTAAAGGAAGAGTGTGACAGGTTGGGAGGTTTTCGATGACGCAGTCAAGATTGGTCTGGGCGCGGCAATCGGCTTGCTAGGCGCACGGTTTGCGCACGCGCGAGAGTGGCGTAAACAGCGCAAAATCCGTCGCATTGGCATGCTCGAAAGCATTGCGAAGGATTTTGAAATTGCCCATCAAACGCTCATTGATTTGTCCCTGGATGTAAAAACTAGCCAAGCCAAACTACAGAAACCGCCGAGTCCGGAAGAAGCGGGAAGGATCGTGCGCAGTCAGTTTAATGCTGTGGAGAGCAAGTTGCAGATTTTGGACTATGCAGGGTGTGTTGACCGTTTGAAAAATTACGCTCACGCAGCGTCCGATTTCACTGAGGTAATGATTGTGGAAGGCTCTGGAGCTGAAGAGCAGTTTAAGATTTCAAGGGGGAAACTTCACAAGGCCAGAGCGGAGTTCTATTACGCACTGAGGACTGAATATCAGAAATCTGAGACCGCCTGAGTTAAATAATTATCAAACCCTAGGGAGGACCTTCCCGGACTATTCTTTCTCAAAGCGATTACACCGACGGAACTCGCTGCAGGCAACGGATTTAGTTTGCCGAGCTGCTTCCGAATGATTAGTGCGGCGATGGACTAAAGAAGCAAAAGAATTGGCGAGACGGGTCGACGCTGGTAACAAAACGGGAGCGTCGAATCACAGGCGATTGTGGCGCTATTGGATGAGACGAGATCCAATTTGTTATGCTGAATGCGAAACTTAATCCAAGGGCCAGTTCGTGAGTGTTAGGGCCTTAGTTTGGTGTGATCCCTTCGCTCTCAAATCAGTCACAATCGCGAATTCGACTGAAATGTTTACGGCGTTGCCAAGCTCCGGACCCGTTAGCCAGTTATTCGCAAGCAGAAATGAGGCATTAGCGGATTCTTTAGGAGCTAGCTCAATGTAGATATTTTCGCCCCTGAAGTATTTCTCTGGAGCACGCGTGAAGCCATCGACTGATTCCAGCCAAAATGTACTATTCTTATTATCCGAGCCTCGCCCAGTAAGGGCCTGAAAGCCGTTGGCTGGTTGTCTCCAACTCGCTGCTATGGGGTCTGATGATCCCGCAAAGACATACAGGGTTCTATTGCTTACGTTTGTGATCGCAACGTATATCTGCAAGTTTGATCTCGCGTTTTTTACACCCAGCACGTCAAACGAAACAGGTCCTAGTTTGAATCTCGGGGCCTTTTTAGGTTCTGACTTCTCAGCGTCGGCAGCTGAGTCGAGGGGTTTTCGTAGTGCCGTCGACGTGGGATTAGGCGTCGGTATCGCATTTGGAGCTGGCGTCGGTGTGGGGCAAGGCATCGGTGTAGGAGTTGCTGTTGGCATTGGTGTCGTACTTGGCGTGGGCGGAGGCGTTGCCAGGGGGGCTGGACTAATCGTCGGCGTCACCGGTGTAGAACTTGGAATAAGAGTGAGCGGGGCGTGAGCGGATGACGGACTAGTAGCTTCGGAACTGCGCATCCACTTCGGCTCTGAGTCCTTCCCGACTTTAGTTATGACGCCGACCGCGGTGACGAACGCAACTAAAGCACTCGGAATCCCCACCCATCTCCATTGCGCTGTGGTGATCCTTTCGATCTCAACATCAATGTTCGCCAGCATTGCCTCTACAAATTGTTTCGGAAGCAAGTCACCTCGTTCACCGGGCCGCGGATTTGTTAGATCATGAAGCGATCTGATCTGCGGCACGTTGTGGTTCAAAATAAATTTGACCCGATCCGAACCAATCGACTTCTCATTCTTTTGTACCGTCTTACGCAAATCGTCGATTGTTTCGTATTGCTTCTCGATGTTGTTTTCACATGTCGCCACTACGTGCGCCGCCTCGATCGCTCGTTTACGAAGTCTCTTTAGGCTGCGCTTGGGGAACCAGTTCACGTTCTTGTCTTGGGGTTTGCGACCTCACATTCTTGTCAGAACGGCGTCAAGCCATAAGTGAAATGAAGGTGCGTTAACGTTTCAATTGGATTTGCGGTTGCGCGGTTGGCGGGTTTCAGTGACGATCGAGAGCGATGAAAGGGGTTTTGGAGTTGCCCGACCGAGTTCGATCGTTCCGAATCCGAAGGCGAAGATTCCTCTCCAGATCCGCTACATCATCAACGAAAGTTGCGAGCGGGTTCAGTTTCTACGGGACGGCAATATGTTGACGGGGTTCGCGCCCGCGTGATCGAATTTGCAGGCGTTGGAGTGAAAACTGCTTCCGCAAATGGTCGATGAATCGGCCGCTAACCTGCTCAATCGTCAAGTTGCTTTTCGTTAGCTTGCTTTTTTCCGGCTGCGGTTCGAGTGCGGATTCCAGCGCGAACCAGTTTATGTTCGCCCTTGTGGCCGGCAGGCATTTAGAAGCTCAAGAGATGCTCAGCAAAGATATGCGCGGCATGGCAACTTTGTTGGGTGGAGTATCGAACCGCAGTCTTAACTATTACTACCGCAGCGGCAACTTTGCTTCGTTTGTGCTGACCCGCACACAAAAGACTGAAAATTCTGTGAGATATACGGTAATTGCAGTAACGAAGGATGGTAGACGTTACGAAGATTTTATGGACATGGTTCGTGAAGACGGAAGTTGGAAGGTTTACCGATTCTGACGGACGGGTCGACGATATTGTTTCCGCTTTCGAAGATGACGGCGACAACCTGTCCAACATGCAGTGGCAGACTGTCGATAAAGCAAAGGATAAGCGGGACCGGGCGAGTCAAACGACCTCCCGACAACAAGCGCAAGTCCAGGAATTGTGCTTCGGGCCGCCTATCAGTCTTGGCGCATTTCGCTGCCGCGCGTGTCGATCTGAGGCGCTTACGAGCCGAAAACATCGTCGATTTCGCTGAGGACAATAGTGTTTATCTAATCCGCGACAAAGATGCGGGTGCATTTTATAACTCGGTTGCGCGCGAGATTACGAATGACATCTGTTCTTATTCCTAAATTGAGACTTGTGGTCACGTATCAGCCAGTTTGGCCAGACTGCGATAGTCAGTCGGTGTCAATAGAAAGCCACGTTTTATCCCAAGGGTGACTTCTTTTTGAGGTGCGTTACCGGCAAACTATCCCGCTTTGAGTGGTTGCGGCTGTGTCGCCAGATAATGCGCGATATAACCAACCAAAAGGAAATATGCGGCGACGGTTAGTATAGCTTTGCCCCAAAAGAAAAAGTTTGTAGGCCAATTAATTGCCGCTGGGGCATGAAATTCTTTATCCTGATTGTGATCAAGGTTTTTCTCCTTTTGTCGATGAAAGATGCCCCAAGCGGCCGACGCGTACGCGTAGTGAAGTAAGTCGAATGTGGCTGACGCGACCAGCATTCCAAGCGGCCAAAGCAAGGAGTCGTTGTAAGGAATTCCGCCGGTCTTTTCTCCTGTTCGGAACAACCAGATTACCGCGATGCCTGCTAAATTTAGTTGGCGAACTACTTCACTCAATTTGGTGGAGCGCTGACTGTAATATTCGCGGGCGTCTTTTAGTTTCATCGGATCAGCTCGCCGTGGGTCAGCGAATATGCCCCGAGACAAGCTTTGTCATCTCGAACATACTTACCTGGCTCTTGCCATTGAAAACCGCTCGGAGCGTATCGTCGGCGTTGATTTGAGTTCTCTTTGTCTTGTCCTGTAAACCGTTTTTCTTAATGTAGTCCCAGAGCTTTTTGGTGAGTTCGGAACGCGGCAACGGCTTTGAACCAACAACAGCGGCGAGCTTGTCATCTGGTTGGACTGGTCTCATGAAAGCGGGATTCGGTTTTCGTCTACCGGGGCCGCCACTACTAGTATGACCGGCACCACCGCTGTCCGTATCTCTACGCAACGTTTTTCCCATAGGATTCGTCTTTTGGGGTTATAGCTCTTAGGGGCGCTTCTCGGCGAAATGGTGGAGCATTTTCTCGTAGGTGCCAAGCAAAATTTCGCATCGGCTTTGCGACTGAATCAGATGTCGATCTTTGCGTGCCAACGCGCGTGGCGTACGTTTGGTCATGAAGTCGAATTTCGCAAATTTGCATCCTTACTTCAAAGTGCATCCCGGAAAATTAGAGGCGATCAAAGCTGGGTTCCCGCGTTTCGTCATATTGTGTTTCTCCTGCTCTAGTTTACGAACTCAGCCTGCGTCCGCCATTTTCCCACGCCGGATTACAAGGACTGGCAGTCTGTTATTCGGTAGCGCCTGCCGCAAGTGAAACAGTTTCGGAACACTTGATTCCGCATCACTTCCCGCCCCGACCCGCTTAGGATCGAACGTGAGGCTATCCGCTAGCTCTGCTACGCATTTAGCTGCAGAACACACAATTCAAAGCAGTTCTGAGAGTTTCAGCCCGACAATGCAAAGTCACGCTACAAAATTTAGATTGCATGACAGTCGTTTGTCGCCCCTCGACGGACGCAATTTAATGGTGTTGCCGAGTTTCGCCACAGTGAGATAAGATTTTGTCGTGTACGAATACCGCGACTGGCTGGTTCAGAGTTTTACTTTCCTGGCAGGCATACTGACCGCTGCTTTTGTGAATATTGCGACCGACATGCATGGTAACCGCACAACGTTGCGTATAGTCGCAATGTTTCTTTTCATAGCCGCATCGTTTTTGTCCGTTGCAACTGCATTAATGATCCAGCGTGCGACGCGTGAAGTCGAAGCTCTAACGGTCAAGCTTTCACCGCAAGATCGTTCTGCGGAATTTCGCGTTAAGTTACGTGGTTGGCGCGCCTGGGCCGTAATTTTAACGGTTGTATTCACATTAGCCGCAACGACAGCATTAGTTCTGGACTAATTGCCAAAGCGATCACAAACGACAAATGAGGATACCTCGAATCGCAGCTGCTCATCCGAAATCTCGCTGGGGTGACTTATGTGTTTACCCGCGGAGTACCAACTTCAACGAATATAGCGCTGTCGGAAACTGGGCTCGCGATCTGAACAATACGTCACCTTCGGGGGTTTACGTTGTCACTGGTGATCCTGGAACCGGCAAGACATTTCACTTGTTGTTACACGGATTTTTGTGGGAAGCGCGCTCTTTCCAAATGCTCACTTTGTCACAAACCAAGAGCAACAGATACGCTTTTTATGCTGACCTTCGGGACGTCGATATCGACGACGTCCGTGAGCAATGGGAACTTGCAAAGAGCGACGAATGCCTTTGGATTTTGGATGACATTCATCCTGACGAGCACCAGCTGTTCCGTGAATTAGTAGAAGCGTTCGTAGATGACAAGATGTCGGAAAGTTCTCATCGGCTAGTGGGTGCTGTGTGGAATGTGCCGGAAGGTCTTCCTGCTGATGTCCGACTCATTAACTTCAAGCTGAACCCTGAATTAGTATCGCACGCCTTCAAAGCGAAAGCCTTGCCATTCACCCAAGCGCAGATCGCGTCCTGCGCAGCGAGTCAGGCCGGATTACGTGTTTTACTCTGGTACGGAGAACTTCACCGAAATGAAAGCTCCCACACCACATTTCCGACTGCACAAATAGGTCGGATTTGGGCTAAAATGGAGGTCGATCAGCAACCACACCTTACGGCCGACGCGAAATCCCTCTTCGCGCTTCTTTCAGCGCTCCAGATTCTCAACATGGGAATTCCGAGAAGAGCAGAAGCATCGTGGTTTCCGTCGCTTCAACTGCTAGAAAGCAGCGGTCTAATTCGACTTCGCCTCGATGTATGGAGGGTCGATGACGACGAAAAGGCGATTGCCTGGCTCGATCACAGGTTACGCCAATGTCTTCACCGTTCACTCGCCCAGTTTTTTGTCGAACAATTGCTGCCATGTTTCGACGAGCTATTGGAAGACGATCGCTTTTCTCTACGCATGCTAAAGGCGTTGTACAGGCTGCCCGCATCAGAACTCACCAGGCTTTTTCACGTTTCGAGTGCTCCAAGAGGTGCAGAAGATCTTCTCCTCTTATCATTCCGCGATGAGATAACAGCGCAACGGTTCTACGATAACGCTATCACTTTGCCGTTGCCGCGGGTTAGCAATGTATTGAGGTTTCTTTTTGAACTTGGTGTTCCGGTTCGGGACGTAGCTAGCAAGCTTTTGTTGGATCAAGAAGCTGCCGTGCTCGCTCAAGCAATAGCCGGAGACATCGCTGCTTGGATCGGAGGCCTTCGCATTTCACGGGTATGCCAAAACGACACCGCTGGAAGGCAATTTATAGGCTTAATTCAAAACGATTCGCTTTTACAAGCGCTGAGAGACGCTGACTTCGACACAAAATGTGAAGGGATACGATATGTACGTGAAATCTGTGGCCCAGTAGACGCCCTTCCGATTGTCAAAAAGCTTGCTCAGTCGCTAGCGGCCAACTTATCACGCTTCGCGGGTACGACATTCTGGGGCAAATGCAAACTCCTGACGTTGAATGAACTCCAAATGGTCCTTCCTTATATATCGGTGGAAAAGCTAGGCGAGTCCTGTTTGATGGATCCACCGGACGCGCGCCGTACCTTTGACGCTCTGCAAGGGAATCAACGAAAACAAGAAATCTGGAACTTATTCAAGTCGGCAGTTCACAACGCAAGTCTAACCACTGCAAGGAAATGGCGGCAGCCTTACCAAGTTCTCGAGTGGCTGAAGCTTTTGGCAAGAACCGAGGAACAGAGACTTGCGGATAACCCAGTCGCCTTACAGTTTGTGCGGCACGCGCTTCAATCGTCGAACGGAGCGATAATCCAAACACTGTCGGTGCTGGCAAACCTTAGGTTCCGGAAGACAGCATTACGCAACGTGATCTCTTCGGAGTTACGTCGAACGTTGAAAGAGAAGCTTCCGCCACTAAGCGAAAGATTGTTTGGCCTCGCGGAACTCGATCGGAAAGGTGCCGAAATCATCGGCAATTGGATTTTCGAAACGACCTTTCCCGATGCGTCGAACCCTGGCGACTTATTCTGGATGATGATGAATGGTTTGGGCGCTCTCTGGTCAGTTCAGAGTCGTGCACTGATTGAATCTGCGAATAAAGTTTATGAAGTATGGAATGATGTCTTAGTCACTGCAGGCTCGGACTATGAGAAAATCCTCTCATTGGCGGGCATATCTTCCTTCATTACGGGTCGCGCACCACCCCCTTTCCGCCTCACAGACTGGCCGCCGAACTTCACACCCGAAAGCGCACCAGCGACCGCGTGTCAATTCTACGCGTTATGCCGTTCAGAGTACAAAGAATGGATAACTTGGATAGGCAACTATATTACTGGAAGCAGCGAAAATGAATTGCTTCGCGGAAAACTGCGTAAGCTTTCGCGATATTCTGCCCCTTGGTTTCAGGTTCTCGCACGCATAGTTACCGAAGCGATCATTCCGATTCGTGCAGACCCTTATTTCTCGGAGTTGCTGGGGCTATTGAAGACTTCAAATATTTATAAAATACCGAAGTATTGACCTTATCGCTGGCGTATGGCGCTCTCGGTTAGTTGCCTTGAACTGGAGGGTACCACGACCGAGCGAAGTTAGGAAACGACTCCCAGGCCCACACTCGCCTAAATAGCGCATCTGACGCGAAATCAGATGTTATTCACCTGTCTCACGGGCAAATTCGAGGATTGGTAGCAGAATTCCGGCCTCGCTCGGTGAAAGCTGGAAAGCAGGTGATTTCTCATCAGCTGGCACAGATCACCCGCTCACAGTCACCTTTTGCCCAAAGTGTGACATTCCTTCTTCCCCGTACCGACCGGCGAGAAATGTCTTTTGCAATGCGCACAATCAACATCGAGTGTTCAGCTATCCGTTGTCAACTGAAGTTTCCGTCATTCTTTCTTTGCCGCATAAGCGCGTACGCCCCCAGGCGGGCAACGAGTCACGCCTCTAACGAGGCATTCAGAATCGCTTCTGTAAAAAATGGCAGGTCATCCTTGCCGACGACTTTGCGACGTATAGGTTTTAACAGGATGATTATAGAAATTCGAACATATACGGTTAAACCTGGGATACGGGATCGCTTCATTAGTTTTATCGAGAATAAGTCCGGACCCGTTCAGCGACATAATGGCATACAATTGCTGGGTCCCTTCATTAACGTAGATGACGAAAACTCTGTCGTCTATTTGCGCGGTTTTACGACGCTTGAGGAGCGCGATCGGAGCCGCCATTCATTTTATGGCGGATCGGAATGGCAGCATGAGCTAAAGTCGGAAGCTATGGCAATGATTGCGTCCTATAAAGTCGTAATCGCTGAGAGCACCGCGCACGCATTCACATTCGACCATTATTACTTACCCATACGAAGACGTGCGGGATGCGATCAGTAATGAAAGCGCCTCACTTCGCCCCGGATGCAAAACAAACAAGGCCGCGTGCTCAGTTCGCTAGTCGCGAAAATGTCGATCACCTGATCGAACGAACGCGTCTACAGACGAATAAGAGCACGCCAGCGTGTGCAGGTTCATGTCGGTTCTGTCGCCAGAGATAGTTTTCGAAGCGCAATGACGCCTCTCCACTGCAGACGCAGATCTTTGCCACCTTGGTCCGTGGTGTCAATTGCTCTTCGTGAAATTCCCCTCGCAAATTCGACGACCCGCGTAGAAAAATCGAAATCAAAGACTTTCAGCGAGCTTTTCTGTGGGGGAACGCTTTCCGTCCTCAACGCTTCGTTCAGCGGCCCTCTCTGCTCCGAGAGTCGCGACCCGTAATCGCCACACGTCTTCGTCCAACGTATTAAAGGCCCGTTCGGAAAACTCGTGAGGAGGTGACATGCCGTTTTTGAAGCGGTCAACATTCTCCAGCGCGCGATCTAATTCGTGTCGGGGAAGCCGTGCGAGTACGCTATACGCTTCGTCAAACGCGTCGACCCGATGGCACATCATCGCGATGTCGTTACCGGCCATGATCGCTACTCGTATTGTCTCCGGAATGGAGTAATCGTTGTAGATTGCGCCCATATCAAGGTCGTCTGTCATGACAAGACCCCGAAACCCGAGATCGCCTCGCAACAGGTCGGTCACGACCATAGGCGAGAAGGAAGCCGGCAGTCTTGCACTGCTGAAGCACGGATACCAGGCATGGCAAACCATTATGCTATCGATCAGAGGCGAGAACCAACGGAAAACGGCTAACTCCTCGCAATCAAGTTGATTCCGAGTTCTATCGATCCGTGGCAGATCGTGGTGCGCATCTACTATCGCGCCGGAATAACCGGGAAAGTGTTTCCCGCAGCTGGCAATTCCCTCCTTTCTGAGTGCGTCGTTAAAAGTACCTGCTACGCGGATAACTTGTTGAGTAGTCTTCCCATAACAACGGCCGCGGAGGGAGTTGTCTGCTTCGTCGTCAAAAGATATGTCCAAGACGGGACAAAGATCCAGATTGAAACCGAAAAGTCTGAGCAACCGACCTGTGATTGTACCGTGTTCCCTAATCAGCGAAAGGCTTCCTTTTTCGCGGAGCTGCTGGGCGCTTGGAGGCTCGTTTCCGATCAACCGCAAACGCGAAACCCGTCCACCTTCTTGATCGATGGTTATAATCGGCTCCACTTCACTGAGGGCGCGCAGGTCATCGATCAGTTTCCGTAATTGCCGTGGGGTCGCTATGTTTCTCCCAAACAAAATATACCCACCAGGTTGCACCCGCCTGTACAGCGCAGCAGTGTCAGGGTCCAACTCGGTACCGGGCACACCTACGAGAAGAAGCTGGCCTATTCGGGAGCGACCCATATGACTATGTCACGCGGCATATCTGTATCCATACCAAGCAATCGCGAAGAGCGTTCATCTACCCTCTCCTTTGTATCAAAGCTCGGCATTCGTTTCGTCTGTGAATTTAACGTTCGTTAGGTCATGGAGATCATGCTGCAAATTCGCAATATTACTAAACAAGATCGAATGCCATCCGACTGCTCGAGCTCGATCTACATTTAGCGGGGTGTCGTCCACGAGCAGACATTCGGAGGCTGGAATGTTTAGAGCATTTGTAACGAACGAGAACGCCGCTTCTTCAGGTTTTGCACATGCAATTAGATGAGAAGCAAAAATATGATCGAAAGTTCCTAGCGAAGGATATGTGCGTTTTGAGTTCAACTTCTCCCAATGAAGAGCAATTGTATTTGTCAAGACGCAGCATACAAAGCCGGCCTGTTTCAATTGCTTGGCTAGGTTGAAAACATTCGCCCGCTCAGGTCCTACCACTGAAAGCCGATTAACCCTGATTCCCTGCTCATCTTTAACCGTGCATGCTCGTGAAAACGCTTCTAAGTACGCTGAGATTCCTATTCTCCCAACCATTGCCAACTCGGTGATACTTTTTCTGTGTGATGCAAAGGAAGAACGCGTAAGACGGTTGAAACTCTGCGACTGAATACCATACTTCTCTATCAACTCGCGCCTTGCTTCGGCTGCATATAACTCAATAAGTACCCCCCCTAGATCGAAAACGACCGCCTTCACAACGGTGCTTTGTCTTCTAGGGAAGTCCTTCATTTCTCAAGCAAAAATGTATCGAGCAATAAGACACGCAATCCTGATTTGATAAACACCTCGACAGCATCTTGTGGCGTGTAAACCAGCGGATATCCATGTAGATTAAACGAAGTGTTAAGAACCGCCGGAATTCCCGTTACGTGACGGAATTCATCGATGAGCGAGTAATATGCTGGGTTAGCCTCTCGTCTCAATATTTGAGGACGACAGGTACCATCTCTTGGATGAATAGCAGCTCTTATCTTCGGCAGCCACGCTCCTCGAACACGATATGTTTTCATCATGAACGGGGAGTCGGCCGAGTCTGGGATCTCCAGCAGTTCGTGTCGAAATTCGTATAGAACTGTTGCGGCGAATGGCATCCAAAAGTCACGACACTTGATTCTGTCGTTTATCTCCGAAATTATCTCGATGCGTCGTGGGTCGGCCAGTATAGATCTATTACCCAAGGCTCTAGCGCCGAATTCGGCTCTTCCTGCAAAACGCGCGACGATGGTTCCGTTGTCCAATAACGTCGCAATATGATTATTACAGTCATCACACGGAGTGATTCTTATGCCCTGTGTCGCAGCAAAGTCGATCGCGCTCAGAATTTCTCCGCTTTTGGAAAAATCGCGCCCGAGAAAAATCTGCCCCGACCATTCTGGGCATTGTCCGTACTTCTCGGACGCCAACGCAGCACAACCCAAACTCAGACTTTCATCACCACAAGATGGAAATACTTGGAGGTCATTGACCTCGGACATTCGCTCGATACTGCCGTTGATTTTAACATTCATGAAAAGGCCCCCGGCTAGCCCGATGCGACCGCACCCTGTATGTCTAATGAGGCGCTTGACCCACTCCAGAACGATGTCTTCCGTAGCTGTTTGAACAGCTGATGCCACATGATCCATTCTTTGAAAGCGGAACAACGCTTGTAGCATGCGCGCCAGCTTTCTTGTCGAATGATATCGCGAGCGCGACCATTTTACAGCCTCTGCGCCGCGCCAGTCAAATATCTGCTCCAGGTCGGCCGCTAAAGAAGTAGCCTTCGGTTCCAGCGAGGCATAAGGTGCCAATCCCATTAGCTTGTACTCGTGTTCTAGTGGAACAAGACCCAAAATACAGGTTGCTAGGCTATAAACTTCTGCGAGTGAATCCTCACGCCCAAGTACAACTATATCCCGCCTGCATTGCTCGCTAAAGCAATATGTAACTCTGCCCGATATAGCATCGCCTTGCCCGTCGGATGTCACGCGCAAATGGGGTAGGCGATTCGGGAATATATAACTCAAACATCCGGCATGAGAGCGATGATGATCGAATGCCAATTGGGCAGCATTCTCAATCCCAAGGTCGGCACAACATTTTAACCGGTGTTTTCGTTGTGCCCGAGCAAACGGAAGACGACTCCGCCGTTCTGGACCCAATATTTCGTTTGCAATCGCGATCGCTTGCCGCCTCAAACTAGCAGCCGAAGGCCGCCACGGCGCAAACGTATCATTGTAAACGCGAACGACGCAATCGCGGTCATACAAATCTGGGTTTTCAAAGAAAATTGTAGAGTACGCCACAGTGTCTACGTCCTTTGGGGCAACTCCTGCTATCGACAACACTTCACCGACCGCCTTTAAGGGAAAGCCACCCTGGTTCTTGACCTTAGTCATGCGCTCCTCCTGAACACATGCCACTAGTCGGCCGTCTTCGACGTACGCCGCAGAAGCATTATGGCCATCGTGTATACCAATAACCCTCACGGTTTGAAGTGAGCAAAATCGGAACCCATTGAAGGGATGCTAACCAGGCTTAGGCGATAGAGACCGGCCCAGGCAACTTCGGGATCGCAAATCAGGCCGTTACATAATTGTTCAACCAGCTCTGTGAGAGTTTTTTCCACCACTTGGACAGGCTCGTGCTCATTTGCAACGACGTTGCCGACTTCACGAACGTTAAGAGCAATAAATCCCCAACGTTCAACTGTGGAATATGCACACTCAAGGAACTGACCAAGGCAAATCCATCGCTCGGCTTCGCATCCCGTTTCTTCAAACAGCTCGCGACGAGCCGCTATCTCCACGGACTCGCCCGTCTCGCATCGCCCACCTGGCAGTTCGTCGACGATTTGATCAGGCCCAGGTCTATACTGGCGGGCAAGGATAAATGTCCTTTTAGGCGTAACTGGTAGCACCGCGACTGTTTTTCCTTCGGACTTTGTCCAAACGGTTTTAATAGTTCCGCACGGAAGCCTAAAGATGGTCTCCTTAGCAGAACACCAGGCCGATATTCGATGCTGTCGAGTCGATACGACAGTCCATTTCTGCACCAGATCACTCATATTATGCGCTGTTCAACTTCAAGGTGAACTCCATAACGTGCCTTGACGGTGGCATGAAGAAAATGGATGAGCGCCTGAATGTCTTGTGAAGTGGCGGTGCCGAGATTGATGATCCAACCGGCATGCTTAGTGGAAACGCAGGCGCCGCCAATTCTAAAGCCTTTTAACCCCATCTGTTCTATCAATCGTCCGGCTGGGGGTCCATTTTGCGGGCGTTTGAACACACTGCCCGCACTTGCCGCATCCAAAGGAAAGCGTTCCTTCCTGAGTCGCCATATTTCATCAGTACGACTGCGGATAAGCGTCGGTTTTTCCATGTGGAGTCGCAGCCACACGCGGCTGATTACAAAGTTTTCATCCTGTAAGTTGCTCCATCTATATTTCCATACGATCATCTCCCTCGTGAAAAGTTCGAAGCGCATTCGAGCACGGTTCAAGACTTCTACTTCCTCGACAAGATCTCCGATCTGTTTTCCGTAGCAGCCAGCATTCATATAAACAGCCCCCCCAATGGATCCCGGTATTGTAGAAAGCTCTTCAAAACCAGATAGTGAATGGTGAAGGGCTACGTCGCCCACCTGAGCTAGCGAAGTACCTGCGTAAGCTTCGACAGTGTTGTTGTCATGGACAACGACACCTTTGAGCTGGGCAGTCGTGAGGAACGGTCGTTCAGGTCCAAAACGTTGCCGACTTAGTACCACATTAGTCCCCATTCCAACGAGCCCTACGTTGAGACCGCCGATCGAACGGAGAACCTCTTTCAAATCCTTCAACGTCCTTGGAGCGTAGAGCACGTGTGTTAGGGACGATAGTTTATAGCTATTATAGGCCAGTAACGATTGCATACTCGCCTTCCTGCATGAATGAGATTCCAAAACGCGACAATTTACTCTCGCAGTCGTGCCACCCTCTCAAGACTTGTGCTAGCGAATAGAATTTCATATTTCGTGAAAAACGAAGGCCAAAAAGCAGCAGCGCTATGGCCCCTCGCAAATCCGTTGACTGAGCTGAAAATCTCACCAACTCAGCGTGGACTGGAAACAGGGTCGCCGAATCGTCTCCATAATGTGCGCTAATCCCATGGCGACGCAAATCGTCCAGAAACCTGTATCGATAAGGAGCTACCGTATCTCTCACCGTAACCGATCCTACTGATGTTGAACCAAGAAGAATCAAGAGCGGACCATAATCTGTCGCCAGAAGGGGGAACGGCCCGAGGGCGAATTGTAAGAAGCCCGGCGCGGTGTAACATTGGCCTGCGATAGTTAGCGCATCTCGGTTGAGGGAGAGGTCCACTCTTAGTGCTGAAAGCAACCCTTTGGGGAGAGCAGCGAGATCTAGAGCACGCACCGAAGTCAGCGTCAAGGGCGCGCGAAATAAACAGGAGAATACCAGCCACGCAACTACTTCAACCCTGTCTGGGATGACTCGATGAATCGCCATTTTGGTAGCAACCTCATTTCGATGAATGCGAAGAACTCGAAAACGTCTATCAAGTTGATAGTCGACTCCTTGCTTCTTAAGAAACTCGAGCACGTCCAATATTTCCGGTTCACATGCAGCGCCGTTTAGTTCAAACTCTCCAACGCGGGTAGCAGCAAACATGATGAAATTTAGCGTGGCACCTACCGATGGAAATCTAAGGGATGCGGATGAGGTTGCGGTCCCTAATCGAGCCATGATACGGTTGTGTCTGACAGTTGTCTCTGCTCCCAACTGGCGAAACAAATCGAGGTGAATATCAAAAGGCCTATCGACCGCAAATTTGCATCCGCCTGCAATCGGAGTGCTCGCTATCCCAGTTCGGCCAAGGCAAACCCCGAGCAAGAGTAGAGAGTAGCGAACATTAACAAAGGGGAGGAGCAACAGGGAATCACCAGAGACATTCGTAGAATCGAGGTCCATGATATCCACCGCGTTCGCAGAGCGTAGTCCCGCTTCGGCCAACCAGTTCAACGTAGCTTTCACGTCATGAAGGCCACCGGGGAAATTGCTGAACTTATGTCGCCCTGGCACAGCTAACGTAGCGAAGATGAGAGGCAGTGCTGCGTTCTTTGATCCAGCTATGTCGATAGTGACTGAATCCGCCCTAATCTTCATTTTTAGAAATGCACGGTCCTAGTCCTAGGTTTTTTGAGACGCCGCTTCTCCATCGGAGCTAACAAGTCGGACCAGTTCATTGCTGGGACGAGAAGCAACTTTGATCAGCGAAATTCCAAAACGTGATTCAACCCCGGGTGATTGTTCTCGTGCAAGTGAAACAGTTACAAAACAGTTCTGAGCAATCTAAGGCCGCGGATCGCAAGAACATTATTTCGCTACGCCATTTTCGACTTTGCACGTTGACGCACTCGAGCGAGGCGCCGCAGGTAAACCAGATAGCGTATTGAGCTAAAATCATTGGATCTTGGAGACCACTTCGCTTGAAATGTGACGAAGGGTGGTCCTTCGGAATGAGCTGATCGGATTAGGTGCTCGTGATTCCCTGTGCGATCGAAGGTACGTCAAACTCCATGTAGTTGATTTGCGCCTTAGCCAAGCGAGCCAGGCGGCTTTTGCCTGACATATCGGCCGCTTCCTGGCCGACTGCTAATTCTCACCGTAGGTCCGCCGGACTACCAACCGCGGAGGTTTTACCCACGGGCACACTTATAACGGCTTACAACTGTTCACAAAGTGTTTCTCTCGCGTTCAAAATGCCGGGCGGCTGTCATCTGATGTGATGAAATACGGACGATTCTCTTACTTGGCAATCGAATTGACCTATCTAAATCCTCTCGGGCGAATTTCGACCTGGATTGGCAGGGATGGACTTCGCGTCGAATTCTATGACGGTCAGTTTCAAAAACGTGCGTTTCAATCGAATGACAATCGATCGTTGTTGAGCTTATCGGTTCCCAAGACGAAGTACAAAGGAGTAGTTTAGTTCTAGCATCAAGGAAAGATGTCCACTGTTAGTCCAATGATCGACGGTCTGAAAAATGCAAAAGGGTTACAAGCGTCCTAAACACCCTTCCACCGTTGGCGCGGGGTGTCAGGTTTCACGGAATTCTATTCCTGAAAAGAGCAACGTCATTACGCCGCAGATACCCCTAGTCACGCTCGAATCGCGCGAGTTTGAAAATGTTGTTAGAACTGTGCCACGTGGGGTCGGCAACGTTCAAGACGTTTATCCCCTAGCGCCCGTGCAGGAAGGTATGCTGTTCCATCATTTGATCGCCAATGAAGGTGATCCGTATTTGAGGGTCAGCTTGAGCAGCTTCGATAGCGATCTGGAGTTGCAAGCGTACTTGAAGGCCTTGCAAGCGGTAGTGGATCGGCACGATATCCTGCGTACTGCGATTCTATGGGAAGGATTATCACAACCCGTACAAGTCGTATGGCGCAACGCGACTCTGCCTGTTGAAGAAATTGAGGCAGATAGTTCGGCAGGAGATCTGATAACCCAATTGAGGTCACGCTTCAACCCGCGGCGGATCCGCATTGACATACGCCAAGCTCCCCTCTTGCGAATCAAAATCATGCGAGACACAAGCTGTGATCGCTGGCTGCTACTGATGTTATTTCACCATTTGGCGTATGACGGTGTAACGCTGGAAATCATGAAAGCAGAAATTCAGGCTCATCTATTGGGCAACGCCGATCACCTGCCCGTTCCTGAATCCTACCGTAGTTTTGTGGCGGAGGCACGGCTTGGTGTGAGCAAGGAACAGCATGAAGAATTCTTCCATCGCATGTTGGCAGGCATAGATCAACCTACGGCACCGTTTGGATTATTGGAGGTTCTTGGCGATGGCAGTGAACTGGGTGAAGCTTATTGCGAGGTTGACGCTGATCTGGTTCGGCGGCTCAAAAAGCGGGCCACTGAGCTCGGGGCGAGGACAACTCGCCTATATCACCTCGCGTGGGCACAGGTTCTAGCGCGAGTGTCTGGTCGCGACGACGTCGTATTTGGGACGATGATATCCGGCCGAGCACGAAAAAGCCCAGAAGAAGAACGTCCCCGTCCGATGATGGGTCCAGCGATGAACATCTTGCCGATCCGGATGGAAGTGGGAAACAATTCAGCGAAGGCTAGCGTTGAACGCACGCATGCGCTGGTAAGTGAGTTGGCCCAAAATAAGCACGCCTCGCTGGCGTTGATAAGACGCTGCAGCTCGATTGCTGCGCCGACACCATTGTTTTCGGCCCTTTTCAATTACCGTCGCAGACCTGACTTTTCCAAATCACTTGGAGCCCGGAGCTTTCGTGGATGGGAAGGCGCTGAAGGAATTTATGGAGGGTTGACCAACTATCCTTTAGCCCTAGCGGTAGACGAGCTAGGCGAAAAATTCCGACTTACTGTTCAGGTGCAGGCACCGATTGAGCCTATGCGAGTGTGTAGGATGATGCACACCGCTTTGGAGCGACTGGTAGAAGCATTGGAGCATACGCCGCAGAAGCCAATATGCGATATTGA
>Ga0137399_10000010_pt1 | contig 68706 bp, 68 predicted proteins | sample czorhiz316metaG_FD_104810 | JGI IMG/M metagenome (GOLD analysis project Ga0137399, IMG submission 104810) | Vadose zone soil microbial communities from Angelo Coast Range Reserve, California, USA - czorhiz3.16 metaG | ecosystem: Environmental > Terrestrial > Soil > Vadose zone | place: USA...
AATTGAATTCGCGCGAGCTGATTGAGATCGAGCGATCCGCCGCTCACATAAATGGCGATGATCCCAAGAAAAACGAGCGCGCCCCCGAAGAATGAATACAACGTCAGCTTCATCGCGCCGTATTCCTTGTTGGTCGAACCGAAGATCGCGATCAGGAAATATTTAGGGACGATGACGAGCTCGTAAAAGAGGAAGAGCAGGAAAAGATCGGCGCTGAGGAAAACGCCGTAGGAGCCGCCGACTACGAGCAAGAGCCAAAAGAAGAATTCGTTTTGCCGTTCGGCAACGTCCCAGGAAAAGAGGACCGCGCTGATCGCGGCGATCCCTGTGACCAGAACGAGCGTGAGACTGATTCCATCGAGCGCGAGATGATAATTCATGCCGAGCGCCGGCACCCAAGGCACCCGCACGACCGTGGTGAAGTGCGCAAGATCGACATCGTCACAGAAAAATGTCGCCAGGGTGATCGTGAACGCTGCAATGGCGGTGACGAGCGCGATCCAACGAGCGAAAGCGCGTGGCAGAACGAGAAGCGCGATGGCCCCTACGAATGTGATGTAAATCGTCCAGGCGATCATCGGCCATTGCCCGCTCGATAACGCGCGCTTTTTTCGCGAACGTGAAATCCTATCTGGCGACGCGGTTGTTTCGACGGCTTGAGGGAACCGGTCACAAATTGTGACCGGTTCTTCGCAACTTCTTCAGCCTGGGCTGGTTGTTCGTTTAAGGTCACAATTTGTGACCTTAAAGAGCGCGTCTCCTCCCTGCTAAGTTGGAACATGAAATCGTGTGGGAAGCGCGCCGCGTTACGCTTGACCGCCTGATTTAGGACTCGTGTTGCGACGCCGTATAAAGCCGCCAGGTCGAAATCGAGCAGGACCTTTTGACCGCGCAGGAGATAAATCGCTCGCGCAATGCGCTCAATCGGAATGATCTCTTTGCTCATTGTGGCGGTCTTCACACAAACAATCGCGCCATTTGAACGACGGTTGCGTTGAAGATGTTGAAGATGAATTGCGGATTGATGCCGATGGCGAACATCAACAGCGTGACCGGAACGATGACGAATTTTTCGCTGCGGATGAGATCGGAAAAGCCGCTGCAACTTTCGGCGAGCGGCCCGCTGAAGAGCGATTGGATCGCGCGCATGAAAGTCACTGCGGTGAAAAGGAGACCGAGAACCGCAATTGCGGTGAACGAAGCGGCGGTGGCGAACGAGCCTTTGAAAATCAAAAATTCGCCAACGAAGCCGTTGAGACCGGGCAACCCGAGCGACGAAAACATCGCGATGCTCATCCAGCCGCACAGCAGCGGTATGCGCTGCATCAGTCCGCCGAAATCGTCGATGCCGCGCAGACCGCGACGTTGTTCAAGCAAACCGACGAAATAAAAGAGCGCAGCGGCAGTGATGCCGTGATTGAAAATTTGCAGGAACACGCCACTCATCGCCGCGTGTTTGTCGATCAAAGAGGATGTCGATGTTGTGATGGCGAAGAGACCGAGGAGGCAGTAACCGAGGTGATTGATCGACAAATAGGCGACCATTCGTTTCAAGTCGCGTTGTGCCCAGGCCGCCAGCGGTGCGAACACAATCGAACAGACCACGAGTCCAAGTAACCATGGCCCGACTATTTTGATTTCGTTCGGGAACAACGGAACAAGCAGTCGAATGAAACCGTAAACGCCCATTTTCGAAAGCGCGCCGGTCAACACCATCGACACGCCGGTCGGCGCCGTTTGATATGCGTCAGGCAGCCAGGTGTGAAATGGAAAGAGCGGTACTTTAACGGCAAGCCCAAGAAAAATTCCGGCGAAGGCGATCCATCGAACATTACCGGTGAGCAATCCGCTTTTTCCGAGGCCAGCCAACGTCGCGAAATCGAATGTTCCTTTGGAAAAATAAATTCCGAGGAACGCGAGCAGCATGGCGACGCTGCCGAAGAATGTGTAAATGAAAAACTTTACCGCGGCGTAGTCGCGGTTTTCGCCGCCGTAAATTTTGATGAGCAGAAACGCCGGCACCAGGCTCATCTCGTAAAACAAAAACCAGAGAACAAAATTCTGGGCGGTGAAGGTGCCGTAGAGCGCGGCCTGCATCACGAGCATGAGCGCGCAGGCGCCGCGTTCTAATCGCTGCGCGCAGAAAGCGAACGGGAAAACGAGTGATGTCAGCAATACGAGAAGCAGACTCAGACCATCGACGCCAACGAGATATTCGGCGCCGATCGAAGGAATCCAGACATGGCGCTCGACGATCTGCAAACCAGGCGCGGTGACATCGAATTTTTGCCAGAGCATCGCCGCGTAAAACGCAGAGAGCGCGTTGAAGATGAGAGCAACCATGCGCGCGTTTTTTGGCTGGCCGATATAAAGCGCGATCGCGCCGGCTAGCGGAATAAAAATGAGCGCGCTGATTAACCCAGCCATGCGTAAAGAAGAACGAGCGCGAGCATGCCGAGAGCGATCGCGCCGAGATAAGTTTGAATCTGACCGGAGTGCCGGCGCGACATGAGACGCCCAAATCCGTGCGCGCCAACAGTACCTTCATCGACACCGGCGTTGATTACGCGTTCGTCGGTACTGGTTGTGACGCGGCCAAAAAATTGTCCGATTCTGCCAATGTCTTGAACGAGGCCGTCCCAGACATGGCGATCCATCCAGTCAGAAAGTCGCGCTAAAATCGCAGAGAGGGCGATAACGGTGCGATCGTAAATCTCGTCGATCCACATTTTGTTTTCGAGAAAACGAAAGAGTGCGGGCTGAGCCTGTTGAAGCGGATCGCGTCCATCAGCGCGCCGATACATCCAAATACCAAGCGAAACGCCGGCGCCGACAAGCGCGAGCGAGACGATGATCATCGGTTGAAGTAAAAGATGCGGATCAAAACGCGCTGGATGTCCCGTTAAATAACTTTCAAGCCACGGCCAGGCCGGCGTGAGCACGACGCTGAAAAGAATTGCGCACACCGCGAGCACGATTAGTGGAATCGTCATCACGCTTGGACTTTCGTGCGCTTGCTCCGAACCTGAGCGTTTTCCGCCGAAGAAAACGAAAATGATCTGCCGCGTCATGTAGAGCGCGGTCAGAATGACGCCGATCATCATGAGATAATGCGGCGCATGGGAGTGCGACCAATTGGCAGTCGCGTGCAAAATTTCTTCTTTCGTCCAGCCACCGGAAAAAAAGAACGGCACCCCGCTCAGCGCCATCATTCCGACCGCGTAAGTTCCAAACGTGACCGGCATGAGCCGGCGCAAGCCGCCCATTTTGCGAATGTCCTGTTCATGATGGCAGCCGTGAATGACCGAACCGGCGCCGAGAAACAAAAGGGCTTTGAAAAATCCGTGCGCGAGTAAGTGCATGATTCCCGCGGCGACGCCACCGACGCCGAGCGACACCATCATCAAACCGAGTTGTGAAACGGTGGAGTAAGCAAGAATGCGTTTGATGTCGGACTGCGCGACCGCGATCAGCGCCGCCATTAAGCCCGTGACGACGCCGATCCAAACGACGACGGTGAGCGAAGTCGTAACGCCATTGATCGCACCGACAGCAAAGATCGGATAAACGCGCGCGACCAAAAAAACGCCGGCGGCGACCATGGTGGCGGCGTGGATCAACGCGCTGACCGGCGTCGGGCCTTCCATCGCGTCCGGCAACCAAACGTGGAGCGGAAATTGTCCGGACTTGCCGACCGCCCCGCAAAAAATCAGGAGTGCTATGAACGTGGCGCTGGCCCCGAGCGCGAGGAGCCCAACATTTTCAAGACAACCACGTCCGCCATCATAAAAAAGCAACGTGCCGCTCGCGTGATAGAGCCAAAGGATCCCAAGAAAAAATCCCATGTCGCCGATGCGCGTGGTGATGAACGCTTTTTTTGCCGCGGCCGCCGCGCTGGGCCGCTCAATCCAAAATCCGATCAATAAGTAAGACGCGAGGCCGACCAGTTCCCAAAAAACAAAGAGCAGAAGCAAACTGTTGGCGACAACCACGCCCAGCATCGCGCCGGAAAAAAAAGAGAGATAAGCGAAGAACCGAGAAAAGTTTTTGTCTTCGGACATGTAGCCAATGCTGAAAACAAAAATGCAGAGACCGACCAGCGCGATCATCATCAGCATCGCCGCGGCGAGTGGATCGAGAACAAACCCGATGCGCAGAGTCTGCCCCCCGAACGTGAACCAGTTGAGATTCTGAATCGCGCGGAAGCTGTGAGAATGCAACGTCGGGACAAACGCGAAGATCGACATCGCCAACGCGGCGATTTGGCCCAGCACGGCGACTGCGCTCGAAGTGAAGCGAGCGGACTTCCCGAAACCCAAAATCAACAGCGACGCGAGGACCGGCGTTGCCGGAATTAACCAAACGTTGCTCGTGATCCAGGAGTTCATCCTTTGAGTTGATCGAGCTGGTCGACGTTGGTGGTGCGAAAGTGGCGATAAACGGCAATCACCATGGCAAGACCGACCGCTGCTTCGGCAGCGGCGATGGCAATGGCGAAAATTGCGACCATGACGCCGGTCGGTGGCTGCGGCTGCGGCGCGAACCGCCAAAACGCGATGAAATTCAAATTCGCCGCCGCCAGCATCATCTCAATCCCGATCAGGATAAAGATCGCGTGACGCCGGCTAAGCGCGGCAAGCAGTCCGATGCAAAACAATGCCGCCGAGACGACGAGCAAGATCGACAATGTCATCAGCTCTTGTCCTCCATCACGAGAATGAGCGCGCCGATCAAGGCCGCGGTCAGCAAAACTCCGACACATTGGAGCGGCCAGACGTAATTCGTCATCAAGAGTTCACCGATGCGCTGGACGGTGACCGGCTCGATACGTGGCGACGGAGCGGAAACCAATTTTGTTTTCGAAATGGCCCAGACCAAACCGGCAAACACCGCGACCGCAATAACAACGCCGCTCCAATTAAAGCCGCGGACTTTTCCGACGTCGTGCCGGGTGAGGAGAATCGTGAAAACAATCAGGACCGCGACCGCGCCGATGTAAACGAAGATTTGGACCAGGCCGACGAATTCCGCGCCGAACAAAAAGAAAAACGCGGAGATGCCGACAAACATGACCGCGAAACAGAGCGCAGCGTGCATGAGCTTTTGCAACGTTGCTGCTGCCAGTGCCGCGGCGAGCGTTAGAATTGCGATGGCGGCAAAGGCGACGGTACTCATTCAGCGAACCGATAAGTGCGCGGCGCAAATTTCCGGCGCGTGTCGAGCAAGATCGACAATGTTGTGTAAACACTGGCGATCACGACAAATGACCAGAGCCAGCCACGCAAACCGCGACCGGTGTAGTGCCAAACAGCCGCGGCAATGACGCAGGTAAACGCCATCGGCAGCATAAATTTCCAGGCGAAGTTCATGATCTGATCGACGCGCGTGCGCGGAAGTGTGCCGCGCAGCCAGATGTAAACGAAGAGTAAGATCGACAACTTCACGAAAAACCACGCGTAGGACGGAATGAATTCGAGAAAGTGAACCGGCGCGTGCCATCCGCCGAGAAACAATGTTATGCCCAATCCGCTGATCGCGAACATTCCAATGTATTCGGCCATGAAAAAGGTGGCGTATTTGAATCCCGAATATTCGGTCATGTGGCCAGCCACGATTTCGGATTCGCCTTCGGGCACATCAAACGGCGTTCGATTCGATTCGACCAAACCGGAAACGAAAAACAAGACGAACGCAGTCGCGCCCCACGGCGTGAAAACAAACCAATGCGGCACGAAACCGAGTGAGTAGTTGCCTTGAGCGTCGACAATTTTGTCGGGATTCAACGAGGCGACGATCATCACGACTGGAAGCACGGTGATGATGAGCGGCAATTCGTAGCTGATCATCTGCGCGATGGCGCGCATCGCGCCGAGCATGGAAAACTTGTTGTTGCTGCCCCAGCCGGCCATGAAGACGGCCAGCTCCGTTGTCGATCCAACGGCAAAGAAGAATAGAATGCCGCCATCGATGACAAACGGGGTCATGTTTCGGCCGTAAGGAATGACGCCGAGACTGAGAATTGCGGTCGCAGCAATCAAAACCGGCGCCAGAAAATGAACAATCTTGTCGGCGCGGGCCGGCACGATGTCTTCCTTGATCAACATTTTGATTCCGTCGGCGACGGGCTGGAACAATCCGAATGGACCGACCCGATTCGGGCCGTACCGATTTTGCATCCGGCCGAGAATCTTCCGTTCCAGAACCGAGATGAGCGCGAAGAGCGTTAGGAAAACTCCGAGAAGGACGACAATATTGAGCAGGCTCGAAGCAGTTTGAACCAGCCAATCCGGCGCGCGCCCATTCAGCATCGAGAGCAACCATTGTTTTGCGTGGATGAAAATTTGATCGAGAGAATCAGCCATTTTTTAGGTTGCCACCGATTAACACCAGCCTTCGTTAAAAACTACGGCTCGGCAAGCAGATGAAACACGGATTAAAGAGTAGTAGTATTATGTCTGTCGATCAGTGTAAATCTGTGTCGATCTGTGGTTGATTAAGTTTTCGCAGGAATGACTCCGAATCCTTATTTGTTCATCGTCATCTTCGCCGGCGTGGCGCTGGTGTTTCCGTTGCTGCCGCTCGGGTTGGCGTGGCTTTGGCGAAGATTCTTTCAACCGCCGAAGCCCGGTGCGCAGAAAAATGCGATCTACGAATGCGGCGTTGAGTCGATTGGTGAAGCCCAAATTCAGTTCCGGTCGCAGTATTATCTCTACGCAATTATTTTTCTGATCTTCGACGTCGAAGCGATTTTTCTGGTTCCGTTTGCGGTCGCGTTCACCGGGTTGCCGGTCGGGGCGTTCATCGCGATTCTCGTGTTTTTGCTTTTGTTGATTGAAGGTCTCGTTTGGGCTTGGGGCAAAGGTTGTTTAAATTGGGGTCCGAGCCGGACTGGCACTTAAAATGAGCGAAGGGCAAATCGACGAGGGATTGCGGAGCGAGCTGCAACGACAAGGCGTGTGGGTCACGTCGATGCAGGAGCTTTATAATTGGGGCCGCAAAAATTCGATCTGGCCGCTCCAATTCGGGCTGGCCTGTTGCGCGATCGAAATGATCGCGACGGCAGCGTCGCGTTATGATATCGCGCGTTTTGGCGGCGAAGTCTTTCGGCCGTCACCGCGCCAAGCCGATCTCATGATTGTGGCCGGCACGGTAACAAAAAAAATGGCGCCGCAAATCGTGCGGCTCTACAACCAGATGCCGGACCCTAAATATGTGATCTCGATGGGCGCGTGCGCGATTTCGGGCGGACCATTCAAACAAGGTTACAATGTGCTCAAAGGAATCGACCGTTACATTCCGGTCGATGTTTACATTCCGGGTTGCCCGCCGCGTCCGGAAGCGTTGCTACACGCGTTTATGGAATTGCAGCGCAAGATCGACGATCAGAAACTGACCGGTGCGAACAAGGCGCAGCATCTCGAACCGGCGCAGCCGAGCGAATTTCCGGTGCCGGCGTTTGGCGAACATGATTTGGAACCGCCGGCGAATCCGGACGTTTTTCAGGCACCGAAACTCGAGCGCGTCTGATCGTGGAGACGTTGGAGCAAATCAAAAATCGCGCAGAGCTGGCGGCACGTGGCGCCAGGATCGACATCGTCGTTAATCCCGGTCCGTCGCAGCAATCTTCGTTGCTGATCGACAACGCGCACGCCGTCGCGGTCGCACAATTTCTCCGCGATCATCCGGCGCTGAATTTCGACTACTGCTCAAACGCGACCGGAGTCGATTGGCTCGATCGCGTCGTGAAGAAAACGACTAAAGTGAAACAGATCGTCGACGGTGTTGAGAAAGAGGTCGACCAAACGACGGAAGAGAAAATTTCCGGCTACCTGGAAGCTGTTTATCACCTTTACTCGATGAAACACAAACACGGACCGCTGATTATTCGAATGCGGACAGGAGATCGCGCAGCCGGTGCGCGTTTGCCATCGCTCACGCCGATCTGGCGCAGCGCCGAGCTCCAAGAGCGCGAAATCTTCGATCTCTACGGAATTCATTTCGACGGCCATCCGGATCTGCGGCGGATCTTAATGTGGGACGAGTTCGTCGATCATCCGATGCGAAAAGATTACGCGCCGCCGGACGATTTCGAGTGGGAACCGACACCACACGATGACGTGCTGGAGCGCGCGAAGAAACATTATGAGCCGCGGCCACAGTTGGATGGCGCGGAGCAGATCACCGCCCAAAAGCCATGAGCGCGACGGTCGAAACACTCGAGGCAATGGAGCGACCGCCGGTGACGATGAGTTCGCGGGTTGACGGCGAACTACTCGAAGTGTCGATGGGGCCGCAACATCCTTCGACTCACGGCGTGTTTCGCATGAACGTCGCGCTGGAGGGCGAGATCGTTCGCAAGCTCAAACCCGTGTTCGGTTATCTGCACCGCAATCACGAGCAAATCGGCGAACAGACCAGTTATCTTGGCTCGATGCCGTACACCGATCGACTCGATTATTTTTGTTCGATGTCGAACAACTGGGCCTACGCGCTCAGTGTGGAAAAGCTCGCGGGCATCGAAGTGCCCGAACGTGCCGAATATCTGCGGCTTATTCTGGCCGAGCTGACGCGACTCCAGAATCATGCGTCGCTGCTCGGTTTTTTATTGAGCGACATGGGCGCGTGGGGTACGCCGCTCATGTACGCGTTCCGCGAACGCGAAAAGATTCTCGACCTTTTCGAATCGCTCTCCGGTTCCCGGATGATGTGCGATTACATGCGGTTCGGCGGTTGCCGAGTCGATGCGGATGACGCCTGGCTCGCAGGCGCAAAGAGGATTGTAGATCGGTTCCCGAAATTCCTGGACGAGTTCGAACAATTAATCCTGCAAAACGAAATCGTGATCGCGCGGACGCAGAACGTCGGAAAGCTTTCGCCCGAGCTGGCGATCAGCGCCGGCATCACCGGACCGATGCTGCGCGCGTCGGGAGTGAACTACGACATTCGCAAAGTGGACGGCTACGGAATTTATCCGCGCTTCAAATTCCGAATTCCATTGGGCGACCATGGCGACACTTATGATCGCTTGATGATGCGCGCTCTCGAAATGCACGAGAGCGTCGAGATCCTCAAACAAGCGCTGGCGCAAATTCAACCGGGGCCGGTCGTGAACCCGAAAGTGAAAATCCGCGCCTTTCGGCCGCCGGTTGGCGAAGCTTACGGACGAATCGAAGGACCGAAGGGCGAGCTCGGATTTTATTTGATCAGCGATGGCGGGCCGAATCCGTATCGGTACCGCGTGCGTCCGCCAAGCTTCATTAATCTCACGGTGCTGGAGGACCTTTGTCTCGGCCACACTGTCGCGGACGTAATGGTGATTCTTGGCAGCGTCGATATCGTGATGGGCGAAGTGGATCGCTAATCAGCGCAACCATCCCCCGACGGCTTGGACCGGCTCGAGTTGATTCGGCGCCGTAATCCAAGCGACGACTGCTCCGGCGCGCGAATCTGTTGTTAGATGGATCTCGGCTTTGCCAGCCGACATTTTTTCGTTCACGAGCGAAAGCACGACGAAATCCTGATGCAAATTGCGCCCATTGTTTTCGCCGGCCGTAACTTTGGTGTTTAGATCGAAGCCAAGCATCGCGACGTGAAGATCGACATCGTTTGTTGCGCCGTTCGCCGGATTGAATTCTGCCGAAGCGTTTTCGTTTACTAACCTGATTTTCAGTACGCCCGGCTTGTCGCTCGAGGACGTTGGAATACTACGATCCTGTGATTCACGACCGTCGACCACGAAACCGGGAGTATAAACGCCGTCATTCTTCCAACTGGCAGAGTATTGGTACTGGCGAGCGGTCCATTCCTTGGCGGCAAATGGATCGCGCCAGCCAAGTCGGTCCCAATAATCGACGTGAAACGCAAGCGGCACGAAATCCTTCCACAATTGCGGCTCGGCCTTCAGTTTGGACATCCAGGCTTCGGCTGGCGGGCAACTGCTGCAGCCTTGCGACGTAAAAAGCTCGATGAGGTGAACTTTTAGCGGCCCGCTTTCGAAGATACGATCCGCCGCCTGCAAAGTCAGCGCCGCACAAAGAAACAGAATAACGCTAAGACAACGCATCTTTTCCTTGTGAATATGTCGCGGTTTCAGCGAGATTAAAACTTCGATGATTGGGACGGGGATTTTGAATGGAATGGCGGTGACGATGCGTAACTTCGTCGGAAGTTATTTCGAGAAGGACCGCTTGATCACGGTGCAATATCCGGAAGAGCGGAACCCGTTGCCGGAAAATTACCGCAATTTTCCGATCCTGATTTACGACACGAACGATCCGGAAGCGGGATTGCGCTGCGTAGCATGCAAGATCTGCGAGAAGGAATGCCCGCCGCAGTGCATCTATATTGTTAAGAGCGACGACAAGAAGCCCGATTACATGGGCAAGCCGCAGTTTTATCCGAAGGTGTTCGACATCGACATCTCGGTTTGCATGAGCTGCCAGATTTGCGTCGAGGTTTGTCCGTTCGAAGCGATCAAGATGGACAAGGATTTCGAACTCAGTAAGCGCGAGCGATTCGACGCGTTGCTATTCCGAAAAGAAGAGCTTTCGAAGTCGAACGAATATTATCATCGGATTCATCCGGTCGAGGCCGCGGCCGTAGACGCCAACCTTGCGGAAGCCGCGGCGGCAGCTGAAGCCAAGAAAAAAGCGGCCGCAGCTGCAGCTGCGGCCAAACCCACGCCGGCGACACCTTCCACGCCAGGATCGACATCGGCTCCTGGCGAATCTCCGCCGGCGACGACGAAATCGTAAATCGCGTAACGCGGCACGGGCGCTGCTTTACGTCATGGCCACACGGCTATGATCGCGCTGGTTAAGAAAGCTCTCTGGCTTTTAGTTGTCGTATTTGGATCGACGTCGGTTGGTTTTGCGCAGTCGACTTTCCTGGAAGTCGACTCGACGCCGTACGACCGACAGATGTTGCGAGTCCAACCAACTTTGACAGCGCCTTCGGGGTGCGCCGTTGATGGAATCTCGTTCACGCTGGTCAACGAGTGGATGATCGAATTGCGCGCGATGCCTTATCGATATTCCCGAGAATGGCAGACGCCGTTCGAAGTCGAAGCAGTCAGACAGGCGGATTGCAAAGGTAAAGCGCTGGCCCTTTACGACCGCCTGCAATTAAACGGCGCTACGAATCTGCGTTTCGTGATCGGGAAACGTCGGGCGAATGACTCGCTGACTCACGCCTGGCTGGAATGGGACACGGAGATGGGAACGCTTCTGCTCGATCCAACATTTAATTGGACGGCCACAATCAAAATATCGGATACACGAAACTACGTTGCGTTCTATGGATATGAAGGAGCGCACAAGTACCTGGCCGCCAATTCGCTCCTGGTAAACCGCACTCTTGGAGCTCGCAGCCGCAGCCCGGCCGCTCCGTCGCAGGGAACAATCACCAGACCCGGTCGATCAATCTCGAAACTTCGTTCGAACCCTTGGTTTTTCGACGAAGGACCAATTAGTCCGAGATCGTTCTCGAGCAGAACGCCGCTTTAAGGTTTCACTCTCGCCGCAAGGTGAGATGAACAATCTCCGCGGGCGCATTCACGCGAAGCGGGAACCAGTTACCGACACCGTTTGAGACGATGAGTTGGCTTTGGCCGCGCCGATAGAGTCCGGACCAATAGCGAAACATCGCGGGTCCAAAGCCTAACTGCTCGTTCAACATCAATTGCCCGCCGTGCGTGTGGCCGGAGAGAGTAAGAGGTAATCCCGCCTCAGCCGCCGCGTCGAAGGCGTGCGGGTGATGCGCCATCAGAATCGGAAACGCATTCGGTTCGCGCTGCTCAAGCAATTTGTTAACGGCGGATGCGATCGCCGCGTCGCGTCCTTGACCATAAACACGCGTCCAACTCAGCCCGAGAAGCTGCACCGGAACTCCACGGACACTGACAATTGTCGATTCATCGAGCAAAAACGGAATTCCGGACGCTTTCACGCGCCTTTCGAATTCCGTCGGGTTCTCGATCAGATCATGATTCCCTTCAATGATCGCGAGACCGAAGCGCGCTTCGAGCGCTCGAGTCAATTCCAATCCGGTATCGAGATCAGCGAGGGCGTCGTTAATCAAGTCGCCGGTCAAAAGCACCAAGTCCGCGCGCATCTCATTGACCATGCGCACCATCTTTTTTAGCACCTCACCTTTCGTGAATCGTCCAACGTGCATGTCGCTCACCTGCGCGATGATCGTTCCATCCAGTTCCTTCGGCAGTTCCGGGATCGGCAAAACAAAACGGCGAACCCGAACGTTGTTCAGCTGCGCCATCGCGATTCCAGTGAGGCCGAACGTGAAAACGGATGGCAACATCGCGCCGGCAAACCGCAGAAAATCGCGGCGGCTCCAAGCGGGCGCTTCGACCGATCGCGTAATCGCGTTCGGAGTGTGGCGAGCAACGCGCACTATTTTTTGTCCGAGCAGAATTGGTATGAGCGCAAGCGCGATCAGCGAAAGGAGCCCCAGCCCGATGAAATGCCAGATGAAGATTGCTGAGACCGCGAACTTCGGAATGAAACGGTCCCAATTGCCGCGATACATTCTCGCGGCGATGATCCCGATCAACCCGGCCATCATCGCGAGCATAAAGATCGAGACCAGAACGCGAGCGATCCCGTGATTGGTCAGGCGCGCGAAAACAATCCACCAGACGAGATCGAGCGAAACCATCAAACCGATGATGGTGAAAATGAAGCTCACGCTGAGAATCTACGCGGCTCAGAGGTCTGCCGCCAGAGACGGCGGCCACTACAGAAGAACCTAAGTTCCGTCGTTACCGATCGCTTCGACCGGGCAGCCTTCCATTGCTTCTTTGCAAAGAGCTTCTTCCTCGGGCGATTCGGGTTGCTTATAGACGTAGGAGTGACCGCCGTCGTCGTTGCGTTTGAAATTCGCGGGCGCGGTCTCCCGGCACAAATCGCAGTCGATGCACTGCTCGTCGACATAGAATTTGCCGGCTGCGTTCTCGGGATATTTGTTGGCGACATCTGCCATAATTTTCTCCGCTGAGGGAGTGGGAAGTTAGGTGGAATCGACCGGGATGCAAACTCAAAGGCCGAGCGCCTCGTGAGGATTCCGGGCGAACTTAAAACCGCTTAGCGGCGCGGAAAGATCGACATCCTTCGTCAGGGCAAGGACTTGAAAGGTTCGCCCCAGCATTTCCGGATGAAGAAGGGTTTGCAGCTCGCGTTTTGTTTTTGCCTCTGCTTTTTCGAACAAAGCCGGCGACTCAGAAATGATTCCGGTCAGGAAATGATGCTGATCAGTGAACCCGGCGACGCGTAGCCCATTTGGTTCGGCACGCTCCGCCAGGTCGGTCCAATTCACGTGCGCGGTAATGTCGGCTTCGCCGATTTCCTCGAGTGGGGAATCGAGACGCCGATGCTTCGCGCGCACTTGCAGCACCTCACTGAATTCTGCGCGCGCAAATCCGTAATCGACCGCGATGACGAAGCCGCGCTGTAGTTTTGTTGACACACAATCGATCCAATCAAGCATCGCCTGGTTTGTCGGCGCGCTCGCCGCATCTTTCACAAACACAAATTTGTCGCCATCAACGCCAACAAGTTTCCCGCGCAAGTTTATCGGCATGGCGTCGAGTAGCTCGTTTGAGAAATGAACACCGACGAACGGCCCGAGCGCGTCGAGTGATTTTCTCCACTGCACGCGATCTCGGAATTGCTGCAGCGTTTGCGATTGTCGATCTTGCAACGTCGGAAACGGCTCGATGATTTGGTAACGCAACGCAGAGAAGAAGTCGGGAAAGCGCCGCTGGGTTGATTCGAGAACGTCCTGTGCGAACTCGCCATGATGCGCGCCCTGCTCGACGAGGACAACGTTGTCGATCTTGCCGAGACGTTCCCAGATCTCCACGAATTGCGTCGCGAGTAATTCGCCGAAAAGCGGTCCGACGCTGACGTTGGTAAAGTAATCGCCGCGTCGTCCAATGGCGGCGCGATCGCTGGAATAATAACCGTGTTCGGGATGATACAGCGCCTGCTCCATGAACCAGGCGAAGGAAACGGGGCCGTCATTGCTGATCTTGCAGCGAATCAATTCGACTAGCGCGGAGTTACAGGTGCTCACTCGTTAAATCGTTCTGCCTACGTTAAAAACTACGGCGCGACAGGTAAATCGTTGAATCGTCAACCGACTGCCCTAAGTTGCTGCCCCTGTCGCTTTGAGAAATCCCTCTACTAACCAGTATTTGATCCCGCCTCCCGGTTACCGGTTCCGGCCGCCGTGGTATTCGCGGCCAGAGTTCTACGTGCCGATCACGGTTGCGGCGTTCGTCATCGGTGGGCTCGCGATTTTGATTTCGATGAATGTGGCCGATTTGAAGAACCAGGCGGCCACATTCGATCTGAACAAGCTCGAGCAAATGGAATCGGCCAGCGTAATTCTGGATCGAAACGACAAGATCTTCGGCCAAATCTACGTCGAGAATCGCGAAACGATTCCGTATGAGCAGTTGCCGCGCGATTTGGTCAATGCCGTCGTCTCGGTCGAGGACGCCAAATTTTATAAGCATCACGGCTACGCGCTTTCGGGAATTCTGCGCGCCACGTTCAAGAACCTGATCGCCGGACATGTGCGCCAGGGCGCGAGCACGATCACGCAACAATTGGCGCGGAACAGTTTTGCGCTCAAAGGAAAAACATTTCGCCGCAAATTGCTCGAAATTTTTGTCGCGCGCAGGATCGAGGACAATTTTAACAAGCAGAAGATCTTGGAGCTTTATCTCAACCGGATTTATTTCGGCGGCGGGCTTTATGGCGCGGAAGCAGCCGCGCGCGGTTATTTCGGTAAGCGGGCGCGCGATCTTTCGCTGAGTGAATCCGCCACGCTCGCGGGACTGATCAAAAGCCCGAACCGACTTTCGCCGTGGACGGACAAGGCGGCCTCGCGCGACGCGCGGAATTACGCGCTCACTCGCATGCGCGATCTCGGTTTGGTCGACAGTTCCCAGTACACCGCAGCCCAGGCTCAGGATTTGGTGATTGGAAATCGGCAGAATGCGCAGGGGCAAAACTATGCGGTCGATTACATCCGGCAGCAGGTGATCAACGCGGTCGGCTGGGACCGCGCCATGAACGAAGGCTTTCGGATTCACACAACGATCGACGGCGAACTGCAAAAGGTCGCGGAAGAATCGCTCCGCAGGAATCTCGACAAAGCGGAGCAGCATCCCGGTTACGATCATCAAACCTATGCCGAATACGCGGCCAGTTTTCGCGCGGCGAAATCGAACGGCACGGCAGCGGCGCAACCCGCTCCGGAATATTTGCAAGGTGCAGTCATCGGGCTCAACAACGAGACCGGCGGAATTCTCGTGCTGGTGGGTGGCCGCGATTTTGAGCACAATCAGTACAATCGCGCGCTGCAAGCCAGACGTCCGGCCGGGACGGCGATGCTGCCGTTGATTTACGCGACCGCGTTCGAACAGGGAATGTTTCCCGGAACACTGGTTGAAGATTCGCCGCTCGATAATCGCGCCGTGATGATCGGCGGGATGACCGGGATTCTTGGCGAGTGGGGTCCGGAAAGCGCGGACAATCGCTACGAAGGAACAATGACCGCGCGGCAGGCGCTGGCGAAATCAAAGAACGGCGCCACCGTGCGGATCGGAATGGAAGCGGGGCTCGACGAGGTCTTGCAGCTTTGTCGAACGGCCGGAATTCGTTCCAGCCTTCGCCCATATCCGGCGACATTGCTTGGGAGCAGCGAAGTCACACTGGCCGAGCTCGCTCTCACCTACACGATATTTCCAAACGGCGGCTCGCGCGTGAATGCACCGCACATTCTCGAGCGGATCGATGAAAAAGACGGAAACGTCGTTTGGGAAACGCAGCGCGACCACAACGCGCAGAGCGTCCTCAAAGCCGAAACCGCTTACGAAGTTCATTCCTGTCTGACCGATGCATTGGAAACCGGCACCGGCAAAGCTGCGCGAGCTGAATTTGGTCTCAAAAAGTTTCCGGCCGCAGGGAAAACCGGAACGGCCTACGATTTTACGGACGCGCTTTTTGCGGGTTACGACAGTAACTTCACTTGCGCGGTCTGGGCTGGATTCGACAAGCCGCAGAAAATTTATCGCGGCGCATTTGGTCGGGAACTGGCGTTGCCAGTCTGGGTCGACGTCATGAACACGGCGGCCGCGCGTTATTCACCGCGCGAGATTAAACGACCGCCGGGCTTGAAAGACGTCGAGATCTGTTTGCGTTCCGGAATGCTCGCGACTGACAAATGCTACGATGCGGTAAAAAGCGCGACGGGTGAGTCAGTTCAAAAGCGGACGACTTACACCGAAATTGCAACACCGGCACAAATGCCGACCGAGACGTGCAATGTCCATGTCGAACCACGGGCGCCGGTGGTAGCGGACGCGCCGGCCCCAGAGGTTCCGCGTGCCCAACTCGCCGCTGATTTAACTGAAGTGAAACCTGTCATTGTCAAAAGCCCGACGTTACTAGCGGAAAACGATCCTTATAATTCCGCGAGGTCGATCGCAAAAATCGACACGGCCGCCGAGGAACAAGTCGCGGAAAAGGAAACCCCGCCAAAGATCGACAATCGCGAGCCAGATGCCGTGCGCGCCGAAGTTCGAACTCAAAAGACCGACAAAGCGCGCAGTGCCGAGGACGCAAAACCGATCTTAAGAGCGATACCGGTCGAGCCGCAGCCGGAAGAGACGCCGGTGGAGATCCGCCGGGCAGTTCCGGTCGGGCCGATGGATGAGGTCGAAGAGGGAGCGTTGTTGAGAGCGGCCACTCCATCTCCAGCCCAATCAGACGATCAATAGAATGGCGTCGACCGACGCAACTGATTTTCAGCTGAGCGTCCTCAATCCTGGCGGACGGGACCTCGAGCAATATTTTGACGAACCGATCGGTCCGGGCGAGACCGGCCATCCGCCGATCAATCTTCACGCGTTCGCCGCTTGCACGGGCGGTTCGTTTCATCGGACGCCAAAAAATGCGATTGAAGAAAAGCGGCCGATTCTTCTTTTGCTTCGCGGCAATTTTCGCGCGACCGAACGCGCGCTGGCTGAATGCCAAAATGAGAAACGAACCGTCGCGGTCGCGTTAAAAGAAACCGGGCTACATCAAATTGCGGAACAATTGCGTGAGCCCAAGAAGCTTGCGCGATTTATGCACATCGTCGCGCAGGCCGACGGATGTGTTGCTACAACCCCGGAAGCCGCTGAGATTTTTCGCCGCGCCCGACCCGAACGCGATGTCAGCACGGTCGCTTTCATCCCTACGCCCTATCCGCTCGAAGACGAGCAATGGAAATTTACCGTTCCGCCCACGGAACAGCGCGGGATTTTTGTTGGCACTCGCGAATGGGACGTCCCGTCGCGCAACCATCTGGCGACGCTTCTGCTCGCTCGAGAAATTTGCCAGAACAGCGGCGAGCCGGTGACCGTCTTCAATCTCGACGGCCGAAAAGGTGAAAAACTCTTGGCCGAGTTGAATTTTCCGCCGGGAAAATTACGCGTCCATAACAAGCGCGAACCGTATCCCGATTACCTGCGCGAAATCGCAAAGCACAAGATCGTCCTCCAGCTCGATCACAGCCGCGTGCCCGGACAAGTGGCAGGTGACGCGCTGCTTTGCCGAACGATTTGCGTCGGCGGCGACGGCGCGATTGAGCGGCTCGTGTTTGCCAATTTCTGCGGGGAGGGCCGGACCACCGCCCAACTCAAAACCATCGCCTTGGAACTACTCAAAAACACCGCCGGACGTGCGACCGCAATCGTCGAAACCCAATGGCGCGCGGCCGAACGCATTTCGTTCCAGGCCGTGCAAAGACAACTCGCGAGTTTTTTCGAGCGGATCGAGAAAGGCGTGGTTGATCTTCAACCGACCCTGCCGATCATTCCCAGATAAATTTCTTCGAGCTGGCGAATTTGTTTCCGTTGATCGAATTTCTCTGCCACCACGTTCGCGCCGTTTCGAGCGAGCCGCGCCAGGAGATGTCGATCTTGCACCGCTTCAAGCAAGGCGTGTGAGAGCGCCTCATAATCGCGCTCGGAGACCAGGATTCCGCTCACGCCATTTTCGATCGCTTCCGGAATTCCGCCGTGATCGGTCGCGAAAACTGAAAGCCCGGTCGCCATCGCTTCCAACATTGAATTGGGAATGCCTTCCTGATTTCCGTCGCTGCCAGTTTCGCTCGGATGCAGAAAAATGTGGGACGCATAATAGATCTCGCGCAATTTCTCCGGCGCCACGAAGCCTGGGAGCGCCACGCGATCGTTGATCTTGAGTTTGCGGGTCAATTCCTGGAGCTCGCGCAGCAGCGGCCCTTCACCGGCAATGGTCAGGGTCGCGCGCGGATAATGCGCCAGAAAAGCGGTGAACGCATGAAGGGTCGTCGCCAGGCCTTTCTTTTCAATCAGGCGGCTGGCCTGGACGAAGCGCCATTCGCCGTCGGCGGGAAACTCGCGTTCGCGAAATGGAAATTCATCAAGCGGAATGCCGGTACGGACGATGTCGACCTTGCTTTCATCGCATCCGAGCTCGACCACGGCGCGTTGCAACGAAGCAGAGCGCACAAAAACTCGCGTGACGGCATCGAGCATCTGCCTGGTCGCTTTCCGATAAGCGGGTTTCTCCATGTCCACCAGAACGTCCGCGCCGTGAAAGGAAACGACGCTCGGCTTCGGCCACATCTCAATTAGCGGCAGGAGATGAACAGCAATATGCCCGAAAAAAATGTGGAGAAGCTGCGCTTTCTCGAGATTCAGAACGTCAGTTAACGCGCGCAGTTCTCTCGACGAGATCTGCCACGGCTTGTTGCAAATTTGTCGAAACCAGAAACGCCGGAAAAAATGCGTCGCCGGTTTTGGAACGATGTCGATCTTATCGAACGGAAACCGTTCCGCATTCTCGCGCTTTTGGGCGATGACGACTGATCGGACGCGTCCAAGTCCGGTGATTTGCCGGTAGATGTGCAGCATCTCCGGCTTGAGAAAGGTCGCGCAATAAAAGGCGACGACCGGTTTTGGATTAGGCGAGTCGTTCAATGTTTGAAATCAAACATCGAACCGCAAAATCAAAAATTAATTGTGAAGAGCTTGATCCCCTTCCACTTTCCGGTGTCGGGATCGAGCTCGACGCTGTCCTCAGCTTTCCCATATACGGCTGGCGCCTTTGGGTTGAGCATTTGGAACGGGTTCCCGCCGCGAGCCGCGCGCGCGAGAACACCGTCGGTGTTTTCTTTCTTGAGCGGCGGCGGGGTCGGAGCTGGCCGAGACTTTTTCTGGACCTTTGCCGTGAACGTTTTCTTCTGAGGCTGCGGCGATTGCGCCAGGGCCAGGCTCGCGATCGCAATAAATACTCCCAACGTCACGAGCTTTTTCATCTACTGTTTCTCCGGTTAAGGTCGGTTCTTGCCGGTTAGACTCCTCCGGCGCACAATTGTCAAGACAAATGGACTATCTGGAGAAAGGAAGGCGCGTCCTGGATATCGAAATCCTGGAATTGCAACGAACGCGCGAGCGCCTGGGCGACGACTTTTCGCGCGCGGTGGCGTTAATCAAAGACGCGGTTGATGCGCGCGGCAAGGTGGTCGTCGTCGGTGTCGGCAAATCGGGGCATGTCGGAGGCAAAATTGCGTCGACCTTGACCAGTACCGGCTCACCCGCGGTGGTTTTGGATTCGCTCAACGCGTTGCATGGCGATCTCGGGATGGTGGCCGATGGCGACGTCGTCCTGGCATTGAGCTCGAGCGGCGAAACCGAAGAGCTGGTGCGCATTTTGCCGGCGATCGCGCGGTTTCAAGTGAAAATTATTGCGATGTGCGGCGATTCGGATTCCACCCTCGCCAAAAACGCGCACGTGGTTCTCGATGTAAACGTCGAGCAGGAAGCTTGTCCGTTGAATCTGGCGCCGACTTCGAGCACGACCGCGATGCTCGCCCTGGGTGATGCGATCGCGATGGTTTTGCTGGAAGCGCGTGGATTCAAAAAAGAGGATTTCGCCAAATTCCATCCCGGCGGAAAAATTGGACGCAGTCTGCTCATTCGCGTGCACCAGCTGATGCGGCCGCGCGAATCAATGGCGATGGTTTTACCAACTGCGACTGTTCGCGACGTGCTCAAAGCAATGACCAGCGTGCGCGCCGGCGCGGCCGTGGTGGCGGGCGAAGATCGACAACTGCTCGGGATCTTTACCCATGGAGATTTCGCGAGGCACTTTCAATCGGATCCAAAAGTGGGCGAGCGTTTGGTAGCCGACTTGATGACCTTGAATCCGGTGACGGTGCACAAAGACAAACTCGCGGTCGAAGTTCTCAAACTGCTCGAGACCCATCGGATCGACGATCTGGTCGTGGTTGATGACGATAAAGTGCCGGTCGGTGTGATCGATTCGCAAGACCTGACCCGCTTGAAGTTGCTCTGAGCGCGTGTAGAGTCCGCGCTCCGTTTCCCTCTCAATTCTCAACCACTAACTCCAATTCCTTATGGCAGCCGCAGCTAATGATCTTCGCCGGGGAATGGCGATAAAGTATAACGGCAACACCGCAATTGTTCTGGAAGTGCATCATCGCACGCCGGGAAACAAGCGCGCGTTCGTCCAGGCGATCATCCGCTACATCAACACCGGGAACAGCGCCGACGTCCGCTTGGGTTCCACCGACAAGGTCCAATTGATCGATATCGAGCGAAAGCAACTCGAGTTCAGTTATAAAGATCACAACGGCTACCATTTCATGGATCCGGAAACCTACGACACCATCACCTTGCAGGAGAATTTGATCGGCGACTCGAAAGATTATCTCGTCGAAAATCTTTCCATCCAGGTCCTCTACGCCGAAGGCAAACCGGTCCAGATCGAAATGCCGGCATCGGTGAATTTAAAAGTGATCGAGTCCGCCGAGGGTTTACGCGGCGACACCGCCAGCAACGTAACCAAGCCCGCGAAATTGGAGACCGGAAAAACAATCAACGTCCCGCTCTTCATCAAAGAGGGCGAAACGATCAAGATCGACACCCGCACCGGCGCTTACATGAGCCGGGCGTAACTCTTCCTTTTCCGCCTAATCTTACTCTTGTCGGGAGGCGATGCGCTTGCGCCACAATCATCCGCGACATCCGCGTAATCCGTGGTTAGCCTGAATTTTAATTCCTTGAATTGATGCATCGAAGAAATCCAATGGTTCGCGGACGTAAACCGACCGGCCGGGTAAAAGTTCCGCCCTATGTCGTCCCAACCAGACGGGGCTCGGCGACTATGACTCCGTTCATGGTCCCGACGCGCTGGCTGAAATTTGTCTTCGCGATTTTTCTTCTGCCGCTCTGCGCGATTTTGACCCAAACATTTTTCACCGTCTTCGCGCGCGCGACCATAACGCAACGTTTGTGGGCGGGGCAGGAGTTCTGGTTCTTTTCGTTAGGCGCGGTGCTCTGGTTGATCGCGTTTATCGGGCTGCCGCGACCGATTTTGCTTTACGTGTTTGGTCACGAGCTCACCCACGCAGTGTGGATTTGGTTAATGGGGGGCCGGGTCAGCCGGTTCCGCGTTGGCCGGGATGGCGGCCACGTCGTCACCAACCGCACCAATTTTTGGATCGCGCTCGCGCCATATTTTTTTCCGCTCTACAGCATTCTCGCGATCGCGATTTATGGCGTGCTCAGCGTTTTTTACAACGTCCAGCCCTACGGCCGATTGCTTTACGCGGTCATCGGCGCAACCTGGGCGTTCCATCTCACCTTCACTTGTTGGATGATCCCCAAAAACCAGACCGACTTGCGCGATCACGGAACATTTTTTTCCCTGGCCGTGATTTACCTCCTGAATCTCGTTCTCCTCAGTGTGATGTTGATCGTGGCGTCACCCCACATCACGTTCGCAAGTTTCGGTGCGGACCTGGCGAAAAATCTTGGCAACTTTTCTCAATGGGTCGGCGACTTGAGCGATAAGTTCGTTCAAGGAGCGCATCATTGATTCCGGCGGTCATAGACCGCCGCTACAGATTCGTGATTATCGCGAACGGCAAGATCGACATCGCGTCGGCCAGGCGGATCTGCCGATTTTGGATCGACAATTCGTGTCCGGTAAAAATTTCGCGTCCACGCTGGAGCGATAGGTTTTCCGGCAACTCGACCACTGTATCCCTCCAACGTTCACCGATTGGAGGAAACCCGATTCGCGATGAAAGGCGCGGGACAATTACGATGATGGACTTCTGATCAAGGTGGCGTGCGAAAGAGAGGCAACAATCGGCAAAGGCCCCGGTTATGCGCAACGGCAAGTAATTTCCATTTCGAAAAAGATCGACGTGTTCGTTCCGAAAACTCAGCGTCCGCTGGGTCAGAAACATTTTGATCCGGCCATCCGGCCAATTTTGCAAAAGCCCTTCCGGCGATTTAGTCGATAAACACGAGAGCATCTCGGCGCGACGTTTGTAATGGACCGGGCGGCGATTGTCGGGATCGACCAGAGAGAAATCCCAAACTTCGTTTCCCTGATAAATGTCCGGCACGCCCGGAGAAGTCAGTTTGAGCAAAGTCTGAGCGAGCGAATTGATCGCGCCGAGTCGCGCAATCTCTTCCGCGACTGGAAGGAAAGCCGGCAAAAACTTGTTCTTCGGAGTCGCGTCCAAAACCTTCGCAACGAAATCGCGGGTCGTGGCGAGCCACTCTTCGTTCGGTTGGATCCAGCTCGTGTTCAGCTTCGCTTCGTTCAACGCTTTCGTCATGTAAGCCTGAATGCGCTGGACGTATTCAGCACCGACGTTCTGTTCCGGCGCGCCATTGGCCGCGATCGGCCAGGTCCCGAGCAACGTCTGGTAGAGCAGATATTCCTCGTCCGGATCGGGGGCTTCCGCTTCGTTCACCATTTTTTTCCAGCGCCGATTCGCGGTCCGCCAGCGCTGCAAAGAACGCCGCCACAATTCGGGAATCTCCGAAATCGCAACCATTCTCGCGCGCACGTCTTCGCTTCGTTTGGTGTCGTGAGTTGAAGTCGCGAGCAACGTTGCCGGCCAATTGCGATGTCGATCCAGATTGCGTTCGTGAAATGCCTCAACACTCAGGCCGAATTGTTGCGGTTCGCCACCCACTTCGTTGAGCGCGGCCAGACGGTTGTAAATGTAGAACACCGTGTCCTCGAGTCCCTTCGCCATGATCGGCCCGGTGAACTGCTGGAATTTGAGCACGAAATGCATGTGCTCCTCGCGCGCCTGCGCATCGAGGTTTTCCGGAAACCGGAAAAGCAGAATGTCGCGGAGAAAATTGAAGATCGATTCCTCCATCGCCGGATTGCGGCGTTTGGCCGCAGCAATCGCGCGCTCGATCACTTGTCGATCTTCGTCGCTCACCGGTTGTCCAGGCGCGAGATAAGTTCGATAAACCGGGAAGCAGGCAATCGTTTCCCGCACCGCGCGGGCGAGCGCTTCAAACGTGAAGTCGCGATACCAACGGTTCTTTTCCGATAACCGGTCGAGCATGTTGCCAAGCACTTCGACCTCGTTGGCCAGCGCCAGGCGCATCACCAAGCGTTTCTTCGCGTAAACAAGATGCCCGAAGTGCATGGTGTGTCCGACGAACCGATGAAAAGCCCTCGTCATGTCAGCTTCGACTGATCCGTCGACCAAAACGCCGGCGACTTGATTAGCAAAATCGTAACCGGTTGTTCCGTGCAGTGGCCAATCGGACCGAAGCTTCTCCGCTCCGCTTAGAATTTTTTCCGCGATCATGTAAACGGCACGACCGTCTTTCGGCAGCGGAATGCCCAGCGTCTTTGCACAGCGGCGTTGGAGCGCCTCCAAATATTCTTTTGGCAAATACAAACCGTCGGGATGATCGATCCGCAGTCCGGTCACCGCCCCCGTCCGGACAAGATCGACAACCAACTGGTGTGCAGCGTCGAACACTTCCGGCAACTCCATCCGGATTGCCGCCAGATCGTTCACGTCGAAAAAGCGGCGATAATTAATTTCTTCAGCAGCGACGCGCCAAAATGCCAGGCGATACGACTGCGCGTTCAGCAGCTCGTCCAAGCGATCAAAACTCCGCGGATCGCCTGAGCGACCGTTAATTTTGGCCAGCGCTTTTTCAATCGCGCGCTGAACTTGGGGCGCTTCCTGACAACGCCGTTCCAGACGGCGCTTCACAATTTCCTTTTCCCGCGCGCGCTCGGCAATTTTTTCGGGATCGGTCTCAGTCCGTCGCGGCAAATACTCCAGCGCAGTCAGAATACTTTGAAACTCGGCGTAAAACTCTTCGTCTTTGTATTCGGCGAGATTTTCCAGCGCCATCTCGAGAACAAATCGATAAGTGCCGGGCGCAATCGGCAGTTTCTGATTTTGATAGGCAAGATAGAAGGCGCCCTCTTCGAAGCGCACCTGCAACTCACCGCGCTCGAGCACGCGTCCGTATTGATCGGTCAGGATCGGGAGCAGAACCTTATCGCGGAGATCGGATTTGAGCGGACGCCAATCGATGTCGAAATACGGCGCATACATCGAGCTCGGACCGTTCTCGAGCACGTCCGCCCACCATTTGTTGCCGGGTTCGGCGATGCCCATGTGATTCGGCACGAAGTCGAGCACCTGTCCCAAGTCGTGTGCGTGCAACTCCGCGATCCACCCGTCGTAATCCTCCTGCGAACCGATGACGGCGTTCAGCTTGTTGTGATCAGTAATGTCGTAGCCGTGCAAGCTGTTCGCGCCGGCCTGAAAATAAGGCGACGCGTAAACGTCGCTGACGCCGAGCGCCTGTAAATACGGCACGATCTCGCGCGCCTGCGCGAACGTGAACCAGCGGTTGAATTGCAACCGGTAGGTGCAAGATGGAATGCGTGGATGTTGTTTCTCTGTCATGTCATCCCAAGCGAATGCGAGGGACCTCTCACAGGGAGTTTACATCACGCTCTTAAGATTGGGTAATCCAAGCTTCGACTGTGAGATCCTTCGCTCTGCTCAGGATGACACGCTTCCGCGTGTCACATCTTCTCCGGCACTTTGATGCCTAGCAAATCGAGGCCGCGCTCCAAAACCCGCCCGGCCAGATCGCAGAGCGCAAGGCGCGAGGCGCGCACCGGTTCGTCCGATTTCAAGACCGGGCACGCTTCGTAGAACGCGTGGAAGCTATTCGCCAACTCAAACAAATAATTAGCGAGAATGTTTGGTCGAAAATCATTCAGCACTTGCGGAACGACCTCGGCGAACTGACAAAGTCGCTTCGCCAAAATAATTTCGGCAGCCTGGTTGAGAACGAACTTGTCGATCTTCGGCGGGCCTTCGCCAGCTTTGCGAAAGATCGATCGGATGCGGACATAGGCGTTTTGCAGATAAGGTGCGGTGTTGCCCTGCAACGCCAGCATCTTTTCCCACGAGAAAATGTAATCGGTCATTCGATATTGAGAGAGATCGGCGTATTTGACCGCGCCGATGCCGATCGTCCGCGCGATTTTATCCTTCTCCGCATCGCTCAAGTCCGGATTTTTTTCTTCCACAATTTTGCGTGCGCGGGTGCAGGCTTCTTCCAACAATTGTCGCAACGGCACATTTGCGCCGGAGCGCGTCTTCATCAATTTTCGGTCTTCGCCGAGCACGTTGCCAAACGGAATGTGACGGAAATCGACTTTGTACCCTTCTCGCCGGGCGATCTCGAATATCTGTTTGAAGTGCAAGGTTTGCGGCGCGCCGACGACGTACCAAACCATGTCGCGCTTCAGCTCGTTGACTCGATACTCAACCGTCGCGATGTCGCTGGTGGCGTAATTGAAACCCCCGTCGCTTTTTCGAATGATGCACGGTTTGTCCGCCAGCTCGGGTACATCGCGAAAGAAAACAACGACCGCGCCGTCGCTCACTTCAGCGATTTTGGATTTGAGCAACCGATCGACCACACCCGCCAAACGATCGTTGTAAAAACTTTCGCCGCACTGGATGTCGTAGTGAATGTCGAGCAGTTCGTAAACGTGTTGGAAATCCTGCATCGAGAGCGCGACGCACTCGTTCCAGATGTCGGTATTTTCTTTGTCGCCTGATTGAAGCTTGACCAGTTCCTGCCGGCACGCTTCGCGCACTCCCGGGTCGGATGTCGATCTCGCGTTCGTCTCTTTATAAATGCGAACGATCTCGGCGAGGGGATCGCGCTGGAGCGCCTCTCGATCCAACAAATTTTTCCAACCCCAGATCACCATCCCGAACTGGGTTCCCCAGTCGCCGATGTGATTGTCCCGAATCACGTCGTGCCCGAGAAAGCTCGCGATTCGCGCGAGCGCGTCGCCGAGCGCAGTGCTGCGAATGTGACCGACGTGCATCGGCTTGGCCACATTTGGCGAACCGAAATCGATCACGATTCTTTTTGGAGATGTCGATGTTGCAACCCCCAACCACTCGTCGGCAAAGAGCTCCCGCGTTTTTCCGGCAATGGCAGTTGGCAATAATTTGACATTAATAAAGCCCGCGCCGGCGACCGTTGGCGATTCGGACAGATCGGCAACATCGAGATGCTCCAAAATCTTTGCTGCAACCTCTCGCGGATTTTCACCGCGCTGTTTGCCGAGGATCAGCGCTGCGTTCGTTTGATAATCACCAAAACGCGGATCAGTCGCTTGGGTCAATTCGCCCGCATTCGGAAACCCCGCCTTCGCCAAAGCATCGACCAATTTCTTCGCGAGAAGTGTTTGGAAAGTTTCCATTGCTTTGTAGCCGCGGCGCTCTGTCGCCGCGTTTCATCGCGAGATAATTCGCCCCGACTGAGCGGGGCGGCTACAGTTTATTTTTGCGCTGAATCGCGAAAGATCGACAAGATTTCTTCAGTCAATTTCGCGGCGCCGAGTTTTTCGCGCGTGCCGCGGTCGTTTAAAAATTTCGCGATTGAGGCAAGCGTGCGGAGGTGAGTTTGAAACTGGTTTTTCGGAACAATGAAAAGGACGACAAATTTCACCGGGGCATTATCAAGCGCGTCGAACTCGATCCCGGTTGTCGATCTTCCGAAGGCCGCCACCACATCTTCGATCCGATCGGACGAGCAATGCGGAATGGCAATCCCAAAACCGATGCCGGTGCTCATCGTTTCTTCGCGTTGCTTGAGCGCCCCGAGAATGCTGTCGCGGTCCTCGGGTTTAATCTTGCCGAGCTGCACGAGCAGATCGATCAGCTCGACGATGGCCGGCCAACGCTCGGTCGCCTTCATCTCGGGGATGATTTGCTCGGCGGAAAGTAAATTGCCCAACGACATGCAGAAGCGCGATTCGGGAGCGCAAGCTTAGCGGTGACGCTTAAGTTGACAAGCGCATTTCGGTCTCAGGAACCGCGGATTTTGTAATTCAAACGGCGCGAGAGCAGCCACCGGACGCCGAACATGTCGACGGTGGCACGCAGCGCGCGGCTTCCGAAACCGTACTTGGTCTGGCCGAACCGGCGCGGCCGATGATTCACCGGAATTTCGACCAACCGATAACCCGCGCCCCTGATTAGCGCCGGAATAAAACGATGCATTCCTTTAAACGGAACCAGCGCGTCAGCACATTCGCGCCGCATCGCTTTGAGCGTGCAACCGGTGTCGCGCACGTAGTCTTTCGTGAACCGGCTTCGGACAAAGTTGGCGATCCGACTGGTCAGACGCTTTGTGATCGTGTCTTTGCGTTTCGCGCGATATCCGCAAACGAGATCGGCCCCGCGGGAAATTTCCCCGAGCAAACGCGAAATGTCGGCCGGATCATTTTGCAGATCGCTGTCGATCATGACGATCGTCTGTCCGCGCGCGGCCTTGATCCCGGCGTAAAGCGCGGCGCTTTGGCCGGTATTTTTTTCAAACCGAAGGAGTCGAACGTTTGGTCCGCGCTCGATTTTTTCGGCGCTCCGGTCGGTCGAGCCGTCATCGACAAAAATGATTTCGTGACCCAAACCCGCGAGCGCGCTGCGCAGTTCCGATTGCAAGATCGACATGTTCTCTTCCTCGTTGAAGACGGGGACCACGACAGAAACAGCCGGCGATGCAGTGGCGTCGTTCATAACGGTAGGGTGCGATAACGGCGGCAAAGAAAAACCTGCCAGTAGCGCACATGCTCTCCAAACCGTCGCAGCTCGATCGTTCCAACGAGTTCGGTCGATTCAAATGCCGCGCGAATGTTGTGCGGCGGCTTTTTTGCCATGTTACGAATTAACAGCGCGCTGCGCCCGACAAACGGGTTCACTCCTTTTTCCTCGGTAAAAGTTTCCTCGGGCGATTGGTTCGGTTTTGCCGGCGCTTCGACGAATTGATCGTAACGCGGCCAGAACGAAAACTCGTTAATCAGGTCCTGGGATTCGACGAGATAAACAGACGGATGTCCCGGCCCTTCGAGGCGCTTGTCGTGCAAATAGAACGAGATCTCAGAAGCGCGATGACGCTCGTCGGCAATCAAAAACAATTTCTCGCCCAGTTTTACTTCCTGTTCGTTCCGAATTCGCTCCACTTCGGCGGTCATCGACTTCCAGCCGCGGAGGCGATCGCTCGGATCGCTTCGCCAAAAGCGGAGACCTGCGCTGCGCAGCAAATCGGAATCGAGCGCGAAAAGACTGATCACAAAGCCAAGAAGAATGGCGGCAGTAAGAAAGATTCTCACGCCGCGCGTCTCGACCCGTTCGCACCAATAATGGACCGCGAGCAATCCGAAGCTGAGAAAGGACACGGCGTCCCAGTTTGGCGTGGCCACGTGGTTCATTGAGACCAGGAAATAAGAAGCGAACACCGGCAATCCAAACCAAAATAGAAACAGGATCTTGAATTGTTGATTCACACGGCGCCAGCTGCCGACCACGCCCCAGGCCAAAGCGGCAAAGAGGAGCGGCGAATAGAAAATGAAATGCTCGCCAAAAAATTTGAGCGGCTCGAGCGGTCGAAAGCCAACCTCCTCGCCCAAACTTCCGCGCGTGCGCAGATGCGCGAGCGTAACCCAGGCGTGTTGCGCATCCCAAACGATTGGCGGGATGGTGCAGACGGTAAAAACCGTCAGCAGCCAATATAGACCTGGCCGTTTGAATTCCTGCCGCAAACGCGGCGCAAAAACGAGAACGAGCAGAACACAAATGATTTCGACGGCGTTGATCCATCGACTTAGGAAGCCGAGCCCGATTAATAATCCGGTCAGCGGCCAGTAAAAGGAAAAGCGCGGACTCTTTTCCGTGGCGAGCCAAAACGTAAACATCGCTGCCATCCAAAAGAAGATCGACAACGCGTCGGTGGTCATAACAAACGCACCGACATTAAAAATAGGTGTGACATTGAAAGCGATCACAGTCCAAAGGCCAACGCTCTCGCTAAACAAACGGCGTCCGAAATAAAAAAGAAACAAACTCGTGCCGGCGGCGAGGATCGGGCTCCAGAAACGAACACCGAATTCAGTCGGGCCGAAAATTGCGGCGCTTGCGCGAATCGCGAACGCAATGCCCGGGCCTTTGCTGAAATATCCGGGCGCCAATCGCTCCGACCACATCCAATAATGCGCTTCGTCGAATTCGAGATCGGTCGATCCCAACATCGACAACCGAATCAGCGTCAGTGCTCCGATGAACAACCAAACCACTCGTGTCTTGCTCATTCGGTTGGATTAACCACCAAACCCGGATGCCGTTCAAAAATCCGTGGCACCCATTTCCCGGCGGCCCAGCGCCAAGTCAACTCCAGCGCCGCCAGAACAAAAAATGTTTCGGCCGCGGCCAGGAAAATCGTGCCGATCACGTCGCTCGGCCAATGCGCGCCCAAGTAAATTCGTGAATAGCCGACGAGCGCAGCGAAAATCCAGTAAAGCCAGCCGCGCCGGTAAAACAGGGTCAAACAAATTGCCGCGATGGTATTGTTCGTCATGTGCCCGGACGGAAAGGAGCCATCACCTCGCTTCCGGTCGGATTCGTCCGAACGACGCACGACCGGTTTTTTGAAGATCGACATAAACTCCGGCCGGCCTTTCTCCAGTCGCACCATCCGGACCGAAGCCACCTGCTTTGGCCGTTTGCGATTGATTGCCGACTTCAATGTATTCGTGATCGGCTGGGCGATGAAGATCGTGATTAGCAGACAAAAAATACAGGCCCGTGCCCTGAATCCGCCAAAGATGAGCGCGGCAAAAATGATGATGATTAGCAGCGGCTTCCAGACGTCGGCATCGCTGACCGCGGCCATGAACAAATCCAGGGCCGGGCTCGTCCATCGCTCGTTGATGAGATGAAAAAGCTGCTGATCCATTTGGCAGGGTTAAAGATAGGTGATTCGTTGAGACATTGAAAAGGTCAAGCGCGATGCGGGTTACCGTTGTTGTTTTCACTTTCGTTGTGGCTGCTTTGTCCGCTGCGCCTCCTCCTTCGGCGAAAGACATTCTCGATTCTGTCCGCCTGCTCGAGGCGCGACAGCAAATCGATCTCGATGGCCAGCTGCGCGAGAACGAACAAGTGATTCCGTTTCACCTCACCCAAACTGGGCCGCTCATCCGTTACTCATTCGCGGACCCGGAGGAAGTCTTGCAATTACGCCTTGGTGAAAACGGGTCGCGCCTCGATCTTGTCACCGATGCGGGCACGGAAAAATTTCCGGCGGAAAAGTTGAATGAGAAAATTCGCGGCACGAGCATTAGCTACGAAGATCTCGCGCTGAAATTTCTGTACTGGGAGAGCGCGCGCGTCCTCGGCGACGAAACGGTGCGAACGCGCAGCTGCTGGAAACTGCAGTTAGTCGCGCCTTCCCGGGATTCGCAGTACTGGAACGTTGTTATTTGGGTCGACAAAGCGAGCGGCGCGCTCATGCGAATGGAAGCCTATGATTGGGACGGAAAACTGGTGAAGCGTTTCGAAGTCATTTCCGCACAAAAGATCGACAACCGCTGGTTCCTAAAGCAAATGCGCGTGGAAGAATTGCAGCCCGGCACCAACAAAGTGCGGGCGCGCACTTATCTCGAGATCAAGAAGTAACTCGTGCGTCTGAACGCGACGAATCTTCGTCGCGCGCGGCTTTGACGATTTGCGCGAAACTGCGCGGATCGAGACTGGCGCCGCCGACCAACGCGCCGTCGATGTCCGGCTGCGTCATCAAATCGCGCGCGTTCTCCGGTTTCACGCTTCCGCCGTACTGAATGCGAATGCGGTCTGCGGTAGCTTCGTCGGACATTTCGCGCAGGGTCTGGCGAATAAACGCGTGCGCTTCCTGCGCCTGCTGCGGTGTCGCGTTCCGGCCAGTGCCGATTGCCCAAACGGGTTCGTAGGCGACGACGGTTTCCAGAAGTTCCTTTTCGTTGAGGTCTTTCAAACTTCCGCGCAGTTGGATCGACAATATTTTTTCCACGTTGCCTTTGTCGCGCTGCTCCAATGTTTCGCCGACGCAAACGATCGGCCGCAAGGTCGCTTCGTGCGCCGCGCGCACTTTGCGATTCACAATTTTATCGGTCTCGCCAAACAACGTCCGGCGTTCGCTGTGGCCGAGCACGACGTAGCGCACGAGCAAATCCCGCAGCAGCGCGGTGCTGATTTCACCGGTAAACGGACCGTTCGGTTCCCAATGCATGTTCTGCGCTCCCACTTTGATGCTCTGCGAAGCACCCAGCGCTTCCATCACCTTTGCAATCGCGGTGAATGGCGGCAGGATCACCACTTCGACGTCGGTGATGTCGCCGAGGTCGAGCAACAACGACTGAACAAAACGCGCCGACTCCGCTTGCGTCATGTTCATCTTCCAATTGGCGGCCACGATTTTCTTTCGCATAAAACTATTTGTCCGACAGGGCGGCGACTCCCGGAAGTTCTTTGCCTTCGAGCAACTCCAGCGACGCGCCGCCGCCGGTGGAAATAAAAGTCATTTTGTCCGCCAGGCCAGCTTGTTTCACGGCCGTGACTGAATCGCCGCCGCCGATGACCGTAGTCGCGCCTGATTTGGCCAGCGCTTCGGCGATCGCAATTGTTCCTTCCGCAAAATCTGGAATTTCGAAAATGCCAACCGGACCGTTCCACAAAATCGTCTTCGCCTTGGCGATCTCCTCCTCAAACAACGCGATCGTCGCGTTTCCGATATCGACCGCCTGCCAGCCGTCACTGATACCGTGTTCGCGCGATAGCCGGCTGGTGTTTCGAGTCGGCGCGCCTGGCTTAATTTCCTGCGCTTCGAGAACATCGATCGGCAGAAGAAATTTTACGCCGCGCTCCTTTGCAAGATCGAGAAGCTCGGTTGCGAGATTTGTTTTGTCCGCTTCCACGCGACTGGCGCCGATCGGAATTCCCTGCGCCTTAAAAAAGGTGTTGGCCATCGCACCGCCGATCAAAATCGTGTTGGCCTTTTTCATCAGCGCTTTGAGCACGCCTATTTTGTCTGAGACTTTCGCTCCGCCCATGATGACGACGAACGGCTTGGCCGGATTGTCCAGCTCCTCGTGGAGATATTTCAGCTCTTTCTCCATCAAAAAACCCATCGCCCGCTTCTCGAAGAACATGGTAACGCCAACGGTCGAAGCGTGGGCGCGATGCGCCGCCCCGAAGGCATCATTGACATAGACGTCGCCGAATTCTGCGAGCGCGCTGGCGAACTTTGGATCGTTCGTTTCCTCCCCGGGATGAAAGCGCAGATTTTCCAGGAGCGCGACGTCGCCCTCCTTCATCGTGGCGATGATCTTTTCCGGCACGTCGCCAATCGTGTCGTGACTGAAGATGACCGGCTGATTGATCAACGTGTGCAAATAGTCGCCGATCGGCCGTAGCGAATATTTCTGGACGCGCTTTCCCTGTGGCCGGCCGAAGTGCGACATCAAAATCGTTTTCGCCCCTTGCTCGCGCAAATAATTGATCGTCGGCAACGCTTCGCGAATCCGGGTGTCGTCCGTGATTTCAATCTCGTCACCGTTCTCCTTGATCGGCACATTGAAATCGACGCGAGCCAGGACGCGCTTCCCGCGAACATCGACATCTCGAACCGAAAGTTTCGCCATTATTTCCCAAGCATTTCGAGCATTTCGACGCAGCGATTGCTGTAACCCCACTCGTTGTCGTACCAGCCGACCACTTTCACGAAACGATTCCCGAGCATGATCGTCAATTTGCTGTCGAAGATGCACGAATGCGGATTGCCGATGATGTCGTGGGACACGAGCGGTTCGTCGCTGTATTCGAGCACGCCTTTGTAACTCTTGTCAGACGAGGCTTCTTTGAACGCCGCGTTGACAGCGTCGACCGTCGCGTCCTTTTCCAATACCGCACTGAAATCGGTGACCGAACCGTCCGGTGTCGGCACACGGAACGCGCCGCCGTTTAATTTCCCCTTCAAATCCGGGATCACTTCGCCGATCGCTTTGGCTGCTCCCGTGCTGGAAGGAATGATGCTGATCGCGGCCGCCCGCGCGCGCCGCAAATCTTCGTGAGGAAAATCGAGAATGCGCTGGTCGTTGGTGTAGCTGTGGATCGTGCTCATAAACCCGTGAGCGACACCGAATTTGTCGTGTAACACTTTGGCCAGCGGCGCGAGGCAGTTGGTGGTGCAGCTCGCGTTAGAAACGATTGTGTGCTTCGCCGGATCGTAGACGTTGTCATTGATGCCGATGCAAAGCGTCGCGTCGGGATTCTTCGCCGGCGCCGAGATTAGAACTCGTTTTGCCCCGGCTTTGGTGATGTGCAGCTCGGCTTTGTCGCGCGCCGTGAAAAATCCGGTCGATTCCAGGACCACATCGACCTCCAACTTTTTCCACGGCAGATTTCCGGGATCGCGTTCTTTGAAGATCTTAATCTTATGACCGCGAACGACGATGTTTTCCTGATCGAACCCGATTTCGCCGTCGAATTTGCCGTGGACCGAGTCCCATTTGAGTAAATGCGCGAGCGTTTTGGTGTCGGTCAGATCGTTGATTGCGCGAAGGCGCTCGACTTGTTTCTGCGTCATCGCGCGCAAGACGTTGCGACCGATGCGCCCGAAGCCGTTGATTCCGTAATTAGCCATAAGTAAAATTTGCGATTTGCGATTTCAGATTTTCGATTGCTGAGCAAATCTTCAGCAACGAGTGAGGGTGGGAAATTAAGATGGGTAAACGGGTGAAGCAATTGAGAACTGGAGCATTGCTTATCGGCATATTGTCGATCTTATCTTCGCAATCCGTGGCCGCGACGCCGCGCGATTCTTCACCGATGAAACGAATCCTCGTTCTCGGCGACAGTTTATCGGCTGGATTCGGCCTGAGACCGAACCAGGCTTATCCGGCGTTGTTGACCGAAAAGTTGCGCGCCGCAAATTTGAATTTTGAAATCATCAACGCCAGTCAAAGCGGCGGAATGACCGAGGGAGGATTGCGCCGCTTGCCCGCGCACCCCAAACGCAAGATCGACATCTTCATTCTCGAGCTCGGAATCAATGACGCTTTTCGCGGCGTGCCGATCACGGAAATTCGAAACAATCTGCAAGCGATCATCGACCAAGTGAAAGCGCGCAATCCGAATGTGCGCATTATCATCGCCGGAATGCAGCTGCCAAATTACGCCTCTGACGATTACGTTTTCGCTTTCGGACAGATTTACGCCGACCTCGCTACGAAAAATGACGCCGCGCTGATTCCTTATTTACTCGAAGGCGTTAGCGGCGATCCGCTCCTGAATCAGCCCGATCGCGTCCATCCAAACGCCGTCGGCCAAAAAACTCTCGCCGAAAACGTCTGGCGCGTTTTGGAACCGGTCGCTCGCGAGACGGCCACAGAGTCGGCCGCGCGCGTTCAATAAGTGATGGACCCAGCCCGACCAAATGAACCGGAACCAAGCGATCCGCATAATCCCGAGCGCGCCGACCACGCGATCGTCGAGACGATCGAAATTGCGACTGAGGGGGAAGATTGCGACGAATGCGTGCGAAAGCTTCGTCCCGTGCTGATGAAAATAAACGGCGTGCAGGATGTGACTGTCGATCTTCCGCGCGAACGGGTGATTGTTAAATTCGACGCCCGCAAAACGCACGCGCCCGATTTGCACGATGCGATTTTGAAAAGCGGCTACAAGCCGGGGTCGGAGGCAGATTGACTATAACGGCGGTCTATGCCCGCCGCATTATTCTTCCGACGCTGATAGAACGCCGCTACAAAAATCAGACCTTTGGTTGCTGCTGAGTCAGGCAGTGAAATGTGCCGAGACCCCAGATTAATTCGCAGCAATCGATACCGATGACGCGACGATTCGGAAAGCAGTCACGCAAGATCGACAAGGCGAGTTCGTCAGCGGGATCGGCGAAAGTCGGGACGAGCACGCAACTGTTCGCGATGTAAAAGTTGGCGTAGCTCGCCGGCATTCGCAGATCTTCGCGGACAATTTTCTTCGGCATCGGTAACATGACGATGTCGATCTTACGATTGCCGATTTTCATTTTCCGGAGACGCTGGAGATTTTCCTGGAGCGGTTTGTAATTTGCGTCATCCGAAGTTTCTTCGACGACGGTGACGACTTTTGTTTTCGAAACGAACCGCGCGAGATCGTCGATGTGACCGTCGGTGTCGTCGCCCTCAATGCCATCTCCGAGCCAAAGAATTTCGCGGACGCCAAGGTAGTCGCGCAGACGCTGTTCGATTTCTTCGCGCGAGAGACTTGGGTTGCGATTCTTATTTAAGAGGCACGATTCGCTGGTGAGGAGCGCGCCCGCGCCATTCACTTCGATCGAGCCGCCTTCCAAAATCATTCGCGGATGAAAAACCGGGAGTTTCATGATTTCAGCGATACGCGTCGGAACAACTTCGTCCAGATCGAACGGCGGATATTTATTGCCCCAGGCGTTGTAGTCCCAATCGACGATCGCGAGCTTTGGATCGACATCGCGCGTCAAAAAAATCGGACCATGATCGCGGCACCACGGCTCGTTTGTCGGAATTTCGTAATAGGCGATGCACTCCTGGTGTCGAAGGTGATCGAGGACTGCGCGCGCTTCAGCTTCGTGAACACCGTTAATGACATTGATGCAGACCGGTTCGCTTTCGACGAGGGCCGCGACCATTTCGCGCAACGCCGGCAAAACGCGATCGAACGAATCCGGAAAACTGATTCCTTCGCGCCGCGGCCATGACAACCAGGTCGCGGCGTGCGGTTCCCATTCCGCCGGCATGCGGTAACCAAGTCGGGCGGGAATCCGCGTCGTCGCAGTCATAAGCGGAAAACGTCCAACGCCCAACGCCCAACGTCCAATCTCGAATTCAGAGGAGCGACTATTTCGCGCCGAGGAGCATTTGTTTCAGCGAGGTTGTCGATTCAGCGACGGTCTGCGCGGCGATCGGCGCGTGATAGGTGTGACAAGTGATGCATTCGGCGACGACTTTGCCTTGCGGACTGTGGCAAATGACACAATTCGCTTTCGACGGCATCAGAACGTCGGACGTTTCGCGGCTTTGCGTCGCCTGATGGCAAATGTTGCAGTCGAGCGGTTTTTGCGTGGCCGGATCGATCTGATGTTTGGCGTGATTGAAATTCGCCTGCGGTATCCAGCGATCCACTAAAATCGGTTTTGTGATCGCGGGTGCGCGATTGGCGGCAGCTTTCACTTCGTGACAAAAAGCGCAGCCGGTAAAATTGCCACGCGCGGCCGCGCCCATCGTTTGCTGCGGTTTATAAGGGTCCTTGGTGAAAAAGACGGCGCGCTCTAGCTCGTCCCCGGAATGAAATTGATCGCGTAGCTGTTTGATTTGTTGAGCAACAAAACCAGGGACCTCGCGCTCAGAAATTCCCTTCTTCAAGCGCGCGTAGTCGGCGTATTGCGCCGGCAAGCTCCGCAGAAACGTTCGAACAAGATCGACATTCCCATGCGGAATGTGCATTTCCGGGTTTCTCGAATCGAACTGGAGCGAGTGACACGCCTGACAATTGGCGGCGAAACTGATCCGTTGATAAAAGCGGCCGTCCGGCTGGAGTTGATGGCAATAATTGCAATCAAGCTTCTGCCCGTTCACTGGTGGGATGTCGGAAGCGAAGTGGCGCTGATGATTGAAACGAAGCACGTCGGGATCGCGTGCGTTCACGCGTTTCAATTGAAATTCGGGATGCGCTTCCCAAAACGACGCAAACGCAGCGGTGAAACCTTGCGGCGGTCGCGGCAGTTCAAAGACGATCTGTTGCGCCCGATGCGGATGTCGATGAAACGCATCGCGCGGAATGCTCAATCCCTTCTGTGCCGACGCCGCCATCGTGGCGGAATCGTTGTGGCAAGTCGCGCACCGCGAGCTCGCGACCAATCTGAGATTATTCAGGCCGCGATGTTCCTGGTGACACGCAGAGCAGGAGCGGTTCTGCACGACGTTGGCTTCGTGGAAGCTGTGCTTTTGGTGGCAGCTCTCGCATTTGCGATCGATCGCTTCGGTAGCGACGCCGTTGCGAAAGCGATCTCTTAAAACTTCGCTGAATTTTCCGCCGGCGACGTTCTTGTCATGACATTGGGCACAGTCGCCAGCGAACCTGGCGTGGCTGGTCGAGATTTTGCCGGCGTTAAAGAACGTTTCGCGGCCACAACGTGGGAAAAGGAAAATCGCAACCAGCCCGCCGAAGATCGTTAATAAACTGACGATCAGTCGCGTGCGCCGCCAGGGATGAAGTCTGCGATAATAACCGAGATTGCCTTTGTAACGCTCGGCGATCTGCTTTTGCGTGCGTCCGGGTTTCGGCATCGGCTCAGTAGTTGAACAACGTCACAAACGCGTGCCAGAAAACGAGCATGAGCAAAAGGAACGAAACCGGCGCGTGCACGAACAGCCAGGCGTGCAGCCAATGATGCAATTTGATTTGCAGATCGAGCATGCGGCGTTCATCGCACCAACCCTGCATTTCTTCGACGCGATCGCGATAACCTTCGGTGACGCGAAGTTTGACGAAACGAAAGGTATCTTCCGAAAAACGCGCCTTACCAAGCCGCATGCGGTCGCCGCGCCTGGCGGAAAGATACGGAATGATTTGGCGATCTAAAAAATCGAGAAGCGCCGCTTCGGAATCGGCATCGGTTGCAGCGGTAGCTTTCGCAGGCGTCGCGGTCGCGATTGGTTGGGCAATCGTTGCAGCCGGCGGTTTTTCACCCGGCGCGGCGGCGGAAGAGGCAATCGGCGTTGGTGGAACAACGGCTTTCGGTTCAACCGCCGACGAAACTTTTTCTTCCGGCTTTTTCTCCGGCACCGCGATGGTTTCGGCAGTGATTGTCGATCCAACGACACTTTTTGCGCGCGCGGTCGGCGTGCTCAACGCCGCCGCGGTCGACGCCATTGGGGTTGATCCAACCGTGACTGCTTTGTCCGGGCTCGGCGCGGGCGCACCAGCGTCAGGTTTCATCGGCGGCGCGGGCTTGAACGAATCGCGCATTTTTGCCGCGGCGGCCACGATTTGCGCGCGAATATGCGGAACCTGTTCGTAAACACTCTCGGCGGGCAATCGCTCCATCATAACCGCCGGCATATAATGCTGAAGAACGAGTCCATAAATCCCGCTCACCATCACGATGACGTAGAGAATGATGATGAGCGTCGTCATCGGTCCGCCAAGACGAAAGCCGCTGTGCAAAATCACCAGCGGAATAGTGAGCAGCGTCAGCCAAATGTGCGCGCGCAACCAGCGTTGCACCGTGCCAATGCGCCAGAGCACGATTTTTTTCCGCACACCGAGGAGCGCGGCAAAGACGAAGATCGACAATGCGATCGTGCCGAAGATCAAACCGAGCGGTGTGCCGCCGACATTTCGATACTCGGAAGGTTTTTGGAGCAACGAATTCGGCAAACGCAGCGCCGACGGCAAAGTTTGTGGAGAAAAATTGCCGAGATAGAGCCACACCGCGAAAAGTGTCGCCGCGACGACGAAGATGAACCACGGCAGGTGTGCGCGATTGACGATGCGCATCGGCTAGTGAGTGCGATGCGTTTCGTAGCGCGCCGGCATCGGCTCCCAAGTCTTGCCGATGAGTTCGCTTTGCGCTGTGATCGCGTCGCCGAAGAATCTTTGCGGATCGACGCGCTTGGCCGCGTCGTGCGGACAGGCGTAAACACAGCTCGGGGTGGAAAGCTGCGTGCAAAGGTCGCAGGTGTTCGCCTTGTAGGCCGTCATTTTCTTCTGTTCGATCTTGATCGTGGGCGGTGCGCCTTCTTTGCCCTTGATTTCCGTTTTCACTTCTTTCATCAACTCGAGCGGGTGCATGTTGATGTTGCCGTACGGGCAAAGCTCGGCGCATTTGCCGCAACCGATGCACCAATCTTCGATGATGATTTCCAGATTTTCCTTCCGCCGAATCGAGCCAACTGGGCATTGCGTCATGCAAAGCGGATCGCGGCATGATCGACATGCAGTCGCGACCAGGAAATGTTCGTAGCGCAAACCGTCCCGCAGAAGTCGCGACACGCCGTCGTGCGCCTGCGCGCAGGCCCGAACGCATGCGTCACACCGCGTGCAGTTTTCGAGATCGATTAGCAAAAGATTCTGCGCTTCAAACAATCCCTGATTCAAGAAGTCGTCGAGATGCAAACCTGCCGGGATCGCCTTTTGCTGGTCGGCGGCGAAACGCGCGCCGGCCACGGCTTCGATCTGCTGACGCACCATCGGAAATCTTTCAAGCATGAGCGCGAAATCAGCCGCTGGAATTTTGACGACGTCGACCGCATCAAGCGCGGCACAGGTGGCGGTGCGCTTGATCGAGCGCAGCAGTCCGATTTCGCCGAAATAATCGCCGCGACTCAAATAAGTCCGGACCATTTCGCCCCCCGGCAGCGAATTCGAAACGCGGACCATACCGGAACGGATCAGATAAAACGCATCCGCGTCATCGCCTTCTTTGCAAATGACTTGATTTTGATTGTAGGAAACGAGCTCGACGTGTTGGCGGAGGTGTTCGATAAATTCGTCGTCGAGCGAAGCAAAGAGCGGGACAGCACGGAGATGATTGTTGAGCGAACGCTCGCGATATTTTTTCTCGAGCTCGGTCTTGAATGAAGTGCCCTTGAAGGTCGGCATCTTTACTTTGGACGTAGCCCTGGTGGCTTCGGACGGCTGGCGATTGCCGACCAGCATGTCGAGAATTACGCGCAGCATCTCGACCATGACGCACGGCTCACGCGCCTGAACCGTGGCCGAGCGCGGTTGATAAGTGCGGCAGGTCATTTCGCCGAACAACTCGCCGGGGCCGAGCTGGGCGAGCGGGCGATTGATCGGAAGATCGACATTCGCGTCGATGCCGATGAATTTCCGCTGGTGCGCTTCCGGACGAAGATCGGTTTGATCGTCAGTCAGAAAACTTTTCATCCGCCGCATGCTCCGGCCGAGAAAATTCCGGACCGGATGGGTGCGCAGATGCGCGAGCGGATTGTGAATGAAGATGTCGACCGTTCCGGAAACGATGTAGTAGGCGGTCGAGCCGAACTCGCCCTCTTCGCAAACCATCTCGCCTTTGCGGTAATGATGAAGAACGGCCGCGCCTTTGGCCCAATTCTCGAGCTGGGCGCGCGGGATTTCTTTTAGCGCCGGGAGATATTCGAGAAGCTGATCGATCGTCAGCGGTTCGCCCGTCGTGAATTTCTCAACCGTCTCAGCCATGGGCAGGTTGAGACAATGATAGAGCAGCGGGCAACCTCGTTGGAAGCAATTTCCCCGCGGGCGAGAGCGATGTCGATCTAACGGAGTGACTATGCGCCGGTCGAAGCGCTCGGTTTGTAAATCGCGCCAATGAGTGCGCCAGCAACGAGCAGCATCAAAACGTCACCTGCGACCCAGCCCCAAAGCATTTTCGTAGTCATTGGGTGGACGGCGTAGCCAATGAAATCGATCCCGCCGCAGAAGAGACCTAACTTGACGCCGAGTTTTGCACCCGCACCGACCCCACTGGGTGAAACAAAGCTCGCATAAATACAAGTTAGGAAAAATGCCATGATGATGTGACCGATAATCAGCCACGGCATGTAATTGCCGAACTCCGCTTCGGGTCGGAACATCGCCGGCACTTCCATGTGAGCGCTGTGCATCAGCAGTCCCCACCAGACGTATCCGAAAATAAAGATCCAAACGAATGTTACGACGAATGCGATGAAGAATTTTGTCCAGTTCATAGTTTTTTGGTTGAGGTCAGCTAGCCCCAAGAAGCTTTGCGACCTTCATTGCAAGATTCTCATCTGATTGTCGATCTAAATTTCGGTCGAAAGCACTCTACTCGCGCAATCCGGGAATGTGGCCGTAACCGATGAACGTCGGTCGCAATTTTCCTTCGCCATTTGTTTCCCGGTGTTGAACTTTGAAATCGAAAACACTGACGCCGAAACGCGATTCGCCCTGATAAACGCGCCCGTCGCTCGCGCCGACCATGACCCGGTTGCCGGTTTTCTTCTCCCGGCCGAGATAAATCATCGCGTGGGTGATCGGCGGGTCGCGCTCGATTGAATAAGTGCCGGTCCAGAAAAGCAGGTCGCCCGGCTTGAGATCTTGCAATTCAAATGAGTCGTCCTTTTGACTCATGACCGCTTCAAAAGTTCGGGCCCGACGCAGCCAGACATATTGCTGGCTCGAATCGCGCGGAACATCGGCGACGTCGTTTTGCTTGAGCACGTAATAAACGAAGCCGGAGCAATCCATGCCGCCGCTCGTCGGATCGGCCGAGCCGTACTTGTAATCGAGATCGCGGGTGGTCAGCTCGAGCGCGGCGGTCAGAAGCTTCTGGACTTTGAGCGGATAATTTTCGAACCCTTTAATTTGATTCGGCAACAAGGTCGCGTTCGGCGCGTGGAGCTTCCGTGATGGTGCCGGCGAAGGCGGAGGCGGCGCTGACTCCTGCGGACTTGGGGCCGGAGATGTCGATCCTTCCGGCGTTTCAAATGGCTCCGGAGTGGGCGATCCCTTCTTCTTGTGATGCGCTGAAGCGGTAGGTGAAGCCGTTGGTGAGATCTTTTTCTTCGTTGGAGTCGGCGTGGGAGTCTCCTCTTCCACTGCCGGAGTTCGTTTCTTTTTCGGAGAAGAAGTCGGCGATGACGTTGGCGATTCCTCTTCCTTCGGTGGCGGCGAATGTTTTTTCTTCGGCGACGGAGTTGGTGTTGGCGTCGGTGATTTCTTTTTTATCGCAGTGGCGCTTTTCTTTTTTCGGTGCGGCGTTGGGGTCGGCGTGGAAAAGATCTTCTTGAGCGCCTGGCCAAGTGTCTGCTCGGCCGCATCGCTCACCGGAGCGACAAAACATATGCACAGAATTAGAATCAGAGCGCGGAGAAGCATGTAGTAGCTGATTGGACGCAGAATGTTTGCGATTCCTTGAATCAGAGTTGCTCAATCGTAGTAGTCTTTCCCTTATGAAAGCGATCCGATTTGTCGTTGCTCTTTTGCTCATGGTCGATCTTGCATCTGCCCAAATTGACCGGATCACCGGCAAGAATTTTGCGACGCGCTCGGAAGTCCTGGCGCGGCACGGGATGGTTTGCACGAGCGTGCCGGCGGCGACGCAAGTCGGGATCGACATTTTGAAAAAGGGCGGCAGTGCGGTGGACGCGGCCATTGCCGCGAACGCAACGCTTGGTTTGATGGAGCCAGTCTCGAATGGAGTCGGCGGCGATCTCTTCGCCATCGTTTACAGCGCAAAGGACAATAAACTTTACGGAATCAACGGCAGCGGACGTTCGCCACTCGGTTTGAGTTACGATCAAATGAAAGCCGAGCTCGACAAATTGAATCGCAAAACGATTCCGCCGCAGGGAATGCTGCCGATCAGCGTGCCCGGTTGCGTCGATGCGTGGGCGGAGCTTCATAAAAAATTCGGGAAGCTGAAACTGAGCGACGATCTCGCGCCGGCGATTCGTTACGCCGAAGAAGGATTTCCGGTTGCGGAATTGATTGCGTATTACTGGACGTTCGGGCCGCGCATCTATAAAGGATTGCCCGGCGCGTTTCTTGAAACTTACACGCTCGACGGCAAAGGCCGGACGCCGGCGAAAGGCGACATTTTCAAAAACCCAGCGCTGGCAAAGACGCTGCGCTTGATCGGCGAAAAAGGCCGCGACGCTTTTTACAAAGGCGAGATCGCGGACAAGATCGACATCTTCATGCAGCAGAACGGCGGGTTTCTGCGCAAGGCGGATTTTGAGAAACACACCTCAACCTGGGTCGATCCGGTTTCAGTGAATTATCGCGGCTACGATGTTTTCGAACTGCCTCCAAATGGACAGGGAATTGCAACGTTGCAACTCCTGAACGTCCTCGAAGGATTCGATTTGAAAGCGATGGGCCGCAACTCGCCGGACACGTTGCACACGATGATTGAGACAAAGAAAATCGTCTGGGCCGATCGCGCGAAATATTACGCCGATCCTGCGTTCGCCAAAATTCCGCTAACGAAACTGCTTTCGAAAGAATACGCGGCTGAGCGCCGCAAATTGATCGATCCGAACCGCGCGGCAAAAACTGTTGCTGCCGGCAAGATCGACAGCGGCGACACGATTTACATGTGCACGGCCGATGATGAAGGCAACATGGTCTCGCTCATTCAGAGCAATTATCGCGGGATGGGCAGCGGCATCGTCGTGCCGGGGCTCGGGTTCATGTTTCAGGATCGCGGCGAACTTTTCTCGATGGAACCGGGACACGCGAATGTCTACGCGCCGGGCAAGCGTCCGTTTCACACGATCATTCCCGGCTTGGTCATGAAAGATGGAAAACCGTGGGAAGCATTCGGCGTGATGGGCGGCGGAATGCAGCCGCAAGGTCACGTCCAAGTGCTAACGAACCAGATCGATTTCGGATCGAACGTGCAGGAAGCGGGCGACGCGTCGCGCTGGCAACATGAAGGCGATAACGAACCGACTGGCGAGAAGATGGAAAACGGCGGCTACGTGAATTTGGAAAGCGGAATTCCCGCGGAGACGCAGCGCGAATTAAAAAAACGCGGGCACGATGTGCGCGTCGATGTCGGCGGTTACGGTGGTTATCAAGCGATCAAAGTTGAGATGCACGACGGGCAGCGTGTTTACGTCGGCGCAAGCGAATCGCGCAAAGACGGACAAGCCGCCGGCTATTAAAGAGAAAATGTCTGACGTCCAAAAGTTGAACTCAGAAGTCATCGGCTTTTCTCTTGTCCGATAAATTGGGCTTCGCTATCGTCGCGTCGATTCCAAACCCCTTCTCCCCATGGCGAATCACAAATCCGACCCACTCTTCCTTCACCCAATTTTGCATGCCCGCCTTGCCGGGATTCTTGCCGAAGTAAAAAGCAATCTCCCCACCGGCTGGAAAACCGGCACTGGATCGGAGGGAATTCATCGCACGCCAGCTGAACAGTTCGCGCTTTTCCAGAAAGGCCGTGCCTTCCGGAATGGTAGTTGGGTGCTCGTCGATAAAAGCAAGAAGGTCACGGGTCTGGACGGTTACAAAAAGAAATCGCGCCACAATTATTTGCCGTCTACCGCGGTCGACATCGTTCTTTTTAAACCAACCGGGGAGGAATTGGAGGCCGGCCCGCAGGAACAGAAGATCGGCAAAGGTGCCGCCAAATATGGTCTGGATTGGGGCGGGAACTGGACTGGCTGGCAGGACCTACCTCACATCGAGATCCCGCCAAGCCGCGTTTTTAAAAGTTCGCTCGATCTCGATGAAGGATTGCAATGGCAAAAATATCTCTTTCACGGTGGCGCTCTGAGTAAGCCGGAAGATCTCGACGGAATCTTCGGACAACATTCCAAAGCCGCATTGCAAACATTGACTGGCACGACTGAGCGAACTCCTGATGCCTGGGAGCAACTCTACACAAAATACGGCCCGATCGAACTATTGACCACTTTCCAGCAGTACGCGTGGATTCCGGCAGTCACGTAGTTACCGATCTGCATGTGGCAATCGACGGATTCTTCAGCGGATTTTAATTTTCCCGAGACTTGAGCTCGGCAAGTTTCTGGACAGCGCGGTCGACGTCGGATTTTCGCGCGCTACCGAGAGCGAGAAGTTTTTCCTGGCGATGGACGTTGGCTTCGGCCGCATCAAGGTCAGCCTGCTCGCGTTTTGCGGTCGCGGCGTGCGCAGCTTCGATCGCATGCGCAAGGCCCGATTCCGTCTGCGCGATTTCGGTTTTTGCGATTTGGCCTGCGGTCAGCTGTTTTTCCTTCTCCAGCATTTCTTCCTTGGCGCAGACCAACCGCGCATTCGCCAGATCAAATTCAAGATGAACGAGACGGAGAGCGCGCTGCTCCGCCTCTAGTTTAGAAAGGGCGCCAATTTTGCAGAGACGCTCAGCGCCGGCGGCATTCCTTTTTGCGCGCTCGAATTCTTTTTCGAGCTTGGCAAGATCGACATCTCGGGCCGGAGAGGGCGCGGCTTTGGCGAGTTGTTCGTCTGTCCGATTTGGAATCAGGAGCGGCGGTTCAATGTCGAACGAATCCGGATCCTTGTTCGGCTCTTGCGCGAACAGAGTCGTCGCGACAAGTCCAAGAAGAAGCGCGGCTCCGCGCAGCATGCCGCAATAATATCACCTTCTGGCGTTCAACGAACCAGGTTTAGTGAGGTCCTAAGCCGAGACCGCCCAGTCCGGAGCCGAGTCCACCGAGTCCTCCAAGGCTGCCAACAGTACCAACGGCACCAGGAACACCCACAGTGCCCACAGTACCAATAGTACCAACAGTGCCGACAGTACCAACAGTGCCGACGCCGCCGGGACCGCCAATGCCACCCATCCCGCCGCCAAACATTGTTTGGTTTTGGATCGTGGGCGCTTGCACCTGCGTGCTGGTCATTTGTTGCGTCGTTTGTGACACCGATGTTGTCGTTGTGCGGACGCTGGTCACATTTGAGCGCACCGGGAGTTTTTGCCGTGTGCTCGAAACCTTGCGGCCGGTCGAACGAAGCATGCTGCTTGCGGTTTGGGTAACTGTCTTTGGGGTAACTGACGTTACGGTTTGATTTACCGTGTTATAAAGAGACTGGACCAATGCGTCCGCGCCGGCGACGAGCGTGTTCAGATCATTAAGGAGCGAAGACGGAGGTGGAGGCGGAACAATAACTATCCCGGACCCCGGAAGCACGACCGGCGGTACTGGGCTCGTCGTATTGATTGTTGGGGTTGGTTGCGTTAGGTCCGGTGCCCAGAAATTTTGCTCGAACGGGCTCGCGCTTTCGCCAATGGTTTTCTTCGAAGCCGCTGCGCTCTTGCTGCTGTCGGAAAATTGATCGACTGGATTCGCCTGCACGCCGACATCGATCTTATCGGTCGATAGCGGGCGCGGGTAGAGAAACTCGCTCGGCCAGGCCGCTGCCGCGCGCAACAACTCGCCGCCATTGAAAAAGTAAAACGCACAGACTAGTCCGCCCATGGCAGCGATCGCGACGAACACGATGTTCGCCAAAGTCGAGCGGCTAAGACCCAGATTGCGCAGAAATGGATAGCTCGGGACAGCGGCTCGCGCTGGGATGGGCGCGATTGCAACCGATGCGGGCGGCGAGAAAAGTTTTTCTTCCGGCGTGGAGAGCGCTGCGCGGAAATCGAGTTGGGGCATATTCTTTACCTCCAGGCTGATCTTCGTGGAGATCCTTTATAGAGCATAATCCGTTCCTAAGCAAGGATCGCGAGAGGACCGCAAAACGGTCGTTTCGAAGCGATTTTTTCTTTGCAAACGCAATTGTTATGGCATAGGACACGCTCCGAAAACGCTCTGTGTATCCCCTGACTTCTAAAATCCTTTTTGGCGCGGCTGTTGTCGCCGCAATCGCATCTTCGGCAAACGCGAATACTTTTCCGGCTTCTGGGCCAACCGTGCCGGGAACGCGCGCCCGCCTTCGCTTCGGTCAGGCCGCAGCTCCGGAAGGTGCACCGCTCGCGGTAAAGCGCGCCATCTGGGGCGCGAACCAACTTCATCGCAAGCCCTACATTTTCGGGGGCGGTCACAAATCGTTTATTGATCGCGGTTACGACTGTTCAGGCACAGTTTCCTATGCGCTCGGCGCGGCTGGCTTGCTCAAATCGCCCATCAGTTCCACCGATTTTCGCAACTTTGGCGAACGCGGTCGGGGCAAATGGATCACGATTTATGCGCGCAGTGGTCACGCTTACGCGATCATCGCGGGCCTACGATTAGACACGACGCCTTATCTGACCGCGCACGACCGGTGGCAGCCGGGCTGGCAAGTGGCTGAGCGCGTCCCGGCCGGCGGTTTCGAGGCGCGGCACCCTGTCGGGTTGTAAATCTCAGCGCCGAGGCGCAAGATCGACAATCGAAAGATCGACATCCAGACGCCGCGATTTTGGGTTTACGCCGCCAGAATTGCGCAAATTCCGAGCACTGAAAACACCGGCCGGCGTGCAGCGTTTTCTGGATGAGCTGCCTTACAACCTTGGTTACACCGCACGTTCGCCGAAACGTGTTTTGCACGAGCGCACCGCATCCTGCCTAGAAGGGGGGATCTTTGCCGCGGCGGCGCTGCGCCTTCTCGGTTTCCCTCCACTCATCTTCGATTTGGAAGCCGAGCAAGACACCGATCACGTAGTTGCGATTTTTAAAGTGCGCGGACATTGGGGCGCGGTCGCGAAATCCAACTTCGCCGGCTGTCGTTATCGCGAGCCGGTCTATCGGAGCCTGCGCGAACTCGCGATGAGCTACTTCAATATTTACTTTAATCTGCGATTCGAGCGCACCTTGCGTCGCTACTCACGTCCAGTGAACCTAGGGCGTTTCGACCATCTCAAGTGGATGACAACCGAGAAGCCGGTCTGGTTTATCGCCGAGCATCTTTGCGAGATCCCGCACATTTCGTTGCTCACATCGAGCATGAAAAAAAATCTCACCCGGCTCGATCCGCGAAGTGTTCGCGGTGAAATGGTTGGTCATCGAAAAAAGTAACGCGCTCGCAGCCCTGCGATTGCTCGACGAGCAAAAAAAATCACCGCGAGGCTCGCGCCCGGTATATGGTTTAACACAGATGGATAACTTATTGGAAACGCGCCTGCGGAATTTCAAATCCTGCCGCGCGCATTAAACTTCGTTGTGAAATGACGAATCAGAAGATCGTGCCTTTAGAACAACTCCGCCAGCGTGCGAACGATCTGCGCGCCGCCGGAAAAAGAATCGTCGCCACAAACGGCTGCTTCGATTTGCTTCACGTAGGACATATTCGCTACTTGAAAGCTGCTCGCGCGCTCGGCGACGCGCTGATTGTGGGAATCAATGGCGATCGTTCCGTTCGCGAACTGAAAGGGCGCGGCCGGCCCGTTAATTCCGAGACGGATCGAGCCGAAGTTGTCGCAGCGCTAAGTTCAGTTGATCTAGTCGCGATCTTTCCGGAATTGCGGGCAACACAATTCCTCGAACTGGCCAGGCCCGACATTTATGTGAAAGGCGGCGATTACAAGGCTGACACGTTGAATACCGAAGAACGCCAAGTTCTGCAAAGAATCGGCGCTAAGATCGACATCGTGCCGTTGGAGCGCGGCTATTCGACATCTGATTTACTGAAACGTTTGAGCAAACTCGGAAAATGAAGCGCCTTGGTCTCGGAATTCTCGGATCAGGAAAAGGATCGAATTGCCGCGCGATTCTCGAGAGCATCCGCTCGGGAGCATTGCCCGCAGAAGCGCGCGTCGTGATATCCGATGTTCTCGATGCGCCGATTCTGGAAATTGCGCGCGAATTCTCTGTCCCGAATGCCTATCTCCCGCCGGGTCAATTTCGCACGCGGCTCGAGCCAAATGCGGAGGCAGAGCTTGTGCAGATGTTGCGCGATGCAGACGTCGAATTGGTGGTACTCGCCGGGTTTATGCGAGTGTTAAAATCGCCGATGCTGGAAGCCTTTCCACGGCGCATCATCAACATTCATCCATCACTTCTCCCGAAATTTCCTGGACTCGAAGCATGGAAACAGGCTATCGCTGCGGGCGAGACCGTGACTGGTTGTACCGTTCACTTCGTCGACGAAAAAATTGATCACGGAGACCTCATCGCCCAACGCGAAGTGGCGATCCTGCCTAACGACTCGGCCGAAAGCCTGCACGCGCGAATTCAAATTGCCGAGCACGAACTATATCCGGCGGTGATCGAAAAGCTTTGTCGCGAAAGTGATGGCGCGGTCTAAATGCCCTCAGCTTTTTGGTCACGCCGCAATAATTCTTCCATCGCCTGCGCTGGCGCTTTTTGCTGGTAAAGCAACGAGTAGACCTGATCAATAATTGGCGTGTCGACTTGCAGTTTACGCGCGCACTCATAAGCGCTTTTGGCGGTCGGGATTCCTTCGGCAACCGTCCCCATCGAAGAAGCAATCTCCTTTAACGAGCGACCCTGCCCCAACTGTTCGCCGGCGCGACGATTGCGGCTGTGTTGACTGAAGCAGGTTGCGACAAGATCTCCGACACCGCTTAATCCATAAAACGTTCGCAGTTCTCCTCCCATCTTCATCCCGAGGCGGACCATTTCCGCGAGTGCTCGGGTGACGAGAGCCGCTTTCGAATTATCACCTAAACCGAGACCATCGCCGGCGCCGGCTGCGATCGCGTACACATTCTTGAGTGCGCCGCCCAGCTCGATACCGGCCAACTCCTCCCCCGTGTAAATTCTGAACCGCGGCGTGGCGAGATAGTTCTGAAGCGTCGTTGCAAATTCAGGTCTTGTACACGCCAGGACCGTAGCCGTCGGCAATTCACGCGAAACTTCTGCGGCTAAATTTGGCCCTGACAACACTGCGATCGGGTGTCCGGGAAAAATTTCGGCGAGTATTTCACTCATGCGCTTGCCGGTTCCGTGCTCGATCCCTTTGATGCAACTCAGCAGCACTGCGTCGCGCTTGATCGCAACTTCGCTCAATTGAGTAGCAGTTTCGCGCAAGGCAGTGGAGGGCGTAACAAAAACAATTAAATCAGCGTCGGCACACGCTCGAAGCTCACTTGTTAGGCCGACACCTTTGGGCAGATTTACACCAGGAAGATAGGCGGTGTTCTCCCGCGATTTTTGCACTTCTTCAACCCGTGACCGATTTTTTCCCCATAGCAAAATCGCGTGACCTTGCCGCGCCCAGATTACCGATAACGCGGTTCCCCAGCCGCCAGCTCCAATCACTGCAATTTTTTCCGGTTTCACTTTCGAGCGAAGCGCGGTTCAGTGCCTTTCAGCAGGCGCGACAAGTTAGAGCGATGCCGTACGACTATGATCGTTGCCAGGCACAACGAAAAATAAAGTGGAATCGGTGTAGGAAGTTCTTTCAGAAACAGCATGATTCCGGCAGCAATAGGAAGCGCGACCGCCGCCGCTATCGAAGCGACAGATACATATCGAGTCGTCTGAAACACTGCAACCCAAACGGCGCACACGATCAGTGCCATTATCCAATTGACGCCAAAAAGAGCGCCGATCGATGTAGCAACCCCTTTCCCACCACTAAATCCAAGCCATATCGAATAGCTGTGTCCGATCACAGAAAAAAGAGCGCCGATTACGGCGTAAAGGTCGACAAATTGCGCGCTCGATTGAGCGCCCTTGCCCATAATCACGGCCACCTCGACCGCAGCCAAGCCCTTAGCCAAGTCCAAGACAAAGACCGAATACCCAAGCCCCTTGCCGAATACACGGGTAACGTTTGTTGCACCCACATTGCCGCTACCGACCTTACGAATGTCGATGCCCGCGAGTCTTCCGGCAATGTAACCAGCCGGGAAAGATCCGAGAAGATAAGCAACCAACGCGACGCCAACGAGAGTAAGCACGGCCGGCTAGTTGGCTCCCGATCCGACAAATGAGACGGCCGAATCTCGTTGTAAGTCGTTCTTAATAAGCCATATAGATAGGATTGAAATGTCTGCCGGAGTCACACCGCTAATCCGCGCGGCCTGTCCTAACGTCGTGGGACGTACTTTCGAAAGTTTTTGGCGCGTTTCGGAGCTCAGACCTGCGACGCTTGCGAAGTTGAACCCATCAGAGATTTTTTGACCATTCCTCTTTGATAGCTCCTTGTTGTGTTGAGTCTGCCGAGCTGCATAGCCTTCGTATTTGATATCGGCTTCGACTAATTCCCAAATGTCCGCAGGAGCCACCGCCCGGGTCTCAGTGTCTAAGTTCAAATAAGTGAAGGTCGGCCGTCTCAGCAGCTGAGAGACAGAAACTCCTCCGCATCTCGTAGTATTAGCCACGATGCGACACTCCCTTACCAGCGACATTTTTGATTCGAACGCCGCCCAGCGCGGCGGACTAACTAATCCTAAGTGGTGTCCTTTAGTGGTTAGACGTTGGTCTGCGTTATTATGCCGAAGCTGCAATCGATCCTCGGCACGGCTCGTGAACATGCGATAAGGCTCGTCCGTTCCTTTAGTAACGAGATCATCAACAAGCACGCCCATGTAGGCCTCATTCCTGCCAAGTATGAAGGCTGGCTTGTCCTGGGTCCGGAGGGCTGCGTTGGTGCCGGCAATAAGGCCCTGGGCGGCAGCCTCCTCGTAACCGGAAGTACCGTTAACCTGCCCAGCAAAATAAAGACCCTGCACCTTCTTGGTTTCGAGAGTGTGAAATAGCTGAGTCGGCGGGAAAAAATCGTACTCGACGGCATATCCTGGCCGCATTATTTCAGCGCGCTCCAAAGCCAGTATTGACCGCACAAACTCGAGCTGAACTTCATACGGAAGGCTGGTCGAGATACCGTTTACATAGAACTCCTCTGTGTGACGACCCTCCGGTTCGAGAAAGAGCTGATGCGCTTCGCGATCTGCAAATTTGACGACCTTATCCTCGATCGACGGGCAGTAGCGTGGCCCAGTTCCCTTAATCCGCCCGGCGTAAAGCGGCGATCGGTGGAGATTAGCTCGAATTATTTGGTGGGTCCGAGCGCTGGTCTGCGTGATCCAGCAGGGCACTTGTTCCACGTGGAACGGCGTCCCGCTCACGTCATTTAAGGTAAATATGTCATTTATATCGCGCGACCCGTCAGCGAAAAATGAGAACCGGGGCGGCGGCTCATCGCCCCGTTGAATTTTACATTTCGAAAAGTCTATTGAGCGGCGACTGATCCGGCATGGGGTGCCGGTCTTAAATCTGCCAACTTCGAAGCCCAACTCGCTAAGGTTCTCGCTCAAACTAGAGCTGGCATCGGCCATCCTTCCGCCTGGCTGGCTGTTGTTGCCGACGTGCAGCAAACCACGCAAGAACGTTCCAGAGGTCACCACTACTTTGCAGCCTCGAACCGACAGACCCAAATCTGTCTCGACGCCGACCACGCTCCCGTCCGAAGTGAGAACTCGCGCAACATTGGCCTGCTTTAGATCCAAATTAATAGCGCGTTCCAAGATGGCCTTCATTCGAAATTGGTACGCCTTCTTATCGCATTGCACTCGCGGTGCGCGGACCGATGGACCCTTCGATCTGTTCAGCATCCGAAACTGAATGCCCGTCGCATCCGCGTTTAGGCCCATTGCTCCACCGAGCGCGTCGATCTCCCGGACAATCTGCCCCTTCGCCAAACCGCCGATTGCGGGGTTGCACGACATTTGGCCGATCGTGTCGAGGTTCTGAGTGAGCATCAAAGTTCGACAGCCCAGCCGAGCCGACGCGAGTGCCGCTTCAATTCCGGCGTGACCGCTGCCTACAACGATCACGTCATATTCCGTTGGAAGCCTAAACATTCTTGGCTGTCTCCAAGATTCCTTGTGTCGGCACTGGCAGCAATTCGGACAATTCAAATCGCTGCGACGCTCCGTCCACCGTTGCCGCGAGAACCCTCATCGTCGGATTAAACTCAGCGAGAACCTGCCGACAAGCGCCACAAGGTGCTGCCGGTTTTTTGGAGCCGGTTACAATGGCAATCGCGGCCAAGTCTTTGCTGCCCTGCGCGATTGCCGCAGCAACTGCCGATCGCTCCGCACATATTGTTAATCCTAGCGATAGGTTTTCAACATTGCAGCCGACGAAAACCTTGCCCTGCTTGGTAAGCACCGCCGCACCGACCGTAAACTTGGAGTACGGCGCGTACGCCATGGCCCGCGCCTTCGCCGCCGCATCAATGAGTTCGCTGTCAACCATAACTATTTGTTGATCAATGATTTACGCCGACATATTAGGAAGCGCTTTTTCATCACTTATCGAAGGCGGACAATCTTGCGACTCTCGCACCGCACTCAAGGCCATACGCGTTAGCACTACAAATAACACCACCGTCACAAGAAATGCACCTCCCCACGTCCAATATTCCACAATCCGCGGATGCGTTTTTCCACGCGCCAGATTCAGGCTCAGTTGCCCCAACGTGCCCAGATACGTGTAGAGAAAAAGACCCGGAGCGCGGCCCACCGTCGTCCAGAACATGTACAGGCCAAAACGAATTCGCGTCAACCCGTACAAGTAATTCAACAGGCTGGTCGGAAAAAGCGGATGCAATTGCGTGAGGAAAATTATCTTCCAGGCATCGCGTTCTACGGCCCTTTCCACGACTCGCAACATTGGGTTCGCCGAAACTGGTCCCTTCCTCCACCGCGCTCCCAGCCATCGACTTAAAGCAAATGAAATTGCTGCTCCAATGGTGTTACCGAGAAGCACGATGAAAAATCCCCACCAGAGGCCAAAGAAAAAGCCGGCACCCACGCTCAAGATTCCACCCGGTAACAAGAGCAAATTGCACGCGGCAAAAAGTAACGGGTAAAAGATCGCGCTCCAACGGCCTAATCCGATGACTCGCTGCTGCAGACCCGCCACGAAGTCGACCACTGGGAAGAAGCGCGCCAGCAGCACGAATAACGTGACAAAGGTTGCAAGTGTCGCGAGCTGCAGGTACACCGCGCGCCGGGCTTCGAGCATTCTAAGATTCTGCTCGGTTCAGAGACTTCGCGCAAATTTAGCGGCTTTAATCCCACTAAGCGGTGGGGGCTTGTGCGTTTCGCCGACGCGGAACGCCGAGGCTGTCAAAAATGACCCGTGTGGCGTCAGAACGATTGAGCGTGTAGAAATGAATGCCGGCTACGTTGTTATCCAAAAGATCGTGACATTGTTCCAGAGCGAAGTGCACACCGACGCGCCGGACGCTTTCAGCATCATTTTCGCATCGTCGTACAGCGCGCAGGAGCTTGGCGGGAAAGCGTGCGCCTCCGGCAAGTTCGGCGATACGTCTGACTCCGCTCATGGACGTGACCGGCATGATGCCAGCGATAATAGGCACATGGATGTCGGCCAGTGCGCAACGCTCGCGAAAGTCAAAGAAGTCGCGATTTTCGAAAAATAACTGCGTGACGATGTAATCGGCACCGGCGTCGACTTTCGCTTTGAAATAATCCATTTCGACGAACCGATTAGGAGTCGCCGGATGCCCTTCAGGAAAACCGGCCACGCCGATTCCGAACCCGCGCCGATCTGGATGTGTGCCCGATTCGTTGAATCTCCGAATGAACTTTACCAAGTCGATCGCGTGTTGAAAAGAGTCGCGCGATTTGTCGTACGGAATGTCATGAGGTCTATCGCCCCCGAGCGCGAGAATATTCCCAATCCCCGACTTCGCGTATCGAAGCAAAATTTGTTGGACCTCTTGTTCATTATGACAGACGCACGTCAGGTGAGGGATCGGATCGAGTTTTGTTGTGTGTTGAATGCGCTCGACGAGATCGTGAGTTAGGTCTCGCGTTGTGCCACCTGCTCCATACGTCACGCTAACAAAGTGCGGCATGTACGATTCAAGATCGCGAATCGTCTGATAGAGAGTTTCTGCCGCCGCCGGTGTTTTCGGAGGAAAAAACTCAAACGAAAACGTCGGCGAATCCTCCCGCATGATGTCCGCGATATGCATCTTCAACCCTTACCTTCGTTCGGTCCGCAACTTTTGGTCAACTTGACCAAGCACAGAAATCATAACTGAAAGTTCATTTTACTTTGTTAACTGAAGCCACAGCAACAAGCCAACAACTTCGAATAACGCCCAACAACTTCCGTCTCTTCGACTACGATCAAGGTTGTCGGCGGTTGTTGACAGTATTATCAACAGCTTGCTCTGCCACGGTGTTTCGGCCTGGCGTTGTAGTTGTTGGCACGCAGAAGAAGAAGAACTAATGGGCCCTCAATTAGAAACTCATATTAGAATTGCGAACAACTCCGATGCCTTGTGCGAATTCAATATATAGAGACGATGCCGCCAAACACTGTTGCCTCTACGCACAAAGTAGCTGAAAGGACGATTCGCCATCGGACGGATTCGCCGGAGCGAACAATTGCCCCATCGCGAGTTGCGTCAGAATCGACAGACAGTTTGTTTGAACGCGCTGCCTGGCTTTATGCGTTCTGCCGCGAGCGTCTCTTTCGTGATGATACCGAACGAATGATCTCGGCGCTTTGGCAAACTCGGATGCCGCTTTCCGGAACCAAAGTCGTCGAACTCGGTTGTGGTCCCGGATTTTATTCGAGAAAACTGGCACGCCGGTTTCCACAGATTGCTGTTATCGGGGTGGATCGCTCCGAGAGCCAGGTCCGTTCAGCGCGCCAACGTGCGGCCGCACAAAACGTAAATAACTGTGTCTTTGAACGCGTGAACGCGCTCGCTCTGCCAAGCGAAGACGCGTCGTTCGACGTTTTGATTGCTTCACGCATTTTTACGGTACTGCCTGATCACTATCGCGCCGTTACCGAGATGTTCCGTGTTTTAAGACCGGGCGGCCGCTGCTTTATTGCCGAACCACGCCACGCCTTTTGGGCTTCAATTCCGCTTATGGCGATGTGGCTGCTGGCAAGCGTTATCCATTCTGGTAATGGCTACCGCGAGCCGCGAAAAACAACCGTGCTCACAACCGAAGCATTTGCAGAATTGTTCCGGCAAATGCCATGGAAATATGTTCGAATCTGGCAGGATGGGCGTTACCAGTACGCGCTTTGCGAGAAAAACTGAGCGCGAGAAACTCAGCTAAATGCAGGCCCTCCATCGTGTTCTCGATCCCGCTGCGCCCGCGACGATAACAGAAAATATTTGTGCGTTGGCAGTAATGACCAAGGCGCCGCGCGCTGGACAGGTGAAGACGCGCCTGGCACCTCCGCTCAGCCTCGAGGAAGCGGCGCAGCTAAACATCTGTTTTCTTCGCGACACCGCGATGGCAATCGCCAAAGCTTGTGGCGCGAATGCGCGCGGCGTTGGTGTCTACACTCCGATCGGCGCTGAAGCGGCCTACATCGACATCTTGCCGCGCGACTTCGATCTTCTTCCGCAGCGCGGCCACGGATTTGGCGAACGACTTGCCTTCGCGGCGGCGGACCTCTTTCAATGTGGCTTCACCTCAGTTTGTCTGATCGACTCCGACAGTCCGACAGTTGCTGCCGATGTTTATGCAAAGGCAGTCGAGTTGTTATCGAAGCCAGGCGATCGCGTCGTCCTGGGCCCGTCAGATGACGGCGGGTATTATTTGATCGGGCTAAAGCGCAATCGCCCGGAATTGTTCGAACGAATCGATTGGAGCACCGAACGCGTTTTGGAACAGACAGAACAACGGGCGCGCGAGCTCGATCTCGAGGTCGGCCCGCTGCCGACTGGTTACGATGTCGATGATGCGGCGACGTTGCGGCGTTTGTGCAACGAATTGCTTTCCCGTCAAACAACACCCGATATCGCGCCGAACACGCGGAAATTTCTGGCCGAGTTAACCGCGCAGAAAAAATTGTAGGGCGTTAGCTGTAACGCTAGCCTGCCTCTCATGGCAAAAAGCGACAAACGCGCGCTCGTCACCGGCGGTGCCGGCCTCATCGGGTCGCACGTTACCGATCTGCTTGTGCGCGAAGGCTGGAAAGTGCGCGTCCTGGATAATCTTGAGCCGCAAACGCATCGCCGCGGTAAACCGGCATGGATCAATCCCAGGGCCGAATTCATCCAAGGCGACATTCGTGATCGCGAAACGATTACCGCTGCGCTTGATAAGATCGACATCGTCTTTCACCAGGCGGCCTACGGCGGCTACATGCCCGAGATTTCAAAATATGTGCATGTTAACTCGTTAGGCACGGCCCAAATGCTCGAAGTGATTCGTGAGAAGAATGTGCCGATCAAAAAGATTATCGTGGCGAGCTCGCAGGCCGTTTACAGCGAAGGCGCTGGCATTTGCCCAAAGCACAATCTGGTTTTTCCAGCCGTGCGGCCGGTCGAGCAATTGCGCAAAGGCGATTGGGAAGTCCACTGTCCGATTTGCGGTGCGATTACGACAAGCGCGCCGACTCCCGAGAATTCGCCGGTCGGCGGCGAAACCGTTTATGGCCTGACCAAAGTTGATCAGGAGAGGCTTGTGTTGCTTTGGGGAAAACAAGTTGGAGTCCCGAGCGTCGCGCTCCGGTACTCGTGCACTTACGGACCGCGCCAATCCATTTTCAATCCTTACACCGGCGTGATCGCAATTTTTTGCACTCGCTTACTTAACAACTTGCCGCCGGTGCTTTACGAAGACGGCGAACAAACTCGGGATTTCTCATTCGTCGAAGACATCTCGCGCGCGAATCTGCTCGCAGCTGAGAGCGATCAGCTCGACGGATTAGCAGTCAACGTCGGCAGCGGCAAAGGCGTGCCCATTCGCCAGGTCGCGCAGATTGTTTCCAACGCGCTCAAGATCGATATCGAACCGGAAGCGCGCGGCGAATTTCGTCCCGGCGAAATGCGACATCTCACCAGCGACACAACTAAAGTTCGTTCCGCCGGCTACAAACCGCAGGTCGACCTGGAAGAGGGAATTCAGCGCTACATTGACTGGATCCGCTCCCAATCGGACATCCGCGATTATTTCACCGAGGCGGAACAAATTCTAAAGAGCAAAGGCATCGTTCATCGGGTAGAAGTTGGGAATGCCTGAAGCCCCTGGCATTCCCGATTTCAACTCCCCGGTTGTCCTGCACGCGCGCAAAGATTTTCCGCTCCTGGATGCGGACATGACCGTGGCGGAGGCGCTCGATCGCATCCGGAGCGAAGGCATCGGTGAACGGGTAATCTATTTCTTCGCAGTCGATTCCGACAAACGTCTGGTCGGAGTCCTGCCGACGCGGCGTTTGTTGACTGCATCTCTCGACACACCGTTGCGCGAGATCATGGTGCGTCGCGTCATCGCCATTCCCGCCACGGCATCCGTCCTCGATGCCTGCGAGTTTTTCGTGCTCTACAAATTTTTCGCCTTCCCAGTGATCGACGAACACCGCCATGTCGTCGGCGTTATCGACGCGAGCCTTTTTGCCGACGAAATCCTTCAGGCGGGCGAAAGCGAAGATCGACATCGTCCGGCCGTGCCCATTCGCGATGATGTCTTCGAAATCCTGGGATTTCATCTCGAACAAATCCGGGGTGCGTCATCGTGGCGAGTTTTTCGATTTCGTTTTCCATGGCTCCTGGTCACGGTGGCGGCGGGCACCGTCTGCGCCGTCCTTGCGGGCGCTTTTGAAGCGACTCTCGCTCGGAGCCTCGTCGTTGCCTTTTTTCTCACTATGGTGCTCGGCCTCAACGAAAGCGTCAGCGCACAATCCATGAGCGTGACGATTCAAATGTTGCGCTCGGCGCCAGTGACATGGGGCTGGTTTGCCGCAGCGCTTCGGCGCGAATTTACCACCGCGCTCCTGCTCGGCCTGAGCTGCGGGAGCGTCGTTGCCGCGATCGTCTGGTTCTGGAAAAACGATCTTCGCAGTGCCGGCGCCATTGGCGGGAGCATCGCGCTTTCCCTGGTGACCGCCTCCTTGTTTGGTCTTGGCGTCCCGTCGTTTTTACATCGGCTCAAGCTCGATCCGAAAATTGCGGCCGGACCAATTACGCTCGCCCTCGCCGATATCTGCGCGCTCGTTCTTTATTTCACGGCTGCGCGCCTGTTTTTGCGATGAGCGCGGTTTCCGTAATTATTCCGGCGCTGAACGAAGAGGAGCCGATCGCGAATGTTGTGCGCGAATGTTTGGCGACGAAAATTCCGAGCGAGATCATGGTCGTCGATAACGGCAGCAACGATCGAACGGCAGACCGCGCGCGGGAAGCGGGCGCAAAAGTCGTGAGCGAGCCGCGCCACGGTTACGGCCGCGCTTGCATCGCCGGAATTCGCGCGCTTTCACTCGAGTGCGATGTCGTCGTGTTTCTCGATGGCGACGGCAGCGATTGCCCCGAATTCATGAACGAACTTGTCGATCCAATCGCGGCTGGACATTTCGACTTCGTGATCGGTTCGCGCACGCGAGGTCAACGCGAACCCGGCAGCATGAATTTTCAGCAAGTTTTCGCCGGCCGACTCGCAGGATGGTTGATGTCGATCTTGTACGGCGTTCGTTACACCGACATGTGTCCGTTTCGCGCAATCAGGCGCGACGCGCTCGACCGATTGTCGATGAAAGAAGAAACTTACGGCTGGAATTTGGAAATGCAGATGAAAGCCGCGCGGGCCGGTCTCCGAATTCTCGAAATGCCCGTGAATCATCGTCGACGCGCCGGTGGCGTCTCCAAAGTTTCCGGCACATTGGGCGGAACGTTTGTCGCGGGCGCGCGAATCATCATCACGTTTGCGCGCATCGCGCTCGCTACGAAATAATCAGGCGCTTGGCACAAGCGCCTCTACAACAGATAATCGTTGAGCGTGATGAGCAGATCGAAAGCTTTGTTTGCCGGATTACTCGCTGGACTGATCGCCGGAATCGCCATGACCGTGGTGATGTTGGTGCTCGCCTGTTTCGGTGTCGCTACGCCGCTCGCAATCATCGGCGATCGGCTTTCGGTTTTCATTAAGCCTGGGCCGTTCCTTGCCATCATGGGCCGCGTCGGCGGCTACAATCATCTCAAACAGCTCGGCGTTGGATCAACCATGGCCGGACAGTTGTTCGTCAGCGCAGTCGGTGGCGCGGTCTTCGGTCTGCTCATGCGCCGCGATCCCCAGCGCCGCGTCATGGCCTGGACGATGTCGATCTTCGTCGCGCTGCCGATCGTCGCGGTCGCGATTGTTTTGTGGCCGGTTCTCGGCACGAGCTACATCGGTTTGCCGATCGCCTCAGGGGGCGTTGTTACGCTAATCGGGTTTGCGCTCAGCGTTTTGGTTTTTGAGCGGACGCTCGTTGCCAGCTTTCATTTTCTCACGCGACCGAAATCTGAAGCCGAGAGCGGCGAATTCAGTCCGGCAATTGGACGGCGCGCGTTAATTTTGGGCGGACTCGGCGTGCTCCTGGCCGGCGGCGGCACTGCGCTCCTGCGAAAACTTTATCGCGCGGCCACGTTCAGTTACGACGGCACCCAGTACAAAGGCCGCAGCGTCCAGCCGATTACGCCCAACGATTTATTTTATTGCGTGACCAAGAACGTGATCGATCCGCGTGTGAACATCGACCTCTGGCATTTGGAATTGAATGGCCTCATCCAAAATCCGGTCACCTATCGGTTTCAAGATTTGAAAGGCTTCGATCAGGTCGAGCAGGAAACGACGCTGATGTGTATCAGTAACGGGCTCGACGCCGGCCTGATGAGCAACGCGGTTTGGAAAGGGATGGCGCTGCGCGACCTGCTCGATCCCGCGGGACCGATGGCGGATGCGCAACGAGTTCGCTTGTACGGCGTGGATAATTACACCGACACCATTCCAATCGAGAAAGCGCTCGATCCTACCACGATCCTGGCTTGGGAGATGAACGGCGTTGATTTGCCGCATCGGCATGGTTATCCGTTGCGCGCGATCGTGCCGGGATACTTCGGCGAAAAACATGTGAAGTGGTTGACTCGGATCGAGCTCACCGGCGCGGACGCGAAAGGTTTTTACGAAACCCAAGGCTGGGGCCCCGACTTCATCACGCCGACAAGATCGAGAATCGACGTGCCCGATCACGAATCGCGTTTTTCGTTAGGCCAACTCGGTGGCGGGGCGATCGAAGTCAAAGGGGTCGCCTTTGGTGGCGATCGCGGCATCTCGCGGGTCGAAATCAGCGATGACGACGGCGAAACCTGGACCGAGGCGAAAATTATTTATCCTGGAACAAAATTAACCTGGGCGCTCTGGAGTTACGATTGGCGACCAGACGGCGCCGACGATTATACCCTCGTCGTCCGCGCCACCGACGGCGAAGGCGCTATCCAGGAATGGGAAGAAGACCGCAACCCTTTCTCCGGCGTCACCGGCTTCCACAAAATTATTGTCCATATCACGGCATAAGCGCGAGCCCTCCTACCTCTGACATTTTGAACACCAGGCGGTGGTTCGGCCGGCGACGGTGGTGTGGCGTAATGGCATGCGATGGATTGGGCAAATGCCGTCGCGTTTCCATTTTTGATGAATGAGCCAGTTGCGTGGCGGATCGGAGAAGTCTTTCCCTAGCGTTTCAAGCGATCTTCTAACAACAAACTTTGTCGCGCGGAAAATCGCTTGGCGTTCGCGATTAGTTAACCTACCGACGCGCTTCGATGGCAAAACTTTTGCGCGCCACAGAATTTCGTCGGCCATCCAGTTGCCGATGCCGGGAAAACCATGCTGCATCAGGAGCGCAGCTTTGATCCGCGCTTTCCGATGTCGATCCAGGAATCGATCAAGAAATTCTTGATCGAACTCGCGCGAATTGATTTCTGGTGCGTCGGCTTTCCACCAATCTGGTTCATCGGAGCCGTGGTGGAATCGAACGCGGCCGAATTGGCGCGAGTCGGTAAAGACAAGTGCGCGTTGTCGCTGAAACAAGACGAGATGATCGTGTTTCGCTGGCCGATAATTCGGCGGCTCGACGCGAATCTTGCCCGTCATGCCGAGATGAATTCCGAGCCAATTGTCGCTGGCGAACTTGAAGAGCATCCGTTTCCCGCGCGCATGAGAACTGAGAAATTTCGCGCCGATCAAGCGCTGCCGAAGGGCGCGCACGTTCTCGCCACGAAAGATTCGGTTCCGTGCGTGCACGCTAAGATCGACAATCTCCGCGCCGCGCCCGATGTCCCATTGTTTGCGAAACCATTCGACCTCGGCCAGCTCCGGCATCGCGGAAATTAGCCGCGGAGAGAGATGCGTTCCACTTGCGGCCTGTGCTAGATTGATATGTGGAAAAGGTGATCATCGTTGGGAGCGGCTGCGCCGGGTTGACCGCCGCCATTTATGCTGCTCGCGCCAATCTGAATCCGCTCGTTTTGGAGGGGCGCCAGCCGGGCGGCCAGCTTTCCACTACTACGCTCGTGGAAAATTATCCGGGATTCCCCGAAGGGATCGACGGACCGCAGCTGATCCTGAACATGCACAAACAAGCCGAGAACTTCGGCGCCCGATTTTCATACGCTGAGGTCACAGATTACGAACCGCGCAACAATCACATTCGAGTAAAAGCCGATGACGAATGGCTTGAGACGAAGGCGCTGATCATTGCGAGTGGCGCATCGGCACGCTATCTCGGCCTTGAGAACGAGGAGAAACTGATCGGACACGGTCTGACAAGCTGTGCCACGTGCGACGGCGCGTTTTACAAAAACGTGCCGGTCTGCGTGGTTGGCGGCGGCGATTCCGCGGCGGAGGAATCGCTGTTCCTGACGCGATTCGCCTCGAAAGTTTATTTGATTCACCGGCGCGACAAGATGCGAGCATCGAAGATCATGCAGGGCCGCGTCTTCGCGAACAAAAAGATCGAGCCGATCTGGAACACGGTTGTGACCAAATACATTCCCGACGAAAAAGGCGAAATGCGCGCGGTTCGCTTGCGCAACGTGAAAACGAATGAAGAACGCGAGCTGCCGGTCGCGGCCGTGTTCGTGGCGATCGGTCACGATCCAAACACGAAAGCGTATCAGGGAAAACTCGAAACCGATCCGGACGGCTACCTGATTGCAAGACACATGGCCGAAAGTAAACATCCCGGGGTTTTCATCGCCGGCGATGTGGCCGATCGCGTTTACAAACAAGCGGTCACCGCGGCCGGGTCCGGCTGCGCCGCCGCAATGGAAGCGGAGAAGTACCTCGGCGAACTCGAGAGCTGATTCCTTGTCTGTCATGCTGAGCGGAGTCGAAGCATCTCTCAATATTTCTGTGCAATTTGCGAGCGGCTGAAAACGGAAACAGTAAGAGATTGAACTCGTTCGCCTCCCGGCTCTCTCGCCGCTACCCTCGCGGCGTGACCGTCCATGTCGCTCGTCCCACTCGCTCCATTCCTCGACTTCGCTCGGAATGACAAAAGCGCATGAAGATTTGTGACATAACCCAGTTTTATTCGCCGGTGAGCGGCGGCGTGAAACGGTATCTCCACGAAAAGATCGACTACGTTCAAAACCGCACCGGCGGCGACAAACATGTGCTGATTGTTCCGGGCCCAAAAAGCGACGTCCAAGTAAATGGCCGCTCGCGCATTTACACGATTCGATCGCCGCTGGTTTCGCGCGCCGCAAAATATCGGGCCCTGCTGAATTTGCGCGCAGTCGAAGAAATTCTGAAGCGCGAGCGACCGGACGTTATTGAATCGGGTGATCCTTATCAGTTGGGCTGGAAAGCGGTTCGAATCGGGCGCGCGTCAAAAATTCCCGTGATCGGCTTTTACCATTCGCATTTTCCGGAAGCCTATCTTCGAAGGAGTGCAAAGTTGTTCGGCAAGACCGCCACGCGACGCGTGATGAAACTTTCCCGCGCTTACGTGCGCAAGCTTTACAACCAACATGCGGCAACATTGGTCGCGTCCGAGCGATTGGCGCGGGTGCTCCGCGATTGGGGCGTGCGAAACGTTCGGGTCTTAAGCCTTGGTGTTAACATCGACATCTTCCGCCCGGGCCTGTCCGATGAGCGGGCAACGCGAGCGGCGCTCGGTGTTGGTATCGATCGGAAACTCCTGCTCTACGTCGGACGGCTGGCCAAAGAGAAAAACACCGCAACATTGTTTCGCGCGTTCGAGATTTTGCAGCGGCGACGTCCGGATGAGTTTCATTTGCTGGTGATAGGCGATGGAACGCAGCGCAGTCAGCTGCGCAAATTGCAAACGCGATGCAAGAACGTTTCCTGGATCCGCTATTGTGCCGAGCCGAACGAACTGGCCCGCTATTATCGGGCGGCCGATCTTTTTGTTCATCCGGGCGTGCAGGAAACTTTCGGTTTGGTTGCGCTAGAGAGTCAGGCCTGTGGGACGCCGGTGGTCGGCATTCGCGGTAGCGCGATGGATGACCTGATCTTTCACGAGCAGGACGATTGGGCGCTCGAAAATAAGGCGGAGGCGCTGGCCGATGCGATTGAGCGATTTGCCGCCAAGGACTTGCCGACCTTGGGGAAAGAAGCGGCCGAGCGTGCGGCTCGATTGCATGCCTGGCCGCGGGTCTTCGAACGCCTTTTTTGCATTTACCGCGAGGTCTGTGCAAACTACAAAGGAAACCCCGCCGGATGAGCCACGAGAAGCCATATACGATCCGCAGTTATCGAAAAACGGACCGCGACGCCGTGCGGCGGTTGTGTTGTCAGACGGGGTTTCTCGGCACGCCGATTGATCCCGTTTATGAAGATCGACAATTGTTCGCCGATTTTCTGACGACCTACTATACCGATTGGGAACCGGAATCGTCGTTCGTGATTGAGATCGACGGCGAGATCCGCGGTTATTTGCTCGGGTCGCGCAAACCGTTGCTCAACCAGCTCTATTCTTTTTGGCAAAACATTTCTCTTTTTCTCAAAGCGCTCACCCGCTATTTCCGCTATCACCAGGCCTCGAGGCGATTTGTTCGATGGACGCTGACCTACGGTTGGCGGGAAGTGCCGGCGGCGCCGCGGCGCGTTCCGCATTTTCACATCAATCTCCTTCCCGACGCTCGCAAAATGTCGACCACCCGGGCGCTGATGAGCGCGTATCTGAGTTATCTTTATCGCTGTGGCGAAAAACGCGTTTACGGACAGATCGTGACCTTTGAAAGCAGGCGCGGCGAAAAAATGTTCGAGCGTTATGGATTCAAAGTTTTGAACCGCGCCGAGATTACCAAATACAAAAGGTTTTATCCGCAATCGGTTTATCTCAGCACCGTGATCAAGAATCTGGAAACGGCTGAGCCATTGAGTGTGACTTCGCGCTCGCGGTGATCGAAAGCGCAAGCGGATTGCGAGAGCGGTCATCCGTTCGGCAAACGGTTTTGCTCATTGCCGGCCTCGTTCTGATTACGGCGGCGGTGAGAATTCCGCTGCTCGGCGTTCCATTCGAGCGGGATGAAGGCGAATACGCTTACATCGCGTGGCGGCTCGGCCACAACGAATTGCCATATCGCGACTGGGTCGATCAAAAGCCGCCCGCGATTTTCTGGGTTTATCGCGCGGCGCTGACTTTACCGGTCGACCCGATTCGGGCGGTGCACTTGGCCGCACTCTTGTTTTCGGCGGCCTCGACCGGCGCGCTGTTTTTTCTCGCGCTGCGATTCATGAATCGATTCTGGGCAGTTTCGGCCGCAGCGCTGTTCGCGTTGCTTTCGGCCGATCCATTCGCGCAGGGGACGGCGGCCAACACGGAAATCTTCATGCTGCTCCCGATCATCCTTTCTCAAATCGCGTTTCTGAGATCGATCGACAAGCCGCGCAACGTGTGGTTGATGCTCGCATGCGGCGCGCTGAGCGGGGTCGCAATCGCGTTCAAACAAGTCGCGGCCGTGAATTGGCTTTTATTGGTCGCGCTTTATCCGGTTTTTGCGGCATCGGAAAGACGGTGGCGCAACTCCCTCGCATTCGTCGCTTGGTCGACTGCGGGTTTAATGGCGGTCCTCGGATCCATTGCACTCTACTTCTGGACGCGCCATGGACTGAGCCAACTGGTCGACAATGTGTTCACGCACAACTTGGAATACATCGGGGCGATGACCTGGTCTGACCGGCTCCAGTTTTGCTCAGAATCGTTGACCAGACTCGCCCGGGCAGAAACGCTGGTCTGGATTTTCTCCGCGGCGGGCTTGATCGCCTTGGTCATTGTTCGAAAAGGCAAATGGCTCGCTTTTCTCGCCGGCTGGTTGATTGCGAGCATGATCGGCGTGAGCGCGAGTGGATATTTCTTTCCGCATTATTTCCAGCAATTGCTGCCGCCGCTTGCATTGACCGCGGCGGTCGGCGCGAAATGGCTGAGCGAACTTCGGCCCTGGAGAAATTCGTGCGTTCCGCGCGCCCTGTTCAGTCTTCTGCTTGTGATTCTCCCACTGAAAACGCTTTGGCCGTTTTGGTTCAACTACACTCCCGCCGACGCAGTGAGAAAGATCTATCCGGGGAATTTCTTTGCGGAAATGCCGAAGTTCGCGGCGCGGATCGCGCAAGTCACAACGCCCGAACAACGCGTGTTCGTTTTTGGCGCCGAGCCGGAATTGCTATTCTATGCGCAGCGCGTCTCGGCCACGCGCTACATTTTTCTCTTTCCTTTGTACGGCCCCTACCGAAACGTCCGCGAAAAACAAATCGCTGCGGCCGAGGAAATCCAACGCGCTGCGCCGGCAACGGCTGTTTATGTACCGAACGATCTCTTTTTCAGCCCGGCGAGCGACCAATACTTTACCGACTGGAGCTTGTCCTACTTCCAGAAAAACTTTTCTCCGGACACATGGTTGATCAAAGAAACGGAAACCGCGGCAGCGGTCGTGCCGGCTCGACCGGATTTACCGCCACCGCACCATTTGCTGGGCGCGATCTTGGTGAGAAAAACAAGCGCTCCGTAGCTGAAATCGCAACGATTCTGCCGGTTGTTAGACATGGGAGTCTGCGCTACTTTCCGGCGCTCCGAGCCGGAGTGGGTCCGAGCCGGACGGGCACTTTTTTTGCCGGCATAGCTCAGTTGGTAGAGCAGCTGATTTGTAATCAGCAGGTCGTCGGTTCGAATCCGACTGCCGGCTCCAGCTTTCGCTTGGAGCGCAACCGGAAGCGAAGGCTGCCACGCCGGAGTTTCACGTAGGCGGGCCCCTTCAAATTCCCTTTATGCCGAATGCGCTCCAAGGCTACGGCTGGGCAGGCCGGCTTATCAGGCGGCGGTTTCGCCGACCCGCAGGCTCATGCCCATCAACTGAAAAATGCGATCGCGTTTTTCGAGATAACCGGGCGAATCGAGGTGACGCGGCCGTGGAAGATCGACATCGACGACTTCCTGAATCGTGGCCGGCCGCGCAGTCATGATCAGAACGCGATCGGCGAGCTGCACCGCTTCCTCGATGTCGTGCGTGACGAAGAGGATCGTTTTCTTTTCGCTTTGCCAGATGCGAACAAGATCGGTGCGCATTTTCAGGCGCGTGAGAAAATCGAGCGCGCCAAACGGCTCGTCCATGTAAATGATGTCGGGATTTGCGGCGAGCGCGCGCGCAATCTCGACCCGTTGGCGCATGCCGCCAGAAAGTTCGTGCGGATAGGCATTCTCAAATCCGCCCAGGCCCACCATGTCGATGTAACGCGCGATGATGCGGTCCCGCTCGCTGCGCGTTTGTTTGCGTAAACCGAAGCCGACGTTCTCGTGCACGTTCAACCACGGAAAAACGCCGTTCTCCTGGAAAACAAAAATCCGCCGCGGATCCGGTTCATGCACCGGTTGGCCCTCGACCGTGACTTCACCGGACGTGGCTTTCAAAAATCCGGCGACAATGTTGAGCAAGGTTGATTTTCCACAACCGCTTGGCCCAACGATGCAAACGAATTCACCTTGCGCGACGTCGGCATGCACATTTTCCAGGACCGCGATTTCTTCGCCCGCGCGTTTGCCAAGAAAACGCATCGACAGATTGCGAATTGAAATGACGGCCTCTTTCATTTGCGTCTCCCGATGTAACCCCAGCGGACTTCGTCGAATTTTTCCAACTGCCGAACGAGTAGATCGAGAATGAGTCCGATCAGTCCGATCATGACCATTCCGGCGACGACGAGATCGTAACGTTTGCCCGCGTTGCGCGCGTCGATGATCAGGTAGCCCAGGCCGCTGTTGACCGCGATCATTTCAGCGGCGACGACGACGAGCCAGGCCACGCCAAGGGCGATTCGGATTCCGGTGATGATTTGTGGCAAACACGCGCGCAAGATCACCTGTCGAAAAAGCTCACCGGTACTGAGCCCGAAGTTTTGCGCCGCGCGCAGATAAACGAGCTGCATGTTTTGGACAGCGGCGATTGTCGCGACCGTGATCGGAAAGACGCTGGCGAGAAAGATCAGGAAGATCGGCGCGGCATCGCTCACACCGAACCAGAGGATCGCGACCGGAATCCATGCGATCGGTGAGATTGGGCGCAAAATTTGAATGAAAGGATTGAACGCCTGGAACGCGCGCGAGTACCAGCCGAGAACAAGTCCCAACGGAACGCCCACGAGAACGGCGAGCGTAAATCCCCACGAAACCCGGAATACGGACGCGACAATGTATTTTAAGAGCAAACCTTTTTGGATCAGCTCGACGATTCCGCGGGCGACATTGCCCGGGGTTGGAAACAGATCGCTGTGGGACCAACGAACGGCCAGACCCCAGAGCGTCAAGAAGAGCGCCGCCATTCCAACCGGACGCACGATTCGCCAAAACAATGAATCGGCATCGCCAACACGTGTGCTTTCGCGAACACGTGCCGAATCGACGGTAGATGTCGATCTTTGCGCGGTTGTAATTTCAGCGGCCGTGCTCTTCATCTTCACTGGGCTCCCAAGCGTGCGGCTGGACCTTGGTATCGTCGGTCACGAATGACGCATCGGTGTAATCTTCGAAATGGGCGCGGCCATTGAGGATTCCGGCTTCTCGACCAAGGGCTTCGATCTCCTCAAAGTCCGGCTTTCGCAACATGAGATTAGTGTATGTCACGCGATCAGGCGGCTTGCTCAGGACGAATGTGAGCAGGCGTGGGTTCTGGTTGTAGTAGAACTTGCTGACAAATTGCGCCGTCTCCATTCGATGCTCCATGTTCTTATCAATCCATTTGCCGCTCCTGGCGATCCCGTCGACCAACCGCTGCACCGTCTCGCGA
>Ga0137399_10000011_pt1 | contig 65084 bp, 92 predicted proteins | sample czorhiz316metaG_FD_104810 | JGI IMG/M metagenome (GOLD analysis project Ga0137399, IMG submission 104810) | Vadose zone soil microbial communities from Angelo Coast Range Reserve, California, USA - czorhiz3.16 metaG | ecosystem: Environmental > Terrestrial > Soil > Vadose zone | place: USA...
GAGAGCGAGCTCGCGCGCATGGCGTCGCTTACCAGGGAGATCGAGTCAGAAGTGATTACTGGGAACGGCCAAGGAAATTCACTAGCGCGTTACTAACCACCGACGATCGCTTGCCGCGAGGGATCATTTGGAAGTAGCGATCGGCTTCCGGGGTTAAACACACCATGCGCCTAGCCCGCGTCTGGCCGGTTGGTTTCCGGCCAGCACCTTTACGTGCACCGCCGCGAGTGTCGCTAACGGCTTTGGGCGGTTTCATTTTGTCTTTCTTATTGGTCCCGCCGTATGTCGGCACCAGTTGCAGAAGCATGTTTGTGACCCGCGTTTCCATGTCAGGGAGCGCGATTTAGCGGCTTTGGGAGGCTTCATTGGATCTTATCTCCGGTCAGACGCCCTAGTAATTCCTGCAGCGTGTAGCAACGGGCTCTAAACGCTTTATCCTGGTCATCTTTAAATATCCTTCCAGAATTAAGGGCTTCGACTATAGCCCGTTCCTCTCGTTCCATGGATAAAACAATAGTTTCAAGATCATCTTGGAGAAGCACACTTCGGTAATTGTATTTGTCCATCTTTTCCTTTTCAGTTCTGGGCGGCTTCATTTAACCCCCGCGTGGCCCTTCCATGTCGACCTAAAGGTTTTTGCCATTTTTCCTGCAAAAAGCCTTGCTGCATGATAGGTGGCGAAGACTTTTGGGAACATCGTTCCATCTACATGTACGTAATATCTTTTTGGATTATCCCCTAATACATTTTCCCCGCGGATCATTACTAATTTTTTGTTCAAGTGAAGAATTATTTCTTTCATATTTTCCTTTTCAGCTTTGGGCGGTTTCATTTCTTTTTAGCCACGCTTCCAATTGCTCCGGATGCTCGTCAAACGGGTTCCATGAAATGGGGGATGTTTGTTCGGGTTCGGGCCCTAGTTCTTCATCCTGCGGATCGGTTGTCTTCCAAGTATCGTAAGTCATTTGTGTTTTTTGTTTAGCTTTGCGCTCGCGCATGTCATCTAACCAGTTACATCGTTTATTGTAAGTCATAAGTTTGCTCTCTTCAGTGTGCGCGTTAACGCACAGACGCCCGTAGGCGTTTCGAGCTTTAGCGAAGGCTGCGAGCGTAGGTCCGCGCGGCTTTCAATGTTTGGAACGACTTGCCGCCCAACTGAACAGTGTAGGCAATAAATTTGCCGTTCTGTTCGTTAAATACGCGGAGAATCGCGGAACCGGAAACGAATTCAACAACCGAGTAAGGAGCGGGAGAAAAGAAGTTTGTCATGTCTCTAAGCTACGTTACAATTTGATTTAAATCAACAACTATTTCAAATTATGTTCAAATAATTTCTTGGAACGCAGCGTTTCGGTACTCTGGATGGCGTGGATGCCCAGATCCCGAGACTTCACCTTGAGGGTGAACAGGTGAATAGCCAATATTTAGCCTACCGTAACCTTCTAACCCTTCCTTGCAGGAAGGGCGCGCTTCTTAGCGCGGGATGGAGTATTCCGCTTCTTTTTCGGTGTTGGCGGCCAACCACTTTTGCCGATAACATCGCCATAAAGCTTTTGCATCATTTGATTCGGTGTTTTCGCGCGAACTTCTGCAGCGATAGCCAGTGGTAGAGCTCGGGCGTCTTGCGCCGATGTATCCAGTTTGAGACGACTTGTTCAGCGACACCAATCTCTTGCGCGATTTCTCGCGCCCTCCCCCGTTCTTCCTTGCACCAACGCAACAGTTTTTGCATAAACTGATCAACCTCGTCTTGTGGGGGCATCGGGGCGAGCGTAGAAAACTTTAGAGTCACGTTGCAAGTTTTCCCACAGAATAAAATAAATTCAATCTTTTGTGCTTGCGTAAACGTTTCTTATGGAATAATTCTCATGTCGAATCGAATCAGGAAAACAATGAAAGAACCAGATCCAAAGAAAGCTGTTGTAAAGAAACCGTTTAAATCGCGTAACACCGCGCCAGCGTTTACATCGATCGAGAACGCCAGCGATGACGAGGTTAACGTTGCTGTGAGCCAGGCAACCTATCGCAACGCGTTCGTGCAGGCGTTAGCCGCGCTGGAAACTGGAAAAGGGTTGAAAGTCGAGGGCGATTTCAATCGGCTGCGTGCGGCCGCATCTGGATTTTCCAAAAAGTCTGGAAAACAGTTTTTAGTGCGCAAAAGTAAAGAGAACGGGCTTGTGATTGTTGTGCGAACCGAGGACGTGATTGTTCCGGCCGCACCGTAAGAGGAAACGTTATGGAGCCAACTATTTATCAGGTCACGAAACTTGCCCGGACACCGGAGGAACGCGACCTAATCATCGCGATGACCTCCAAAACATCGATGCAAAAGCTGATCGCTAAATTGTCGGAGCAATACCTCGGCGATCGGTATCGCGTGCCGGCGTTTCAACACAAAATTTTACCGGGATTTGAGAGATGAACTACGAATTTACCTTATTCATGGCGGCTGGGCTCGGCCAAGCGTTAGGTGCTGCGGGCGGGATTATTCAAGGCATTGGTCTGATCGCCGTGTTTGGAGGCCTTATCAGTGCTGCGGTGAGTGCGTTAAGCGAACGCCATTTGGCCGGTGTAAAGACTTCGCTTGTGATCGCTGCGATTGGCGGGATGGCGTGGTTGATTGCTACTGCGTTCTTTACTGCTGGAGGGGCGAACGTCAACATCACGTTGGGCGGCGTCAACTAATGTCGCTGGAGATGCACGCCAACGACAATTCGCGCGAAGGTCGTCCAGGTATTTGGATTTTCCAAGGGCGCGCCATTGTGTTTCTTGTCATCGGCGTTGGCGTGTTCGTCGCGCTCTTTCGAATTCTCGCATCGATTGATGTCGATTGGCCGGTGAATATCGGCGTTAGCCTTTTGCCGTTGGCCGGAATTACTTTGATCATCCACTTGTTCGTGAACGGCAAGCCGCCGAGTTACGCCGGCGATCAACTTCTGTTTTTGTTATGGCGTTTCCGTACTCGGATGTATCTGGCCGGCGCTCTAGAACGGCCACCGGAGCTGTGGGTTAGAGATCGCAAACCAACGCACCCGAAAGAATTATGAAATCAAAACCAATTACACAATCTAGATCGCAAATAATGGCGGCGGAGTTGCGCCACGAGGCCGCGAATCTTGAGCAGGAAATCAAGGCGTTGCTCAAAGCTGCCGAAATTTTAGATAAGGCCGGCCAGAAGGATGCGACTGAACAAGTTGAACAAAAGACGTCAGTTTTGAAAAATGTAGCCTGATGTGCCGAAGATGATAACACAGGAACGTTTAAAGGAATTGTTTAATTTAGATCCTGAAACAGGGGTTATGTATTGGAATGTACGGCCCGGAAGCCGCGGCGGACCAAAAATAGGTGATGTTGCAGGCTGTTTAAGTAGGGGTTATTGGAGAATTAAAATAGGAACAAAACTGTATCAGCGCAGCCACCTAGTCTTTCTGTTTTATACAGGAATAGCAGCGAAACAACTGGATCACAGAAACAGAATCAAGATAGACGATAGGCCAGATAATCTTCGTACGGCGACAACTACGGAGAACGCCAGGAATGCCATATGGTCTAAAGCTTCGTGTCTTCCTAAAGGGGTGACTTGGCGTGATAGACTTAATCCTTTTCGGGCGGATATCCAAGTTAATGGGTGTCCGATTTATCTAGGTTCGTTCCCTGCGGCCGAATTAGCTCATGCTGCCTACTGCGCTGCTGCTGAAAGGCACTTTGGAGAATTCGCTCGTTTTGCTTAATTTACTGTCATGAGTTTAATTATTCCAGACGGTTATTTTTTCCAAGACCACCTTATATGGGGCGATTTAGGAAAAGGTGGAATTTTATCAAGGGGATATGAAGTCCAGTTTCCAGATTTAAGCGCTAGCGACGATGATGTTTATACTTCTCTTGAAACTGATATCCGACTGATGCTCGGGAGCCTTAGGGCTGATGAACAACTTCAGTTAATATACTTTACATCGAGTGATTTTAGCGAGCCACTAAACCGCTACGAATCGGAGACAGTTAAGTCACTGATTGCGATTTGCAGCGACGTTCGTGCCGAGTTAGTCCAGCGGTTCAGGCAACGGATGGCTACCGAGACGTTGATTCAAGGCGAAACGCGACTTTGGGTTTCCAGTAAGCTTCCAGGTTTTGCGAAGGAGGATGGGAGAACGGTCCGCGGATTTGACCAGGTTTCTAAGGTTGTATCACGATCATTTGAACAGCGCTCATTGTTCTGGAATCTTCTTCTAAGTAGTTACGGTGGCAGCGTTAAAGCGCTGGACAATATCGGGCACTACGATGAGCTTTTAAAGTTCTGGTCTCCGGGGCAATCACGTTACCCACGGTGCGGCGATTTGGATTGGTTACGTCCAGTGTCAGATCTTTGTCGCTTTAGTGACATTGCACCGCGGATGGCGCCTGAGTGCGGCTTTTATTTGGATGGCCAAGTTGTCGGCGTAATGGTCTTTAAGACGATGCCTCGATCGACGTGGATGAAGACGATGGAGGTGTTCTCATCACTGACTATTCCAGGGCTGCGTGTGATCGTGAACATGCAACCTCTACCAATCGATAATGAGATAAGGTATGAGGAGGAACGTTTCTCGAAACTCGTCAGTAATATAGATCCAAAGTCTCCAAATCTTCAGTCGGAAGTAGGATTAGATAAGCATAGAGATCGTATGCGCCGCCTGCTGAGCAATCAAACCGTTCCTTTTATGGCGCAAATTATTGTAATTGCGCATGATCGGACGAGGGATGGTCTCGATGGAAAAATGGAAGCGATTCGCGCGGCGATCGGGAAAAGTGGATGCGAAACGTATCAACCTTTGGTTCCGACTTCGGTTATTGCGTTTTTTAACTGTGCAGCCATGGGCTTCGGTCCGTGGGTTAGATATCGTGATTTTTATCACAAGATAGATGACCTCAACCTTGCAAACATGTGGTTAGCGGCTGGGTCGACGCCTCGAGCAGATCTCGAAGATGCAACTTGGATCACTGACGGACACCTCAACAACCTTATAGGTGGCCGTTGTTTCATCGGGGCGCAGCCGCTCCACATGCTTGTCGCGGCGACAACCGGGGCTGGTAAGAGTGTGCTCTTGCAAACGTTGGTGCTACAGACGGCGCCACAATTCAAGTTTATCGTCGTGATCGATGATGGGCTTAGCTGGATGACGACTTGTCAAAAGCTCGACCCAACGCGCCAGCCTATCATCGTGCGCTCGAACGGCGACCAAACATTCAACGTGTTCGATACTAGGCGTCAACCCCTATCGAATGAGCACTTGGCGAGCGCAACGGCGCTCGTGCATTTGCTCGTGGGCCAACACGCAGATGGCGACAAGGACAAGCTTAGGCACGCGGTGATCGCGGAGACGATTTCTGATGTTTATCGGTCGGCATTCAGGCGGTGGCGCAAGAATAATCCGCAAGCGCACTATGATCTGTGCGTTAAGTATGGTGAAGAACAGGAAGGCGAAGATCTAGTGATGGACAATTCGTTTGCGCAATGGACGCCGGATATGTTCCCTACCCTGTTTGATCTGCAGGATGAGTTGCACGCGGAGGCAACCCAAAAAGGGCCACACCAAGATTTGTGCGCGACGCTTGCCAGTCTGTTGCGGCCGTGGCTTAGGGACGGGATTTATGGTCCGATCGTTGATGGCGCGAGCAACGTTGATCTCGGTAGTACGGATATCTCGGAATCCGATCCGCTCAAAGTCGTTCACTTCGAGCTTGGTGAGATGGGTGAGAGCGAATCCGAGCTCCGCGCTGTGGTCGGCTTTTTGATCACTAATGAGGTGCGTAACCATATCCAGGGAATGCCGCGCGGATTGCGCAAACAAGTGGTGATCGAGGAAATGGTGTCCTTCCTTAAAATTCCAAACGCCGAGGAGATCATTGTCGATTACTGGCAGAAGATGCGCAAATATAATGCGCAGATGGTTGCCGTATTCCAGAACTATTTAACGCTTTTGGAAGCGAGCCCGAAAGTAGCCAAGGCGATCGTTTCGAATTCATCGGCCATGTTGCTGTTGCGTAATCATAACAGACAAGACTTGGAGGCATTAAGCGAATTTTTGGCACGTCCTTTGCCGGAAGTGATCAAAGATCACATCACGCGGTTCCCGAAACCGAATGAGTTCACAAATCGGGACGAAGCGTATGCCGGCTTTGTGTATGTGCAGCTCGGTAACGAGGAGCCTCGATATACGGTCGGGCGCAATTACATAAGCCAACTAGTCGAGGATATTACCAGTTCTTCCGGCGATGATTTTGAGCGGAAAAAACAGGAGTTAAATAAAATAGTCAGGATGGACGCGGCATGAAGGACTAATTAGATGAACGTTAACGATGTCAAAGTGGTAGGCAACCTTGTAACAAAGCCCGAGGTGCAGTTTACGCCTAAGGGCGTGCCGGTGACGACTGTTGCCGTAGGCGTAAATGAGACGATGCCAGGTCAAGAAAAGAAGCAAGTAACGACATTTTTGGATGTTCGTGTCTGGGGCCAGAGTGCCGAGAACCTGGCTAGGCTTGCAGCTAAAGGTCAAGAGATTTTTGTCGAGGGAGCGTTGCGCCAGGAGCAATGGCAAGACAAAGAGACTGGTAAACCGCGCTCAAAGCTTTTTTTGAATGCCAGTAGTTGGCAGTTTACGCAACGCAAACCGGCGACGCCGAATCAAGGGATGGAACGATGAAAGCGACATTGCTCATCGTTGTGGTTGCGGTTGCCGGGTGCGCAAATCATCCGTTGCCGAACAGCCAAACCGCAAGTGAACGCTTTTCAACGCTGGGCGGTGGTGAACGCCGAATTGCTCGCGAGTTCTACGATTTTGGATCTGGCGATGCCATTAAGCGGCTTTTTTGGGCACAGCGCAGGATGCAAGAACAGGTCCACGGCGACACCTCGGACGCGCAACCGACACGATTGCAGCGGAAGTACGTGGTGTTACCGGTGCCGGAACACATTGAGCCTGATGGCACGATTAAGGAAGCAAACAACCAAGTGGTTGAGGTTGTGCAACTCTGGTCGGTTACGCGGAGTCATGGTCGAAACCTTTTTATTGTAAAATGAAAACACAAATCATAGCGGTGAGCATTTTGGCTGGGCTGGTGTTTAGCGCTCGTGCCACGATCATAACTCATGACCCGTATAGCATGGCGCAGAACGCCGTCCATGAAGTGATCAACATCGTGAAGTATGCAGGGACGCAAATCAAAACAACCGAGACGGCGCTCAACACTCTCAGGACATACGAGCAGCAAGTTGTACAACTTGCGCGGCTCGGCAACCCGGCTGCGCTACGTGCGCTTCCAGGTGTTAGCACGGTGGCTGAACTTTACGGTACTGGCCAACAACTCATGTACAATTACCAGAGTTGGCAGCAGTACCTAAACCCGCAACGATACCAGGGCGACATGAACTACATTTTAAGTTCATACCGGCAACCGAACTGGCAAGGATATAGCACATATTCCGGCTACAATGTTGCACCAAGCCAAGGTCTTTACCAGTTTGACACAGCGCGGTACAACATCGCGCAGGCCGGGAGCGATGAGCTGAAACAACTAGAACAGCAACGGCAACGACTTGAACAACAACGGGACGTAGCGATGCAATCATTGCAATCGGCATCAACTGATGCGCAGGTCAAAAAGTATCATGGCGTTTTGGACGGGTTAAATGGCGCTCTTGCCGAGATTGGTGCCCGGGCAAACGAGGTGGCGCACCGCGTGGCGATCAAAGCGCAGCAGATTAATGCCGGACAACAAGTTTATAGCGCTTCGCAGGCTGAGCAACGCGCGGCTGCGGCTTATAAAGGTATTGACACCGATCTTCAAGCGTTGCCGGCCGACAATTTCAGAGAAATGCATTTATGGAGCGGTAGATAATGAAAATACACATGTTTACGTTGTATGGTTTGCTTTTTGTGGCGTTAGTCGCCGAGATCGAACTGCGCAGCGAACTCAAATCAGTTAAAGCGCAACTTATTGCGTACAAGTCTGATGCCGATTCGTCTGCTGCGGCTGCCGTTAAACAATTCGAAAAGGATGTATTCGCGCGGATTAACGGTGAAGAGGCCGCGTTAAAGCAACGCGCAGCACAAGAGGCATCAGCCGCAAGTAATGACTTGCGAGCGTTGCCGACAGATAATTTCCGATCCGGACCGAAGCCGTGGAAGGATAACTAAATGCTAGCGGTCGATTTCTTGCAATTGATGCCAGGGTTCGAGACTGGGGCGAGTACACTCCATAATATTCTGATCGGGGTAACGCTCGTGCTGTCGTTCTGCGGACTGCTTTTGCTGGTCAGTCAGGGATTACGCGAGAAATCTACGCATAACATTTTACCGACTCTGGTGCGTTTGGCTGTGATCGTCATCATGGTTGGCAGTCTTGGCGCTTGGGGGAATCTGTTAGTAGATGGCGTCAACGATGTTGTGGCGCAGATGGGGTTAAATGGCATTGGTGGCGGAATCTTCGCGGCCTATCGAAACGCGGTAGCTCGCAAGTTTGGCAGTGACGGCGCAGCGCAGCAAGGCGGCCAACAGCAACAAGCGCCACAACGAAGCTTGTATTCAAATGGCGGATTAACGCCGTCAGCGAGCGGAATTCAATTGAACCATTACGGGTATGAGCAACCGGGCTCACCAAATTACGACAAGGCTTCAGCTGATGGCCGTGGCGCGTTTACGTTTGATACCGAGCAAGGAAGCTTGGTGCCGCTACAATCAGCGGCGCTTTCGAGCGATGTCGTTCAGGCGTACAACTTGCAACCAGGCCAAGCGTTTACGGTTAGCGCCGGCGGCCAGACCTATAATTTGATTTATGCGGACAAGACGGCCGATTATATTCAAGGCTCGGTTGATATTTATGATCCGCACCAGCAATTAGGCAGCAATCAGCTTGTAGGCCTAACATCAATGCAAGACGGCCCTGTGGAGCAAGGCGGCGACGGGGGTCCGCTCGGCGGCTGGATTTCCAAGCTTGGCGACTCGCTCACGGTCGGGTTGTTGTACCCGCTTGTGCATCTCCTAAGTTTGATCGCGCTCGGAATCATGTACTTGATGCAAGCAGTTCAGCAAATTTTGTATACAGTCGAAATTGCCGTTTCCCCGATTTTTATCGGGATGATGATGATCCCGCGATTGGTCGGGATCGCTACTCGGTTCTTTTGCAGTCTTGTGTCGATCTGTTTATGGGCGCTCGGGTGGGCGATATGCGATTTACTGACGCGTGCATTGATCGGGTTCGCCATTAACCCGACAAACAATCTCGCATTGAGCGCGTTCTCTGGGGCTTCAATGATGCTTGGGTACTGGGTGTTGCTCGCGGTCTGGGTGATTGGGAGCTCGTTCGTTGCGCCTCTTATTATTTCTGGTCTTATCGTTGGTGGTGGTGCCGGGGTATTGGCACCTGTATTCGGTGCGACGGTTGGTGCAATGGCCGGGATGGCGGCAGGAGGTGGTCGGCAAGCTGCGAGTGCAGCGGTCGGGGTTGCTGCGGCTCCAATATCGGTAGCGTCATCGAGCGCAATGAATGCGTTTCAAAGTTTTGCCAGGAGGCCGAAAAGTAATACGATCGGAAAATAGCGCCTTTTTTTGTTGTAAAACGTTTCCTCTAGAATACTCTCACGCTTATGGACCACGCGCATCAATTTCACCGAGCTGGCGACGAGCACATATGGCTTAACCCGGATGGCTTGTTTTTCGCGGCCTTATTTGTGTGGTCAATGCTTGGGCTGTGGCTCTATTTGGATCTTCGCCATAAGGAGCAAGTTTGCGGTGTGGTTCTATTATTCATCGCAGGGCCGGCTGCGTGGCTAACGGCTATTTGGAATGCAGTTCACCGACATGTCGTTGAGCAACGGTTAGCGCGTAAACGGGCCATCATACGGCGCCGTGAACATCGGGAGCACTGGGGAAGGAATTGAGCGCGCTTGTTTCCATGTTGAAAAGACGACTGGCAATCACTTGGCTAGGTTGGGTGGTTGCTGGTCTGGCGTTGATTGCGATCCCGGTGAGCAATCACCTCACGTTGATGGCCGCTATGTCGCAGATGCGCTTTGTCGCGATGGATTCAAGGGATACTTTTTATCTTGGAAACATGGGCAGTTTCGAGACGGCGCAGCACATCCACGCGGAGCTTGCCAGGATGGCGGCGGAAACAATTTTCAGCCGGAACCCGGACGGATACGATGATCCGGAACGGCTTGAGCGGCTTTTCAACCCGGCAACGGCGGCGGCTTTAAATAAGGACGCGGCTCGTGATGCCGACGTTTTTAGGGCGCAACAGGTACACCAGAAGGTCGAGACCGGCCAGATTCGAGAGCTGAGTGTCGATAGCAACACGGCGCTCGTGTCAATTGAGGGTCAGGTTTTAAAGACCGGCATTTTTAATGGTCGCATAGTGAATGACGCGAAGAAGGTGACAGTGTTCCTACGGCTGACGATCAATGGAGATATGGCACACAACGGCCGGTATCCGTTGGTAGTGACAAATTACGAGGAACGGTTCGAATGATGCGTGGTGTTATTATCCTGTTTCTTTGTGCGGCTGCGGCCATTGCGAGTGCGCTCTGGTTTTGGATTCCTCTATTCAAGATGCTTTACCACTTTTAAAAAATGAGAGCTATAGCGATTCTATTTTTAACCGTGTCGCTTACTAGTGGCCAGACGATCGCCACGAAGGTGCTCTCGCCAAGCGTGCCGATCAGAATTGCGCTCTCGCCTGCTTTAACAACTACACTCTTGTTTCCGGGCCCGTTATCAGGAACGTTTGGCCTCGGGTTGGTAGCCGGAACCAACCCGCAGGCCGCTGGGGGAACCGTACAGGTTGACCATCCGGACGGATCGAATGTTCTCGTGCTTCACGCTTTGACCGAAACTGCCCACGTTCTGGCGACTGTACTTTTAGACGGTAAGCTCTATGTTTTGGATTGTTTAGCGACCGGTGGGCAGCCTGACGTTGCTGTTACGTTTATTGGCAGCGATCAGGCTGTTCCGCGTGCAGTTGCGGTCACGCCAGAAGAAATCGCAGCCGCGCGACCGAAGTACGAACCAGAACTACTCGTCGGTTTTCTTCGCCGTGCGCACGATGCGCCTTTATTGAGCAAGCTTTACCCGGATCTTTATAATGCCTACACGTCACGCACGGCGCAATACACGAGTGACTCAGGCGCCGTAAAAACGATCGTGACCCAGATTCACCGGTTCTCAAAGGACGACGTGATTGTCTTGCAAGGCACCGTCCAGAACGAAACCGCGCAGCCATTCCAGTTCGACGGGCGATCGGCTACGGTGGAAGTCGCGAACGAGATCCACCCCATAAAACTTCTCGACTGCTTGAGGCCAATCCCACCGGGCGCGACTGTCCCGATCGATGTCGTGATCCAGGGCGACGTGGACGGTGGCCGGGCAAACCTTAGCGCGGACAATGAGTTTAGAATCATTCTTCCTGGCGGGATTTGGGGTCTAAAGAACGGCAACGGTTCATCGAAAGGCGGGTTTAAGGTGCCTGCGCCAGTGTCGCCGGGCTCGATTCCGTTGACTCAGACTAAAGCAAAGAGAGATGTACAATGACTAGGCTGATCAGATTCTTTATTCGTGGCCCTGGCGCGATTCTCGTTGTCATTATAATCGCGCTCGGCGTTGTCGGCATCATTAAACACGGCCAGGACAAAGAGCGCGCGGAGGCCGATAAACGACAAACTCAACGGGAATTAGGGAAGGTTAATCCGCAAACCGATGTTGATAAATCGAAAGCCTCCAAGGAAGTCATTCTTTCGGATCGCAGATTGAATCCAGGCAATAAGACAGCGCAACCTGAACCAGCACCGGCCTATAGCACTCAATTGTCAACGGCTCAGCAACGCACTGCGCTTCCGACACTCGTCTCGTTTTACACGCAAATCGCGCCTACGCCATCCCCTACCCCGGTACCGGAGGCCAAGCCGAAAGAGGCGCAAATTTGGCTACCACGCGGGATCTTTATTCCATGTGCGTTAGTCAATACGGTCGAGTCCTCACACATCAATACGCCGGTGGTCGGCGAAGTTATCCGCGACGTGTATCAGAATGGTCACCTGATCATTCCAGCCGGCGCGATTTGCACCTGCTTCGCACAAGCTGGTGCAGTTAGGGACCGGATCGAGGTTGCCGGTAAATGGTCGCTTGTGTACCCGGACGGCAAAGAGTTTGAGTTGGAAGGGATCGCTTGCGATCGCGAGGCGGACACGAGTAACCAGCAGTTCGGGATTGAGGACGGTTCTGCCGGCCTCCAAGGCGAATTAATCGAGTCTGATCACTGGGCGAACGCCAAGGCGTTCATTGCGTTATTGATGACCTCGGCAGTTCAGGCCGGTACAGCTGCGGCAGGGTCAGCGCTGCAGGCACAGCACGGCAGCAGCTTTACGAGTTTGCCTGATACGACGCCAATCCTTTCGAAGTACCTGGATCAATTGCTCAACGGCGAGACCGGCGACGGCCGGTTTGTTCGGGTGCGGGCTTCTCGTGAGTTTTATATTTTTCCGACGGAAGTGACTTTTCCAACTCGTAGAAGTGTAGGTGGAAAGCGTCAAGAGTCAGAAGAAGCTAAAGAACAATCAGTTTCAAAAGCGCCATCAGATCCGGTGCAAGCGGCTATTCAAGCGGAACGCGAGATCCTTCGTACAAGCCAACCAGATTCATCGCCAACTCCTGAAAGGATGCATTACTAGCATGGATGGCAAGCGTTGCACGAAGTGCGGAATAATTATGACCATAGACTGTTTTACAAAAAATAAAACAGCGTCAGATGGATTGAACTGGCAATGCAAAATCTGTTACCGCGAGTATTACGAAGCGAACAAGGAAACGTACTTTATTCGTTCTGATGAATTTTATAAGCGAAACAGGCTTACTAAATTAGCTAGACAGAGGGAGCGACGCGAGGCCGATGGTCGCCGCATTCGCATTAGAGCATAAAGCCTACATGGCGATATGGAATAAAGAAAATCGACAATTAAGATTAAACTGGAACAAGGACAACCGTAAGTACTTGCGGGATTATTATCAGGAGCGTTTAAAGAATAATCCAGCTTACAAAGTGAGAGTGAGATTGGCCATAAGGCTAAATAAGTGTCTCACTAGACGAGGTACGGTAAAGGCTGCTACCACAATGAAATTAGTTGGGTGCGCTATCGATGAGTTAATGCTTCACCTTCAAAACCAGTTCCGAGAAGGCATGTCTTGGAACAATTATGGGCCGATTTGGCATATTGACCATATTCGTCCATGTGCGTCATTCGATCTCACTGATCCAGAACAACAAAAAGTGTGTTTTCATTTCAGTAATCTTCAGCCGCTTTTCGGGGAAGAGAATCTTAAAAAAGGAAAGAAATATGTTGAAAATAATATCGGTGGTTAGCTTGACAGCAGTCGCCTTCTCAGGCTGTGCGACAAAGGAGACCACATACTGGGAACACGGGAAGAAAGGCACTGTCATCGTGCATCACGTGCGGAAAACCCAAAATGGAACAAGCGATCGAACGGAGAAGTTGACAACGAAAGTAATCGAGCCAGGCCAGATCCACGTCTATGATTTAGGACGACTTCCGGACGGAAATGGCGGCATGGCGGAAGCTCACCGCTACTACCGCGTAGAGCAATCCGAGACGCTCGATTTGCGTCTTACGCCAGCCAACAAGCTAAAGCCAACGGGTCCACGCACCGTGTTTACTCCACCAACCTATTCGCCGTTGCCGAAAGATCAGCGGATCAACGATGCGGTGGCCGATGCGAACCAGGCCAAGGAGAAACTCGACGAGGCGCGCGGGAAGATCGAGCAGCAGTTGGCAAGCGATAATAACCTCCGCGGTGAGCTTCAGACGGCGATTGATGATAACCAAAAACTTCACGATCAACTCTCGGCCGCCATGTCCACTCCTCAACGTTCACCATCGAATGGTCCCGCGCAATCGGATGCGTCCAAGGCTGGGCAAGCTGCCGGTTCAGATCCTCTTGCACAGTGGGGCGATAAGGTTCAGCCAAAATGAAAGACTACGAGAAATACGAGCAGGAACTTCGTGCGGAGTTTGTTTCCAAACATCCGAATGCTACGCCTGAACAGTTAATAGAGAACTATCGCGAAAATACCGGATTGGTAATGGCTTTCATCGCACAGAAGAACGTGGACGCGATTGATCGCGATAGGATTGAGCGGATCAATGATTGGTTGGGTAGCGCTTGGCGCGGTAGCCGTGGCGTGGTGGAGGAAATTGAGCGATGACTGGAGCAGAATTTCACGGATATACACGCGCCATAGGAGCACCAGAGAACTGGAAAGAAAATAGGGATGCAGATTGCGTTCCTTTGTTCGTTCGAGATGGAGAGATGGCGGGGCATCATTCGATGGAATCAGTATGGGTTTTGTCAGATGCAGAGCGTGAAGAAATAGTACGCGGCGCAAATATTTCTCTAATGATTCTGGGTACCGTTCATCCACCGGTCACGTTGACCGTTACTAGGGTTAAAATATTGGATAATGACCCGCATTTAATGCAGCGATGATGCCTCTTCTTTCTCCCGAGTTGCTGTTGCGGCTCAACACGATTGGAGATTTCCTTGGAGAAAATATTCTAGGCCAGCACGAGGTATTGGCTGATATCGTCGCGTTGTTGCAACGTTCCTTTCTAGGCATCCGCTTCCGGAATCGTCCAGTTGCCTCGATGCTTTTTCTGGGGCCAACCGGCGTGGGCAAGACCGAGACGGTGAATTTGTTCACGCGTCATTTGTTTGGCGATGATGGTGGTAAACTCGTTAGGCTCGACATGAGCGAGTACATGACGGTGGACTCGATCGGAATCTTGCGCGGCCAAGATACACAGGATTGCGGGTTGCTAGGACTTTATACGAGACGGACCGGAGATCATGGTACGTTGCTTTTCGATGAGATCGAAAAGGCACACCCGCTCATTATGGACGTATTCTTGCAGATCTTATCCGCCGGCAGGTTTACGCTGGCGACTGGTGAGACTCTCGACTTGAGCAACTACGTCGTTGTGGCGACGTCTAACATAGGCTCGCGGGTTTTAATGGAAAGCAGGTCAACCGATCGGGAAACGATTGTGCGGCGAACGACGCAGGCCGGCACGACCGAGATGCGGCCCGAAACTTTTCGCCGGTTCGATCTTCATTGCGTTTTTAACAAGCTTGATTTCCTGACGCTGAAGGCGATTGGCCAACTGCACGTAAACAAGTGTTTGGAGATCATCAACGCGCAAGGTCATTGCGTTAATGTGGAACCGAGCGTGGTCGAGTATATCCAGCGCGAAGGTTACTCGGAAAAGTTCGGGGCCGCCTGGATGCAGACTGCGGCGATGCGGATTCTCGGGGATGTTGTCGCTGCGGAGATGCTCAAGAACGGGGGAGAGCCGGTAACGGGGACGATTGTGTATGATAGGCGGACGAACCGGTACTTTCTTCAATGAAGGATAATTTCAAACCGTGTCCGTTCTGTGGTTCAAGTTATCTAGGCATACAGCCGACTGAAGATTTAGGGGTGTCATCGTCTGGTACGCATAGTTGGCAGCTTGCACGAGTTTATTGCCAGAACTGTTCGGCTGGTGGAGCGCAGGTTGATACAGAAGAAGAGGCTATCGCAGCTTGGAACACTCGAGCAGATACGAAAATTCAATGAGCTTTTTATCATGGCCGCGTCGTCGGGAAGTGTCCGCACCGGTACCAACTGGGAAGTGGCCGCTCGAATTCCCCCTGGTCCGTTTCGGTGAACACTATGCGGATATCTGGACGCTGGCCGACGCCGCGCAAGGTGTCGTGATCCTCGGCGAGAATGGCAGTGGCAAAACGTCCGGGTCTGGTGCGCTCCTAGCCCGCAAATATCTAAAAGCTGGGTTTGGTGGCCTTGTCCTATGCTTTAAAACAGACGAGGCGGATCTATGGCGCTCATACTTGAAAGCAACGGGCCGCGAATCCGATGGCCGGTTCTTTAGCGTCGACAACGGGTTCACGTTCAACTTCCTTGATTACGAGGCGCAAACCAGCGGAATCGATTTCGCGGAGAACATCGTGACCCTACTCGTCGACGTCGCCAGCATTCATATGCGGGCCGAGGTCGGCGGTGCTGAAGCACACTTCTGGTTGCCGCAAAAAAAGAAACTCTTACGGAACGCAATCACACTTCTTCTTCTGGCGTCTGAACCTATCCAGTTGCGCTCGCTTTACGAAATGATCGTGTCGGCACCGAAGGATGCGCAGCAAGCCGCGTCAGACGATTGGCAAAATTCCAGCTTTCTATTCAAGCTTCTTGAACGAGGTAACCAAGCGGCTAGTAATCATCCGGAATGGAAACTGATCACGAACTACTGGATGCTAGAGCGGCCGTCGCTCGCGCCCAAGACTCGGGAAACGATTGACGCGGATTTTACCGGGATGTTCGATCCGCTCACCCGCGGCAAGATCGGGCAGTTATTCGGGACCGGGACCAACCTGACGCCGCAGGACATTCTTGATGGCAAGGTTGCGGTGATCGATATCCCGGTTGCTAAGTATCGGGAGGTCGGCCAGTACGCGGCGCTAATCTGGGCGCAACTCTTCCAACGCGCGGTTGATCGCCGGGATTACACGGCACCGGATAGTCGGCCAGTTTTTTTGTGGGAAGACGAGGCGCACTACTTTACCATCGATCAAGATGCGCTATTCCAAACTACTGCACGGTCGAAAGGGATCTCAGTGGTTCGGCTCACCCAGAACTTGCCGAACTTTCTGGACGCTTACGGACGCGATGGCCGGCACAAGGTTGATACGCTTCTTGGCAATCACGCCACAAAGATCTTTCACCGGAACGGTGACCCGACCACGAACGAATGGGCGGCAAAGGTGATCGCGAAAGAGACCGGGTACAAACATTCGTTGTCAGCAAGTGGGTCGATTCAATCGGCCAGTGGGTTTAATGCATCGACGAGTGTGTCCGAAGTGGAAGAGGATTCGTGTCCTCCGAAAGAATTTATCGGGCTCAAGAACGGCGGTAAAAAGAATCAGAATGTCGTGGAAGGTATCCTGTTTCAATCCGGCCGGCTATGGAATCGGGATCAGCGTTGGGCGGTAAGGCGATTTAAACAGGCATGAGTGACAATGCTCGCATTAAGGTTGGTTCTTCTATGTGGATGGATTTCCGATGGTGGCGATGGCCTGATGTGCCACAAACGACACCAACACTCATCGATGAGCAATTAGTGTTTTCCGTGACCAAGGATAGAATGAAACCGGGCTGGTCTGAGCTTCGAGCTGATGGGTTCGGAGGAAAACCCTACGGAAATGGTTCGATTTTTATAGAAGATAAATATCTTGAACCATTAGTGGAGTTATGATCGAACGCGAAAAACCTAGAATCAAAAAGCGCCGCCCTGGCATGTGCTCATGGTGCGGCGAGGCTATCACGGTCGGAAGTGAGTTTGATTGGTGGCCATCCGTGAATGACGACGGTGTACCAAACGGAAGTTGCTCAATGCACCCGGAGTGCGATGACGCCTATCGACTGTCGTACCGCGAAACGTTTCCTAAGTTCGAGTTTGTTCGTGGCGGCAAAGAGAAAAAACCGGAGATCATCGATGCAGAAGAAAAAGCCGATCAGATAGAGGCGCTCAAATGGGCGTGGGATAACGGGAAGATTGCCAAGTGATGAACAATCCCAATCAAACTCCGATCCAAGAAGCGGTCAGCCTAATCACGATCGCCGCGCTCTTGATCGCGGTCGCCTGCTACCTGGCCGCGATGAACAACGTGCCTTTCCTCGCGCCGTGTCTTTTCTGGGTCGCCACGCAAGCGTACCATTTCTTTCCGGCCTTGAACTATCTGCGGTCGCCGCAGGTCCCGATGGTGGTCAGCGCGGCTGCGGTGGGTTGCAGTGTTTGGCTGGTGGGTATTCCCTTCGCTAGCATCTTGGCCGCCTGGTTCAATCAATCGCAAATGGCCGGCCTTGAGCGTCAAACCGTGCGGCTCAAGCGCAACAGAGCGCGAATAGTGAAACGTCGCCGGGATAAAGATGGATTCGACGTGGTGTGAATATTACCAAAGTCCTGAGTTAAACTCTTGAGATTTCAATGTGTCGAGCTCGATCTCGTTAGTATTGATATCCATCTGGTTCATCTGGTTTTGGAACTCCAGATTATTAAGCTTCTCCTGATACGTGAGCCGATGATGGCTCGGCAAGGCAATAAAATTCCGCCTGTATCCTGCTGCGTACTCTGCTTTTGTCGGCACCCGGCAAATGTACGTGTACGGTCCCACCTTGTAGTCAACGCCGTATGTTGCTGCTTCGGTGAAGCTCCTGGGTGTGATCTTTGGTCGTGGGGAATTACTCGTCATCGGGCCTACGCAGCCAGCTAAGATGATCGGAACAAAGAGAATTGCGTATTTCATGCTTGCACGAATACTATTCTATAGGAATAATGCAAGTGGCATTTCTTGAACCTTACGCGAAGCGCGAGGGGAGATTTGAGTCATGACTTTTAGTCCGAAAAGGTGGAAGAAGTTTTAGGGATAATCGAAGGAAATGGTCCGACACAAACAGTTTAATAACGGTTCTGGAAAGTCTAGTGCTTCTAAGTATTATACTGAACACATGGGGGTGTCGTGTTACTACTGGCAAGGGGTTGGATTGCTCCAGGGGCGGACGTTCAATCATATGGGGTTATCAAAGCGGGAGATGAACTTGGGTGTGTTCACGTCGCTTGAGAACAATGTAAATCCTGAGACTGGCGAACGGATCACGTTACAGACAAATACGACTCGGCAAGAGTGGGTGGTGAATTCCAAAACGGGAAAGCGTGAGTTGGAGACTGTAGGGGATCGACGCACAGGCATGGATCTGCCATGCATCGTTCCAAAAACAGTTTCGGAAGTAATGGCGGAAAATCCTGGCGAGTTCGCGGATGCTATCGAGCGAGTTTGCGTTGCGGCGAACACTAAGGCGATGCAGTTGGCCGAGTCGCTTGCTAAGACGCGGATACGAATCGGCGGGGCGCAGGATGATCGTGTTACCGGTAACCTTTTGTACTTGAGCGTGATTCACCGGGACGCTCGGCCAGTGGGCTCGCACGTCCCCGATCCGATGTGGCATGCGCATAACTACGTTTTTAATACCACGTTCGACGGCGAGGAAAAGCGGCTTAAAGCGGTGCAGCTCCATGACGTAATTAAACATTTGGATACGGTAGACGCGGTGTTTCTTTCTGAGATTGATCGGGGCCTGATCAATCTCGGCGTTGGTACTGAGCGCACACCGGACGGCCGAAGTTTTGAGATCACGAGCGTGAAAGGCAAAGAGATCTTTTGCAAACGGCGCAACGAAATCTTGAAAGAGGAACTCGGGAACCGAGACAGGATTGAGACATTGACGATGTACCGGATGCGGGCTGCGGCCAAGGTTGGGAAGTTTCTGGACTACGACAAGGTGAAGACTGAGGTGCGCAACGAGCTAGGCAAACAGATGGCTAAACGCAAGGTGGTCGTCAGCATGGAAGAGAAACTTGCGAAACTTCGTGAGCAGATGACACCGGAGATCCGCGCATCCCTTCAACGAGACGCGGTGACAACGGCACCCCGAACGAATTGGCGTACACCGGATGAAGCCAAGTCCGAGGTGCTTCATTCAGCGTTTAAACAGCAGTCAGTCGTTCACGAGTTGGATATTGCCGGCCAACTTTTGCGGGCAACGGGCGGGTCAATGACGTTTGATGAAGCGCTCAAGTTCGCCAAAGGCGTAGCATTTATTCACTTGGACAAGGAGGGACACTTAACGACAGAGGAAGTGAAAAGGGAAGAGGCGTTGATGCTGAAGACGGTGAGAACTGGATGGGATAGCGAGTCTGCGATGGTGGCGGATCCAAATTATCCGATCGTGGATCCAAAGATAATCCTGGCCGCCGATCAACTTAAGGCTACCCGATTCGTTTGGAATTCGCGGGATCTGGTCACCGATGTGAGCGGGATTGCCGGTGCCGGCAAGACAACGCTGCTCAAGGAAGTCGTGGCCGGGCTGCGGGAAAATAGCAGGTTGGTCATCCTTCTCGCACCGACCTCGGCGAGCGAGAAAAACCTCCACAAAGATTTTAGGGACGCGATCACCCTTCAGAAGTTCGAAAAAGATTTGGAATTGCAGCACGCTTTGTCGCCCGGGTCCGTGCTGATTCTGGACGAGGTGTCGATGGTGTCGGTGCCGCAGATGTGTCGGTTGGTTGCGTTAGTGAAAGAAAAAAGGTGTCGGCTGGTGACGTGCGGCGACTCGGATCAGCATGTTAGTCCGGAGCGCGGCGACGCTATCCGGATCTTGCAAGACTCGGGCTCGGTCCGGTCCGTTGAGTTGACCGCTACCTACAGGGCTCAAGTCGCGTATTTGAAAGAGACGGTGTTGGATCTGAAAGCGGGCGGCGATCGGCGTGCGATTGGGTACGCGCGGCTCGATAAGCACGGCGATATCCGCGAGGTAGTATCGCAATCGGATCTTCGCCAGCAAGCGGTTGACGCACACCTAGAGGCGGTGCGGTCCGGTCACCTCGCGATTCTTGCGAGCCCGGTTCATGCGGAAGCGCGGGAAGCGACGGCGATTGTTCGCGAGACTTTGAAGGCGGAAGGAAAGATCGAACGGCAAGATCACACGGTTACCATGTTGGCGCGTGTCAATGTCAACGGCCCTGAACTGAAAGATCCGCTTCATTATCAGGTTGGCCGCGTGGTGTCGTTTCACACGAAGGTTTCCGGTGGGTTCAAAGCGGGCGAGAAATGGCAGGTGATCGGGAAGCCGTTGGGCGATGGACGATTCAGTTTGTACCGGGATGGCGTATCGAAATTGTTTAGCCCGAAATCTAAAGGGAAGTGGAACGTTTATGAGTCGGACGACATGGCGATCAGTGTTGGCGACCAGGTACGAATCACCGAGGGATTTAAAGAGCGTGGGGTAGCTTTCAAGAATAACGATATCGCCAAGGTGGCGGCAATCGAGCCCGACCGCGTGACCCTTGACGACGGCCGCTCGATGCGCCGTGACTTTATGCATCTGGACCAGGGCGTCTGTATCACATCCTACGCCACGCAATGCCGCACTGTGCGGCAGGTTGTTGCGATCGCTCCCCTTTCCTCGTTTGCGGAATTGGATGCGAAAACTTTCTATGTCCTCGCGTCGCGGGCCACGCACCGGGCGATTTTCTTCACGGATTGCCGCGATGCGTTCAAAGAAGCCGTACTTCGTCCCGGTGATCGGAAATCAGTTTGGGAATATCTAGCCGGGAAACTTGATCGGTTACCTGAACGTATTCAGCGAAAATCGAGAGAACAGGAGATGGGTTATGAGCGATAACGGTGTCCGATCACTTCGTGAGCAGTACGCTGCTCCGCGCCGGTCATTGGCATGGGAGATAGGTAACGCTGACATCGTTCGGTTCTGGGCCGAGGACGGCAACTGTTATGGATTCCTGTTTCATCACGTCATGTCGACGGTATACCTAGCGCAACCAAACCGGCTATTCATTCAATGCCCGCTCGGTGCGTTGGTCATATCCGGCCCGAAAGTGTTAGAGTTCCTGGATGACTTTTCCAATCGGAAAGTTGCGGTTCTGAAAGCGGATGGGACCGATATTACGTCGGTCGAAATGTTGCCGCGAACAGAAAAAGAAGAGTAGTTGGCAGAATGTTATTGTGTAATTCTGTACTTTAAAGTATAGCGCCGTTATGGTTTAGCGCCCTAGCGGCATGGATTATCGAGGTCGGGCGCGGCCATCTTTTGCAAAAAGATGAGTAATCTGCGCGACCTACAAGTCGGCGAAAAACGCCACGCGACGTTTTTTCTCAATCACGGTAAGCAGCCGCAGACCGTCAATTGCCTAGGGTTAAGTGAGGTACGTGTGTTCGTTTACGAAGTTCCTGAACGGATCACGTTTAAGAATTTTCGTGAAGTTTTTCACCTGTCTTTGTGGTTTAAAGACGTTTCGGATCTGGCGATCGAATGCAAATAGAAGCGTCACCACCCGTTTCTATCGTTGTTCAACGTCCGAAACCGCGTGTGCCCTTCTGCCTATTCGCCCGCGCCTATCTCGGGTTGCACCTTTATGACTGGCAGATGCGAATTTTAATTGCACTCGAACGCAAGCATGTGTCAGGGGTAATTTGTAATGGAGGCGGCAAATCGAGTGTGGTTATTGCATCAGCTGTATTGGCATTTCTCTATAACTGGCCAACTGGACGGTGTGCGCTCACAAGTGGTTCATACCTTCAGCTCGAATCAATCCTCTGGCCGGCGATCGAGCAATACCGGCCACTACCGTACTTCCGAGGGTGGACATGGAACCAAGTCGAGATAAAAACGCCGCAAGGCGGGTTTGCTCAAGGGTTTTCCACAGATCGGCCGGAAGCACTTGAGGGTTGGCACCAGTCGGTTGAATCGCCGCTTCTCTATATCGTCGATGAAGCGAAAGCGATCAGTGACGAGAAATTCCAGGGGATCGGGCGGTGTACCCCCACCTTTTACGGCCAGTTTTCCTCCGCGGGCGCCGCTCAAGGCGATTTCTATCATTCGTTCAACAAACTGAAAGCGTTCTTTTGGACTTGTAAGGTAACGAGTCGCGATTGTCCGCACATCAGCGATGAGCAGCGGGCGTTCGATAAAGCTAAGCTCGACCGGGCCGTGTACGCGTCCAAGCATGACTCGGAATTTGACAGTGATCTGTCCGGGTCGGCGATCAAGCTTGGTGTAATTAACACGGCGCTCGAACGCCAGGTGTGTCTCAGTCATAATCCGGGGCAACGCGCGGCTTTCTGCGATTTTGCGGCGGGCGGCGCTGAGAATGTGATTGCGCTACGCGACGGTAACAAGGTCACGCTCATTGCTGCGTGGCGCAATCCCGACCCTACCCAGGCGTGCCGGGAATTCATCGAACACTTTAAGCGGTTGCGTCTGCATGCTTCTGAGATCTTTGCTGACGTAGGTGGCCTAGGGGTGGTGATGTGCTCGAATTTAAAAGCCGCCGGATGGCCGGTGGTCGAGGTCAATAACGGGTTGCCGGCCGAGGACGCGGAGCATTACGCGAACCGCGGGTCGGAGATCTGGTTCAAGGCGGCGCAAATAATCGAGTTCGGGCTCGGGAACGGTAAGCACATGATCATTCCGGAAGACAAGTTGTTCATCGAACAGGCGACTAGCCGGAAACGCGAGTACGACCAGAAACAACGACTCAAGATCGAAAGCAAAAAAGATTTAGTAGGGCGCGGCATTCCCTCCCCTGACCGCGCGGATGCTGTGCTTGGAGCGATGATTTGTCGACCGTCACAATGGAACGCGCAATTAGTTGCGCAGGTGCATCTGCCTGAAAACATGTTCGCACCGTCGTTTATGAGGTTCTGACCCTATGGAAGAAATCATTCCTACCTCTAACCCGACCGTATTCGTCAAAGACGGCAAACTATTCGTCTTAGAGCAGACCGGCCCAATCAATTTCGTTCTCAAACCGTTCAAGTACTCAGATCAAAAGCTATGGAAGAAATAATTCATACCTCGGGGTTACCTGCTCCAGCGCCAAATCCATTAGGACATTTCACCGACGTTAGGGTTGTCGATGTCCCGGTTGAACCAGAGCCAGCAAAAGAGGAAACGCATGGGAATCCTTGAGACGATTCAGAAAAATCCTCAAGCGTCGGTTGCGGCGTTGATATCAGCAGCAACGGGTGTTGTGACATGTTACTTCACTATTGTCGGGCATCCGGAGCGGGGCGACTCCATCGCTAAACAGTTGAGCGATATGGCGGTACCTATCGGGACTGCAGTGACGATTGTAATGGCGCTTAAAAGCGGGATTCACTTTAGTCGCGGGCCAGCGCCGTTGCCAGCCGAACAACCGCAACCGTTGACACCGAAGGCGTAGCCAAGCGATGAATGCCGATTTTGTCCCATTCGATCTTTCAAGAGTGGCATTGATCCGGCGCGTTTTATCGGTAGCAGAGACTGATGAACCTCAATGGAATCCGGCAAGCGTATACATCTACCGTGACGGAAACGAGGGTCGTAAGCAATGTACGCTTTCGATCGGGTTTACGGCTGATGGCGGTAACCTTCTCAAGGTGTTGGAAAGATACATTGATCAGCATGGTGCATTCGCAATCCAAATGGCGCCCTATATCATGGCGCTCCGTAATGGCGATCCAGGTATTGAGCCTAATTTCGTAGGGCTCTTAAAAACAGCCGGCCGGCAAGATCCTCTTTTTGGTCAGGTGCAGCTAGAAGCGTTTGACGACATTTATTTAGGGCCGGCGTTCCAGTGGGCCAAAGAACATGGCTTTACGCTCCCCTTATCGTTCCTCGTGATCGCCGATTCGTTCCTTCATTCCGGATCTGTGCTTGTATCGATCCGCAATTTGTTCACTGAAAAGGTTCCAAAGGATGGCGGGAACGAAAAGGCGTGGGTAAGCAAATACACGGCCAAACGGCGGAATTGGTTAGCGACGAGCGCGCGCACGATTCTGCACAGCACAGTTTATCGGTGCGACTGCTTTACTCGGGAGATATTGAGCAATAATTGGGAACTGTTAAATGAGCCAATAGCGATGAATGGGGTTCACGTTTATGCGGCGTGAATTAACCAAATAGAAAGGAAACAAATGCCAGACGATACCGATCAACCAAAGCAATCGATAGAAGAAGCGCCACCGGCAACACCGTCTCAAGAGGCATCAAGCGATCCTCTTCATACGCCTGGAGTTGGCCCTGTTATCCTTCATGGGGCGCGCTCGCTCACGATCGAGTTTACGGACGGTCACACAATTCAGGTCAGTTTTTAAGTTATGCTTGGATCACTAATTTATTGGCTGATTTTGGTGATTGTCGTTTGCCTGTTGTACTGGGTTTTGTCGCAATTTGCACCCGCACCGATTATGAAGGTGGTGCTGGTGGTTTGTGTGGTGATTGTCGTTTTATCACTGATTTTTATGTTCCTTCCACTCGCTGGAATTCACTTTGGCGCGATGCACTAAAATGCTGCGTAAAACTAAAACTAGTTTGATCGAGTCGCGGGCTCCGATGGAGGTCCCGACACCTAACGGCAATACGACGCCGAGTGGAAAACTCGTGGCGTCTGCCGATACGCGCGGCATGGTCGATATCACGAATCGCGACCGAATGCTGTACCAGCTCTGGGGAGAGCTGAAACCTGACCAACTGGCGAGTATTCTCAAACAGGCGGTTATAGGGAACTTGGTTTGGCAAGAGCGTTTGTTCCAAAAAATGGTGGACGAATGGCCACGGCTCCAAAAGAACATCCTAAGCCTGAAACGCGATGTAGCGAACCTTGACTGGAGCATCGAGCCGTTTTCAGGGCGCGGGTCTGATGCTTCAGGTTTAGCACAAGAAAAAGCGGATTTGGTCGAGCGCGCGCTATTCAACATGGAGGGCGATCCTAAGAAGGACGAATCGGATTTCTCGGGGATGATCAAAGATCTCGTGGACGCTATTCCGTGTTGTTTCTCGATTTCAGAGGTTTATTGGACACAGTGCGACGGTGACGTGGTGCCGCAGTGTACCCGCAAGCTTCCAGCAAGGTTTTACGGGTACGGGCTCGCTCCTGACAAGCCTGATGAACTGATGTTGAATCCGCGCGGGAACCTGGCGTTTACCTGGGAATCGTTGCAGCCGTTTCCGGATAACAAATTTCTCGTAGGGATCTTCAAGGGATACAATAACCACCCGACTTTGGCGGCCATGTTACGCTCGCTGACTCCACATTGGTTTGCGCAAAAGTACGGGCTCAAATGGTTCATGACGTTTTGTCAGATGTTCGGGTCGCCGACACGGATGGCCGAGTACACGCCTGGCGATATGACGACGTTTAACTCGTTGTGTTCGATGCTTGAACAGATGGGCTACGCCAATTGGGGCGTGTTCCCGGCTGGTGCGAAAGTGTCGCTCTTAGAGGCGAAAGGAACAGGCGGAACGATGTTGCCGCAGCGTGTGCTTGCTGCTGATGCCGATGAACAATGCGACATAATGGTTCTTGGTCAGACACTGACAAGCGCGGTTCGATCGAGTGGCGGCAACCGCGCACTTGGCCAGGTCCATGCTGACACAGAGCGCAAGGTGCTCAACGGAGTCGCGGATTTTGTCAAGACCGTGATTAATAATCAGTTGATCCCGGCCATTCTGTTTCTGAACTATGGCGAGACCACTGAACGGCCGCAGCTTCAGGGAACGCTCGAGGAACCAACCGATGAGTTGGCGCTTGCGCAACGGGACCAGGTATTGTTTCAGCAAATGCAGGTACCGGTGGCGAAAGACTTTCTTTATCCGCGTCACTCCATTCCCGAGCCAGGTGACGAAGACGATTTATACACGCCGCCCGGGATAGGATCAGACCAGAAGTTTAAAGATGCATCATTAGGCGGTGGAGGTGGCGGGATGCCTGGAGGAGACGGACAACCGGAATCGACTGAAGGCGGTACGGCGAGCGCAGGAGAGGTGACCGTGCGACCTCCAAAGCATGTTGTGGCCAGCATGAAGCGTGGGATGAAACTAAGGGAAAAGTACGGTCACGGCGGCTCGATTATGGCGGTTATGCGAGCTCGCGATATATCCGAGTCCAAGGCGCTGAGCGTTAACTCCGTGCGTCTGATGCGGATGTATTTCGATGCGCACCCAGAAGACGCTCAAGCGTCGCCCGAGAGTGCGGGAGGTATCGCGTATTTACTGCACGGCGGGACATCCGGCCAAAGTTGGTGTGAATCAATTACGAAAGGATAAAAGTGGAAGTAAGCAATACTAAAATGATTGATGATTTGGCTAAGTCCGGCCTCGGCCTTGAACAGGCTTGTGACCAATTAATTATCGAGGCCAGCCGACTGAAAAAGAAGGTTAAATCGATGGTGGAGACGCGACGTGCTGATTATATCGATTGGTTAAAGGATGAGATTGAGCACATGACTTATGAGCTGCGCCAGGACAACACTTTAGTGAAGTCGGCACCTATGGCAGGAGGTAACCCCTAACCCACGGTTGCCGCTGGTCGGTTCGATTCCGACTGCCGACGCCCCGAAAAGGAAACGGGATGAGCGAACATCAAGCAATGGCAGAAATGCCTAGATACAAGTGCCACAAGGAAGTTTGGGCACTTAGAATTAAAGAAGTGTCAGGGAATACGCTATCTTTCTTCGAACCGTTATTCGCACCGATAGAAGTAGATCCTAAGTTATTCTCTCGGTACATGCCAACGACTGGAGACTTTTATGTTGTTTACGCCGATGGATACAAATCAATTTCGCCTGAAAAAGCATTCAAGGATGGGTACTCGCCAATAGAATAATTGGAAATGAAGCGATACCGCAAAGCTCACAAAGATCCCCATCCAGGCCTTAAAGCTGCTCTTGCGGCATTGCTTGTAACGGCGTTATCCGAGAAAAAGCGGTTACTATTAACCTACGTGGCCGAGAATGGCAATGAAGGGTTACTGGATTACGGGAACGCAATCCTTGAGCGCGGGTTAGATAAGTACTTCGACAGTGCGTCGTTTATTCTAAACGAGAGCGTGGTTGATTCGTCAATTGAGACAATGCAAGCATCCGGGTTGGATTTAACAAGTAATTTTCTGCGTAACGTCGAACAGCACAATAGACAGATCGCCCGCGATGAATCGGCAAGATTGCTAGGTGCTCATTACGATCAGGGACACGGTGTTGCCGTAGCAACCGTTGCTGGGTTCACGATCGGGCATGTGTTGATAGCGCAACTCGAAGATCTGTTAAGCGAAGCGAAAGCCGATCAGTGGTCTATCAATAAAATCGAGAAAGGTATCTCGGAATTGAGCGGATTTAGCGCGAAGCGTGCTGATGCGATCGCGCATAATTCGCTGGCATTCGTGTCTGGTCGATCAGCGCGCAACGTCGCGGCGATGACGGGTGCAATGGAAAAGATGAGCGAGACGGTTGGCGACGATCGTGTGTGCGATGAGTGCGATCAGAACGCGGCGGACGGGTGGATTGGGATAAATGATCGGTTCTCTGGGAGCGATACGGAAGACGTGCCGCATCATCCGGCGTGCCGTTGCGATTGTATCTATCAATGGCAGGAGGCGTTAGTACCTGCATGATCGGCACTTCTTACGGATCAATTGTTGGCGGGTGCAGATGGATAATTGGCGATCTGCATGTCGTTGGTCTTTGTATCATATTAACGAATGGACGCGTGATCCGGTTATTCGTTCCGGCGAGTAACTACATGTTCCGAGTCAACCAAGCTGTTAGCTGGAATGATGTCGAGCTTTATTGGCACCCTACAACGAGCAAGTGTGTCAAGTTCTCGATTATCCAAGAGGGAGTGAACGTATGAGCCTCACGATCGATATCTCGATTGAGCAGGATACGGCAACCAGCCGATTGGATGCGCTCGGGGCGATTTGCGAGAATCCAGGTGAGCAGTTGCGAGCTGCGGCAACAGCCGTATACGAATTCGTTAAAGAGTACCATATCCAGTTCGGTAACCGGTGGCGTGGCGATCATTACATGTCGGGGTCGAAGTCAGGTGAATGGCAACAGGCGGTTGCAGATGCGTGGCAGCCGCCCATCCTGATTTCAGATGTCGACGGGGCATCGGCGATTGTCGAGAACACGCACCCGCACCTTGCGTTCAAGATCGAAGGCGGAACGATCGTGCCGGTCAGCGCCGGGGCGCTCACGATTCCGCTGGTGCCGGAAGCCAAAGGCGTATCGGCCAGGGATTATGCAGCAAGCCAAGGTGTGGAGCTATTTGCGGTCAAAGGCGTGTTGGCTATCAAGGGTGCGGCACCCGGTGAGATTGTCCCGATCTACGCTTTGAAACAGAGCGTAACGCAAGAGCCGTGGCCGGGTGCTATGCCTCCCGATGAGGAGATTCGCGACGTGTTCGCTGCGGCCTTTCAATTGCAGTTAGAACCAGTTTTAGAAGGATTATCGGCATGACGAACATGGAAGTTCTGCAACGCGAATTGATCGAACAAGATCAGGCAAATTGGAGAGTAAAAGCTCAACTTATCAAGCAAGAAGAAGATTTGGAGTTACCTCCTGAAACTTGGCGCAATGTGAGAACAGTATGAATGTAAAAGCAATTTCAAAGCGGCAAGATGTTAATCCGAAACAAGGAGTATCGGATTACGGCAGTGTTAAATTCGCTGACGCTAAGAACCACAAATATCCAATTGACACCGAGGCTCACGCTCGCGCGGCTTTGTCATATTTCAGTATGCCAAAGAATCGCGCCAAGTATTCATCAGGTGATGCGGCGACGATCATGGGCCGGATTCGCGCGGCGTGCAAGCGATTCGGGATAACGATGGCGAGCCAGATCCTTGTTACGTCGGAATATGCGGTTGCGTTGGACGGTGAACTGCCAGCTGAGGTCATGTTTATGCCGGCCGGTAAAAGCACGATTAACCCGTCCGTAAACGGTGAAGCGAAACAGATCAGCGTGACGGTCGATCAACGGACGGCGGACGTATTACAGGCCGAGCTTGACCAATTGCTAGTCGCCAATGTGCGGCCGTACATCGATTTCGATCACAAGTCTGGAGCTGCCGCAGCCATCCCGAAGAAGTTCGCGTGGAAAGAAGGCGAAGGCGTAATGCTCGAGCTTGATTGGACCGGGGCCGGCAAGTCTGCTGTCGGTGGCCGGGATTACAGCTATTTTTCGCCTACCTTTTTATTGAATGATTCAGGCGACCCGGCCGGATTGCCAAAGAGCGGCGCGATTGGCGCCCTGACAAACAACCCGGCGTTTCGCGAGATCAAACGAATTGCAGCAACATACGGTGCTGGGTACACCGACAACCTAGGAGAGAACCAAATGACAGAGGAAGAAGCGGCTGCGCTCAGGACCGAATTGGAGACTGTACGCGCAGAAAACCAGACGCTGAAAGAGGCGGCTGACAAGCAAGTGTCAGATAACGAGCTTGAGGTGCTCAAAGCGGAGAATAAAGCACTCCGTGAAGCGGCGGAAGCGCAACGCGTTGAGAGCGTTAATCGCGAGGCGGATCAATTGATTCAAGGCGCAATCAAAGACGGCAAGATTGCTCCCAAAAATGAGACGGTAAAAGCCAGTCTCAAGAAGTGGATCTTGGCGGATTACGACGGCGCGAAAGCGCACATGGAATCGTTGCCTCCGAATCCCGCATTTAAAACGGTGGTTACGGTTACAGGGGCGCATAAGGACGTTGGGAGGCCCGCTCCCGTTAAGGACACGACATTATCCAGTACGAACAGCGGCAAGCTTTGCAAGGCTGCAGTGCTCGAATATCAGGCAGCTCACAAAGGGGTAAGCTGGGAAAGCGCGTGGGAAATATGCGCAGCTCGGCAACCTGAAATCTTCGCGGCAGCAAACAATTAACCAAGGAGGAAAATTATCATGTTAACTTATGGCGGTGTATTTCGCGAGGTGCCTGTGGTGCCGTTCGCGGTCGCGTCCGGGTCGACGCTTGTTCGTGGGATGGTGGTTGAATGGAATGCCGGCGTTGTTCAGCCGTGGTCAGTAGGCACAAACGTGCCTTTCGGCGTGTGCATCGGTGACGCTAACTTATTAACGTTAACGGCTGATGTTTATTGCGCCAAGGGGGCGAGCGTACTTATCAAGTGCGCATCTGGCATTATCCCAGTGCCGTCTCAATTGTTGTACTGGGCGGCAAGCGGTGTTGTGAACGTTACCGTGCTTAATACGGCTGTCGCAAAAGCGATCGGAACGGGATTTAACGGATTTGTTGAGGCGATCCTACTCTAAAAAAGGAAAGGAGAAAACATTTTATGGCTTATGATATTAGTCAACTGTTAACGTATGCTCAAGGGATCGTAGGTGATTGGGCGCAAAAGAACAATATTGCGGCATGGCTCGCACCCGAGGTTCCGGTCGTAACCGAAAGATTCTTTTATAAGAACTACGGATCTGGAAACGCGTTTCTAGCGATTGATACCAGACGATCGCTTGGTGGCGGTGCGGCGCGTCTAGCTTATACAGTTACGGATTCGCAGGGAGTCTTAACCGAGAACTCGCTTGAAACCACTATCGACGATATTGAGCGGCGCGAGAATCCTGATACCGAATCGACCTTGGAAATGATCAAGGTTCGTGACTTGACACTCTCGATTCTGAACAACTACCTCAAATCGTTGTTCGTCTTCATGAAGGCGAACGTCTCTGTTACGGGTACTTACGGCGTATGGTCCGGAACATCGACCATTGATCCGGTATCCGAGATTGACACGATTGTTAAGGCCACCACGGACGCAACCGGTGTGGTTCCGAACCGGATCTTTTTCGATCTGACATCCTGGTTGATGTTTAAAAATAACAAGCAGGTGCTCGACAGGATTCGTTTCACGCGGCTTGGGACGACAACGATCGATACCGCGCAACAGTTATTTGCGGTGCCATTGGAAATCAAGATCGGCGGTGGTGCGCTCTACACCGATGTTGGCGGTTCGGCAAACAACGTGTTTGTGTTCTACGGCCAGGATAGTCCAGGGATTCAAGATCCATCGTTTATGAAGGTGTTTGTGCGCGCGTCCAATCGGTTTACGGCGATGCGTCAGTATCGCGAAGAAAAGATTCGCTCTGATGTGTACTATCTGGATTGGCAACAGATGTTCGCCATTACCGGGGCAGGAATCGCAACCAGGATTCAAACTTCCTAAAGTCACACTGTCAAAGAACATTAGGCTATGTGGACGCAATTTGATCCGGACGATATGCTGAGCGCTCTTAGTCAACCAGAACGTGATTTGTTCGGGGAAGGGAGCTTGGAAGAAAATCAGCCGGATCGGTTGCAGCGTATTCTTGATTGGGTGGTAAGTTTAGTGCGCGGCAAGGTGGCCGCGTGGTCACAGAATCGGTCGAGGATGGGTGAAGGCGACACGATCCCAGAAGAGCTCTACGGCGATGCAGTTGAGATTGCGCGATACAAGTTTTTGTCGTCGTTCCCTGGGGGAAAAGCGTTTTTGGACGATTCACGCACCGCGCTCTACAAAGACGCGGTTAAGCATCTCGATGACGCGGCGGCCGGAAAACTCGTGATCGAGCCGCCGGCAAGTATGGTGTTTGATCAGAATGCGTCAGCATTCGGGTCAAAAGATAATTGCCTCGGTGATCTAGGTTTCTGGCGATGAGTGTCACTAATAGTTTAATCCAGTTGCAGACTGCGATTGCAGCAATATTGATTGCTGACCCAGTATTTAGCGGGGCGCAATCCGCGAATGGTAAAGCTGTTCCTGTGATCACTCAGAAGGTCGGTGATATCATCAGTTACACTCAAGAGATGATCGCAAAGATGGGTGTAGCTGTGATCATCTTCGTTACCGGTTGGAAACCGAAAAAGCCGAAGATTTTACCACTCGTCGGCGAAGTAAATATTCAGATCCAGGTATCCGAGTTTGTAGCCATCAACCAATCATTGACCGGTACATGTCTTGATGCGTTGACGCTGTGTGCTCGGATTCTTGAACTCCTTAATTACAAGCCGCACGGTGTGCCTCCTGGGATTGATCCGAATTTGCAATTGCTTTATTGGGCAAATGCACGACTCGAGCCTGTGCCAGACGTTCGCCGACCGATCAGTTACAGCCTGGTGTTTACGACAGAAATAATAGTTAAAACGATATGAGTGCGAATTTTGGTGACTCAAACAACATTATTAATGTTTCGGCAATTGTAATCTTTCAGATTGCCGGCGTGACGGATCGGTACATCGATTTTGGTAATTTAGTCGATGTAACCGGAAATCTCGGGATTACCAAGAAGGAGGCGGAATGGTCGATTAACGGGTTTTTGCAGCCCGCCAAAAGCGTGGTGACAACGGTTAAACCTGTGTTCACGTTGCAATGTAACGAGTTTCCGATTGCCAACCTCTATCAACTTTACGGATCGACAGCGAAAGCGGCGTTCCTTCAGACGGCGGCAACTGCGTCAACGTTGAGTTGCGCGAACGTGGCTCCCGGCGACGTGTTCAGGGTTCCGGGCGAGAACCCGACAATCACGACCATTAAGCAGGGTGCGACAGTGCTTGTCCAGGGCGTGGATTACGATCTAATTGGTGGTGGCGTAAAAGCTAGCGCGGTTCGGTTCCGGTACGGCTCGACATACGTTGACGGCACTCAAACGATCGTGATCACGTACAATCTGCCAGCAATTACGGCGAGCGCATTCCCGCGGATATGGAAAGCGGACACGTTCAATCTGTTGAATAAGAGTGGATATGTCGAGATTACATTCACAGATCAATACTCGACTTGGTTCAATCACCGGCTCACCGGTAACTGTTTTCTTTCCCCGAGCAAATTGCCTAACTACAAGCCGGACGATTTTGCGTCATGCACGTTCGACGTGTCGATGGTTGGATCTGGCAACCTGTACAAGGTCGAAACTTAATCATAAGTGCGTGGAATCAGAATATGAAGTTGTGGGAGGATTTACTGTTCGAGAATCCTGAGGCGTTCACATTAGATAACAAAAAAGGCGAGGATGCGGCCGCCGATAGCTAAGCCGCTTCAATGGTTGATGCGAGAACTGATTTAGAAAATATCCAAGGTTATCGCGCTCTGAGCGTGATGAATGCTCAGGGTCAACCCGAAGAGATTCGGGTGAAAAAGCTCAACGTCTACGAACTGCAAGCCTACGCTACGGCGTACGGCGACCAGGGAAAAATGGTTGAGCTTTTTACTGGTAAAATTAAAGAGTGGGTGGCGACGTTGTCGTATGAGGTCGTTGACGAAATCCTGACGGTCGGCGAGGAAATCAATGACCCTATCTTGACCCGGTTTCTGGCGAGGGACGGGCTGGCAATCGACAAAATGGCCAAAGTCCTCGCCAGCCAAATAAGCAAGCGGCAGGAGCTAGCCTCACTTTTGGCCGGATCTGTTTCGAGGTCGCCATCATCACCGGAACCAACCCGGCCGAAGTCGTTGAATGGCCTATTGCAAGAGTTGTGAGAACCCACCAGATCGCCGCACAAATGAAACAGGCCGATAACCGGGATCAGATGTATCTGACGGCGGTATCAATCGCGGCGGTGCTATGCAAGGAAGGCGGCGCGCAATACAAGGATGCCAATAACCGAATGACTAGGGCGTACTATGGCTGAAAGTACAGTTCAGATACTCTTGCAAATCCAGGCGAAAAAAGCGGAGCTCGAGGCGGTACGCGCTGAGCTTAAGGGGCTTAACACTGACATTGCTACGAGTCAGGGAACGACAGCCGCATGGAACGCTAGCCAGGTCGCCTTTCGTGCTGAACAACAAAAGTTGATCGATACGCTTACCGGAGTGCGCAGCACGGTTGGCAAGACTGCGGCGGATTTCGCGCCGGCCACATCCGCCATGCGTGCTGCATCGGTGGCCACCAAAGACACTGCCATTAACACGGCACAGCTTGAGCGCAACCTGACGCTGATGACGGCAGGTGTTACCAGGGCGATCCCGGGGACCGGGGCGCTCGGGAGCGAGATTAACCTGCTAGGGCGCGGGATAACGGGTGTGAGCGGTCAGCTAGGGATTTTCAACACGCTTTTGATCGGTACCGGGATAGGTGCAGCGCTCGCGTTCGCGGCCGCGTTAGCTAAGCTTGTTTCGACAGGTGTAGAGCTCCAAAAAACGTTGCAGGGTGTTGGGGAAGGAGTGGCCGGTACGCTTGGTACAGAGTCAACGAAGTTTGGCGGTGGCGATGCGCAGAAGGCCGGTGTTGCAGCGATGCAGAAGCTTGTGGAGGTGGCGCGCCAGGCGCAGGTGCCGATCAGCGAGTTAGCCAAGGCGTTCGATCAAGTTAATCCTGCTGCGACCAGGGCGAACGCTTCAATAGACCAGCAGATCCAGCTCGTGGCGCAGTTGACGGCGCAATCAGGTGCTTTGCATATCCCGCAACAGCGATTAATCACGGACCTTGAACAGATTTTCAACGGCAACGTTCGGAACACGAATCAGTTGGTGCAACGGTTGGGGTTGGATAAGCAACAGGTGGTCCAGGCGCGTGAGAACGGTACCATCACGGATCTGTTGATCCAGAAGGAACAGGAGTATGCCAAGGCGCACGAGGACGGCAGCACAACGATTGAGCGTGCACAACAGAAGGTCCAGGCCGCATGGGAGCAATTAGCGCTTGCAGCGACTAAACCGATCGTGCAGCCGGTCACGGAGGCGCTTACCGCGATGGCGGCGGCGCTCAACGACCCAGCAATTGCGGCTGGGGCCTCGTATATAATCGCGCAATTTGAGGCGATTATTAAAGAGATCGTGGCGGTAATATCGTGGTGTCAGCAAGTCGGGCACGCGATTGTTAACGCGTTACAGGCTGCTTCAAATTTTGCAGTAAAATCAGCCGGCGCTCTGCCGCTTGGTGAAGGCGAAGGCAGCCAGGGCGGACCACCTGTTGGCGTAACCGGACCGGAGACATCAGCGGGTGGCGGTGATATCCCGCTAGCCGGGATTACGGTTACAGGCCGCGCACCTGGCCTGCGTGCGCCGCCAGGCGGATATCCGAAGGGCGGTGGTGGGCGTGGCGGCGGAAAGGGGCCGAGTCAGGATGTTCAGGATCAGCAGCAAATATCGGTGATTCAGAGCGAGATAAATGAGAAGGAGCAGGCCTACCGCACGTTGATTGAGCAGAACAACGCAGCGCATCAGCTTGGCCAAGCGACACTCGGGCAAATGAATGCGGCCAATTTAAAGGCTGGGCAAGTGTTCTTGGACTCGCTTGATCAGGAACGGGAAAAGCTCGCGCAGATGAAGGCGCAAGTGGAAGATGTAGGAAAGTCTCAAGGCGGTCTGAACGACAAGGAACAGACGCAGGTTAACAATTTGCAAAAGGCAATTGATAAACTTGATTTGCTCAAAGCCAAGACCCAGATTCAGTTGCAAGGCGAAAGTTGGACCGGACAGTTTCAGCAAGGGTTAATTAAACTCGGTGACCAATTGCAGCTTACAGGGGCCAAGGCTTCGCAGTTTTTCGGACAATCGCTCCAGACCGGAATTAGCGCGACATCGACCGCGTTGACCGGCCTCATATTTCAGACCAAGAACTGGCAACAAGCGTTTATATCGGCCGGTACTTCGATTGTAGATCAGTTGATCCACATTTCGTTACAAGCTGTGGTAGGCGCCGCGCTTGGAAGTACACTCCATAAAGGCGAACAACTGGCTGCCGCTAAATCGGCTGCAGCCGGCGCGTGGAGCTCGGCGGCGCAGATACCTTATATCGGGTGGATAATCGCGCCCATCGCCGCCGCAGCGGCCTACGCGGGCGCTATAGCGTTCGAAGAGGGCGGCATAGTGCCTGGGGGCTACAGTAACACGGACAACAGGATCGCCCTGGTGCGGTCCGGTGAAGGAATTTTAACCCCGAGCGCTGTGTCTGCTATAGGCGGCCCGAGCGTCATTCATTCACTCAATCAGGCGTCGCCGCGGTTCGCCGATGGCGGCATGGTTGGCGGTGGCAGAATCCCAAACATCAATCTGCAATCAATCGCGGCTCAACAAAGCCAGCAGGCTTTGCATTTTGGTTTTTTTGACGACAGGCAATCGCTCGCCAATTGGATGCGAGGTCGGGATGGCCGGAAAATCGTAATCGATCACGCAAGAAGCGCCGCAAATGAAATCGGGATTCCCCAAACCATCGGATGAAGTTTTTTACCCTCAACTCTCTACCGTGCGCCATTTGGTTGTTCCCGCCTAACTATTCTGCCAAAGCGCCGATCCTTACGCCGTCGTTTGTTGCCACCAAAAACACGACACTGCGCAATAACCAAACCCGGATGTTGTTTACCAGCGCGTTACGCTGGAAGTTCGATTTTACTGCGTTAGTTAGTTCACAGATTGAGGCGTCGGAATTGAGAGAGGGCCTTGGCCGTTTAAAGAACGAGCAGGTGTTTATGCCGGTCTGGGTCGATGAAACTGGAATTACTTCAGATATTGCTGCTGCTTCAAACATAATCAATATCAAGCTGCCGCCGATTAGATATTCTCAGTATTTCGTGATCCTTGATTCGAATAGAAATTATGAAATTATTCATGTTTATTCAATTGGACCTAATACAATAACGTTGTACGCAGGTACATATACATTAAACAGTTGGTCGAAAAATGATTGTATGATTTGTCCGCTGATTGCTGGCCGGTTCGATCCGCGGCCGGTTGTATCGGACGACAGTGATATCGTATCAGAACCGCAGGTCACCTTCATTGAAGACTGCGATGTGTTTTACTCGCTGACTCCGCTTGGGCAAAATTTGGCGGCGGTGGGTTCAACCATTTCGGCGTTTGCGAGTTATCCGATTTGGGATGTGCGTCCGACGTTCGTTGCACAAACCGATTCGACAGAGGTCGATATTTCAATTGATCCTATTGGATTTTATCGGCGCCCGCAAAAAACTGTTTATCCGCAAGCTGTCAGACGCGTACTCGATTTCACGTTTGTTTGTACGGAGCGGCAGACAATTCAAAGAATAGAAAATCTGTTCTCGTCAATTACAACGGCCGGGGTGACTAGTACGGTTGGATCTGTTGTGCCGTTTATGACTCCGACATGGCGCGGTGATCTTACGCTGATCGGTAATTTGCCTGGATCACCCGCGAACCAGATTGTTGTGCAAGTATCGACCTATTCCGATCCGGCGTTTAACGTAACGCCTGGTAAAGGGTATCTAGCGCTTTCGGATGCAACGCGGTTGCAGCCGGTGCATGCCACATTAATCGTTGGTGGCACATTGACATGTGAAGCGAATGTGACCGGAACATGGAAAGTGGGTCAAACCCAGATTAGTAATCTTGTTTTGGTAACGCTGCATGATGATTCGATTGCGTGGACATACGAGTCTGGTCAAGTTGCGACCGTAAAAATCAAGATGGTCGAAGTTACCGAGGAATATTCAACCCCGGCAACGTACGGAAGTCCGATTTATTTGTATCGGTTTACGCACAAGGTGCCTACAGCGCAGGTGTACAGGTTCACGAGTAACGAGGCGGCTGTTACCATGTCAGGCGATGGAACCTATCAGCCTGGACCGTTCAACCATAAGAACATCAAACTCTCGCTCGATCCGACCAGTGATGAAGCGCAAATTGAATCGTACGATTTTACAGGCAACCCGCTCTCGTTGATAACGCAAAATGGTAATTATGGTCTCAACGGTAAATTGATCTGCGAAATAATTGAGACAAACCGGTTTAATCTTGCCGCTAGGCTTCAAACATTTTGGGGTATGGCTGTCCAGTCCGATCCGGAAGGAAACAAATTTACCGTTACGTTCAGGCCGATTGATTCTGCGCTTGACCAAAAATCGCGCATGATGTTTCAACGCGCGTGCGTCTGGGATCTATACGGGATGGGGTGTGGCGTGCCTCTATCTCAGTACAGAATTGGAATGACTGTTACGGCTTTCGGCGGGAATATAGTTACTATAGTAGGAAGCGTAGCGTTTACTTTGCCTGCTCAATATTTGGTGTGGGGTTATATCGAAACACCAACAAAAACCGATCTGTACGAAGTTAGGTCAATCAATTATGCGCAGGTGTGTTATTCCGGTGTTCCATTTCAAATCAATGTAACGCGGCCATTTATGCATTTGGCTGTTGGCGATACCGTTTATGTTTATCCTGGGTGCGGCAAACGGTTTGTTGAAGATTGTATCGGTAAATTTAATAACAGCATCAATTTTGGTGGTAACCCATGGATACCAATCGACCCGCCAAACATCATAGGGGTATCGACTAAAAGTGGGTCGGGCGGTGGCGGTAAAGGTGGGGGAGGCGGCAAATGACAATCGAGCAATTGCGACAGACGATTGTGGCTGAAGCCTTGTCATGGGAAGGCACGCCATTTCATGTAGCTAGCTCAGCTAAGGGCCTAGGAGGCGGCGTTGATTGCGGCGGCCTTGTTATGGCGGTGTTTGCTTCAGTCAACATGGTTATGCCTGAACCGTTGCCATATATTGATCCTCGACACGCTTCGCACAACAAAAGGTCGTTTATTCTGGAATGGTTGGAACGTCATCCGGAACTGTGTCGAGACGTTTCTAGCGAAGTAACAATCGATGATCGCATTGGTCAAAAGGGAATACTTGCTGGTGACGTTGTTTGTTATAGGTACGGTCTTTGTGTGCATCATTGCGGGATCGCGATCAGTTCAGTGTACACGGTGCAGTCCGTGTATCCATACGGGGTTACAAAGTTCGATATGACTGGGCCGATTTTTCGAAAACAATATCAAGCCACGTTTCGCGCTCTTCCGTTATGTCATCAGTAAGCACGGCTACAAATAAGACAACCAAGCAGCGTGATCCGTACGGGATAAAGATACCGCAAACGAACACGAATCAGGAAGTTATCCAGATTCCATACGTGGCAGGTCTCGTGAAGTTACCGGTGATGTGGTGTGGTGGTCCGTATGGATTGCGTGTTGTCGATATCACGCAAAAGCAGGGATCTGGCAAAGGTGCAACGACATCGACGGTAGGTCACAAGTACTACGCTAATTTGATTGGTATATTATGTATCGGTCCAGTGGATCGGATTCGAGAGATAATTATAAATAATTCGCTTGTTTGGGTTGGAAGTATTTATAGGTCAGAGAGCCCTAGTTATGCGCAAATTGGGTTACCTAGTGACGATGGACAGATCCGCATTTATTGGGGAGCGTCAACTGATCCTGCGCCTAGTTGGTTTGGAACAAGTGAACCTTACGGACATCCTGGGTATCGGTGGCGTTGTCGAATTGAGTTCTTGCAACTCCTTTACGGCGCCAGCGACACGACGCAGGTACCGAACGTAGAGGTTGTTTTAGAGAGGCATCCATCTTGTGCACAGTTTGATCAGTACTTTGGTCCAGGTAATCACGCGCTTTACATTGAGGAACTAGGAGTCAGCCCGTTTGGTTGTATTTACGAATGGATGTTCCATCCTGTCTACGGTGCCGGGATACCGGATAATACGGATTTTACCAATTGGAGGAATGCAATTGCCGATACTCATCTCAATTATATAATGATTAACCCGAAGGTTGATGCGGCTGAGACCTTCAAAAGCTTGATTCAAAAAGCGCTCCAATATTTTGATGGTTGGATCAGGATGTCGCCAACTGGACAGTTGCAGATTGGCCGGTTTGCGCATGTGAATGCTGTTCCTGTCACGACATTGAACGATCATGATTTTCTTGGTGAGCCGAAGATTACAACCAAGATGCTCGATGACACGCTTAATCAGGCGATCGTCAAGTTCGTAAATCAGTACAACTATTTTAAAGATGACGCCGCGATTTATAATGACTTCGGCAACCAGTTAGTCACTGGCTACATTAAGTTTGTCAATTACGATCGACCGTGGATCTGTAATCCTGATTTAGCGTTTCAAGCCGCTTCGGTGCTCGGGATGCTTTACGCTAACCCGATCATTTCCGGCACGATAACGGTTTCGAAGGAGTACGTAGCAGGAGTTAATCCTGGCGATCTTATCCAGATCGATTCGGATACGTACAATCTAGCTGGCCTATTCCGAGTCAAAACGATGACCTTATCGGAAGCTACTAAATGGACATGCGAAGTCGAGATAGAACAGGAACGCGGTACGTTTCCGACGCTTTACGCAGATACTGCCGCGCCATACCCAACAAAACCAGAGATTGAAGCGCTTGATATAACGTTGGCGCGTATAGTGGAACTTCCGCCTGGGCTCGGAAAATCTGTTTACAGTTTAATGGTAACGATTTTAGCGGAACGCGAAGATCCATTAATGCAAGGGTTTATTCCCTGGTTTACCCAAGATCCGATCGGAAGCCAGGTGTACGATGATACGAATATTTCGTGTCGATTCGCAGTTGGAGCGAAACTAATGGCCGAGACGGGGATCACAGGTGAAATAGATACAGCAGTTGGGTTTTGGCTTAAGGCTAATAATTTTGACGGGGCGCTGATTCAATCGCAACCGGATCTAGCGAGAGATAATTTTGAGTGGTTGATCTTTATCGGGAACGAGATCATGTCACTTGGCCAAGTGGTCGCTTACGGCGCAAATCTTTACCACGTATTTACACGCCGTGGCTGTTTCGGAACAACGATTGTTGAGCATTACACCAACGAGCAAGTGTGGTTTGTTCAACGCGCGAATATGCCTATGGTTACGCATTCAACATGGAAAAATGGCGATACATGGTATTTCAAGCTGCAAGGGTTTAATCAAACCCACATTTACGATCTCAGTTTGTCATCGATTTTTTCCTATACGTTTCGTGGTGATGCTGGGTCAAGCGGGTTGCTAGGGCCAAGTAATTTCATTGTTGGCACATCTGGAAACGCCGTCTTATTCAACTGGAAAGATGATCCGTCGCCAGGCGTCGTCGGCTACGAGATCAGGTACGGAGCTGTGAATGGCGTTTGGTCAAACGCTCGGGTGTCAGTCACTAAGGTGACAAATAGCCGGAACGTGCAGCTTACCAATATCCCGCCCAACGTCTGGAAATTTTACTTAGCGTCAATGGATATGTTCGGATCGTACTCGATCCCGGTAACGTATATCCTGACGATCCCTGCGTTTACTTACATTCTGGCGGAAAAGAATTATGGGCCGGTTCAGCACGGTCTTGATACCGGAATTGAGCCTACCCTGGATTGGGACGTGGGAGCCGGTACGATTCTCACAAATTGCCTAGTGCATCCGACATCGTACGGGTTATTGCCGCAAGATACGCATATGGCTAGTTATGTGCCGCCGGGCGGCACCGGGTTTGAGCTCTTTGACAATTTTGTTAATGGATGGCCTGCTGTATGCACTGCTGAGTTTCCTGTGATCGATTCGTTGGGGAGCGGTTCAAGTATTCGCAACTCAGAGATCGTGAACGAATATTTGATAGGTCTGTTAAATCAAGGGATCGCCGGCGAAGATTTCTTGATCTCGTTAAACCCGACCTGGGCGCAAGCAACGATTGTTAACGGCGTCGTGCATCCGACTTGTTACTGCGTGATTCCGACAACAATTCATAATGCGAGCTATGTGCCAACAGGCGGCACCGGGTTTGAACTCTTTGACAATTTCATTTTCGATGTTAAACCAACGACATCGATCAGCTATATACAGGATGTAAACGAACCGTATCCGTGGGATGCAACACTGAACGCTGTCTGCAAATTTGGGTACTCGAACGGGTCTGTTTCCCAAACGCTCTCAATCAGTTGGTCGAGCGATCGTATTACTTGGAATCAATTGACAAGTGGCCCGGGATCGTTGGCGGCGAGTTACATCGCGCGCTACGTAAAGTTTAATCTTTCGCTCGATAACACGCATCCGGTCGGGTTCGTGGATGCGATGAGCGGCGAAATCATTGCTGGATCATCCAAATATTGGACATCGATCCTGGCGCAGATAAAGACGAGCTCGGACAATATCACGTTTGGTAATTGGATCGAGGTATCATCTAACTTTGTTTCTGACGAGTACATTAAGCCGCGTGTTACATGGAACCCGACTAGCGGAAAATGGCCGGTCTCAGTGTCGTCCCTTTGGCTCTTGCTTGATTCAGTCCAGAATACGCAATCGGATTTCAGTGTATCGGTTCCGTCCGGTGGCGTAACGATCACTTTCCCGATTCCGTTCCGCCAAAAAGTGAGTGTGACGGTGACCACAGTATCCGGGTCATCTGGGTACGCTGTAGTTACCAGTTATACGCTGACGGGGTTTACGGTTCAGGTGTTTAATGCCGGGTCGCCTATCGCCGGAACAATTAATTGGCACGCAATAGGAATTTAATATGCCAGCAGTCAATCAATCGCTTGTCCCTTATAATCCTCTTGGTCGCCCTAATTATGGTGACGGAACGTCGTATACAAACTCAGTTGATGCATGCTTAGCGATTTCGGGTCAGCTCGCCGGTGCGCTTGCGGTGGTGCCGAACTCGCCGGCGGCGATGTCTGTGTTGGTAGATATCGGGTACACTATTCCTAGGCCAGGGCAAACCGTACCGGCGTGGTTGAATAATGGCGCTGCACCGCAAACGGTATCGTTAGCTGCGCCTGGATCAAATTCGTATTACGCGACGATCTATTGGAATCTGTTGACGGCAACGGCAGGTGCTATATACGGTGCGCCGGCAACAAGCCCGACTCCGATAATACCTGATGGCAGTTACCAAGTTCCGTTAGCTTTTGTTTTAATAGCTAGCACGGATACTACAATAATTGCAAGTAAAATTGTAGATGCTCGGTTCGTGATACCAGATAAACCTCTGACGGCGTCTCTTGGGCTCGTTACAACAAATCAGATAGTGAATTGTCAGGGTGCAAGCATTGTCCATGTAAACATGGTATTAAACGCTTATGTGACGTTGACCTTAAATAATTTACGATACGGTGTCCCGATATTTATTACTGCAACAAATGTAAATGCCGCTTCTGTGGTTTTAAAGTTAGGAGCAACTACGCCAAGTGGTTTAACGTATGCAATTAACGGTAAAATCGCCGGGACAAACGCAACACCAACAGATATGGCTGCAACTGGCGCAACCCTAACAACTGGCGATGTAATTTTACTTATTGGAAGTATAGTGCCAGGTCAGGCGATAATGTTTGCAATTTGTTAGTGAATAACTCAATGGCTGCAATAGTCCAAATCGATTCGGATCTTGCCAATGCAATCGCGGGAATTGTTTTAGCGGCTGCAAACACCGGTCTCATTGATGCGGTCACCAGTGATCAATATCGTGCGGCGTTAATGCCTGCATCGCAGACGATCGTGCGCAAGTTCACCTGGATCATTCCGGCCGTAACCCAGACCGCGCAGACGCCCGGTGTCGTGGCGCTCTGCGATGACGGCAACATTTACGAGACGACCGATGTCACCGCGACGCCGGTCGTGTGGGTCGCGAAAGGAGGGGCGCCGCAAACATGAAACTCGTTATCTACCGCGATAACAATAACACGTTGCAAGTCCAGGTGTTTCATGCGGATGGGTCACCTTGTAATCTTTTCGGGTGCCAAATCCTGATGGCGTTTAAGAGCGATCAATCGTTACCGAATTCTGCTGCGTTGATCATTAAAGGAACAACGCCGCCTTATTCAGGAATAACGATTAGTAATGTACCAAACAACACATTTAATGCGGCAATCCTGACGGCAGATACTCAAGGGTTACCGGACACCATCGAGGTGTTTACTGATATTTTAATAGTCGATCCGATCGGTAACGCGTTTACGGTCGCGAACCCAACAACCGTGGAAATCAAAGCTAATATAACAAGGAGATAATGTTTTATGCCTAGTCAAGAATCTACTTATTTTGTGAACCTGCATGAAGATGTTTGGTTCGGTAAAAATCAAACGATGCCTACGATCCCAGCTAACTGGTACGTGTGCATGTTCTCGACCACGCCAGGGTTAGGCGATTTGGGCGGTGTTGAACTTACTGGATCTGGGTACGTTCGTCTTGTGATCCCGAATACAACATCCTATTTTTCGGCTGCTTCCGCGCGTGTAAAAGTCGGGGCCGGCGGCTCGTATCCTCTCGCTTGGTTTACGGCTAGCGGTACACTTGGGCCGGTTGTGGCTACCGGACTAAGGGACGCGAGCTCTGGTGGCAACCTGATCTTGCTCAACGATTATGCATCTGGCAATCAGCAGACGATCTATTCCGGTAACGTGATAACGTTCAATGCGGCGGATTTCTCGTTAACGATTAATTAATAAGTATGCCAGGATGTAGTTAGACGTTATGATTGCAATCCAAGCCAAGGCTCCCGGTAGCGCTAACACGGCAACGCCGAATGCAACGTTCGGCGCTGCCGTAACTACTGGCAACGCCATTATTGTTTGGGTTAGCTGGTTTACGGCCTCAGGATCGGTAACCAGCGTTACAGACAACTTAGGAAACACCTATACGTCAATGGGGGCCCGAGTTCAGAGCGGTAATACGGGCGAACTTTGGGCTGCATTCAATGTCACCGGGGGAACAATTACCGTTACAGGCCATCTATCGTCATCGCAGACTTCGGCTCTTTGCGTGATATTGGAGGTTACAGGTATTTCGTCATCACAAGACGGATATGCAACTGCACATGCAAGCTCAAATTTAGTTAATGCCGGCAGCATAACTACCACAAACGCAAACGATTTCCTTGTGCAATTCATGCGAGGTGGGACTCTCGCTAATATTGACCCTGGATGGTCAAACCAACCTTCTGATGGCAACGGCATGTTCGGCCAATACAAAGTCGTTGGCGCTACCGGCACTTATTCAGGCAAAATTAATCTTGCTGCATCTACAACCTGGGTATCTGCAATAGCCGCATTCAAGGCCAATCTGCCAACGGCATCGGTGCAGGCCGCAACATCGGTAACATCCAACTCAGCGACTCTGAATGGAACAATCGTGTCCTCGGCTGCGGGCAATTGCGTTATTGCGGGATTCAATTTCGGGCTGACAACGTCGTATGGAGCTACCGTTCAAAACACTGGAAGCTTTGGCACCGGAACGTTCTCTGTGGCTATCACTGGTTTACAGCCAAATACCACGTATCACGTCCAGGCATTTGCTGAAAATGTCGGAGGATACGGCCTTTCTGCCGATACCACGTTCACCACGACTGCCGGCTCTGGGCCGCCATCCCCTCCTACATACAGCAAGGGAGAAGTTCTATTTAACAGTACGCAGCTAGGGACCGCGGGACAAGACGTAACCGGAACCAAGGCCAGCCTTATAGATGCCGATAAATCCACCTATTGGCAAACAACCATAACCGATAATTTTGATTGGGTCGGCGTAGATTGTGGAACGGCCACAAATCTAACTAGGGTTAGAATTTCCCCCATGAACGAATGCCTTGGGATACAAGTTCAAGGGAGCAATGATTCTACATTTGCAACTGGCGCTGCGGTTCTGGCTACGATTACATCCCCTCCACCACCCGGACAATTGCAGAAGGAATACGCCATCAGCATACCGTACAACTGGACGTTTCGATACTACCGAATATGGTGCAACTATGCGCGCATGTTTTTGGCCGATCTAGACTTTATCGGCAATTACACCTCCGGTGTCACAGCGGCAGCGGTTCAACCTGACATGACCCCACCAGGAGGATACTACGATAAGCCGATCCGGGTAAGGCTATCTTGCTTGACGACCGACGCTAATATCTATTACACAACGGACAACTCGACTCCAACCACAAGCTCAACACTATATACGGTTCCGTTTGTGGCGCCAGCTAGCGCCAACACCAACGTTAGGGCGATAGCCACCAGCGCAAGTTTAACAAATAGCAGGGTGTCTCCAAATATCGAAGGTGGACTAACGGCCGACTACAAGCCGCCTTGGACATTCTTTATACCTTCTCAATCTATCCCCGGTAAAAATATTTTTGACGTTAATCGAGGATACAGGCTCAATAGACTCGAAGGGTCAATTTTGAAAGATCCGGTAAGCGGTTATTGGTACGCTTATGGAACATGTGCAGACGGAGGGCCAGGCAGCCCATTTACAGGGGAATCAGTCTACAGATCAGCGGACCTGATAAACTGGGAATGGAGAGGCATGATTATGGGTCCCGCGTCATTAGGTTATGATAGCAGTCTGATTCATCAGGATTTTCCTAACCTAACTCTGCACAGGACGCAGGTGCTCTATAATGCCGCTAATAATAATTATGTAGCATGGACGGCAGATTATCAAAGTGGCGCAATCTTAAGATATCATCGGTCCTGGACATCTAGTAGCCCGGATGGTCCATTCACTCTTGTTACCACGTTTAATAGCGGTGTTGGTGGTCGCGCGGGAACAGGATTGGATTTTGGCAGTTTTGTTGATCCAACTAACGGCCAGCCATACTTAATATGGGTAAATAATGGCAGTGGCAGTGGAACTAGTATGTCGTTCGCAAAGCTGAACGCTGCGTACACGGATGTCCAGACCGGCGCGGGGAACATGTACACTATTGATTATGGCGTAAATCAACGGGAAGCGCCTACTATGTTTTACCGGAACGGTACGTATTTTCTGATGTTTACTGACCAAACTGGCGGCGCTTACACTCATGGTTATTATACAACGGCATCTTCTCCTCTAGGGCCGTGGGATGGAACACAAACAAATCCGTTTCAAACATCCACTGTTGAAGATAAAACTTTAGGATACCATTCCCAATGTAGCCAAGTTATAAAGATTCCCGGCCGAGACGACGGAACCGGAAAAGGCGCTTTTCTTTATGACGGATCGGGCCATTCAATTCCGACAGCTACAGGACTGAACACCCACCTTTGGCTCCCTATCGTGTTTCCAACCGATAGCACGATGACGATTTCGTGGGATACATATCTCCCTAACTGGACATTGGACGGCATTTTCCCAACCGTGAGCGGCGCACCCTTAGCGGCAACAGGACTATCGGCATCGTGGTCAGGACTAAATGCGTCAATTGCCTGGGCAAATAATGAGACAGCTCCTAAAAAGATCTATATAGATCGAGCTGATGATTCTGCTTTTACAATAGACGTTGAATCAGAAGTATTGGCTGACGGAACCACATCATTTATCGACACAATGGTTGGGTTCCACGCCACTTTATACTATCGGATTAGAACCGTAAATTCCAGTGGGACAACGAATAGCGCATCCGTATCCTTATCACCGCCAATGACGTTGTTATCGATTACGGATGCAACTATTGCAGCGATAGGCTTAGAAGATAATCGGCATTTGCCGGTTATTATTTCAGATACAAGCATGGTGGTGCTAGGTGTAGAAAACAAGCGGCGTATGGGATTGTCGATCTTGGGTACCAGTGCTGTTGTTTTGCATGCCGAGATTAATCCACATTTCGCTGTGATGGTCGCGGATGGTAGCGTAGTGTTTCTAGGATTAGAAGACAACCGACATTTACCATTAGGTATTACGGATTCAAGCAGTGTCGTTCTTGGTATAAGAGACAATCGCCATCTACCTGTTATTATTTCGGACACTAGCTCGGTTGTGTTAGGTAGAGAAATCAATCAACATTTCGCATTTACGGTAGTTGACGGAAGCGTTGTGCTTCTAGGCTTGGAAGACAATAGGAGGTTTCCTTTAGCTATGTCTGACGCGAGCATTGTTCTACTCCATCCCGAGATCGTTGTGCGTACGCCATTAACGATTGTGGATACTACCATTGTCGGCCTTTGGCTAAACGGGCCGCGCGCCGGAATGAAGGCGGCGATAAAGCTTTTGACGTAAAAAACTGTATGAGCAATCTATTTTCTGATTCTGGGTTCATGCCGCACTCATATTGTTTGCAGGCCGATCCGGCAATCATCTGGCTCATGGTAATCTCGAACGGATTGGTCGCCGCAGCTTATTACGCGATACCTGTGATGCTGGTGTATCTCACCAAAAAGAAAACGCACTTGCTCTTTAACTGGTTCTCGACGGCGTTCGCGATCTTCATCTTCGCGTGCGGCACCGGGCATGTGATGGATATCATTGTCTTGTTCCGACCGATGTACTGGCTACAGGGCTTCGTCAACTGCGTGACTGCCATCGCAAGCATCTATACCGCTATTTTCCTGGCTTATTATCTGCCGATCGTCTCGGCGGCGCTAAATGACCCTGAAGCGCTCCAAAAGCTTAAAGAGATTCAGGTGCAACTACGCGATCTACTGCAATCGGTATCCAAGAATGTGCAGCCCCATGTGGGTAATCGGTGAGACGGTTACAGCGCTAGCCCAAGTACCGATCGTGGATCAAGCGATCGAGTTCGCTACCAAACACAAGGACGAATCGACGGCATTTTGGACATCACTGATCGCGTTCGGTGCGGTCGCCCTCCTGGTGTTTGTGGGCCGGTGGGGGTTTAAAAAGATCGAGCTTGTCATTTCAAATCACGAAGCGTTGCAGGCCGAATATATCGAGGCCCTGAAAACAAATCTGACTGCGACCCAGAAGATCGCATCCGGGTACGAATCGCAGAGCACGCAAACGGCAAATCTACTCAAGGAAGATATCGAGGCTACCAGGACACTGGCAGCCCGGGCATCGGAACAAGCGCGCGCATTGGAAAAGGTCGAGTCAGCGCTTGGCGAACTTCTTAGAAGCATACGGCCGAATATCACTAGAGGACGAAGACCAGAATGAGGAATGCAATCAGTAGCATAAAAAAGGGAGGGGAATGGTTTCTTGGAAATATCGGCCCGATCGGCCTGTGGCTTCTGATCTTTCTAGGGCTCGTGATTGTGTTCGCGCTTTTCAGTGTCAAGGATGTGGTAGACACCACGCGGGAACACGAGGAAACAATCGTGGGTGCGTACAACAAGCGGCTCGAGGAACTTAAAATTATCCTCGGCGTTGTTGAGGAAGAAGAAAAAACACGGCTCAGTGGCGACTCGGACTTCACTAAGGCTTATGTAAAATACAAATTTGACACGAAACAGTGGCAGGAGCAAACCGAGAACACTTTGCAGGTGTTGCTCTTAAAGGTTCAACACGTTCTCGATGATCAGTTTACTGGCTCTGAGTATGATCAGATGCAGAAAGACGCTAAAGCTAAAGGGATGACATTGCCTGATCGGCCGAAGAGGGCGACGCCATGAAGACAAATCTCATATCCGATGTGATTGGCTACTTTATCGTAGTTGGGACGTTCGGCGCTGTTACGTGGATGATGCAGGTAGGGTTCAATAAGCAGAGCAAGCAGAATGAGGCAGTGCTCGCCGAGGTCCGGCTTTTCCACAACGATACGCGCGCGTTCCTTGACCGGAACGAAAAAGCGGTGGCGGACATTGGCCAGAACGTTGCGCACGTGGACCAGAACGTTTCTGCCGAGCTGGAAGCGAGCTCCAAGCTGGTGCAATCAATCAGTCAGCAGGTGACCACGACGGCCCAGAAGACTGAGCAGGCGGCTCAGGAGGCGGCTCTGAAGACCGTTGAGGTGGCTAAGGAAGCGAAAGAGAAAGCGCCTGTGGTTATTGAGAAACACACGATTGAGCATCACACAGAGGTTATCAGCGACAGCGAGCTGCGCCGGCGCGAGAAAGCCAAGGCGCAATGGGACAAATACCGGCAGGATAAAGTGGATTGGGATAAGAAATACGGTAAGAAGAAGCATTAAGGTTCGCGCTCTTTCCGCATCCATTCAATTGCGCCCAACGCCTGCTCGAGTGTTGGGAACCGTTTGCCGCCCCACCAGTTGTAGACAGCCGATGGCGGTACTCCGAGAAACTTGGCAAGGGCCGCACCGCGGCCGTCTACTGCCTGCACGAACGCTTTAAGTTCGCGCAGGAAACGTTTGGTCCGTGGCCCGAGGCCGCGTTTCACTGGAGACTTGCCTCTCCTGAAAACATGTTTTGATCGTTGAGTTGCCACGAGGTAACCCGCTCATCCGCGCCGAACTTGACGACAAGCGGGTGGACGCGTGCCGTCATGCCGTAGAATGGTGCGGAAAATTTCCATTTGTCCGGCACCCAGAGCGCGGCGCTGGTGCCGTCGCTGTTGGCCCTGGTCCTGTCGGGCTTACCCCATAGGGCCTCAACGTGTTGCTTTGGTTCCCCGACGACCGGCATCGCGTGTCCGTCAAAGCTTGTCGGGTTGGCGGTGGGTTCCGGTCCAGAGGCGCACCCCGCGAACGCGAGAATGGCACCGGTTATGATCACAAATCGTCTCATTGCGGTGGCGAACATACGGAAATATCTTTCTGCGGTCTACGAATTTCTGCGACTGCTTTGTCCACGAGATCCATTAGCCGCATCTCTTTATTGGCGATGAAGCGCTCGCCGTCGTGGTCCGCGTCCGCGCGATCGTCGAAATACTCGCGGATCTCTTCAAGGAGTTCTATGAGTTCTTCCGTGGTCATTTGGCTTCCTTTGAAAGAATAAAGTGTTTTAACGCTCGTTTTGCTCGGCCCTTGACTGTTGATAACCAAGCTTTGCTCTTGCGCGAGAGTTTCATGATTTTAATCCATTGACCCGTTTTGTAATCGTAGCGCCACCCTTTCATCGGTCGAATCCTTCCGAAGTCATTGGAGATTGCTCCAGTATGGCATCATAGGTGTCGCTGGCTAATTGTGCCTGAGTCCCTTTCGCGCGCTGCGACAGTAAGCAGAGAGAAAATAATATTACGTCGATTTGTTCGTCGTTAAGATTAATAATGGTCATGTGTTTGTTTTTCGGATTGAAGAACCGAGCCACCATTTACAGGGTGGCCCGGTTATCGTTTGTTTGTTTAGAAGTGTGCCGCAAGCCCGATATCGACTTGCTGCACGTTAGATTTCTGGCCGATCGCGATTGAATAGCTAGCGAAGCAATTCCAACGTTCGCTGATCGCGTAGTCCAGGCCGGCTGATACCCACGCAGCGTTGCGGTCAATGCCGGTCCAGGTGTCTCGTAACTGGTGTTGCCACGCGACTTGCACAAACGGCGTCAGGCGCGCGTGGTACGCTACCCTGGCCCCCACCCTGCTCGTGAGCTCGCGCAACGGGCGGAACCCGTCGGCATAATCGTACTCGAGCGATGCAACTGGACCGAATTCGAACGATCCAGCGTGGAACATGTAACCCGTCCCGGCGTAGAGGGTAAAGTCGTTGCCGGTCATGTGGCCTCGAGCGCTGTACTCCGTCACGCCAGCCAAGGCCGCTCCAGTCAGGTAAAACCCGCCGTGCCACCATGACGTGTAGAGGCCGCCCCGGAATGTGTTCGCGGTGAAATGCGATCCTCGGAACGTGCCTGTCGTGTAACCGTAATCGGCTAACACTCCGATGATCCAGGTTGGCGTGATGCGATAATCCGCGCCGATCGTGATTTGGCCAGTGTCAGCATTGCCAGATCCGTAATGGCCGAATACGCCGGTGCCGATGGCCCAGATGTCCCAGCGCTTCGTAAGCTTGTGCTCAACGGCTGGAATTACGACGACATCCTTGCCGTCTTTCGAATAATGCGCGGGCGTTTCCTCGGTCGTCTGCGCCCGCTGCTCAGCTAAATCCCGCAGCTCGGACGCACGTTGCTCGATCGAGTTAGTGATCACCGCTGCGCCATCGATGGCGGGTTGTTGCACCGTGCCATCTAGCGGATGTACGGGTTTAGGCGTAGGTTCCGGTGTCGGGCTTGGGGCCGCTGTAGCAACTTTGAGTGACGGTGTAGCCGCAGACGCTTGGGTTGCTACCGGCGTAGGGTTCGGCTGCGATTTAGGTGTGGACGATGGAGCAGGCGTGCTGACCGGCGATGGCTGCGGCGTCGGTTGCGAAACCGGAGGTGCCGGCTTTGGCGTCGGCACTGGAATTGGTCGAGGCGTGGGTTTCGGGACCGGGCATGGTGTCGGTACAGGCTTTGGTGTAGGCGTAGGTTTTGGCTTGGGTGTTGGCTTGGGTGTTGGTCTTGGTACATCATCGCCATCATGGTCGTGATCTAAGCAGTGATCGTGATACGCTTCCTTGTCATGCCATAACCAGGGTTTATCGCACCAAGCATAGAGCGTTGGTGAAATGGCAAATAAAGATGCGGTGAGTACGGTGGTGAAGATAGTTTTGTGTATAAATTTCATTGTAATTCCTCGTCAAAAGTTTCGTCATAGTCAGAAGCATCTGTTAGCATCCAATAGTCCTCGTAGGACTCGCCAAAGAATGTAGCCTCGGCTTGGCGCAAGAAGAGCGCGTCATCAACGTCGTCAAACATTGGTGGTGAGTTGGATTAAGGTTTTGTAGCCGCCGAGCTTCTGGTAAGCGCTGAATAGCGCGTCCCGGTCAGTGGTGGCCAATGCCGCCCAGGCTGTCGGCAACCTGGAAATATGTGATTCCTTCAGCGCGATAGAGTTTTCTAGGAGCTCTAACGTCCTGGCAAACTCGCGCGCTGTGAAGGTTGCGGTGATTTGAATGGTTTTCATCGCCATTCAAGCGGTGCGCCGCTGGCGCAACCACAACCTGCGTTGGATCAGTTTAGTGTTTAGGATCATGCTTGCAAGGTAACGCCTGCGCAATCGTCGCGCAAGAGTTATTTTGCAAGCTGAGAAAATAATTCATTTTGCTCCATGTATTTTACGATAGAGCGAGCAACATCAATGGACTCACATAGCCCTTCAACCTTGTTACATCGGTTGCAAATTATTCCTCGAACATGTTGTCCATTATCATGACAATGATCGACAACGGCTCGATATTTGGATTCTTGAGTAAACCTTACGCCGCAACAATTACATCTTCCATGTTGCAACTGTATAAAATTATTGAATTGCTCCCTGGTTATTCCGTATTTTTGTACAAGAAGCCAATCCTTAAGTTTAGCGGTTTGTTTTTTGGATATGTCTGGATTCGCCTTCCAATAAGTCCTTTTCTGTTCGCAGTGACAAGATTTGCAATTGAGCGCTCTATTTCTCTTGTTACTTCTTAAATAAAAAGCGTCGATTGGTTTACGAACTCGGCAAACATTGCAAATGCGTTCTTCAACCACGGATATTAGTTCATCCATCATCGTCTGCCACGGTCACGCAAGCGTTATCTGGAGAATTATTTAATTATTTGTCTGCTGACAGCTCTTCGTCTGTTTTTAGATAGCTCGGGTGTTCGAGCCGTAGCGGTACGAGCTTTTTGCGCGTGATTTGCAGGATGCCGGCGTACCGCGCGTCCTCGCACATGAAAATGCCTTGCCAGCACGAGGCTTGTACACAGGCCGAACAAACGGTGATTAGGTCGTTGTCGCTCATACCACGATAACCTGTTTCGATCGGCGCACTAATTCCTCGCGCAAGAGTTGCATACCGTAGATCGGGAAACAGCCGGTGACTTGTTCAGGCTGGATCAATTGCATGGTGTGCGGGTTCGAAAATCTGATTCCGAATTTCCCTGTATCTAAATCAATCTCGAACGCCATAAGCCCTAGCGACAAGTCAGGCTTTTGTGGTGGTGGTGTGCTGTTATTTGGTTGTTCCATTGTTCTCTCCTTCCGATACTGCTGTTGTTTCCTGATCTTCCGATATCGGCAACCGCATTTGCATTTCCATTGAACTCATCATCGCGACATTCACAGCTTCGCCGGTATCGGTTCGGACGGTGGTTTTCTGCCCGGACTTAGGCCGATGAAACCAGACTTCGCACGGCACGTCACGGAGTTCGTAGCCGCTCGTGACAAGCTGGGACAACTTTGTGATCTCGCCACGCGCTTCCTTGATCTCGCTCCCGAAATGGCTGGAGGCGCGTTTCTTGTCCTCCTCCAACTGGTTCAACTTTGTGGCTTTGTCGGCCAATGCTCGGCTCTTTTCTCTCACTTCGTCATCAGTCAGAACAACGCGCAGGATTTGCGAGCATTTCTGATCAGGTTTCGGCGCGGTCTCGCCGTTTAGTTCTTGCGGTGGTGCCGGTTCAGCGATCGTAATAACTTCAGGTTCTTTAGATTTCTTCTTTGGCATAGACTTTAATTTGTAGTTCATATCGATTACTTTAATCGCATTGCTTTAATCGCATTGCTTTTTCCATACCTTCGACGTGTGGCTTCATCCATGCAGAATGTTCGAACAGCCATCCTTGATGCATATCTACACGCCCTTGAATCGTTAGGTGGCAACGCTGACAAAGCACGGCAAGATTCCATTCTTCACAGTTGGATTTGTTATTGTCTAGATGATGAATCGTTAGAGCGTATCCGTTCACCGGATCATGTGGATGGCAGCAGCGTTCACATTTATTACCGCGAGCAGCGCGGAACGCGTTTCGAAATTCTTTAGTCCAAGTAGGCGGATACGTGCCGGTAAACTTGCTCATTTCGCCGCGTCCCGAAGTCGCATAATTTCGGCACTCTGCCGTTGAACCTCGCAACTTAGCCGTTCAATCTCCGATTTGAGGTTATCGATTTGTTGAAACGCCTTCTCTTTTTGGTTCTCTAGTTTCTCAATCTCGTCCATGGCCTCGCTGTAGGCGTCGTCTTGTATGTCGCTCATAGTTTATTCTCTGTTTTCAGCTTGCGCGATCGCTTCGAAGAACGGGTAGGCTTGAAAGGGGCATACGCTGTTGCCAAGGGCTTTAAGGCGGTGTGATCTGTTTGGAATCCTTGGTACTCCTCCACAAAGCGCGGGCTCAGCGTACCAGAAACCTCGGAGGCAGTGCTGCTTATCACCTGTTCGTTGAGTGGCCGGGAATTGCGCTCTACAGTGTTCGATGAAGCTTTGCCGTTCTTCCAATACCGAGCCGAAGGCGTGGCCGTTAGTTTCGCAACTGCGTGCAAACTGTCCGGGTTCCCCCTGTGATTGTCGGCGTCGAATCCCTCCGTTCGCGGAGTCGGTGACAACTCCAACTTGATCGTGTGCCGTAGATCCATTTGAGCTTTGCTCCCATCCGGCTTCTTGCCCGTTGTCGACGTGCCCTCCGGATTCACGCGGCCACCGTTCGGCACTGTTATTGTAGGCAACAGTGAACACCCGGTATCGCTGATGTCCTGCTCCCAGCGCCGAAGCTGGAACGCGGAAAGCTCGAACCGCGTATCTAAGAGCTCCCAGACGTGACAGCACTCCAGCGAATTCCCCCAGGCTGAGGATTCCATCAGGATTTTCGAAAATGCACCAAGCGGGCTGGACTGATTCAACAACATCGCAAGTTGCCGGCCAGAGCCAACGGTCATCGCTCGCGCCTCTTCGCTTCCCGGCAAGACTCGCGGGCTGACAAGGGACACCGGCACTAAGAACGTCAACTCGTCCTCGAAGTAAGGAAAAATCGGCTCTTGTGATGTCTCCCCAATTTCTGATGTTGGTCCATTTTTCATTGAGTAATTTGCAGCAGTAAGGATCGATTTCTGAAAATCCAATTGTCTCGAACCCGGCCCATTCCGCAGCTATCCCAAAGCCGTTGATGCCGGTGAAAAGCGCTAGGTGAGTTAGCATTAGAACAACCCAAAATGTTTGCCGGTTAGATCCCGCGCTTCCTCGTACGAGTGCGGGATATAGACCGTGTGGCCGAGGATCGCCAATGATTCCATCACATCGCGCTGATCTTCCGAGATTACGCCAGTCTCGGTCTTAAATTCGAGGAAGAGCACCTTGGCGATCGGTCCGAAGATTGTAAAGTCCGGCCAGCCTGGCGGCAGCGTAGATCGTTTGTTAGGGTTCGCGTAAATGTATCTCAAGCGCATCCTGTAGAGGAACCCCTTAAAAAGATTATGCATATCGATCTCGGCCCGGTGATCCTGTTTGTGTGCCGATTCGGACGGCGTTAGACCAGCTTTACCGAACTGTTTCCGGTCTTGTTCTTGCATTAGCTTGAGAACATTGGAGCGAATAATTGGCATAGTGTCAGTAAGGATCGCAGAGAGTGATGTATAGGAAAACAGCAACCAAATATAAGATCACCAGTACAGCAACAGCAACCAGTGTCATGGCAACGTTTTTCATAGCGCATGCAGAAAAATCATAATTGTCGCTATGAGCGCGAGAAACGCGGCAACGTACCCGAAATGTACCCAAAGAAAGTCAAGGATGCGTTTCATTTGTGTAGCAACAGTTCTTTTTGTTTCAGTAGTAATAAGCACTGGTCGCAAATGCCGTGCGTAACATCCGTGCGCGATAAATCGTGTTCATGTGTAACCCTGATTACAGGCTGATTCCCTTTGTGTATCCCAGCCCAGTCAGCACAGCGAACGATGATCACCGGTCTCGCTTTCTACGATAGTACGGCGATCGTGAATGAAAGAGCAATCGTTGTGCTTCTCGGTCTTGTTTGTCGGCTTTCGCCATCTGAATGGCCGCGCCGGCCAGCACGGCGAAGCCTGTCATAACGAGGATGATAAGGATGAAAAATATTTCCATAGCTAGTTTTGCGAGTGTTCGTAGTTGTGTTGTTTAGTTTTAACCTTGTTCATGATCGGCACGGCGTTAAGCCAAAGTCGGCGTTCGACGAATCGGCCAAGGCGGTAGAAGAAATAGGCGCCGAAAAGGAACAGGAGAAATGAGATCAGGGGTTCCATTTGTCATTCGAGTTGTTTTACCGTTGCCGTTCCATTTACGCGCTTGAGCGATGGCTTGTTCTGCTTGGTTTCGATAAGGCCATCCATAAGTTTATCGAACGCTTCACGCACCTCTTTCGGGTCGCGGTTAAAGTTTTGCGCATAAATCTTTTGGTATGCTGCCGGAGTATGGGTCTTCAATTTGTCGACCTCCGAATACCTGTCGGAACCGTCCATAATAAACAATTCACGCATTCGGGATTTTGCAGCCGCAACGTCCATAAACTTTCGGTTCTCCGCGCCCGGAACCATTGCGTACCCGGTGATCTTGAGCGTTGGCGGGTTGGCTAAGAGGCCGGCCTCGCAGTACGCTTTGAATTCGTCCAGGTAATCTCTGATTACGTCGATTGAGTCCAGACTTTCAGCTAGGCGACGCGGGTCATGTGAAATCGCGCTTGCCCGCGTCTTTGTGATGGGCGCCAGCAAGTCTTTGGCCGCCTGGCATATCAATAGTGCCGGACAATAGTTGCACGCGTCTGGGTGCGGTGTGAGCGCGGCGTTAGGCCGTTCCAATTGGACCAGCATATCAACGATCCAGTTGTAAATGTCGCGGAGCTCACCCCAGGAGAACTCAGTCTCGAAGACCCCGAAGGGGATCGTAACGAGTTGGACGATAAAGCGTTGTGGCCGGATACCTGCTTCCGCTAGCGCCATCGCTACCAATACCGCCTCGACTCTGGACTGGCTGTTTAGCCTTACAGGGTCCGGCTCGCGCCAGCCTGTTTTAAAATTGATCGTTAAGGCGGTATTATCGTTATAAACCGTGCGATCAAATCGGCAGGAAACCGAAAGGCTTGATTTCTTGGTATTAAACCACAGGCGGCGCTCGACCAAAACATTGCGCGCGGTTCCTTCGCCAAAGATGCGATCTTCCTGTTCGTCGGCTCGCGCCTTGAGTGCTTCGGCATCTGCAAGTGTGTCTGGCTCAAGCTCCACGCTTTCACCGGCTAACCACGCATGGATCTTTGTGCCTCGATCCGCATCTTTCCCGCCAATGTGCGCCACCTGCCCGAGCCGGCGTGCCTCCTGTTCCATTTGAAACGAGCCCTTGCAAAGATCGTACCTCGGGAATGCGCTTGCCGATGGCATATTTCTCCGCTCATCAATAGGTTGTTCAATAACATCGCTCATAAAAAGTGTGCGTCGCTGGTTGATCAATCCTCTCGCCGGCGACGCTGCGGCGTGCTGGTCCCAGAAGGGCTAGAACGGAATGTTATCTGGTTCGAGGGAGTCCAGATCCGGGTCGTGCGGCCGGCTTGGCAATACTGACGCGCTCATCGCGTTGGGCCGGCGCGTAACTTCCTTGGTTGGCCGGATATCGGTCGCAAACACGTAATACCCGATCTTATTGACTTCCTTCCCGGCCAGCTTGCCTTGCTGTGCGATCTCAATCTTGATGCGCGCGCGGCCCTTGGCTCCGACGAGCTTATTCCATGCGGGTTCCTGGCCAATTGCCGGTGCGCGTCCGCATGCCTTAAGGAACTGCGCGATCTTGTCGAATGGTTCACCGTGCTTGTCGGTGCCTGCGGATGGATTATCATAGATGTGGGCTTTCTCAGGGCCTACTTGCAGTTTCAATGGCAGCACATCATTACCTTTGGTTGATTCGTACGGTTCACCGGCCTCGAGGACCGTGAAATCATAGGTGCCTTCAGGTATTGGTCCAAAGACGGGTGCTGGTGCTGGCTCGTTGTATTTATAGGACATAGGTGTTGGTGGTTTTTAGAAGTGAATGCAGTTAGTGTTATTTGGCGTAAAACTCTCTTACGGCGTCCTCAAGTGCTTGCCATTCAAGTGGCATGCTGTCAGGGAGATTAAAGCGGTTTTTAGCCTCGTACCCTGTGGCTGGCGTGGTCCTGATAATGCGCTCACCGCTCATTACGCCCTTCCCCTTACGGTCCGCAGGGCGGTTTTTCTGGAGCTCGATATCCATCGAGGCGAACAGGATGTTGTCTACCATTTCGCGCAGGACATCGGCCGACTTATCGTGCAGCTTGATTTTCCAGACATCGTAGGGTGCGGTTAGTGTCGGATCGGTGAAGGATTTAACATGTGCGTGCGCGAGGATAATAACGTTGAAACGTTCGCTCATGTCGGAGAGTTGGGTTAGTAACCCGCGCCATGTGCTTCGCGCCGCTGTGTACCCGTCGCCATACTTAGGTTCCTCGATTGATTGCACCTTCTTTTTGGCGCATACCCGGGCCCACACGAGCGCCTCGAGGGCGTCGGCCGTATCGATTACGATTGTCTGGTAGGGATGATCCTCAGTGTCGAGCGTAAGGAGCTGTTTCCAGAACTCTTCGAACGTGCGCGGCGTCGGGAAGGATTCGACATCCAGTTGATCAATTGAGCGTTCAACCGGGATAAAGATTGGTCGTGGCGATTTACTGGCAAACGTTGATTTGCCGATTCCTGGCGCGCCGTAAAGCAGCGTCATAATCGGCCGGACACGTTTCCCGGTTCGAATATGGGAGAGCAGGCTTGGTTGCTCGGGTTTCCGTGTCTCCTCAGCCGCTTGCGCGGTAAACGGGTTCTCGTCGGTTTGAGTTTGGGAATTGGTTGGCGGCTCGGCGACCGCAATAGGGTTACTCATTTTAATAAAGTTTATTGTTGTATGGTACGGCACAGTAAAGTACTTTGCGCCATGGTCAACGGAAAAGAAAAAAAATCTTTGAGAGAAAAGTTTTACATGCGTTCCGGCCTCGCTAAACAGCTCGGCATTCAGAATTCAGCCGTCGATCGGCTGATGCTTCGGGACATTATCGTGCCGGATGCGTGGGTGATCCTTACATCGTCACTGGAGCAACCGCTCTTTAATGCGGACCGGCTCGTAGAAATCAGAGCGGATGTTGAAACCCACTATGCACACCTGGAAGCGGCTCGGCTGCAGTTTGCCAAGTAAAAATATGAAAGCTTGCCATGAACAATGGAAACGAGCAGCCGACGCCGATGCCGTGCAGCGAAGATGGGGAACGCGGGTTGCTTTGTTCTTTGATTTTAGCGCCGGACAAAGTCCACAAGGCTTGTGCGGCCGTGTTACGGACTGAAGCGTTTTACATTCCTGCGCACCGTTTGATTTACGAAGCGATCGCCGAGTGGACGCACCCGGAACGGGAGGTCGATTTTCTGTGGCTTATTGAGACGCTTCGAGGCCAAGGAAAACTAGAGGAGGCAGGTGGCAAAGTCTATTTAAGCGAGCTCTGGGACTTTGTAAAAACGGATGCGAACCACGAGTTTTATTTGGGCCGAGTACTGGACACTTACTACCGGCGGGAAGGCATTATAGCCGGCAAGGAATGGGTCAATAATCTGTATGACACAAAAACGGAGTGTAGCGCATCGATCCCTATTTTCGAACGGAAACTAGCAAGAGTTACTCAAGGGATAGCCAATGCGCGCAACGATTCGCTTTTGGAATGTCTCTGTGCTGGAACATGCACAAGTGATGCGCTGGTGGCGCTTGACCCGATCCCGCGTATTCCAGTGATAGACGACTGGTGTTGCGCCGCCGATCTCGGGTACATCTTCGCGGCCCGCGGATTGGGCAAGACATGGCTGGCGATGCACCTCGCACACGGCGTTGCCGTGAAGCAGAAAGTAGGTCCCTGGCCCATCCACAAGCAATTGAAGGTATTGTACCTGGATGGCGAGATGCCAGCGGCTGAGATCAAACGGCGCGATTACGCGCTTGGAGCACCAACGGACGCTTTAGCGTACATCAATCACGAGATTCTTTTCGAACGCACCGGAAAAGTCATGAATCTCGCTGACCCTGAGTTTCAGGAGGCAACCATTACCATGTGCCGTGTCAAAGGGTTCGAGATGCTCTGCATGGATAACCTTTCAACCTTGGCCAGCGGCATCGACGAAAACAAGACGATCGATTGGGAGCTCATCCAACCGTGGCTATTGCGGCTTCGTCGGGAACGAATCACGGTCATTTTCATTCATCACGCCGGCCGTAATAACGAGATGCGCGGGGTTTCCAAGCGCGAGGATCCGGCCAGTTGGATCTTGCGCCTTGACGAGCCAAACGACGCCAGTGACCAGAAAGGCGCCCATTTTATCAGCCGGTTCACGAAATGGCGCAACGCGATGCGCCAGCCGCGGACTTACGAATGGATCTATTCGCCAGGCGATAACGGGGAAACCCTTGTTGAAGTCAAAGAAGCGTCCTCAATCGAGATCTTTAAACGCCTGATAGAGAACGGGCTCGATACCTGCACAATGTTGGCCGACGAGATGAACGTTTCGGCTGGGTACGTCAGTCAGTTGGCTACGCAGGGCGAGAAAGAAGGGTGGCTGGCTAAAAAGTCGCGAAAGTACGTGATCACAAACTAAATGGAAAACTAAATAGTTGGTAAACGACAGAGGAAAGAATGAGTAAACAAAGCAAAAACGAGCTTAAAATGAATTCAGATGACCAGTTAAAGTGCGCCTATTGCGGAGCGCGAATTGTACCAAAAATACTTCCTTATCGAACAGATACGGGACTCAGGCCGATCGACATCTTTAAAGCCTTAGTAAGGGATGGAATGAATACTTGCTCAGAGATCGCGGCCGCAATGAACGTGACAGGAGGGCGCGTAAGTCAGTTGGCGACTCGCGCTGAAAATGAAGGGTGGATTAAGAAAAAAAAGCGCAAATATTTATTTACTGATTATCAACGACTTATAAAAGCTCGTTTGGTAGAGCAATCTCATCAAGTGGCTAAGAATCAAGGAGTTACAAAATGTGAAGACGAAGATTCGTTTGATTATGAGGGTTGGTTAAGTAAGTTTTTTACTAGCGCAAGTGTCTAATATAAAGGTACTTACGCAAAAAAAATGGCCTAAAAACGCACTCCTTTAGTAGTATGCATGTAACAGCATACTAAAAGGAGCGATCGGGCCTTGCCGTTAAGCGAGGTTTTAAGAAGCTCATGAGCCGCTGGAAAAAATGCTCCGTCCAAACCTGTTTGCGCGTCGCTGAGGGTCGCTCCGGGTTATGCCAGCCGCATTATCGGCGCCTGAAACGCGGAAATGGCCTGCACCCGGAAATACCAATCAAAACTCGCGTAAAGAAAAGCGTAAAACATTATTCTTGATTATGAGAAAGTTTTCGCCGATATGTGGCCCATTACCATAATGTATGGCACGCAGACGAACACTGGCGCAGCTCTCGGCTTATGTAGATCTGCCCACAAAAAAACAAATCGAGGCGATTGCCAACCGCGATCGCAGGAGTGTTTCGGTGACGTTACAAATGATTATCGAGAAATTCCTCAACGACGGCGACCGATCGCTCAATTGAAAATCGTAAGCTAAGCCTCTGGTGGTGCGTTTGACATGGAGAAAATAAATGGTTTGATCGGGCCGGCCGGATTTGAACCGGCGATCTCTTGAACCCCATTTAAGCGTTTTTAATGGTTTTTATGCTTGTCGCAAAAACGATAAGAACAATAGCATCTATAGCGTTATGCAAGCACTGGATCGGTACTTGGATTTTAAATGCCAACGGCTCTCGCCCAACTATTTCCGTGACCTAGCCACAGTCCTCAATGCTTGGTCCCGCGATTTTGTATCTCTAGACGTTGTTTCAACCGAATCTCTCCAAACTTGGGCCGATCACAAACGGGAATCCGTCAAGGTGTCTACCGTCGCCGCGTATCTCTTCTCGATCCGCAAGTTCTTTGACTGGCTGATCGCCGAAAAACTTGTTACCGGCAACAACCCGGCCGTTGGCGTCTTTCTCCCCCGTCACCGCAAACCGTTTCGGAAAGTCTTCGTCTCTTGCGCCACCGTTAAAATGCTGATCGGCGAGTGCCAGGACCAGGAACTCAAGTATTGCCTCTTCTGTGGATTTCACGCCGGTCTCCGCTTTAACGAGGTCGTGATGTCACGCCCAGAATGGTTTAGCCTGCCCGAGGCACTCCTCCACGTTACCCGTTCCGAGGACTGGGACACCAAAGATCACGAGGATCGCACCATTCCAATCACCGATGATTTCCTCGCGTTCCTTCGCGTGTACGGTCTCCGTGTCCCTTGGATGATCGCGCCAGGGAAGAAGCCGGGCGGAAGGTCCCGCTACCGGTTCGATTTCGGTCGCCGTTTCGAGAATTACGTAGCCCGCAAAAACGTCCACATGTGCTTCCATGATTGCCGGCGCACATTCGCCAGTTTGCACGCCACAGCAGGCACGTCGCTACTGAAAATTGCTCATTGGCTCGGTGATGATTACGAGACCGTAGAGCGCCATTACGCCCATCTCGCGCCTGCGGATATGGAGATCAATCGCGCGTTTTCAGCGTAACACCTTATCAATGTGTTAAACTGTTTCACGCGAAACATTGTTGCGTTTTACGGCGCTTTGCGTTAAATCGCCTCTTTAGTGTCCACAGTTGTCCAAACGACCTTTCTAGAGCAAGTCCCAATCGCTCAACTGGTTCCGTGTGTTACCAATCCGCGGCTTCATCCGGAACCCAATGTTGCCAAGCTCATGCAATCGATCCAGGTGTACGGGTGGACCACGCCAATCCTGGTTACTGATGGACTCGAGGTGATCGCTGGCCACGGTCGGTTATTGGCCGCGCAAAAGCTCGGGATTGAGTTGGTGCCGTGTATCCGGCTTAAGCACCTGACGCCGGCGCTTGTGAAAGCTTATCGAATCGCCGATAACCGGCTGACGCTGGATTCGGACTGGGACGATGAACTGCTGGCCAGCGTGATGGCCGATTTACACACTGACCAGGACTTTGATCTGGCGCTTACCGGGTTTGATCCGGAAGAGATCGGCGACTTTCTCGGGTTCAGCGACCCGCAAGCTGGTGAGGACGATACGCCGGCTATTCAGGAAATCGCGGTGTCGCGGCTGGGCGATGTCTGGGAGATGGACGGGCACCGGCTGATTTGCGGGGATTGTACGGATGGGGTGGTTGTGTCTGCGGTATTGAATGGCGTGAAACCACTTGTTTTAGTAAGTGATCCTCCGTATGGCGTGCGATATGATCCAAGTTGGCGCGAGGATTTACCATTTGGTGTAAAACGCGATCAATACATGAATCGTCAAGGCGATGAGATTAAAGGCGATGAAATAGCTGATTGGTCAGAAGCTTTTAAAATCGTTAGTGCTGACGTTATTTATATTTGGCACGCGCCTGGAGCTCTTTCCATGAAAGTGATGGCTGGGATTGAACGGATAGGCTACCAAATTCGAGCGACTTTAATTTGGGTTAAGGAGCACGCTGCGCTTTCGCAAGGACACTATAGCTACCAGCATGAACCGTGTTGTTATGCCGTGCTTAAAGGAAAAATCGCCAATTGGCACGGTAACGCTTATGAATCATCAGTGATGCACATAAATATGGTGAAAGCGCATTCTGGGGAAGATTTTGTTAGTGATCATGGATGCCAAAAGCCTATCGAATGTATGCGGCGCCCAATCGTGAACCACACGGTTCCTAGTGACGCTGTTTACGATCCGTTCATGGGCTCTGGCACCACGCTAATTGCCGCCGAGTCAACGCACCGTGTGGCCTACGGCTGCGAGATTGAGCCGCTCTATGTCGATATGGCCGTCCGCCGCTGGCAAATGTTTACCGGCCACGCAGTGCGATTGTCTGGCGATGGCAGAACCTTCGAGGAGATTCAGGATGCCAGGGGCTCACAAACTTGAGCGAGTAGAACGGTCCCGGCGCATCCTGCAGCTTGAGCGTTTCATTTTCCTCGGGCTTTCGCGCCAGGAGATGGCCGAGCGCCTTGGTGTCAATGAGAAGACGGTTCGGCGCGATCTCAAGCATCGCTTGGATCAACTAATCAATGAATCCGAGCGATCCACCGTTTCCTACCGTCAAGCGATTCTTCTTGAGCTCGGTCGCACGTATGCCGAAGTGATGAAGGATATGGCTGCGGCCCGCACAAGTGGCCAACCCACGCATCCGTACGCCAATACGCGGGTGGATATTATTCGCGTGATTGCTAGGGTAACCGGGGCCGAACAACCGATTCAGATCGAACACTCAGGCAGCGTGGAACACCACGTCCATATGGTAACGGAGAGCGAGCTCGCGCGCATGGCGTCGCTTACCAGGGAGATCGAGTCAGAAGTGATTACTGGGAACGGCCAAGGAAATTCACTAGCGCGTTACTAACCACCGACGATCGCTTGCCGCGAGGGA
>Ga0137399_10000012_pt1 | contig 63673 bp, 63 predicted proteins | sample czorhiz316metaG_FD_104810 | JGI IMG/M metagenome (GOLD analysis project Ga0137399, IMG submission 104810) | Vadose zone soil microbial communities from Angelo Coast Range Reserve, California, USA - czorhiz3.16 metaG | ecosystem: Environmental > Terrestrial > Soil > Vadose zone | place: USA...
AGGATTGACAATCAGGTCGCGTCCTTTGCTGAGCTCGACGCGGTTGGCCGGATTGTGGCCGAAATAGTAATCGGCCAGCGCAGGATTTTTCCACGCTTCGCTGATATCGACCGGAATCCATTTTCCGTCGGCGAAAAATTCGGCCCAACAATGATAGCCCTCGATTGCGCCTTCGTTCTTATCAGCAGGAATTGTCGCGCCAATCGCGAAGCGCGCTGGAATGCGAATGCTTCGTGCCAGCGCAATGAAGTACGCATGAAAATCGCTGCAGTTGCCTGTGCGCGCGTCGCACGCGTAAATCGCATCGCCCATGCCCCACCCCGTGCCTGATTTGTCGTATCGCATTCGCCCCAGCACGTGATCGTAAAGGGCCTTGGCGCGCTCAAGATCATCATTTTTCCCGGACGTGGCCTGCGCAGCGATCGTCTTAAACGTCTCGTTAATGGGTACCAATTTTTCTGGACGCAGAAAGCGCGTCGCATCTTCGCCATTCGCGGAATACGCTGCTTTCTCCTTTCGAACTACCAAGTAACGCAGCTCAATCGTTTTGCCACTGTCCACAGATTGTGGATAGAGGACGCAAATATCGTTTCCGTAGTCGCGGTCCTGAATTTTCTCCCACTTAATTGGAATGCTGACTTCTTCTCGCGTGACGGTTTGAAATGCGTCCGTCTTCGCCAGCGGGATCCAGAGCCGCGCTTCGCCGGTGATCTCTGGTAGTTTTACGCGGTAAACAAATTCAAACTCGTCCGAGCCCTTGATGATCGCGGGCTGATCAGCGGCTTGACTCGCCAACAGTCCAATCAGGCCAATTGTTACACCGACGAGACAGCGCATGCGCAAGCGGCCGAATGGCTTTTATTTGCTCGAAACTTTTTTCCAGACGCCGTTTTCTTCTTTCCAATTGTAAAGCGGCTTTCCGTTGATTTTATGCACGGACGTTTCTGTGACCTTCATGTCGCCGGGTTTTCCGGCCATGAAGAAATCGATGTCGTAGGTTGTGCCGTCGGTCGCTTTCATGTCCACGCAGGCAAAATACTTGCCCTCGCCCAGAGTCGAAAGCCGATCGTCGTGCACTTTGGTCAAGTCGAGTGCGAGGTCTTTCCCTTCGTAACTAACATGAAACTTCTTGTCGCTCGAGTCTTTGCTCTCGCTACTGATGTGCTTCTTGATTCCAGTAGAAATCTCGGCCGTCGTGACTTTCTTTTCCGCGTCGCCTTTCTTCGGATGCTCGCCCTTGTTTTTGTCTTCGGTCTTCTTTGGATGCTCCGGATGTTCTTGAGCAAAGTTCGACATCGTCGGAGTGAAGAACAACGCTACTGCTGCTGCGATGATGAATCGTGTGATCATAAGATTAGAATTTGAGGTTTCTCTAAGTCTAACGGAACAGACTCAATATCCTATCGGGCTATTCGATTGGAAAGGCGAATGTTAATCACGACATGTGGGCCATCATCTTTCGCCCACCGGTCCTGAAAAATCGCACAACGAGAAAAGCAGCGATCGCCAGGAAGACGATGTTCAGCACGGTCGTGTAATTGAACGTGATCGCGGTTTCGACGATGCGTGCCGCCCGATGTTGCGGAATTAATCCGAGGCCTTGGAAAACAAATTCGACGACTAAGGCAGCGCCGACCATCGCAATATAAAAAATCGCGACGATGAGTCCGGCGACTTTCCAGCCATAATATTTGCGGTAGATGTCGATGATCGGAAGCACGACGAGGTCAGCATAGATAAAGGCGATCACGCCGCCAAAGCTGATTCCACCGTTCCAAAGGACCGCCGCGAGCGGGATATTGCCAACCGAACAAACGAACGAGAGCACCGCGACCAACGGTCCCACCAGCGGTCCCCAGAATGTCGCGGCCACTGGATGCGAAGTCAGAAAAAAACTATTCCAGAAATGGTTCGGCACCCAGGCGCCGAGCGCACCGGCGATCAGCAAACCGCCTGCGATATCTTTCCACACCGCCGCCAAATCCATCACAAAATAATGACTCGTTGCCGTGATTCCTTCGGGTGAACTGAGCCGTTGCCACAGCGAACGACCGTTCTCGACGCTTATGTCCATCTCGGCGTGCCCTTCCATCACGCCTTTGATTCCCTTGTCGGCTTGCTGCCTCGCCTCTCTGACAAGTTTGCGCGAGAGAAAACGCCTGAAGAGCAGCGCGATGATCACAACCATCAACGGGCCGCCCGCGAATTCAGCGAGCGCAAATTGCCAGCCCATCAGCACGATCAGAATGACGCTCAGTTCTGCAACCAAATTAGTGGAAGCAAGCTCGAATGCCATGGCGGCTGTGAAATCGGCGCCTTTGCGAAAAATTGACCGTGCCAACGCGACCGCCGCGTAAGAACATGACGATGACGCGGCGCCAAGGCCGGTGGCGATCGCAAGACTCTTCGGCGAATCGTCCGGTAACAGTTTCGTCATTTCACTTTTCGAAACGACCGCCTGGACCACGCCGGAAAGCCCGAATCCCAAAATCAACGGCCACAAAATTTCCCAGAACATGGCAAACGCCATCCAGAGCGCGTGGCCAAGACTTGTGACCAGGTTCGTCATTGTTTGCGGATCGCGAGGAAACAGTTACGGGCGAAAAAGAATGAAGGCGCCCCACCCACATAGCAATAATCCAGTGGCGAAACTTACTTGCGTACGCGCCGGCAGCATTTTCTCCAAAGAGACGAGGAGTGTCAGCGCGGCGATCCAGAGAATGTTCATCACGCCGGCGACGAAAAGCAGGGCCATCAACGCCCAACAGCAGCCGGTGCAAAAGGCGCCGTGTTCCAATCCCATTCGAAATGCACCGCTGCTTCCTTCGCGCCAGCGCGTCATGATGAATTCCAGTGGGCCCCGGCAATTGGTCAGGCAAGCGTGTTTCAGCGGCGTGAATTGAAACACACCTGCACCGAGCAGTAACGCGCCGCCGAGCCATGCACTCGTGCTCATCATCGATGATGAAAGTAATGCGTGTCGATGCAGCCACCATTGGGCGACCGCGGCCAGCGCGCTGAACACGCACCAGATGGCGACGTAGCCCAGCACGAAGATCGACATCGGAATGTAGGGACGCCCAAGTCGTTGACGGTTACGCGCCACCGCCGCGAAAGTCAGAATCATCGGGAGTGCGCTCGGTAACATCATGGCGATCATCATGATGACCCACATAAGGAATAGCGGCAGCAATGTTGCAGTCGGCCACGAAGAAAGTTCCGGCCCCGACATTTTCATCCGCATGCATTCGCAAACGCCGGTCGCATTCATTCGACGCGCTTCGTAGATCGTGTAGAACCAAGCCAACAACGCGATGGCGCAAAGACTCGCCCCGATCAGAAGGCGTTCGCGCCGCGGCAGCACCGGCAATGCATTCATGGCCGACGATTAACTCGCGAAAGCATTCGGAGTTAATTGCCGTAGCGAATGCGCGCGACAAAGCCGGCCTTGTTTGGATAGCTAAACTTCATTTTGTCGATCGCGACCGATCCTTCCTTGGCTGAAGCGCACTCCGCGCTTTTGAAAATAAAACCGGTGCCGTGAGTGACGGTGATGGTTTCAACGTCTCCGGTCACTGGATTTTTGATCGGCTCCAGAGCGATTCGGAAATTGTCGCCGAGCCGGGCTGTACTTTCGAGACCGTTGATATTGATATTGAATGGAACAAACTGCGGGTCCAGTAACGTGCTGAAGGTCGTGGCCAAAATTTCGAAGGGAAGTCCGCCGGCTTTACCCGAACCGATCTCGAGCAAAGCGTCCCGCTGTTCTTTGGATGCCTTTTCGTCGACAAACAAACAGACCGTGCCGTTGCCTTCGTGGATCGCGCCCGGCCATTTCGCGGCGAAAGCGAGGCCGAGTCCGTCAAGCGATAGATCGCCGTATTTGCCGCGCTCGATCCGCCAAACGCCCGCGCCCTCGCAAAAACCGGGCGTCGGCGGCGCGGCGAATTCGCATGGGCAACCGTAATCGCAGTTGCACGCCTGGAGATAATCTGCGTCAAAAAACCATTTCTTCATTTGATGATCCTCCGAATGAACCTCGACTCGCTTTGTGGCCGGTCAATTAATTGTGATCACGTAGCCGAACGCCAGTTCGCGTCAACCACAGCCGCACTGAACAAACGACTTAGTTGGGCTCTTGCAAACATCAGGGATTGGAGTTGCCACGTTCAAGTTGCATGGTCATGCTATTCGACATAACTAACCGTATGAAGAATTACACGAAGATCCTGTTTTCGATTCTGGCGGCAGCGATTTGCACGACAACTTTCGCGGCAGACAAGCCGAGCTGCAAAAAGACTGGCAAGAACTGCCCCATGAACGACAACAAGAAATGCAACTGCGGCAAAGACTGCGGCTGCAAGTAAGCAGAACAGCTGATCTTTTGCGGCGTTACTTTTCCCGAACGATTTTTCCCATCGTGTATCCGGAATAGGTAACGACTTCTTTGATTTTCGCGTCGCTGAGTGTCTTTCCAGGCCTGGTCTTAATGGTGACCTGTTTGCTCGGAAGGTCTACTTTCACGGATTCAACTTCCGGTTGTTTCCGGAACGTTTTTTCGATCCCGGTCGCGCAAAACGCGCAAACCATTCCGTTAACGGTGGTGTGAATCGTTTCGGCGGAAACGATTGTCGTCAGGCCGAACGCGATGATGAGTGTGATTAGTTTTTTGTTCATGTGCTTGTTTTGTTAAAATTGAATTTGCCAGTTGAGCATGATGTGTTGATTGCTGCTGTAACCGATCTCGAAGAGATAAGTTTTGTAGAAAAGGCGGATCAACGGCGTAGCCACGAAGTGATCGTGCTTTGCCGGATGATGATCGACCTGGAACATGATCCAGGCGTTCAGGTCGTTGTAATTCGCGAGATACGGCGCGATTCCGATTCGGGCTCGCTGCGAGACCGATTTCTCGATGTCGCCGTTCCAGACAAATCGCGGCTCGTAGGAAAGAAACCAGCGACGCGATTCATAATCAGCCAGGAACGCGGTCCAGAGCGACGGCTGATTATTCCCGCGATAAGTCGCGACGCCGGCGCCACTCATGTTGAAGATGTTGCCCTGCCCGTCCGGCAGGTTCCATCGCTTCAGCAACGTGTTGATTTCCGGCGTGAACATGAAGATGTCCTTGCCGTTTTCCTCTTGTTTAATGTAGATGCCGAACGCTTCGGTCGGCGTGAAGGTGTAATCGAGCGAGAGCGTGTGCCCGGTCTCGTCGTTTTCCTGCATTACCATTGTGCCGCCGACGTACGACAGCGGCTTGGCCTCTGATACGAAGGCCGTTGCAAAAGTTGTAACTAAAATTAAGGGAATTGTTTTCATTGATCCAAAACTGCGGTTGAAGGGCAGATGTGCCGGTAAATGGGCACACCCCGGGCGCTAGCGCCGGTGGATCAGATGAGAAACGTGCAGAGGACCGCGAGCTGCGGCGATGTGAGCGGGCACGATGACGTGCGCACAAAAGAAAGTTGTCGATCTAACGAGGCGCACTCCGGCGCAATTGCGCTTAGAGTTGCAACGCAGGTCGCATTCAGCTTTAAGCGCGCAGCACTTTTCGCGAGCGGTTGGGAAACCGGAGCGCTCTTCTTTGAAGTTGCGCAACAAGTTTTGTTAGCGCAGCAACCCGGCCGACACGCTTTTTGCGCAGGCGAATCGGAGACGATGCACGTTCGCGCGGAAACGTGAAGCGGAGCCGCCATCATGGCGACAGCCATTGCCAGTGAGATCGTGATCCGGCCTAACATCGAATTCCTTGTAGCACAACTTAGACTGCCGGTCGAATCAACGCGTTCAATTTCCCTCGAGCACGACGCAAGCGACGGCGTGATGATCGGTGTGACTCAACGTGATCAGCGCCGATGTCACGCCCCGTTTCGTTGCTAGTTCTTGCGCCGGTCCGGAAAAGACCAGGAACGGTTCGCCGCTTTTCTTTTTGCGGATGTCGATGTTGCGCCAGCCCATCGCTTTGCCAATGCCGGTCCCAAACGCTTTTGCCACCGCTTCCTTGCCGGCAAAGCGCGCGGCCAGATGTCGCGCCGGAAATTTCATCGACATCGAATATTCAATTTCGCCTTCGGTAAAGACGCGGCGCAAAAATTTTTCCCCGAAGCGGTCGAACGAATGTTGAATTCGCGCACACTCGACCAAATCGACGCCGATGCCGAGCACACTCATGTGCGAGGCGCACTGCCCTTTTCGCAGCCAACCAGCGGCATTGGCAAACTTGACCGCTTTAAGCGGTCAAGTTTGCATCTGCTCATCCCTTTCATGCTTTGTAATCAGCCATGACGCTCAAGAGTTCCCTGACCGCGTTTTCAATTCCGACAAATACGGCCCGCGAAACAATTGAATGCCCGATGTTCAGTTCGGTAAGGTACGGAATCTTGTGAATGAGCGCGATGTTGGTGTAATTGATTCCGTGACCGGCATTGACTTGCAGTTTCAATTCTGACGCGGCTTTGGCTGCGGCTTGCAAATTTTCCAACTCCTGCTTCTCGATCTTTTCCGAAAACGCATTCGCCAATTTTCCGGTGTGCAGCTCGACCATTTCGACGCCGAGCTCATGGGCGACGTCGATTTGTTCCAGGGTTGGATCGACAAACAGACTGACGCGAATGCCGGAGGTTTGAAGACGCTTAATGGTGGGCTCCAGCTCTTTGCGATTTGTCACGACGTCCAGGCCGCCCTCGGTCGTCACTTCTTCGCGTTTTTCCGGAACGAGACAGACTTCATCGGGCACAATTTTCAACGCAACATCGACAATCTCGGGCGTATTACCCATTTCCAAATTCAGTTTGGTCATGATGTTCTGGCGAAGCCGATCGATATCGCGGTCCTGCATATGGCGACGATCGCTCCGCAAGTGCGCGACAATCCCTCGCGCGCCGGCGCGCTCGCAAAGCGCGGCCGCCGCCACCAGATCGGGCTCGGCATTTTTTGAATCAGGCATGCTCGCATAGCGTGCCTGTCGCAACGTGGCGATGTGATCGACATTAACTCCCAACCGCAGTCCGCTCATTGATTACCTCTGTGAACGCTTTGAATAGGAGCAAGAGTCTTTTGCAGAGCAAGCGATAACCCAATCAACAACGCCGATTGGCACGCCCGCCGGCTCCATTGCTTTAATCGACCGAAGTTGCTACCATCTTAGGGAACACCGGAGGCCTAAATGATAATGAAAAAAACAAATTTAATTATTCTGTCACTCGCTCTCTTTGCGTCATCGATCCTGGCGGCGCCCTCGACCAACGTAACCTACGTGATCAGCGGTAATACGCCGGGATTTATCAAACAGGCAATCGACAATGGGTCAGCCAACGCGACTGATCAAATCACGGTGACGGTCTGGCTAAAGCTGCACAATGAGAATCAGCTCAGCCAGCTCCTCGCGCAGCAGACAACGAAAGGCTCAGGACAATTTCACAAGTGGCTATCTCAGGATCAGTTCAATGCCACTTACTCGCCGACCGCGCAGGAAGTGAACGCGGTGCAGAACTTTTTGAGCGCCCACAACCTGACCGTGCTTTACGTGGCTGAAAATAATTTCTACATCAAGGTCCAAGGCGCGATTGCCGATATTCAAAAAACTTTCCATGTCCAGATTCACAATTACAGCTTCAACGGCTCGTTACACCGCTCGAATAACGCCGATCCGTCGGTCAACGACACCTCCGGCGGCAATATCGCCGCCATTACCGGGATGGACGATTACGGCTTCGAGCCAGCGATTGTCTTCCCGTCCAACCCGGATGGGAGCGCTGTTTCGTTTACTCCACTGAGCCGAGCTAAGCCAGGCGGCGTGTTTTTTGAAGGTCAGGCCTTCCGTCCCGTTGAAACTGACATCTTCACGGGTGGAGGCAACACGGCAACGTATACCGGAAATCGTTACGGCGCGGACATTACCAATACGAGCCTTGGCCATCTCCCACCGCAGGGATATTCACCCGATGAGATTCAAACGGCCTATAACCTGAAACCACTCTACCGTGCAGGCTTGGACGGAACCGGGGAGACAATCGTGATCACCGATGCTTTCGGCTCGGCAACCATAGCGCAAGATGCCGCAGCATTTTCGACGATTTACGGACTGCCGCCGATCAATCTTCAGATCGTAAGAGCACCGGGCATATCAAATAACCCGCATGGTACGTCGCTCGGTTGGGACGGGGAAACCACCCTGGATGTGGAATGGGCCCATGCAATAGCGCCTGGCGCGAAAATCGCGTTGGTGGTCGCCACAGATCGCGCTTCGCTCGACGAAGCTATTAACTACGCTGTCGTCCATCACCTTGGCAACACCATCTCCAACAGTTGGGCGAGCCGCGAAGGTTTTGGCAACCCGGCCCAATTTAATCGAGTGAACCGCATCCTGCAGATGGCAGCCGCCCAGGGTATTGACGTGAACTTCGCCAGCGGCGACGACGGTGACGAAAGTCAAGCCGTCGGCTTCATAACAGTCGACTTTCCAGCCAGCTCGCCTTTTGCCACTGGAATCGGCGGCACTAGTTTGGCGTTGAATCCCGACAACAGCATCAAGTTCGAGACGGGATGGGGCAACAACTTGACCCGGATTGCGGATAGGATTTCCCTTGGCAGCCCCCCGGTGGTTCCTCCGCTCCACCTCGGTTTCCAATTTGGCGCTGGCGGCGGCGCCAGCCTTACTTTCGCGAGACCGTCGTTCCAAAGCGGTCTCTCTGTCCCCGGGAACACGCGGCTGGTGCCTGATATTTCGATGTTCGCGGATCCCTTTACCGGTGCGGAAATTATCCAGACCATCAATGGCCAGTTGTCGGTCGGCGTGATCGGCGGCACCAGCCTGTCCACGCCGGTGTTCTCCGGAGTGATGGCGATTGCAGCACAAAAGGCAGGCCACGGCTTGGGCCAGGCGGCGCCATTGGTCTACAATTTGCCCGCCGGCGCAGTGACTGACGTTGTCGCCGTTGGTTCGGCTGGCAATGTGACCGGCGTGATTAATGGAAGTCCCATCTCTGCCGATGCGCTTGCCGCACCCCTGGGTAACACGACCACTTATTATAGCGCTCTCTACAATAGCCCTTTCTCAACGCGTTGGTTCGTGATCACCTTCGGCACCGACACGTCCCTCACGACTGGCCCTGGCTGGGACAACGTGACCGGGGTCGGCACACCGAACGGCGCCAACTTCATTAACGCGATCGCACCGTAACGGGCGCGTCATCGCTGCCTAACGAATCGGATTTACTCGAGCGGAAATTCGATTCGCTCTTCCGGCTCGCGTGCGACCAGATTGTTGCGCGCGATGATCCGCGCGCACGTGTTCCAACGCAGGAGCGCGTCGTCATGGCCGGGTGGACGAATCGCTTCGGCTTTCTCAAACCAGTTCATCGCTTCGCGAAAAAGATCGTAAGCCTGGAACCGGCAATCGGGCGTGTTCTGTCGAAGTTTTGCTTTCCCCCGACGCTCCGCCACGATTCCGGTGTAATACGCGCGGTCGTACTCCGATTTCATCCGCGAGAGTAATTCTTTCGTTTGCGTGTCGCTGACCGCATAGCCTTTCTCGAACCGATCCGTCAGCGCGAGTAACAGCGTAATGATCGCCTGTTGGTTTTCAGGATCAGTCTTCAAAACGTCGAGACAAATGCTCTCCGCTTCGCCCGGCTCATTGAGCAAACGATACCGCTCCGCTTTTTCCAACGCGGCGGGAATCGCCTTTTGCGAAAGTGACTTTAACTCCGACATCTCGATTGGAAATGTTTACACCGGCTTCAGGGGTTGTCGATCTTGCCGCCTTTTCAACCCGCGCCAAATCCATCCGAACGGATCATAAAATTTGTCTACCACCCGTTCCTTTAACGGAATGATCCCGTTATCGGTGATCTCGATGTTCTCCGGACAAACCTTGGTACAGCATTTCGTAATGTTGCAGTAGCCGATTCCTTGGGTGTTTCGCAATTCCTCTAAGCGATCCTCGGTGTCGAGCGGATGCATCTCCAGCGCCGCCACGTGAATCAGAAAACGCGGGCCGATGAATTTGTTGTGCATCTGATGATCGCGCAGGACATGACAAACGTCCTGGCAGAGAAAACATTCGATGCACTTTCGAAATTCCTGGACGCGATCGATGTCCGCCTGCTGCATTCGCCAGGTGCCGTCGGGCGCGTCAGGCGGACGCGGACTGAATGGTTTGATTCGCCGCTTCACCAAAAAATTCCAAGACACATCCGTGATCAAATCCTTAACGACCGGGAATGCTTTCATCGGTTCGATTGTGATCGGCTTTTCGAGCGGCAGGTCGCTCAAGCGCGCCATGCACATTAGCTTCGGCATCCCGTTCACTTCGGCCGAGCACGATCCGCACTTGCCTGCTTTGCAATTCCACCGACACGCCAGGTCGTTCGCTTGGGTTCGCTGAATCTGATGGACAGCGTCCAGCACGACCATTCCTTCGGAACATTCGGCCGTGTACTCTTGAAACGCGCCGGCGTTGGCGTCCCCTCGCCAAATTTTAAACGTGACCGTTTGCGCCTCGCTCACTTCATCTCCTCGATTATTCGTCTCAAATACTCGGGCATTTCCGGAAGCGGCTCCAACCGAATCTGCATCGAGCCGTCCTCGGCTTTGGAGATCATCGTGTTCACTTTTGCAAAGCGTTCCTCTTTGTTTGGATAATCTTCGCGAAACTGCGCGCCACGACTTTCCTTGCGCTCCAACGCAGCGCGCGTAATCGCTTCCGAAGCGGTGAGCAGATTTTTCAGATCGAGCGCGGTGTGCCAACCCGGATTGAATTCGCGATGACCGACCACGCCAGCGCGACCTGCGCTCTCTTTTAACGTCTTCAACTGCTCGAGCGCGAATTGCATTTCAGATTCAGTTCGAACAATTCCGACTTTGTCCTGCATCAATTCCTGTAGATCTCCCTGGATTTCGTACGGATTCTCGCCACCGCTGCGGTCAAACGGCGCCAACGCTTCGCACGCCACGATGTCGATCTTGTCATTGTCGATCTTGCCCAACGAATTGTCTTTGGCGAACCGGGCTGCGAACTCGCCCGCGCGTTTTCCAAACACCAGAAGATCGGACAGCGAATTACCGCCGAGCCGGTTCGCACCGTTGATTCCGGCAGCGCATTCACCGGCCGCAAACAAACCCGGCACCCGCGACATTTGGATGTCAGGATCAACGTGAATCCCGCCCATGATGTAATGCGTTGTCGGTCCGACTTCCATTGTTTGCTCGGTGATGTCGATGTCCGCCAGTTGTTTAAACTGGTGATACATACTTGGCAGCTTGCGTTTGATGTACTCGGCCGCGTTCGGGAGTCTTTCCTTGATCCACGCGATATCGAGATAAACCCCACCGTGCGGACTTCCCCTGCCCTCTTTGATCTCCCGCACAATGGACCGTGCAATGTGATCGCGTGTTAGTAATTCGGGCGGGCGGCGTGCATTCTTGTCGCCCTGGCAATAACGCCAGCCTTCCTCTGTGCTGTCCGCAGTTTGCGATCGATAATTGTCCGGAATGTCGTCGAACATAAATCGTCGGCCGGCATTGTTTGTTAGAATTCCGCCTTCGCCGCGCACGCCTTCGGTCACCAAAATTCCCATCACGCTCGGCGGCCAGACCATTCCAGTCGGATGAAATTGGACGAACTCCATGTCGATCAGTTCCGCGCCCGCTTCGTAAGCCAGGGAATGTCCATCCCCGGTATATTCCCAACTGTTGCTCGTGATTTTGTAAGCGCGGCCAATTCCGCCGGTCGCGAGCACGATCGCTTTCGCGCGAAAAATTTTGAACCGGCCGCGTTCGCGCTCGTAGCCAAAGGCGCCGACCGCGCGATTTCCGTCTTTCAAGATCGACAAGACGGTGTGCTCCATGTGCACGTCGATCCCGCGATGCACGCCGTGATCTTGCAGCGTGCGAATCATTTCCAAACCGGTCCGATCGCCGACATGGGCGAGCCGTGGATATTTGTGGCCGCCGAAATTTCTTTGCAGAATGCGACCATCCTCCGTGCGATCGAAAACCGCGCCCCAGGCTTCGAGCTCGCGCACGCGGTCCGGCGCTTCTTTGGCGTGCAACTCGGCCATGCGCCACTGATTCACGTACTGACCACCGCGCATCGTATCGGTGAAATGCACTTTCCAATTATCCCGCTCGTCCACATTGGCCAGAGCGGCGGCGATTCCGCCTTCCGCCATCACGGTGTGCGCTTTCCCGAGAAGCGATTTGCAAACGAGCCCAACCCGAACTCCGGCCGCGGAAGCTTCGATCGCGGCGCGTAATCCCGCGCCACCGGCGCCGATCACGAGCACATCGTGTTCATGCGTCTCGTAGTCAGCCATTCGTTAAAGGATCCGGAAGTCGTGCCAAATTCCCATCGAACAAAGACGCACGTAAAGATCGGTGAAACCGACCCAGAACAAACTCAGCCACGCCCACATCATGTGGCGCTGATTCAGGCAAGTGACGCAGCGATACGTTTGAAATGACGATGTCGATCTTGCCAGTTGATCGCGAAAACCGCCGATCAAGTGGCGCAGCGAATGGCAACCGAAAGTGTAACCGCTCAGCAGGACAACGTTAATCGCGAGGACGATTGTGCCGACGCCGATTCCAAAAGAACTGCTTCCGGTCACCGGGTTATCGAACCAGAGCGCTTTCCAGAAGTCGTAGCTCAAAATCAAAATGAAAATAAGCGCGAGATACAAAAAGTAGCGGTGAACGTTTTGCATAATCAGCGGGAACGAACGTTCGCCCCAATAACTCTTGCGCGGTTCGCCCACAGTGCACGCCGGCGGGTCCGCCCAGAACGCCTTGTAGTAGGCGCCTCTATAATAATAGCAGGTGAGCCGAAATCCGCCCGGCGCCCATAGAATCAAAAGTGCCGGCGAAAAGATTAACCAAGCCGGCCACCAGTTTGGTTTTGGTCCAAACCAGCTGTGTGGTGAAGCACCGAAAAGTTCCGGCGAGTAAAACGGAGAAACATAATTGCCGAAAAAATAATGGGCGCCCTGAAACGCGGCCCAGGTGGAATAAACAATGAAAGTCGAGAGTCCGAGAAAGATGAGCAGCGGTTGCAGCCACCAAACATCGGGCCGCGTCGTTTCGCCGAAAGATCGATGTGGAATCGTGACTGATGTCGATCCGTTCATTGACCGTCCGTTCCTTCAATCGGCAGTTTCGCTTTCTTCCACGCTTCCCAGCTCCCAGGCACATTCCAAAGCTCCTTGAATCCGGCCGGTTTCAAAATGCTCGCGGCAATGCTCGAGCGATAACCGCTTCCGCAATAAACCACCGTCGGCTTGTTGCGATCGAGCTCGCCCATCCGTTTTCTGAGTTCAGGAACGAAAATGTGGCGCGCGCCGGGGACGTGGCCTTTTTTCCATTCACCTGGCCCGCGAACATCGACAATCTGGAGCGACGCTTTTTTCTCGTTTAATTCGTGCACACTCATTTGCGGGATCCGCTCGATTTGAAATCCCGCCGCGTCCCACGATTTCATTCCATCGATCAAATATCCTGCGAATTTTGTGTAACCGGTGCGGACAAATAGCCGTAAAACATTTTCCAGGTCGCCGTCGTTTTCGAGAACAAGCAGGATCGGTTTTTCCGGATCGAGCATCCAGCCGGCCCAGATCGAGAGAATCGGTGAGCCGCCAATGTTCAGCGCGCCGGCAATGTGACCGCCGCCGAATGCTAGCATTGTTCGAACATCGACCAGTTGATTGCCATTTTTCCCGATTGCTTCCTTGAACGCTTTCGGCGGTAAGCCGGTAACGCGCGGCAAACTTCCGAGGATAGTCGGTCCTTCCGCGTTTACTTTTTTCATTCGCGGATAGTAGGTCGGCACCGGCGGCGCAGTCGCCAGCGCGTAGTCGGTAAACTTTTTCACGTCGTCGAATTGAAGAAACTTATTGTGCCGGCGTTCGTAACCAATTGTGCTGGTCAAACGCGCGCCGATGTCCGCGCCGCACGGCGAGCCGGCGCCGTGGTTCGGATAAATCATGATGTGATCAGGCATCTTGAGATAAAAATCTCGCAGCGTATGAAATTGTTGCTCGGCCAGTTTCTGCGTGTGTTTTTCGCCTAACAAATCGGGACGGCCGGCGGACGAAACGAAAAGCGAATCGCCGGTCAGAATTCCCCACGGCTCATCCGGAAGATCGACATCCGCCAGCAAATACGAAATGTGCTCAGGCGTGTGGCCGGGCGTGTGCCGCGCGGTGACGAGCACTTCGCCAAAAGTAAAGCGATCGCCGTCCTTTATTTTCTCGACCTCGAATTTGTATTCGGCGCCGCCTTCGTGGCTCGCAAAAATCTTCGCCGAGTCCAATCGCGCGCACAGCTCGCGCGAACCGCTGACCAGATCGGCATGAATATGCGTCTCGAAGATATGCGTGATCGCCACGCCCGCTTCCCGCGCCATGTCGATGTAAATGTCGCAGTCCGGCCGCGGATCGAACACCGCCGCAACGCCTTCATCATCGTCGCCGACCAGATAGGAAAGTTCGGCAATTCCTGGCGTCTGAACGGTCTTGAAAACGAGCGACATGCCAAGAGTTAACGCGAGGCTTCAGACGAGTTCAACTTTCCTTCTTCTGTGGAGGCAGGTCCGAGCCGGACTGGCCCTATCCCCGGCCGCAGAATTCTGTTTCTTCTGTGGTGGCAGGCGTCTCGCCTGCAATCAAACTCGATCAATTAAGACAACCTCACCTTGATATTTCCAGTTGTCAGATTCCTTGACCAAGCCTGCTCTTACCGGATTCTGACAAACGTATTCCCATTTTTCGGAATAACTTTCGTCGTTGCGGAGAATGTGATCGAAGAATGTTGGCTGCCAGAATTCCCCACGATTACCGACGGCTTTTGAGATTGCTCGCTTCAGTCCTGCGACCCATTTGGAAAGCACAAAATCCGCATCGCCAGACACGAACAGATGAATGTGGTCCGGCATGATCACGTAACGTCCTAGGGCCGCACCAAATTCTTTTATCCCGCGTTCAGCGTAGGCTTCGAGAGCAGCTTGCGCTTTTTCAAGATCAGGAATCCGTTGTCGGTCGCGCGTGCAAAATGTGACGAAGTAAACTGGCTCGCTCGAATAAATCAGGTCAAGACGCTGGGGGCGACGTTTGATCACCAATCCGTTTTAGCAGCTTTTGCGAGTGCAGGCGAGACGCCTGCCACCACAACAAATGAGTTCTTCTGTGGAGGCAGGTCCGAGCCGGACTCGCACTTGTCCCCGGCTGCACAACCCTGTTTCTTCTGTGGCGGCAGCCGTCCCCGGCTGCAATTCTTTTCCGCAGGCGAGACGCCTGCCACCACAGTATCAGCGCACTTCGACAACGATCGGCAGCAGATGGTTGATCATGTAAGTGCCCCGGTCGGGATCACGCTCGAGCGGTTGGGTCCGCCCGTTGGAATCGGTCGCGCGCGCGATGAGAGTTGCTTTGCCCGAACGCGCTGGCGCTTTCCAATCGAATTCCCATAATCGCCACGCGTTTGGTTTCGATTCGCCAAGCAATTTCGTTTCCTTCCAATTTTTTCCGCCATCAGTGCTGAGCTCGACTTTTCTGATTTCGCCGTCGCCAGTCCAGGCCGCGCCGCGAATTCGCACGTTGGAATTTGCCGCCACAACTTCACCGTCGCTTGGCTGTATGATCTCAGCCTTGGTTTGTATTTCTGAAAGTGCGGTGAGTCGGGCCTGCTCCCCTTCCCGTTTCCAAAATGCGTAATCGAGCGTTTGATAATAACCGTTAAAGGGTTTGTCAGTGACAATGATCCGCTGCAACCATTTGATCGACGCCACCGCGTACCAACCGGGCACAATCGCGCGAACGGGAAAGCCGTGCTCCGGCGGAAGATCGACATCGTTCATTTTGTAAGCGAGCAAAACGTCGCGCGCTTTGTCCAATGGAATGCTGCGCGCAAAATTGATTTCACCGCGCGGACTTTTTGGATCTTCGAGTCTCCCACGGTCTGCGCCTTCGAAAATTATTTCGAGCGCGCGCGATTTCACTCCGGCGCGATCGAGCAAGATCGACAATGGGACGCCGGTCCATTCGGCATTGCCAACTCCGCCAACACCCCATTGCACGCCTTTAACTTTCGGTTCGAGAAAACTTCGGCCGTTCCCGGCGCACTCGAGGAGCGCCGGAATCTTTCGCGATTCCAATTTGATCAGCTCGTCGAAATTAATCTCGAACGGCTTTTCGACTTCGCCTTCAATTCGCAGTCGCCATTGGCTCTCGTCGATCTTTGGAACCGGAAAATGGGTGCGGACGTAAAACGATTTCGTCGGCGTGATGAAATCGCTTAGCTGTTCAACCGGCGTCTCGAGAACGAGCGGCTCCTCACTGAGGACAATTTTCCCATCGCGAAGCGATTCTTTTCGCACAATAGCTGTTCAACTGAAACGAAAGAGTCCGCAACTCCGGTCTGATCGATTATTATTCGACCCAAAGAGACGCGCCGATCAAAAACAGTCCGCCAGCAATAACCGTTGTGCCGGGAAGCGCACACAAGCTGAACTGAGTGAAGGCAGACGGGTCGCAGCCAAAGACCATTGCTCCTGCGATTAGAGTGACGATGGAGATAAGCGTTCTCAACGCCTGCAAAAGCAGCACCAGCGACACCAGAATTTCGCTACAGCGGCGCGATTCTTTTGTAGGGGAAACCATTACACTGGACTGCAAACGAAGAAGGAAGCCTCCTGTTTTTGTAAAAACACCGCGACATGCTACGTTATTGGTAGATTCGTATGAAGATCTGGCACCTGCACGCCAAGCGTCTCCTCATTCCGACATTCGTTAGTACCGAACAGGCGGTGGAATGGGGATCGCATCTGAACGCGAAGCAACACGACACGCTCGTTAAGAAACAGCGCGCATTGAGCAGCAGCGCGCTCGCCGAGGACGACCTGCAGCGAATGGTCGATCTCGCGACCCAATCGCAGTTAATGCGTGAGGCAGCCGAAGCATTCGTTTCGGCCTGATTCCACTTTTCCAAAGTGGAGCCTAGGGGATTATCCAAAGCACTCGCTTTGGCTCCTGTCTGAGAGCTTCACTTCTGACCCTTGCGCTCCGCGCCTCACCGGTCGAACAAGTTCTCATCCCCTCATTGTTTAATGTTTCGCTTCGCGAAATTGTGGAGCCTAGGGGATTCGAACCCCTGACCTCCTCAATGCCATTGAGGCGCTCTACCAACTGAGCTAAGACCCCGTGGGAATTGCTGATTGTAGATTGCCGATTGCCAATTTCAACTAACGGGCGATCAGCGAAATCTTGGAGCGTTCGGCAAGATTCACAACTTTGTCGCGCTCAAGCAGCAGCGTTTTTCCAGATTCAACCGCGATCACGCGTAGCTTCGATTCGGCGGCCACTTTGATGGTTTCAATCCCGACAACTGGAACGTCGAAGCGCATGTCTTGATTTGGTTTCGCGACTTTGATCATGACCGCGCCTTCACGGGCGAGCGCGCCGCCGCGTTTGATCGCGTCATTGGTTCCTTCGAAAGCTTCAACCGCCAGCACGGTTCCGTTCTTGACGATAATCGTCTGGCCGATATCGAGCCGCGCAATTTCTTTGGCGACGTTCCAGCCAAGATCGACATCTTCCTCTTCCGCGCGCGATAACTTTGCTCCGGCGATCAAACCTTTCGCCGCCATGTCGTCTTCCAGAAAACTTGTCGCCGGCAGAAGATGAACATCGGCTTTACCCAGCTCATCCGCGATTGCGCCGAAGATTGATTCGGCGTTGCGCTGTTTAAGTTTGGCGAGCACGACCAACGCCTTCACATCGGGCCGCAAATCGAAAAGATTCTTCGGCGCAATTTGTCCGGCCATGACCGCGCGATTGACTTTGTGTTCCCGGAAAAACTTTAAGAGACGTCCCAGTTGTCCAACGCGCAGCCATTCGACAACGTCCGCGAGCTCTGAAATAGCGGGATCGGTTTCGTCAGTAAACGCCGCGGCTACGATTTTCTTTACGCCAGCTTTTCGCGCGGCGGCGGCCAGAATTTTCGGGTAAACGCCGTTACCCGCGATGATTCCGAGAATCTCCGGCGTTTGCAAAGTCTTGGAAGCTTACGAATGGCGACGGCGTTTGACGTGCAATTGCGCGAGCGCCTTTTGCAATGAGGCCTGAATCCCGGCGACTTCTTCGGCGGTATGATCCTCTTTCATCGCTGCCTGTGCGCTGGCTACGGCCTTTTCCGCTGCGGCGATGTCGATCTTTTCAGGCTCGAGCGCCATGTCGGTCAAAATTGAAACGCCATCGGTTTTGATTTCGACAAATCCTTCGCCAACGGCCATGGCAGTTTCACGCCCATCTTTGACCACGCGAAGCTCGCCTGGTTTCAATGTCGTCAGCACCGGCACGTGTTTCGGGTAAACGCCGAGTTCGCCTTCGGTTCCGGGCAACGTGACCATGTCCACGTCTTCGGAATAAATTTTCTCCTCTGGAGTAACGATCTCGAGTTTCAGGGTCGCCATTACGATTCCTTGATCATGTCGATGTTGCCCTTCATGTAGAAGTTCGTTTCCGGAACGTCGTCATGTTTGCCATCGAGAATTTCTTTGAACCCCTGTACCGTTTCCTTAATCGAGACGTATTGGCCTTTGCTGCCGGTGAAAACTTCCGCGACGTGAAACGGTTGACTCAAAAATCGTTGAATCTTGCGCGCGCGATAAACGGTGAGTTTGTCTTCCGGACTTAACTCGTCCATTCCGAGAATGGCGATAATGTCCTGTAAATCTTTGTAACGCTGCAACACTTTCTGCACGCCGCGCGCAACGCCGTAATGCTCCTCGCCGACAATTTCCGGCGCGAGCGACTTCGAGGTCGAAGCGAGCGGATCGACCGCGGGATAAATTCCGAGCTCAGCGATTGAACGTTCGAGCACGATGGTCGAATCCAAATGCGCGAATGTGTTCGCCGGTGCGGGATCGGTCAGATCGTCCGCCGGAACGTAAACCGCCTGGAAAGAAGTGATCGAGCCTTTCTTGGTCGAAGTGATTCGCTCCTGCAAGTCGCCCATCTCGGCCGAGAGTGTCGGCTGATAACCGACCGCGCTCGGGGTTCGACCTAACAACGCCGAAACTTCCGAGCCGGCTTGCGAGAAACGGAAAATATTGTCGATGAAAAGAAGCACGTCCTGGTTGCGCTCGTCCCGGAAAAATTCCGTCATCGCCAGCGCGGAAAGTCCGACCCGGAGACGCGCCCCCGGCGGCTCGTTCATCTGGCCGAAAACCATTCCCACCTTCGACTTCGACAAATCTTTTTGATCGATCACGCCTGCCTCGCTCATTTCCTTGTAAAGATCGTTGCCTTCGCGGCTCCGTTCGCCCACTCCCGCGAACATGGAAACACCGCCGTGACCTTTGGCGATGTTGTTGATCAGCTCCATGATGACAACCGTTTTGCCGACGCCCGCGCCGCCGAACGCGCCGACCTTGCCGCCTTTTGAGAACGGACAAATCAAGTCGATGACCTTGATTCCAGTTTCGAGGATCTGGACTTTCGTGTCCTGATCGGTCAGTGCCGGCGCGGGGCGATGAATCGGATAACGTTTGGTGAATTTCACCGGTCCGCGATTATCGACCGGATCGCCGGTGACATTGAACAAACGGCCGAGCACGCCTTCGCCCACCGGCACGCTGATCGGACCGCCGGTGTCGTTCACGCTCATCCCGCGCTTCAAACCTTCGGTCGACGACATGGCGATTGTCCGCACCCAGCTTTCGCCGAGATGCTGTTGCACTTCGAGTGTGAGCTTGGTCGGGTTGCCGTTGACCTCGTACTCGATCTCGAGCGCGTTGTAGATTTTCGGCAACTGCTTCACGTCCGAAAACTCGACGTCCACCACGGGACCGATCACTTGAACGATGTTTCCTTTATTCATAAATCTTAACTAACCGGTGAGCGCCATCTGCGCGGTCGCGATCTCGAGCAGCTCGGTCGTGATGCCGGCCTGTCGCATTTTGTTGTATTCGAGCGTGAGATCCTTGATGAACTGGTTCGCGTTATCGGTCGCGTTCTTCATCGCCACCATCCGCGCGCTGTGCTCAGACGCGCGCGCGTCGAGGATCATTTGGAAAACCTCATGCTGGATGTAAAAGGGCAACATCACGTCGAGCACGACCTCGGCATTTGGCTCGAAAACATAACCGAGCATTGGATCGACATCTTCCGCCGCGCCTTCGGCTCCTGACTCGCCTTTGGGAAGATCGAAACTGCTGATCGGCAACAGCGTCTCCACGACCGGTTTCTGATTAATCGTGTTGATGAAATGGGTGTAGACGATTGAAACCTTGTCTATCTCGCGATTGAGGAATTTCTCAGTGCAAAATTTCGAGACGGCTTTGGTTTCGACGAAACTCGGTGCGTCTTTCAATTCGAAATCCGCCAGCAACTCGCGCTTGGTCCGCGCGATGAATTGCCTCGCTTTCTTGCCCGTGACCACGAACGCCGTCTTCGATTGATCGAAGTTGGCGGCCTCACGAAAGAGATTCGTGTTGAGCGATCCGGCCAAGCCTTTGTCGGTGCTGATGATCAAGACCAACTCTTTCTTTACATCACGGACCTCGAGCAACGGATGCAATCTCGGATCAGTCCGTTTTTGCAGCGAAACGAGCACCCTGTTCATCAACGCGGCATACGGCCGCCCGGCCACCGCGTGTTGTTGCGCTTTGCGCATCTTCGACGCCGCAACCATCTGCATCGCCTTGGTCAATTGACCAATGTTTCGGATCGATTTGATCCGGCGCCGTATGTCCTGCGTGCTCGCCATCTAAATTATTGCCAGGTAGTTTTGAATTCTTCCATCGCGCTTTTGAGTTGCGACTCGAGATCTTGATCGAGCTGCTTCTTCTCGCGGATCGCTCGAAGTAAAGGTTCCTTCCGCGTTTGCAGCCAGTCTTGCAGCTTCAACTGAAACTCTTTGACGCGATCGACCGGCACAGGATCGACGTATCCATTTTGCATTGCCCACATCACGGCGACCTGTTCTTCAACCGGGATCGGGTTGTATTGCTTCTGCTTGAACAACTCGACAATCCGCTGACCGCGCTCGAGTCGCGCTTTCGTCGCCGCATCCAAGTCCGAACCGAACTGCGCGAACGCGGCGAGCTCGCGGAATTGGGCAAGGTCGAGCTTCACTTTGCCGGCCACCTGTTTGATCGCCTTGATCTGCGCGGCCGATCCAACGCGACTCACCGACAAACCTACCGAGATCGCGGGACGCACGCCTTGATAAAACAAATCTGTCTCCAGATAAATCTGACCGTCGGTGATCGAGATCACGTTCGTCGGGATGTAAGCCGAGACGTCGCCCGCTTGCGTCTCGATGATTGGAAGCGCGGTCAGCGAACCGCCGCCGAATTCCTCGGCGATACGCGCGCTGCGTTCGAGCAAACGCGAATGCAGATAAAACACGTCGCCGGGATAAGCTTCGCGACCGGACGGCCGCTTCAACACGAGTGAAACCTGCCGATACGCGACCGCGTGTTTCGACAAATCATCGTAAATGATGAGCGCGTCCATTCCGTTGTCCATGAACCACTCGCCCATCGCGGCGCCGGCAAACGGCGCCAGATATTGATTCGTCGCAGTGTCGGACGCGGGCGCGGAAATAATCGTCGTGTACGGCATCGCACCTTCGCGTTCGAGAACATCGAGAGCACGCGCGACGTTGGAATTCTTCTGACCGACCGCGACGTAAATGCAATAAAGCGGCCGATAATTTTTGTCGCCTCCTTCTTCTCCGGCTTTGTTCAACCGCGCCTGACTAATGATGGTGTCGAGCGCGATGGTCGATTTTCCGGTCGCGCGATCACCGATAATGAGCTCGCGCTGGCCGCGCCCAATCGGAATCATTGCGTCGATGGCCATGATGCCGGTCTGGACCGGTTGGCTGACGCTACGGCGCTTGATCACGCCGGGCGCAATTTTTTCGAGCGGATAAGACGTTTCACTCTTGATCGGACCTTTGTCATCGAGCGGTTGTCCGAGCGTATTGACCACGCGTCCAAGAAGGGCTTTGCCAACAGGCACTTGGAGAAGTTTTCCCGTTGTTTTCACTTCGTCACCTTCGGAAACTTTCGTCGTCTCACCGAGCAAAATCGCGCCGACTTCCGTTTCCTCGAGGTTCAATGCCAGGCCGAACACGCCGTTTGGAAACTCGATCATCTCGTTGAGCATGACGTCGCTCAATCCTTCGATCCGGGCCACGCCGTCACCGGTTTCGCGGACGACTCCAATGTTGCTTTTGGTTGCCGATGTTTTTAGTCCAGCGATTTTCGTTTCGATCTCTTCAAGAATACTGCTCATGGTGATTGTTGGTTAAAGTTGTTGCTGGAGGCGTTCCAATCGGTTGCGGAGCGTGCCGTCCCAAACATCGCTGCCGACGCGCACGCGCACGCCGCCAAGAAGTGTTGGATCGACAACGAACTCAGTGGTCAAATCGCTGCCGTATTTCCTTTTCAGCCGCGCGACAATATCGACGGCCGCCTGCGGAGCTAGCTGAATCGCGCTCTCAATTCTCGCGTGCCGCTTTTCGATTTCGAGCCGAAGCAATCGCTTGTAATACTGCAAAACGTCCATGAAATGGCGCGGACGTTTTGCGATCAGCGCTTGCACGAGCGTCGCGATCTTGCCGCGGTCGAGTTGCCCGTCGGTAAAACTCGCGCGCAACAATTCCCGGGAAAGTTGGCGAACCTCCTTGTTGATCTTCATCAGGCAACCTGGCGCGCGGCTTCTTCCTGCAGGCGCTTCTGGTCCTCGGGCGTGAGCACTTTGCCGGTGACCTTCGCCGTTGTATCGACAACCAACCGGCCGAGTTCCCGTTTCAAGTTTTGCATTTGGCGTTCGTGCTCGAGCGCAGCGGCTTCCTTCGCCTTGGCGAGGATTTGCTCTGCGGCAGCGATTGCTTCCTGCTGTTTCCGCTCAGCCAGATGCGCACTGCTCTCGCGCGCTTCGTCGATCATTCTTTGCGCATCAGCGTTCGCCTTTGCCACAATTTCCTGGTAGCGCTTTTCTGCTTCGGCGAGTTCTTTCCTGATCTTTTCCGCGTTGAGCATTCCTTCTTCGATCTTTCGCCGGCGATCTTCGAGCACGGCCAGGATCGGTTTGTAGGCAAATTGCCGAAGCAAAACCGCCACGATACAAAAGCTAATAACCTGGGACAGAAAAAGCTCCCACTTCCAGCCGAAGGTATCGGCGGTATCTCGCAACATCTCGGCAAAACCTGCGGCAGCAGCACCCGCGGCAATTGTGACGGTCATAACGTAGAACTCATGCGCTCAGGCAATTCGCCTCCGCACCGTAAAATGTCAGTGACCCAGCAGGAACAACGCGTAGAACACAATCGCCTCGGTAAACGCGATCGCGAGAATTCCATGCACCAGGACCTGGGTAAAGGCGCCGGGATTTCGGCCGACAGCTGTCGCCATTCCCAAGCCGGTGAGACCGACGCCGATTCCTACACCCATTGCGGCGAGGCCGACGTGAATGCTTCCGGTCATTTCTGCTAGTAGTGGTAGTATCATAGTTTCGTTTTTGTTTGGTTCGACGACCTCACTTTGAAGTCGCCTAAATTTTCAATGCGCGTGTTCCGGGCCATGGTCATGCTGCGCGATTAACATGGTGAAAACCGCCGTTAAGAGCATAAAGACGAGCGCTTGGACAATGCCGACGAGAATCTCCATGAAATAAAATGGAAGTGGCAAGAACGGCGCGAGGTACGGGTTCATCGTCGACATCGCCTCCAAAATACTTTCGCCGGCGTAGATGTTTCCAAAAAGCCGAAAGCTCAGCGAAATCGGCCGGAACAGAATGGAAATCACTTCCAGCCAGCCGACCATGAAGAAAATCACTATCATTAGGATCTTCAAAATTCCGTGGGTTTCGCCTTTTGGCGCAAAGAGGTGTTTCAAAAATCCGCCGATGCCTTGCGCTTGCAGCGCCCAGACGATCCAAAGCAAAAAGAAGACGACCGCCATCGCCGTGGTCATGTTGAGATCAGCGTTGCCGCCGCGCAAAAGCGGCCGATCGATGTGAAAGATTCCAGTGGGATCGTAGTGACCCCAGCCAATCGTGCCGACGCCGGGAATCAGGCCGAACCAGTTCACGAATAAAATAAAGATAAAAATCGTCGCGAAAAACCAAAAAGTTTTCCGGACCAACTCGCGCCCGATGATTCCCTCGAGAAAAGTATAGAGACTCTCCACCAGCCATTCCCAAAAATTCTGGATGCCGCTTGGGATCGGTTTGATCGTGCGCGTAGCGATTTGCGCGAAAACAATGATCCCGGCCGCGACGATCCAGGTCACCAGCATCGAATTCGTGACCGCAAACTTGCCAATCTCAACGATCGGCGCAGCTTTTAGCGGCACGCCTTCATGCTCAACCTGCGCCGGCGCTGCTGTTTCCGCCGCAAATACAGAGCTCGCCAGCGCTGCGCCGCAGATCGCCGCCAGGATCAACATCAGTAAATAACGGTTGCGCATTTCGCTTGTCAGCCAAGTGGCACGGGCATCCTGCCCGTGATCTCTCGCGCTCCGAAATCGAGCCGCGAATCTTGACGCGGTTACCAAAGCCGTTTTTGCGCGAATGACAAGGGACTTTCCTGAAATTTTCTTCGCAGCGGCGGTCTATGATCGCCGCATTATTTTTGCGAGAGCCACTCTGCGAGCTTCTTTTTCAATTCGTCAATCCCCTCGCCTTTTGCGGCCGAGACCGGGACGATGTCGATCTTGGGGAATTTCTTGCGCAGCACGTCAAGATTTCCGTCCGCGCCCGGCAAATCCATTTTGTTCGCGATGACGAACCACGGGCGCTGCGACAAGAGCGGATCGTAAAGATCGAGCTCTTTGCGCAGTTGTTGCAAGTCTTCAACCGGATTGCGGCCTTCGCTTCCCGCGATATCGACAACGAACAGAAAAATCCGGCAGCGCGTGATGTGGCGGAGGAAATCGTGGCCAAGTCCCAGCCCACGATGCGCCCCTTCGATCAAACCGGGGATGTCGGCGATGGTCGCGCGTCGGTAACCGGAAAAATCCACCACGCCGATGATCGGATGCAGCGTCGTGAACGGATAGGCGGCAACTTTTGGCCGAGCCGCGGAAATCTTTCGAAGCAAAGTCGATTTGCCGGCATTTGGATAACCGACCAGACCGGCATCAGCGATCGTGCGCAACTCTAATAGAAAATGTCCCTGCTCCCCCTCCTCGCCTTCCGTGTATTCGCGCGGCGCGCGATTGCGCGAACTTTTGAAATGCACGTTGCCTTTCCCGCCCGCGCCGCCGCGACAAAGAACAAATTCCTGTCCGTCTCGTGTAAGATCGACAACAAAATCGATTTCGGATTGCGGATTTTGGATTGCGGATTGATCTGAATTCGATGTTGAGCGTTGGGCGTTGGACGTTGACCGTTTTCTGTCTTCGGCTACCCAAACAATCGTTCCAACCGGAACTTTGACGATTTTGTTCAGCGCGGATCGGCCATGCTTTTTCTTTCCCATTCCGTGTCCACCGCTTTTCGCCTTGATGATCGGCTCGTAGAAAAGGTTTGAGAGATTATCAACGTGCCGATCCGCGCGCAGAATGACCTCGCCGCCGCGACCGCCGTCGCCGCCATCGGGTCCGCCTTTCGGCACAAATTTCTCCCGCCGAAAGCTGACCGACCCGCGCCCACCGCTGCCCGCTTGCGCAAAAACTTTGATCCGATCGACAAACATTATTCGCTTTTCCGTTAAACAATTGGAGCCTTCAACCGTCGAAGTATTTATGCGACTCCAACGACTAAGCTTAATCGGTTTCCTTGCCTTTGCTGGGTTTTGCTACGCTCAAACATCGCCGACACCAACGCCTATGCCTGAAACAGCCGACACAGGAATTGAAGGCGTGATCACAGTTGGACCCACTCACGGTGGCCCGGTTCGGCCTGGGATGATCAGTTCAGCGCCCCTGGCTAACGCTACTTTCGTTGTCGGCAATGAAAGCGGCGCGGTCGCAGAGTTCACGACTGACAATCAAGGTCGCTTCAAGGTGTCGCTTCCGCCTGGTCATTACACCGTGACAAAAAAGGAACGGCAAAAAGGAATCGGACGTTACGGACCGTTCGATGTCGATGTTGCGGCTGGGCAAATGACAAAGGTCGAGTGGCAGTGCGACACCGGAATGCGCTAGGAACTAGACAGGATTAACTGGATTTCAGGACTTGAATTTTGAAATCCCTTCCAATCCCGCAAATCCTGCCGATTTTCCGCTGAACACGCCGCAGTAGGACGCCGCCGCACAATAGAGTTTCGACTTGTTGGTTACCACGGGTTGCAGCAAAACTTGGCGCATCATGAAGGTACGACTTTTCTTAAGTGCGCTGATCGGATTGGGACTCGCTGGCTGCGGCGGAGGCGGGTCCGGCGTGACGGAATGGAATCCAGAGGCGGCAATGGACCATCAGTTTTTTCCGTCGCTGATCATCGCGACCGCGTCCGTGCGACCGGTCGAAGATGAAGACGAGGAAGCGAAGGAACCGGATCCGTATTTGCTCGGCGACAAGTTCGGTTTGCTCGGCGTCTCGATCAAGACGCCATCGCGCAATGCGGACGTGAAGGTGACGATCAAAGAAAACGACCTGATCACAGCGACGACGTGGACCGGCAAACTGGCGGAGGCGAATCACGATTATTACATCGCGCCGAAAGTGAATTACAAATTCGATCACTTGCGCAAAGTGACGCAGCAAATTCCGATGAATATCGATTTTGAAGTGGAAGTGAATGGGAAGTCGCTCGGTGACAAAACCGAGACGCTGCAAATTCGCTCGATCAATGATTGCCCGTACGGCGTTGCCAATTCGGAAGAGACAGTCGATGACGAGAACGTTCAAAACGGATCGGCCGATCTCGGCTGGATGTTCGCTGCCTACGTGAACGAGAACCATCCGCAACTGGACAAGATTCTCCAAGAAGCGCTGGCGACGAAGATCGTCGACTCGTTTGATGGATATCAGGCGAACGATCCAACCGATGTTGTAAAACAGGTATTTGCGATTTGGGCTGTGCTCCAGAAACACGGGATCCAGTACAGCTCGGTTACCGAAACACCGGGTGGCTCGCCTCTGGTGCGCAGTCAATTCGTGCGCTTTCTTGATCAATCGATCGCTATGACGCAGGCGAACTGTGTCGATGGCACGGTGCTTTTTGCCTCGCTTCTGCGCAAAGTCGGGATCAATCCGGTCTTGGTGGCGAAGCCGGACCACATGTACGTCGCGTTCAATTTGAACGAAAGCGACAATGAAGACGAAAGCGAATTGATCGGACTCGAAACCACAGATATCGGCGCGTCGGAAATCGAGCAGAGCAATTCAGAGCCTCCCGTGGCACTGACCAATTTGGAGGAACAACTGAGTGACCGCGTCGGTAGCAGCAAAGCGTGGAGAAGTTTCTTCGCCGCGGTGCTGGATGGGGAAGACGATCTGGACAAAAACGACGAAAAGTTCGATGCCGGCGATCCTGATTGGCAGATCATCAACATCGCCGAAGCGCGCGAAAAAGGGATCATGCCGATCTCATTTGAAGCTGCGCGCTAGGATCTTTTTCAGAGACGTTTGGCGAATTGACTGTCACAGACTTCCACCGTTAGGTTCGGCCACGCTATGAAAAATCTCGTTCGTCTGTTGCTCTGCTTGTCACTCAGCGTCTTCGCGGTCGCGCGCGCGATATCGCCAGCGAAAAGTTTGAGCGCAACCGCCAAGACTGGAGCGCAAAAGAAAGAAACCGGGAAAAAGGCAGACGCCAAGACGTTGCTCCACGACGCGAAGAAAGCTTCCGCCGCGATGATCAAGAACGCTCGCGCGGACAAAGCGCTCGATCCCAAGAAACCAAAGAACAAACCGTTTTGGAAATCGGCCCATCTGGTCGCCAAGAATTTGAAGACGGCGGAAACCGGACTCGCGGCCAAGAGCAACGACTTCTTCAAAGGGATCGCTGACGCGCGCGAAGCCGAAGAGCAGTTGAAAGTCGATTGGCAGCTGACCGATTCCAAAAACAAGAAGGTGATCGAGAATGGCAAGAAGCTTGGTCACGCACTGGCGATTTTGCGGACCGATTTTTCAAAGGAGGCCGAGCGAAAGAAAAAGGGCGGCGATCTGACCGAAAAAGAGAAGGCGCAGTTTGAAAAGATTAAAGCACAACAAAAAGATCTGCTCGCCAAGATTAAAAAACTGGAAGGCGAAGCGAAAAAGGACAAGGCGCTGGAGAAAGGCCTGAAGGAACTCCAAAAGCAGGCGAACCATATTCTGAAAGAGCCGGCCACGGTCGATGCCTACATCGCCACGCTTTATTTGCTCGATGTTCAGGTCGGCCTGATTCGCGGTTACGAATACTACGTCGATAAAGACTGGCGCGCTGATTACCTCGTGCTCGTTGATTACACCAAAACATACGACACGTGGTATTCCGAATGGGAAACGTCGGTTTCCTACGACTGGGCGGAAGTAAATACCAGCGTCGACATCTACGAAGGTGAAGAGGTCGATGTCAGCGAGTCAGTCTCTGAAGAAGAGATCAACAGCGAAGATTCCTACGCCGAGAACGAATCGTTCGACATGAGCCAAGCGGAAGAAGACGAAGTCGCCGCTGAAGAAGACACCGATGCGGAGGTGGAGTCCGACGATACCGCGGACGACGACAGCATGGAAGACGCGTCCGACGATGAAGGCGAAGACATGAGCGACGACGATTCAGGTGGTGACGATGCCGGCGATGATGGTGGAGACGACGGAGGAGATGACGGCGGGGATTAATTGAAATTCTCGCGCGCGATTTAAGTCAGATATTGTTCTTGCTCGCTGCCAAAGAGTTCGTTAACCCTGCGGACTCGAAGTCTTAACCAATATGATATCCCTGATTCAATTCGTGCCGTGTTCGTTCTTAGCACAAGAAACGTCTTTCGATTATTCGACCTCAGGTAACGCTCCCGGGCCAGTTTTCTGGATTTGTGAAGCGGTCTTCGTCGTCCTGATGATCGCCGCGATGTGGAAAATATTCAGCAAAGCGGGTCAACCTGGGTGGGCCGCCATCATCCCAATTTATAACTGGATTGTCTGGTGCAAAATCGTTGGCCGACCCGCATGGTGGGTTCTGCTGCTGCTAATCTGCTTTCCGATCTTCTACATCATTCTCTCGATTGATCTCGCAAAAAGCTTTGGTAAAGGCGGCGGCTTTGCGGTTGGCCTGATCTTACTATCGATCATATTTTTCCCTATCCTGGCATTTGGCAGTGCGACTTACCAAGGTCCGGCGGCTGCGCCAAAAGTTTAATCGTTCCCACGAATCCAGTTTGGCCGGCGTTTTTCGTTGAACGCGGCGATGCCTTCGCGCGCTTCGGCCGATTCGCGCGCTTGCAGGTGATGCTTCAATGCAAGATCGACATCTTCTTTCACTGACGTCGACCAAAGTTCTCGGATCAGGCGCTTGGTTTGCACGAGAGCATTAGGTGCCCCTTGCAAGACTGAATCGGCAAATTTTTGCGCCTCAGCCATCAATTGGTCAGGCGCCGCCACCCGATTGACCAGACCAATCTCGCGCGCGCGTTCGGCGTCGATCAATTCACCGCCGAGCACGAGCTCTCGCATGTTGCGCTCGCCGACTTGCCGGCGCAAAAAAGTCATCACCAATCCGGCCACGAGCCCGCGCCGAACTTCCGGGTAACCGATTTTTGTCTTCTGTGCGGCAACGACGAAATCGCACGCCGACATGATTCCGGCTCCGCCCGCTACGGCTGCACCGTGGACCGCCGCGATTGTGACGAGCCGCGTTTCCGCAAGCGTCACCAAGGTTTTTGCGACCATCTCCGCGGTCGAGTGCGCTTTTGTCTGATCGGCCGCTTCTTTCAAATCGAGTCCGGTGCAAAACGCCGCGCCCGCGCCTCGCAAGATTAAGACGCGCTCATTCGGTTGATCGGAGGCGACCTTGATCGCGGCGATCAGTTCATTCAGCAGTTCGATCGTCAGTGAATTGCGACGCTCCGGCCGATTCAAAGTCACGACTGTGATTTGCGGCGACTGCTTTTCGACGAGAACAACTGCCATAAATCAGAGGTCAGACATCAGAAGTCAGCGATCAGCATTAAACCTGAATGACGCCGGTGTGGAACCGCGCTTTGGGCATAGGACGCGATACATATTCAAGTAACTGAATCAAGGCCTCGCGCGTTTCGTGCGGCTGAACAATGGCATCGACCCAGCCGCGCGCCGCGCCGTAACGAATGTCCGTTTGCTCTTCGTAACTCTGTTTCACCTTTTTGCGAAGTTCATCGAGCTCTTCGTGCGACGCCTTTTTATCGCCGCGATCGCGCGCCCGCGCGAGAATGGAAAAGACGGTGTCGGAAGCCTGGGCCGCGCCCATCACCGCGTACCGCGCGCTCGGCCACGCCACGATGAAGCGCGGATCGTAAGCCTTGCCGCAAAGCGCGTAGTTGCCCGCGCCGAACGAACCGCCGACGACAACCGTGATCTTTGGCACAATTGAATTGCTGACCGCGTTCACGAGCTTGGCGCCGCTGCGAATGATCCCGCTTTGTTCCGCGTCGCGGCCGACCATGAAGCCAGTCACGTCCTGGAAAAAAATGATCGGCAGTCCAGTTTGATTGCAATCCATCACGAAGCGCGCGGCTTTATCGGCGCTGTCTGAATAAATAACGCCGCCCATCTGAATGCCTTCCTTTGTCGTGCGCACTTGCAGCCGTTGACTGGCGACAATGCCGACGGGTCGACCGGCGACGCGCGCGTAAGCGGTCACCAGTGTCTTGCCGTAATCGGCTTTGTATTCGTCGACTGAGTTTGAATCGACAACCGCAGCGACCAGATCTCGCGCATCGTAATTTTTCTGACCATCGAGGCTGACGAGATCGTAAACCGTGTCGCCATTCTTCGCTGTTTTGAAGCCCTTCTCGTCGATCTTCGAATCGGTTCCGTTTTTGGCTTCAGGCAAAAGTGCGACGAGCGAGCGCAATCTTTTCAAACATGATTCGTCGGTCTTCTCATAAAAATCGACGGTGCCGCTGATCTCCGAATGCATTTTCGCGCCGCCGAGTTCTTCCTGTTCGACAACCTGACCGATCGCGGCTTTGACCAGGGAGGGACCGGCGAGATAAAGACCGCTCCCTTCGGTCATCAAAATCTTGTCGCAAAGCACCGGCAAATACGCACCGCCGGCAACGCAATTTCCCATGATCGCCGCGAACTGAGGAATTCCCGCCGCGGAAATGACCGAGTTATTCCGAAAAATCCGGCCGAAATCGTCCTCGTCCGGAAAAATCTCGTCCTGCATCGGCAGAAAAACGCCGGCGGAATCGACCAGATAAATGATTGGCAGCGAACATTCGAAAGCGATCCGTTGGGCGCGCAAAAGTTTTTTGACGGTCGCAGGAAAGAAGGCGCCGGCCTTTACGCTCGCGTCGTTGGCAATGATCATGCAAGGAACGCCATGGACATTTCCAATACCGGCGACCGTTCCGGCGGCGACGATGTTCCCCCACTCCTCGTACATTTTATAGGCGGCCCAAAGGCCGATCTCGAAAAATTGCGCGTCTTTGTCGAGAAGCTGGCCAATTCGCTCACGCGCCGGCAAACGACCGAGTTTGCGGTGTCGCTCGAGTCCCGCCTTGCCGCCGCCCTGTCGCAGGAGTGCTTCCTGTTTTAAAATTTCGCGGCAAAAATCCCGCAACGGCTCACCGGAAGATGTCGATGTTCGGGCCATGTGCGAAGGAGGCTTAATCCTCAGCAGTGTTTGAATCAAGCGATGTTGTAGCTGCCGGTCCGAGCCGGACTGGCATTGTCTCTGGCGGCAACACCGGATCACTGCCGATGAAGACATCGACAGCTACAATTAATAAATGTCTGTCTCGGTGGAATAACCCGAGTCGCCGCGAATCGAGCGAAGTCGCGCCCGGCTACCGCGTTCCGATTCCGGGCGGTTGATCCGTTCGAGAGCGATTTTGACAAGGAACGGGACCGCGGCCAAAGCGCCCAGCGACATCAGCGCGATGGCAGCTGTCTGTCGCGCCGGCCGTTTAATTTTGTCGGCGACCAGCATTCCAATTCCAAGCCCAAACGCGGTGCGCGTGAGCGCGAGCAAATTATCCAGCGGAATCTGTTCGCCTGTTTTTGGAATGGATACCGAGAGGGACATCGGCTACTCTTATACGTCTCGTTTGCGAAAAAGAAACGGGAAAATCTGCACGCTGGCGTGATCTCCGCTATTGGCAGCTTCTGACATGTCGAATCCGATTTATGCCCTCATCCTCGCTGGCGGCAGCGGCGAACGCTTCTGGCCGTTGAGCCGGCGTAATCGTCCAAAGCAATTGCTGCGCCTTATTTCCGAGCGCACCTTGCTGGAGGAAACAATCGCGCGACTGGAAGGATTGGTTCCGAGCGAGCGCATTCTGATTCTCACCAACGTCGACCAGGAAAAAGCTGTTCGCGATTTACTCAAAGATTTTCCGAAACAAAACATCATCGCTGAACCGGCCAAACGCGACACCGCGGCGGCGGTCGCGCTCGGAGCTGGTTGGATCGCAGCTCGAGATCATTCGGCAACGATGTTGGTGCTGCCGGCCGATCACGTCATTGTCGATCGCGCAGCCTTTCAAGAAACGATGCGAACCGCCGCGGCGGTGGCGGAAGAAACCGGCGCGCTCGTGATCATCGGCATCAAACCGACCTGGGCCTGCCCCGGTTTTGGTTACATCGAGCAAGGCGAACAAGTGGGCTTGCGCGGCGAAGAGAAAATCGCAGTGCATCGCGTCGTTCGCTTTCGCGAAAAGCCGAATGTCGATCTGGCCGAATCTTTTTTGCGAAAAGGAAATTTTCGCTGGAACGCGGGAATGTTTGTCTGGTCGGTGCCGACGGTTTTGAGCGAATTCAATCGCCACGCGCCGGACCTGGCCGACTTTATCTCGCAAGTCCGGTCTCCGAAAGACCTCGAGAAAACTTTGCGCGAGCGTTTCGCCAAGCTGCCGCGCATCTCGTTCGATTACGCGATCATGGAAAAAGCCGAACGGGTTTTAGTGGTCGAGGCCAGTTTCGATTGGGATGACGTCGGCAGTTGGCAGGCAGTGGCGCGCTATTTTAAAAAGGACGAGCACGGGAATGCTGCGAACAGCGCGCTAACCGCGCTCGATTCCAGTGACAACATTATTTTTAACGACGGCGAAACGACGATCGCGTTGCTGGGCGTGCATAATTTGATCGTGGTGCGGACGGGCGAAGCAATTTTGATTTGCCACCGCCATCAAGCCGAGAATATCAAGAATCTCGTCGGCAAATTGCCGCCGGAGCTGCAGTAGTCCGAATGAATCCGATTTTGGGGATCGATTTCGGTCGAGCGCGGATTGGGCTGGCCATTTCAGATGAGCTGCGCCTGTTGGCGCACCCGCTTGAGACGCTCCCTGCGAATAAAGACTCCGTGAAGCGGGTTGCGGACATTGTTCGAGACCGGAAGATCGACAAGGTTGTAGTCGGCATTCCGCGACATATGAGCGGAGAAATTGGAGAAGCTGCAAATGAAGCATTGGAATTCGCGGCCAGACTTTGCGAGCATCTCACATGCGCAGTTGAAACCTGGGATGAACGATTAACAACCGTCGCCGCGAATCGTGCGCTCCGTGATGCCGGCAAAAAAACGCGCAACACGCGCAAGTTTGTCGATCAAGTCGCAGCCCAAATGATTTTGCAGGGCTATCTCGACCGCGAACGAAATGTCGCAGCGTCTTAAGCTCACGATCGCTTATGACGGTGCGGCGTTCGCCGGCTGGCAGAGCCAGGCGCATCGCAACACCGTTCAAGACAAACTAGAACACGCGTTTCAAAAGATCAGCGGGCGGCGAGTACGGGTTCACGGCGCCGGACGCACTGACGCCGGCGTGCATGCGCTTGCACAATGCGCACATGTCGATCTTCCGGATCGGCGGCTTTCGGTCGAGCGCTGGACAAGCGCGCTCAATGCAACATTGTCACCCGCTATTCGAATCTTGCGATGCCAGTATGTGTCGCAGAATTTTCACGCGCGGTTTTCGGCAACCGGGAAACTTTATCGTTACCGCATTTGGGCTGCGCCAATTTTGCCGCCGCTTGAGTTCGGCCGTGCGTGGCACATCGCCGCTCCGCTCGATGTCGATCTTCTAAAATCGGCTGGAGAAAAATTCGCCGGCGCTCATGACTTCGCCGCCTTCGCGGCCGGTCGCGGCAAAAAAGAAGAGGATACAATCCGCACAATTTCGTCGACTCGAATTCGGCGACATGGACCGCAGATTACAATTGAAGTCGATGGTAACGGCTTCCTTTACAAGATGGTCCGCCTGATGGTCGGGGCGATGGCACGCGTCGCGCTCAACAAAATGAACATAGACGAAATCTCCGCGCGGTTGAAATCGGGGCGCGCTGGTGGCTCGCGTTTCGTCGCGCCGGCAGAGGGTCTGTACTTGGTAAAAGTTTGGTACTGACTCTGCTTTGAGTCTGTTGGCGCCGAGCGGCCTTGCAAAAAGTCGGGCTGGCAGGGGAGCTGCTTTATACGCATTTATGGTAGATCCGTCGGTCGACGCCACCGTACCAGTAGAACTAAAAAGCCGCCGACGGTCGATCTTCGGCCGGATCGGCGACTGGCTTTTTAGTCAGCGGCATTTTCACCTCAAACTGCTCTCTGGAACAACTGTCGGTGTCGTGGTCATCATTTTCCTGGCCGGCGCTTTCCTGCTTGTGACCTTGCGCAACCATTACCAGGACGCCCTTCGCACTCACACGATCGAAGTCATCCGGCTCAGCAGTTTGATCGAGAACGACATTGCCAGTCTTGAAAGTGGTCACCGCGGATTCTTGTTAGGCGGCAGCGAAGAATACGTCGCACCGTTTGAAAAGAAGCGGGACCTCATTAGGGGCCGGATCGAGGACCTGACCGCGCTCATTCTCGATAGCCCGAGGCAGCGCAAACGGGTGATGAAGGTCCAGGAAGTCGTGCAGAAATGGCTCGAGACCGTGGCGACCCCGGAAATTAACGCGCGCCGGGCCAAAGGCAGCGCGCCCACTGCCGCCGAAACAAACGCGACCGGCTCGTTCGCTCTCGGAAATTCATTACTCGATCAGGCGCGTGAAGTCCTCCAATCATTGCAAGACGAAGAGCAGATCGTGCTCAACCAGCGTATGCAGGATCAGGAATGGGCCACACAATCCGCTCAAATTCTGGACTTCCTGCCAAAACTCGAGCGCTCAGTCGTCGAAATGGAAAAGGAAAAACGCGGCTACCTGCTCACGGGCGACAATAGTTTTGCCGAAGCTTACAAACGCGCGGCCGCGGATTTCTATACTTACAATGGCTACCTCTCGGTGTTGGTCGCGAATTCTCCGATCCAAGCGCAGCTCCTGGCCGAAATTCGCTCCAGCGTCGACCGCTGGATCAATAAATCGGCTGCGCCGCAAATCGATGCCAAGCGTTCGGGCAAAGATGCCGAAGTAATAGCCTTGATCGGCGCAGGCGAGAGCCTGATGTCCGAAATTCGCCAGATGCTGACGAATTTTGAAAAGAACGAACTCAATCTTTACGAACTGCGCGCGAGCTCGGCCACTCGCCAGAGGATTTTTCGAACGTCAGCGTTGGCCATTGTCGCTTTCTTTGCCGTGGGGCTGTTGGTCGTTTCGAATAGTTATGGTTTTGTTTTGGTCCGGCGGCAGCTCGCCCAGCTCGAGGGCGCCGAGACGCACATTCGCTCCGTCATCGACAACATCCTCGACGGCATGATCACCGTTGATGACAACGGCGTCATCCGCTCGATGAATCCCGCTGCCGAAGAGATGTTCGGTTGTCGCGGCAACGAAATGATCGGCCACAATTTCACGCGTCTCGTGCCAAAACGTTATGAGAGCGAGCACGACGCGAAGCCTGTCGTTTGTAACTGGACCGAGATTATGCGACGCACCGGCAGTAGCACGCTCGCGCTTGGTCGAACCCGCAAGCACGTCGCCTTCCCGGTCGAAATGTCGTTGAGCGAAATGATCATCGACCAGCAGCGGCTCTACGTCGCGATGGTGCGTGATGTGACTGAGCGGAAGCGTTTTGAACAGCAGATCGCGGCCGAAAAAGAAAGTCTCGCGGTCACGCTCCGCGCCATCGGTGACGGCGTTATTACCGCCGACGTAAATGGCAAGGTCATCATGTTGAACAGCGAAGCCGAGAAATTGACGGGCTGGAGTTATGCGGAAGCGATCGGCAAACCGCTTAAATCGGTTTTTGAGGTGACTGTCGATCTTGCCGCGCAGGCCAAAGCGCAGAAAAGCGGTTATCGGAACGAAGCGCAATCCATCCTGCTTAATCTTCCCGAAAACGTGACCCTGACTTCGCGCGACGGCGTTGAGCGCATCATCGAACAGGTCGCGTCGCCCATTCGCGACAGTAAGAATGAAGTCGCGGGCGTCGTCCTTGTTTTCCGTGACATTACCGAACGGCAACGTAACGAAGCCGAGCGCCGCAAGGCCGAGACACTCGAGCAACTCGGACTTCTCGCCGGTGGCATTGCCCACGATTTCAATAACCTTCTCACCGCGATTATCGGAAACATTTCCCTCGCCTCATTACTTCTCCCGCCGGACGACGAAATGGCAGAGCGTTTGGACGATGCGAAAAATGCGTCGTTGCGCGCGCGCGATCTCGCGCAGCAGCTTCTCACTTTCGCCCGCGGTGGCGTACCGATCAAAAAGACCGCGTCGATCGAAAAGTTAATTCAAGACACAGTCAGCTTTTCGCTTCGCGGCAGTCACAACCGAAGCGAATTCGAATTCGCCCCCGATGTTGCCCCCGCTGAAATCGATGCCGGCCAGATCAGCCAGGTCATCGCGAATCTTGTCGTCAATGCCGACCAGGCCATGCCCAATGGCGGCACGCTCTACGTCAGTTGCGACAATTTCTGCTACGACGTCGACGACGCGGCCATTCCCGATCTTGCTCCGGGAGACTACGTTCGCGTCCGGATTCGCGACGAAGGCGTCGGCATACCTGAAAAATATGTGAAACGGATTTTCGATCCCTACTTCACCACCAAACCAAAAGGCAACGGCCTTGGTTTGGCGACCGCTTATTCGATCATCAAAAATCACAACGGCTTGATGACGGTCGAATCCCAAGTGTATGTGGGCACCACGTTCACGATTTACTTGCCGGCCGCTCTGCATCTTCAGGAGGAATCGCAGGCTGAAGTGGCGCGCACCCTCACACCGGCAATGTCGGGAACTGGTCGCGTGCTCGTGGTCGATGACGAAGACGCAATCCGCGATTTAGTCGAATTCACTCTGACGCGACTCGGTTACGAAGTTTCGACAGCGGCCACCGCGCTCCAAGGCGTCGAGATTTACCAGGAAAAGCTCAAAGCAGGCAAACGATTCGATGTCGTGATTCTCGATCTTACCTTGCCCGGCGGCATGGGTGGAAAAGAGGCGCTCAACAAATTGATAGAGATCGATCCGACGGTGAACGCGATTGTGTCGAGCGGTTACGCGACCGATGCAACAATGAGCCGCTATCAGGATTTTGGTTTCCGCGGCGTCATCGCCAAACCGTACGAAGCTGCCGAGCTCGGCAAAATCGTCCACGACGTGATCGAATCGAGTCGCGTGAATGTTGTTAGCCTTAACTATCCGACGCGGCTCGCCGGCTGATGCGAGTCCGGCGCGGAAATGCCCATCCGGCTCGGACTAATCCGCCGGCATCGGCAGTTCCTTTACAAATCGGAAGCCGTTGCGCTTGTAGCCGGCCTTCTCGTAAAACTCGTGCGCTTCTTTGCGCTCGAATCGCGTGTTCACTGCGACGCGTGAAATATTTTTCTGCGCCAGATCTTTTTCCGCGGCCGCAATCAGCGCGTGACCAACTCCGCGCCCGCGCATCTTTTCCGATACGACCAGCGCAAGAATTCTCCCTCCCGGACTGTTATGTTCGTAGCTGTAGCACGTGAACGTTCCGATCATTCCACAAACTTGGCCTTTGCTGACCGCGACGAGCGTTGCGTAATGCTTGTCGCCGCGAATCGCTTCCATTCGCATTTGCATTTCCGACCCGCGTGTTTCGTAGCCAAGCTGCGTCATTAAGTCAGCCAGCGCCTCGACGTCGGCAGCTTCCGCCGCGCGAACCGTAACATCGACATCTTTCGGATCAGCCATCTACTTGTTCCGGTGCTAATCGCGGCAGCAATCCTTCCAGGATCGTCGCGACCGATTCATTTACCGTTTGCCGATCGGTGTGAACGATGATCTCCGCGTCATCCGGCGGCTCGTACGGCGCGTCGATTCCAGTAAATTCCCGGATCTCTCCGGCGCGCGCTTTTTTGTAGAGATTCTTCGGATCGCGCGCTTCGCAAACTTCCAGCGGCGCGTCGACAAAGACTTCGACGAATTCGGCATTCCCCTCGAGTGCGATTTCGCGCGCGCGTCGACGATCCATTCGATACGGCGAAATGAATGCTGTAATCGCGACCACACCGGAATCGGCCATTAGTTTTGCGACTTCACTCACGCGACGAATATTTTCGACTCGGTCTTCGGGTGAAAACCCGAGGTTCGAATTCAAACCGTGGCGAATGTTGTCTCCATCAAGGACGTAGGTCTGCATGCCGCGACCGAAGAGTTCGCGCTCGAGAGCCTGGGCGATTGTCGATTTTCCTGCGCCCGATAATCCGGTGAACCAAACCACCGCGCCTCGATGACCAGTCCGCGCCGCGCGTGCCTGGGCCGTGATCTTTCCTTCAACCCAGAAAATATTTTTGCTCTTGGCGACGGTACGATCGGTGTAAACGCCGCCGAAAATTGTCCCCCCGCCGCAAATTTTCCCGTCATCGACAATGACAAATCGCCCGAGCGTCGGAATACGATCGTGATTGTCGATCACCAGCGGACTGCGCGTTTGAAGGGTCAGCCGTCCGACTTCATTGCGCTCGAGCTGTTCGCGTTTGTCTTTCGTTGCCTGGAGCGTGGACGAATCCGTCACCTCGTCGATCGACACGATTTCGCATTTCACGTCCTGGGTCGCCAGGCGCAGATCGTAGAGATGACCAAGTCGCATCGGCTCGCGCACGATCCAAAAAACATCCGCGTGAACTCGATTGGCTTCGATCGGTGTTTCCGTTTGATGCGACGCGACGTAGCCGCGCTCAACGAAAATTTGCTCGCTCAACGTGATGCCGATTGAATCGCCGGCAATCGCTTCGCTGTCGCCGTTTCCATCCCATTCTTCGATCGATTGAACTTTTGAAGTCTTGTTCGCCGGCGAAAACACCAATTCGTCCCCCACCCTCAATTTTCCGGTCTCGATCCGGCCGGCAATGATCCGCCGGTCGTCGAATCGATAAACATCTTGCACGCAAAAGCGCAACGGAAGATCGACATCCAGCTTTTGAGGCTCCAACAAATCGAGCGCTTCAAGAACACTCGGACCGCGATGCCATTTTAATTTCTTGGAGGCGGTCGCAACGTTGTCGCCATTCTTTGCCGACGCCGGAGCGAAGACGTGCGCTTCAAGTCCAAGCTCCGCGAGAAACTCTCGATACTCCTTTTCGATCTCCTCGAATTTTTTCTCCGAGAAATCGGCCAGATCCATTTTGTTCACGACAACGATCAGCTGTTTGATGCCGAGCATGCTCAGCAAGTAGGCGTGCCGTCGGCTCTGTTCGCGGACGCCTTCATTCGCCGCGATCACCAGAACGGCCGCGTCCGCGCGCGACGCACCCGTGATCATGTTCTTCAAAAACTCTTTGTGACCCGGCGCGTCGATGATGATGTATTTGCGCCGCTTCGTTTTGAACCCGATCTCGGTTGTGTCGATCGTGACGTTTTGCTTTTGTTCCTCCAGCAGCGCGTCCAGCACAAACGCGAACTCGAATTCCATTCCTTCGGCCGCGCATGCTTTCTTCACCATGTCGATCTTGCCTTCCGGCAATGAATCGGTGTCGTGCAAAATCCGGCCAATCAAAGTGGACTTGCCATGATCGACGTGGCCGACAAATACGACGCGAAGCGGCGGCGATTCTTTTGTCATAGGAATCCCTTAGCTCTTAGCTTCTGCATTGCGTTGCGTTCGTAATGATCTTGCGCGCGTCCGGCGCGCTCGCCCACTTTCGTTGCCTCAAGCTCGGCGATGATCTCGTCAATGTTCGAAGCCTTACTTTCGATCGGATGCGTGATCGGGCTGCAGCCTAAGGAACGGAACCGTTTCCCGTTCCGCGAAAAGTACATTTGCGGGATCGGAATTTTTTCCCGCTGGATGTAGTGCCAGACATCCACTTCGGTCCAATCGAGCAACGGTTGGACACGGACGTGCTCGCCTTTGGCCGAGTTGGTTGCGAATTGGCCCCAGAATTCCGGCGGTTGATCTTTGTAATCCCATTCGAACTGCGCGTTCCGCGGCGAAAAATATCGTTCCTTCGCCCGGGTTGGATCTTCGTCGCGCCGAATTCCGGTGATGAGCGCGTCCCATTTGTATTCCGCCAGCACTTGCTGGAGCGCGACCGTTTTCAATTCGTGCGTCACCGTCACCGGATCGTGCGTCTCGTAACCGACGCCGCGCTCCCGCGCTTCGGTGTTGATCTTCACGATCAGATTCAAATTGTGATGCGTCTTCGCCCACTCCCGGAACTCGAGCATCTCCGAAAATTCGTAGGTCGTGTCGATGTGCAAAACCGGAAATGGCACCCGGCCGAAAAACGCTTTCCGCGCCAGCCAGATCAGCACGTTCGAATCTTTTCCCATCGACCAGGGCATGGCGATGTTCTTGAACGCGTGATACGCCTCCCGGAAAATAAAAATGCTCTGGTTCTCGAGCTCGTCGAGATGAGTGCGTTTTATTTGGGTCGTCATGCAGGTTTTGGCTGGCCGAAATTAGCCACAGATGAACACAGATTTACACAGATGATTTCGGGTTCCTATCTGCGCTTTCCGTAATCTGTGTTTGATCTGTGTCAATCCGTGGCCGCTTTTCTGTTGCGCCACCGAGGCGTGATCTTACTGTTGCGCCATGCCGCAAACGCAGGCGACCGCTTACGATTCGAAAATCGAAGGCAACGTGATTTTTACACGGCTCGACGCCGCCTTCAATTGGGTCCGTAAGAATTCCCTCTGGCCGATGCCGATGGGGCTCGCCTGCTGCGCCATTGAATTGATGGCGACGGCCGCGTCGCGGTTCGACATTGCGCGGTTCGGCGCCGAAGTAATGCGTTTCTCGCCGCGGCAATGCGACGTCATGATCGTGGCCGGCACCGTCACTTACAAAATGGCGTTGGCGGTGAAACGGATTTACGAGCAGATGCCCGAACCAAAATGGGTCATCGCCATGGGCGCATGCGCGTCTACCGGCGGGATGTATCGCTCCTACGCGGTCTTGCAGGGAATCGATCAACTCATTCCCGTCGATGTCTATATTTCCGGTTGCCCGCCGCGTCCGGAAGCATTGCTCGCCGGCTTGATGAAATTGCAGGAAAAGATTTCCGGCGAGAAATCGTTCGCGGCGCAAAATCCGAAGTGGACCAAGAAACTGAACGAGGTCCTGGCATGACTGGGCGGGAATTGCTCGATTCGTTAGGGAAACTCTTCGGTCCAAAGCTTCAAGATAAGACTGAGTTTCGCGGCGAGACCACTTACACCATCTTGCCAACCGATCTTCGCGAAGTCGCAAAATTCTGCCGCTACGATCTCTCGTTCGATTATTTGATCGACATCACCAGCATCGACAATTCCGGCGAAGACCCGCGCTTCGAAATTGTTTACGAACTTTACTCAATGACGCTCGCGGTTCATCTGCGGTTGAAATTGAAAATTTCGGAAGACGAGCAGGTCGACACCGTTTCCGATCTCTGGCCGACCGCGAACTGGCACGAGCGCGAGATCTACGACATGATGGGAATCAAATTCAAAGGGCACCCCGATCTCCGCCGGATCCTGATGTGGGACGGCTATCCGTTCTTCCCGTTGCGCAAAGAATTTCCGCTGGAAGGTCTGCCGAGCGACATGCCCGACGTCGCTTTCACTAAAGCAGCGCCACTCGAAGGCGGCCCATTCGTCACTCGGCCCAGCACAGCCACGGCCAAAGACCGCGAACCTCGCGCGAGGCCACCGGAGCTATGACGAATCTCGTGCGAATCCTGATGCGCAAAACTCTATTCCCGGTTGGCACTTTCGTGCTTGTGTGGATTGGTTTGTCCTGCGACGCCCTCGCTGCAACGGTACGCGGAGCGCCAAAATCCGATGATGACCGAATGGGCGGTTGGGCCATGACGGCAACGGGAAAAATAATCGCCAGTGCACAGAACAAAAAAGCGCCATGGCTCGAGGATGTAGTCAAAACTGTTCCGGTGGAGTATCCCGAGTCTGAAAGAATGCGGCGTCATCAAGGATCGGGAATGTTTCATCTATGGATTAACGTTAAAACTGGCTCCGTTACGAACATAATGGTGAAAAGATCTACCGGTTTCGCCTTGTTTGATGATTCTATCATCAGATCATTTCGGCAATGGAGGTGGAGACCCGGTACTTGGAAGGAGATTGAGTTTCCCGTAATATTTGAGTTGACGCATGATGGCTCAAGGGGAACGCAGGTTGGGTCGGTTCCTATTCCATCGACGCGTTAGCGCTAGTGCCGCAGGGTTTGCGACAACGTTAGGCTAATGCGAGTCCGAGTAATTGTGTCAAGGCAACTGCAGCAGCTGCAGCCGTCTCCAGAACTTCTTCGTGGCTGAGCTTTTCTTTGGAAAGGCCGGCAGCGAGATTAGTTAGGCAGGAGAAGCCGGCGACTTCGAGACCGAGCGCGCGGGCCTGGATGACTTCGAGAACGGTGGACATGCCGACGGCGTCGGCGCCGAGTTTTTGCAGCATCCGAACTTCGGCCGGCGTTTCGTACTGCGGACCGATTGACCCCGCGTAAACGCCTTCGTGCAGGACGATGTCGATCTTGCGCGCCGCTGCGCGGAATTTTTCGCGCAGTCGCCGCGAGTAAGCGTCGGTTAGATCGAGAAAGTTAGGTGAAATTGCAGGCGAGGACGCCTGCCGCCACAGAAGAAGCGGACTTGTTCCGGTCAAATTGATGTGATCGGTGATCATCATCCACTCGCCCGGTTTGAATTTTGGATTCACCGCGCCGGCCGCGTTGGTGATGATCAATTGTTTGATTCCGGCTTCGGCCAACACGCGAACGATCGATGTCACTTCGCGTGCGGAATAACCTTCGTAAAGATGAACGCGACCTTGCGCGAAAATGATTTTCGTCTTTTCGATTTCACCGAGAACGAATCGCCCGATGTGACCCGGGACTGACGGCTGCGGAATCTCCGAGAACTCGGCGTAGGGAACGATTTGATCTTTCGCTGGATCGACAACGAGCGAGTTGAGGCCGGAGCCGACAATGATTCCTATTTCGGCATGCCAGTCGCGTAGTTGTCCAATCGCGTCGCTCATCTTTTGTTGGTGGATCGAGCAGTCCCTTGGTCGATGTTAATTTGTGCGGCGAAGCCGCATTTGTTTAGCATCGTCCGACGGAGCGGCCGATCCACCATAAAGTCGATTACGCGGCTGACACGGGCGGAGCGGATGCCGGCTTGCGGAGCGAAGCCATGACGTCCGGTCGCATCTTTTCGTCTTCGACTGGCGTGAACTTCGATTCGTGTTTCGGATACGCGATCCGCGTGTGCAGCATTGTCATGAGCGTGAATCGAAACCGTTCCGCGATGACTCGCAATTCGCCAAGCGTCAGATCGCATTCGTCGAGTTGGCCGTCGGCGATGCGCTCTTCAATCAGCTCGTTGACCAGTTGCTCGATTTTTTGCGGCGTCGGTTTTTCCAAACTGCGCGACGCGCTTTCGACGATGTCGGCCAGACTGACGATGGCGCTCTCTTTGGTCTGCGGTTTCGGTCCGCTGTAACGAAAACTTTCCTCCTGCACTTCAGGAATGTCTTCCTCCCGAATGTTCATGATTTTTCCGCCGGCTCGAGCGTCTTCCTGCTGTTGCCGCGCGCGTTGATAAAAATAGTAAACGAGCGACGTGCCGTGATGTTGCTGGATGACGTCGATGATCTGCTTATTGAGGCCGTGTTTGAGGGCGAGATCGACGCCTTCTTTCACGTGCGCGATGATGATGAGCGCGCTCATGGTCGGGGCGAGATCGTCGTGAGGGTTGCGCTCGAAGTTCATGTTCTCAGTGAAGTAATCGGGCTTCACCAATTTGCCGACGTCGTGGAAATAGGAACAGACGCGGCAGAGCGTTGCGTTCGCGCCAATTTTTTCGGCAGCGGCCTCGGCCAGATTCGCGACGACCAGACTGTGGTGATACGTGCCGGGCGCTTCGATGGTCATTCGACGCAGCAACGGATGGTTGAGGTCGGAGAGCTCGAGCCAGGAAACATCGGTCGTGACTTGAAAAAGATGTTCGAACATCGGCAACGCCCCGCCAACAATCATGGCGGTGATAAGTCCGTTGCCGAGGGTCAGTGCGCTTTGGAGGCCAATCATTCCCCAATCGTTGTCCATCGGCGGAAAGAGATTGATCGGACCGATCATGCCGAAGCTGAGCGAGGACAACCAAATGGCGACGCCAACGCCAAGGCCGGCTCGGATCAATTGACCGCGGCGACGAACCTGAAGCGTGAGATAAACGGCGGTGAAACCGCTGATCAAACTAATGACCAGAAGCGACGCGTCGATCCTTCCAAACAACACGCTGCTCCAGAGACTGACGAAGACTGCGGCGTAGAGTCCGTGATTGCGGCCGAGCAAGACACTAAGCATCAGCGGCGCGAAGGCATACGGCGCGAGCAGCCAGCCCATTTCCGGCGTGAGAAACTTAAAGGTGTGCGCGCTCGCCAAAACCAGAATGAGCTTGGTCGCCGCGAGCTGGACAAAGATCGTTACGAACACCAGAAAGACGCGGGAGTTTTGCGAAAATGTTCTCGGTTGATTGATCCACAACTGAACGATCGCAGTAGCGAAAAAGAGCAGCGCGATCACGAAATTCTTCGTCGGCTCGGGCTGTTGACCGCTGAAAATCAAGAACGCCAACCCTGCGATGAACGCAGCCAGAATAATGACTTTGACGTAGCGCGCAGACTCGAGTGCGCCGAGCAATTCGTTACGAGTGCGGCGACGGCGCACCTTTTTTGAAGCGAGCCCGCGGCGAAGTAATCGTCTGCGTCTTAGGAAATCGAACATGTTAGTTAGGGCCAGTCCGGCTCGGACTCATTTGCGTGTCGAGGGCGCGGGTGAGCGGTGCTGTTGGTAAGCGGTTATGATAGAACGAACCAGCTCATGGCGTACCACGTCGCGCTCGTTGAGACTGATAATCGAGATCCCCGGAATGTTCTTCAGCGCCTGCAATGCCTCGACTACGCCCGAGCGTTTGTTGGTGGGCAAGTCGATCTGGGTCACGTCGCCCGTGATGACGCACTTGGAATGTGGACCGATGCGCGTGAGCAACATGAACATTTGCTCGGTGGTAGTGTTCTGCGCTTCATCGAGAATGACAAAGGCGTTGTTCAAAGTGCGGCCGCGCATGTAAGCAAGCGGCGCAACTTCGATCGTCTGCCGTGCGATCGACCGCTCGATCTCTTCCGGCTCGAGCATATCGCGCAACGCGTCGTAAAGCGGACGCAAATACGGCGCGATCTTTTGTTCGAGCTCGCCTGGTAAAAATCCGAGCGCTTCGCCCGCTTCCACCGCAGGGCGGGTCAGAATGATTCTGGTGACCTGATCTTTCTTGAGCGCGGACACAGCCATGGCCACGGCGAGATAAGTCTTTCCGGTGCCGGCCGGCCCGATCCCGAAAACGATGTCGTGTTTGTCGATCGCTTCGACGTAATTGCGCTGCCCAATCGAGCGCGCAACAATTGGCGGCTTGCGCGGCGACGTCGTGATTTTCATTGAGACGGCGTCGCTAAGATTGTCGTCGCGCGATTCGCTGACTGAGTTGAGCGCGTATTGAAATTCGTGTTTCTGAATCGGCACGCCTTTTCTCTGCGCCTCTTCCAGTTGATTGAAAACGCGCTGCGCCTTGTCGATCTTTTCCGGCTCGCCTTCGAGTTTCACCCAGCCTTCGCGGGTGGTGACTTTCACGCCGAGCGAATCTTCCATGCTTTTCAAAAGCTTCAGATCATTTGCGTAAAGCGATTGCAGTTGGCGCGCGTTATCGAAATGCAGCGTGCGAGTTTCGCTCATCAAAGATCGACAATTCTCAAGATCGACAGGTCCGAGCCGGACTGGCACATCGATCAGCGGAAACCATAAACCAGCGCCCAATGGGTGCGTTCCTCGGGCGATTCCTCGACTGCGACAATGATGAAATAGCTGCCAGTGGATTTCGGGATCACGTGCGCCGCTGCGAAGTGACCTTTTTCCCAACTGTCCGGCTGCTCGGCCAATTTTCCTTCGGAGTCGTAGATGTGAACCGAAACCTTGGCGCGTTCGACTTCGGTTCCCAACCAAAACCAGTATTCGTTGCCTTTGAATAATTGTTGCCGCACCGCTTTCTTTTCGCCGGAGCCGAGATCGCCGCCCCAATAATCTTCGCGCACTTGAAAACCTTCTTTGACGTAGGGCTCGGCTGCCTGGAGCGCGAACGATTGCGCATCATCCACCGTTCCGGCCGCGCCGCGCGAAAGTGCAAAACAAACGACGAGGCACAGGCTCACCTGCAAGCTGATTTTTGTGAAGCCGTTCATTGGAGCGTCCTCAATCCCGGGTCACGATCCCGCTATCCAGCTTGTTTGTGATCTCGTTGATCTTCCGGACAGATTCCGGCGAAATGTGCGACGAACCGACATCAACCAGCGGCCGCACTTCGCCGAGCGCGCTTTGAATCTCGCGGATGATCGGAAGACTGAATTCCGGCATGGCTTGAAGTTGGGTCTGAAAATGGACGAGCAAATCGGGTTGATGAAGCAACTCGGCCCCATCGGGCGAAAAATGTTTTGTCACGACCGAAGTCAACACCTGAGTGCCGCGCAGCCAGCCGCCCAGACTGACCAGTTGCGATAATTTCTCGTCGTGCACTTCGTTCATCGCCGCTTGGACGCTGCTCTGGGTCCGATCGAGTTCCTGACGGACATTTTCCCATTTGCGCTTATCGGCCGCCTCCGTGATCGCCTTGGCGTGCGGCGTGATTGAATTGCCGACGCCGATGCCCTTGGACAAATTCAAAACCCGCTGGCCGATCTCCTTTACGGCCGGCGCATCCTCGGCCTGCACCGCGATGAACCCATCGGCAATAACAGTGCCGAGAAGCAGGGCAATGCGCGGTCGTTCGGTGAAGTTACTGCTCTTCTCGGTGCGAACATACTCGCGCCAGTTGACCGAACCGAGCTTGTTCAGCGCGCCAAAGATTTCGTTGGGCAACGGCACAACGACATTTTCGACTTTTTTCGACATCTGTTTGACGTCGATGCGTTGGGGCGCCTGGGCGGCGTGAGCGCCCAGCGTCACCCCGAACAGGGCGATCGCACTAAATTTTAAACTGTTAGAAAAGGCTATCATCGGGAGCTTCGACTGTTGATTTCGGCTTCGTATTCAGGATTAATGAAGTCATTGTAAGCAGAACCTTGGTTCCACACAAATCCCTGCGCCTAACAATTTTGAGCTTCCTGCACCAGGCTATTCCTTCCGCTGACGATCGCACTTCGCCCATGATATGGACTTAAAAAGGCTCCGACAAATTCTCGAACGCGCCGCGGGCAAGCGCATCCTCGTCATTGGCGACCTGATGCTCGACGAATTTGTTTGGGGCAAGGTTGGCCGTATTTCGCCGGAAGCACCGGTGCCGGTGGTCGAGGTAACCGGCGAAAGTTTCTTTCCTGGCGGCGCCGCCAACGTCGCACGCAATCTCCGCGAATTTTTGGACAGGGTTTCCGTGATCGGATTGATCGGAAAAGATCGCAGCGGCCAACAGCTCCGACAACTTCTGGCCGAGCGTAAGATCGACATGTCAGATTCGGTCGAAGATGAAAAATTCTCCACCATCGTTAAAACGCGGATCATTGCCCGCCATCAACAGGTGGTGCGGGTCGACCGCGAAAAAATCGCCCGGTTGTCGACTGCTCAAATCGGAAAAGTCGTGGCCGCCGTCCGAAAAAAGCTGGCCAATATCGACGCGATCATTTTCGAAGATTACGGCAAAGGATTTTTAACGCGCGAGCTGGTTGCGCAGATCGCGCGGGAAGCGCGGGCGGCCAAGAAAATTGTCACCGCCGACCCAAATCCACAGAACTTGATCGATTGGAGCGGAATGACAGCGGTCAAACCGAACCGAGCAGAAGCATTTCTTGCCGCCGGAATTCCAAGCCGCGATTCCGAAGTATCGCCCAAGAAAGATGTCGATCTTGTCCGTGCCGGAAAAGACCTGCTCCAAAAATGGGGCGTGCAATATCTCCTGGTCACGCTCGGCGAACATGGGGTGATGTTTTTCGAAAAGGGCAAACGGCCGCACCACATCCCGACCAAAGCGCGAGATGTTTTCGATGTGTCGGGCGCCGGCGACACCGCGATCGCGATGTTCACGCTCGCCCTTGTCTCCAACGCCGCGCCGCTCGAAGCCGCGCAAATTGCCAATCACGCCAGCGCCGTGGTTGTCGGTAAATTGGGCACCGCAACCGTGACGCGCGACGAATTGATCTCGAGCTTCGAAAATGACTTCGACTAGGGCGAGGTCACGCGCCGTCTTCATTGATCGCGACGGCACCATTATGCACGACGCCGATTACTGCTCCGATCCGAAACAAGTTCAGATTTTTGAAGGAGCCGGTACGGCCTTGAGCCGACTGAAAAACGCCGGATACAAAATCATTGTCATCACCAATCAAAGCGGCATCGGGCGAGGCTTCTTCACCGAAAAGCAATATCGCGCGGTGGAGGCCGAGGTTTCGCGCCAGCTCGGAGACAATTTGATCGACGCGACTTATTTTTGCCCTGACGCGCCGGGGGAGCCTTCAAAATGCCGGAAGCCGGCGCCTGGAATGGTTTTGCAGGCTGCCAAAGACCACGATGTCGATCTTGGGCGTTCGTTTCTGATCGGCGACAAGGAGATCGACGCCGAGTGCGCCCACAATGCCGGTGTTCGCGCAATTCGCGTTCGGACCGGGTTCGACAAAATGACCGACGGGAGTTGCGCCGACTGGGTGGCTGAGGATTTGCCCGTAGCGGCCGAAATCGTTATCAAGGCAACAAATGAGTAAGGCTGTTGGGATTATTCCGGCGCGTTGGGCGTCCACGCGTTTCGCGGGTAAACCGCTGCATCTTATTGCAAACAAGCCGCTTCTTCGGCACGTTTGGGAACGTTGCCGACGCGCCAAGAAATTGGATGCAGTCATCATCGCCACGGACGACATGCGGATCGCCCAGGCGGCTTTCGATTGGGGCGCGGAAGTAGCAATGACCTCGCCGAGTCATCAAAGCGGCACGGACCGCATTGCCGAAGTCGTCCGCAAAGCCAAGGAGTTTGGTCTCATTATTAATATCCAGGGTGACGAGCCGTTGATCGACCCAAAATTGATCGACGCCGTTGTCGGCAAGCTGCGTTCCGATCGCAAGATCGACATCGTCACCGCCGCGCACCCGTTCGAGAACGCTGCCGAAGCGTCATCACCGCATCAGGTCAAAGTGATTGTCGATCTTGATGGCAACGCGCTTTACTTTTCGCGCTACGCAATCCCCTTCCCTCGCAATCGTTCACTTCCGATAAAGTATTTGCGGCATCCGGGAATTTACGGTTTTCGCCGGAAGGCGCTGTTGGATTTCGTGAAGTGGAAACCGACTCCGTTGGAGCGCGCAGAATCGCTCGAACAATTGCGCGCTCTTGAAAATGGTGTAAAGGTTCATGTGCTCGTCACGAAACATGGATCGCCTGGCGTAGACACGCTGGCTGACGCAAAAGCGCTGGAGCAAAAACTGGCTCGCGCGAACCGAGGAGTGTCTCGATGAAATACATTTTCGTGACCGGCGGCGTGGTCAGCTCGTTAGGCAAAGGTTTGGCCGCTGCATCGCTCGGAACTCTGCTGGAAGCGCGCGGGTTGCGCGTTGTTCTCCAAAAGTTTGACCCGTATCTCAATGTCGATCCTGGAACGATGAATCCGTTCCAGCACGGAGAAGTTTACGTCCTGAACGACGGCGCCGAGACCGATCTCGATCTCGGACATTACGAGCGCTTCACCAATTGCGTTCTCTCGCGTCACAACAATCTCACCAGCGGGCAGGTTTACGAGAGCGTCATTTTGAAAGAGCGGAGGGGCGATTACCTGGGCAAGACGGTCCAGGTGATTCCGCACGTGACCGACGAGATCAAAGATCGCATTCGCGAAATCTCCGACGAAACGAAATACGACGTCGTGATCACCGAGATCGGCGGGACGACCGGCGACATCGAAGGCCTGCCATTTCTCGAAGCGATTCGGCAATTCATTCTCGAAGTCGGCGCGGCGAACGTCGTGACCATGCACGTCACGCTGGTGCCTTACATCAAGGCCGCCGCCGAATTAAAAACGAAGCCGACGCAGCAAAGCGTCGCGAAGTTGCGCGAGATCGGTTTGCAACCACAGGTTCTGATTTGCCGGAGCGAGAAGCCAATCGACCGCGAGCTGCGACAGAAGCTGTCGATGTTCTGCAGCGTCTCGGAAAAAGCGGTGATCGAAGCGCGCGACGTCGAGCACACGGTTTACGAGGTGCCGCTCATGCTGCACGCCGAGGGCTTGGACAAACTCGTTTGCGATTTGCTGCACTTGAAAACGCCGGAACCGGATCTGACGAACTGGAAGAAATTTGTCGACTGTGTGATCAGCCCGCAAAAACGAGTGAAGATCGCGGTTGTCGGGAAATACATTCATTTACAGGACGCCTATAAAAGCATTTACGAATCGCTCACCCACGCGGCGGCGAGTCAGGATTGCGGGATCGATTTGAAACTGGTCGATGCGGAATCGCTGCAAGACCGCGTTGGCACGCAGCTGAAAGATGTCGCCGGCGTTTTAATTCCCGGCGGTTTCGGCGAGCGGGGCGTGGAAGGAAAAATTAAAGCGGCGCGTTATGCGCGCGAGCATGGAATCCCCTATCTCGGGCTTTGCCTCGGCATGCAGGTCGCCACGATTGAATTCGCGCGGGACGTTTGCGGGATTCAAAAAGCGAACAGCACGGAGTTTGATCCCGACACGCCTGACCCGGTGATTTCTTTGCTGGAAGAGCAGCGCGAAAAGATTCACAGCAAAGGCGCGAGCATGCGGCTGGGGACATGGCCGACGAAAATTGTGAAAGGAACGCTCGCGGAAAAGATTTACGGCCAGTCCGAAGTGATGGAGCGGCACCGGCACCGTTACGAGTTCAACATGAAATATCGAGACCGGATGAACAAAAAAGGCTTCGTCATTTCCGGCACATCACCGGACGGCACGCTCGCGGAACTGATTGAGCTCCGCGACCATCCTTATTTCGTCGGCTGCCAATATCACCCCGAATTTCAAAGCAAACCGAACAAGCCGCATCCGCTCTTCAAAGGTTTCATTCAAGCCTGTCTCGCGTTCGACCCTAAGCGTGAGACGCGCGCTGCAACCGATCCAAAATCGCAGCCCCGAGTCCCTGAGCAGGAACTCGTTCTGCAACGATAAGATCGACATCGAGCCCATCGAGCTCCCGCAGATAACGAAACAGATTGGCTGCGGCCTCCCGAAGGTCCTGCTTGTCGCTTAATTGTCGGATCGCCGCGAAACGCTTGTCGTTCTTGATCGGATTCCACGCGAGCAATGCGCAGCGCTGATCGGCTGTTGGCGCAAACGATTTCGAGTCATCAACAATGCGCAGCGGTGTCTTCGGCGCGTAGTGTGACGGCAATTGTCCCGGCGCGGAAATCTTCTCGCGCTCTGTCGCGATGTCGACTTTGCCGAAAGCCGATAATTGTTCCGAGGTAATTGGGCCCCGCCGCAAGATGTCGATCTTGCCATCGTGAACGGCGACAATCGTCGATTCAATGCCGTGCGTCGCGGCGCCGCCGTCGATGACAAGCGGAATGTGTCCGTCGAGCTCGTCTACGACGTGCTTTGCAATCGTCGGACTGATGCGGCCGAAACGATTTGCGCTGGGCGCGGCGAGCGGTTTTCCGAACGCCTGAACGATTTCGGTGAAAACCGGATGCGCGCTGATTCGGACCCCGACTGTCTCCAAACCCGCCGTCACAATTTCCGGAACAATATCGCGCTTCGGCAGAACCATCGTAAACGGTCCAGGCCAGAATTTTCCAGCGAGTTCTAAAACCAATTGCCGATCTTGCTTCGGCGGATCCGCAACCTTTTCCAGCCAATCGGAATCCGGCAGATGAACGATCAACGGATCGAAACGTGGACGCCCTTTTGCTTCGAAAATTTTGGCGACTGCAATCGGATTAAGTGAATCGGCGGAGAGCCCATAAACAGTTTCAGTGGGCAACGCGACCGCTTCGCCTTTGTGCAGCAATTCAACCGCCGCGTTGCGGTCGGTTGAAACTTCCGTTTTCACTTCGGCAGTTTCGCGGAGAGAACGCTCTCGGATTGCTTTTTACGGAACGCTTCCAGTTTTTGACGGAGCTTTTTGTCGGTAGTGGCGATGATTGCGGCGGCGAGCAGGGCAGCGTTTTTCGCTCCCGCGTCGCCGATCGCGAGCGTACCAACTGGAATTCCGCCCGGCATCTGCGCGGTAGACAGGAGCGAATCGAGGCCCTGGAGCTTTGATTGGATAGGAACGCCAAGCACCGGCACTACCGTGTGCGCGGCGATCACACCGGCCAAATGCGCCGCACCTCCGGCGCCGGCAATAATCACCCGAAGTCCGCGGTCACCCGCATTGCGCGCGAATTCCGCAGTCGCATCGGGCGTCCGATGGGCTGAGAGCACGCGTGACTCGTTAGGCACACCGAGCTCGTTGAGAGTTTCGACAGCGTGGCGCATCGTCTCCCAATCCGATTTACTCCCCATTACGACGGCGACCAAAGATTTCGGTTGCGGCATACGGGAGTTTGGTCGGTCATTACTTCCTCGCAACTTCTTTTCAAGTCGTGGCTTCGACGGCATATTGGGACGTGAACGCAGCCAAATCGATCGTGCTCATTGGAATGATGGGCGCTGGGAAATCTTCGGTCGGACGTTGTCTGCAACGCCGGACCGGACTCGTTCGTTTGGACACGGACGAAATAGTGGCGGCCGAATTTGAAATGCCGATCGCACAGATTTTTGGAAAGCACGGCGAAGAGAAATTCCGCGACGCGGAAACTGAAGTGCTTCGGAAATTAGCGCCAGACCGGCCGGCCGTCATCGTGACGGGCGGCGGGATTGTTCTGCGAAGAGAGAATGTCGATCTTTTGAAACAGCTCGGCACCGTTGTTTGGCTCATCGCCGACAAGGCCACGCTTTTCGAACGCGCTGCGCGACGGGACCATCGGCCTCTGCTCCAAACGGAAAACCCACGCGATGTCTTTTCACAATTATTCAGAGAGCGAGAAACGCTCTACGCCGCGGCGGCAGATATCCGCATCGAGACTTCTCGAATAACTCACGACGAAGTTGCGGAAACAATTTTGAACAAGCTCGAGGAATTCAGCTCGCTCCGACAATGATTGCGCCAACTCGCTTGGAAGATTTGCCGCCGGAGACGGCGGCAACTACAACACCATCGGAAGTGAAACAGCGACTGGGCGATTTTGCGCGCGAACTGGGATTTGATTCCTGTCACGTTGCCAAGTGTTCGCCTCCCGCCCATACCGGTGAGTTTGGTGATTGGTTAAGCGAAGGCGCCCACGGCGAAATGGAATACATGGCGCGCGGTGAGGAGAAACGCCGCGATCCGCAAAAGATTTTGCCAGGCGCTAAATCGATCATCGTTTTGGCGCTGAATTATTTCCAGGGGGACGGAATCGCAGCCGAGACGGCTGCCGCCACAGGAGAAGGAGCACACGGACGCATCGCGCGCTATGCGTGGGGCGACGATTACCACGATGTGATCGCGGCGAAGCTGGACAAGATCGACATCTTCCTGCGCGAGTTTGGCGGGCGGCAAAAATGTTACGTCGATACTGGCCCGATTTTAGAGCGCGATCACGCGGCGGCCGCGGGAATCGGGTGGCACGGCAAGAGCACCATGCTGATCGACGAAAGACTCGGAACTTGGTTTTTTCTCGCCGAAATTTTAACGACGCTCGAGTTACCGCCCGACGAACCGGCGCGAGATCGTTGCGGCACGTGCGAACGTTGCATCAATGCTTGTCCCACCGGCGCGATCACAGCGCCGCACAAATTGGACGCGCGGCGCTGCATTTCCTATCTGACGATTGAATTGAAAAGCTCGATTCCGCTCGAGCTTCGCCCGTTAATCGGCGACCGGATCTTCGGTTGCGACGATTGCCTCGACGCCTGTCCGTGGAATCGGTTCGCTCAAGTCTCGCACGAGACCGCTTTCGCCGCGCGAAGATCGACAACTGCATTTGCGTTGCGCGATTATTTGAATCTCACCGACGCTCAGTTCCGTAATCTTTTTCGCGATTCGCCGATCAAACGAATCAAGCGGCGCGGATTTCTGCGAAACGTCTGTGTCGCGCTCGGAAATGTCGGCGACAAGGAAGATTTGCCGGCTCTGGAGGTCGCAGCCACCGATCACGAATCTTTGATTGCAGAGCACGCTGCTTGGGCGATCGGCCGAATTCGCGAGCGTTTGGCAGGTGAGACGCAAACTCGTTGAATCCAACCGGTCTGGTTCCTGCATCCAATTGTCGGTCTTGTGAACGCGTTTTGCTTGCAAAGGTCTAAACTGAGGTTACTTCTCACCGTTTCCCGCCCCCTGAATTCCTGATGCATCAAGCTTTGACCACCCCTGAGACCGAGCCAAAGACCGCGAAAAAACAACGCGCGCGTCGCAAACGCCAGATCATTTTTGGCGTCGTCGGACTCCTCCTGCTCTGGCTGATCGTTTCGATCATGCTCTCGAAACGCGAGAAGCCGATTCCGGTTACAACCGAAAAGGCGGTGCGCAAAACCATTCTTCAGATCGTTTCCGCGACCGGCAAGGTCCAACCGGAGACGGAAGTAAAAATTTCGCCGGAAGTGGCCGGTGAAATTATCGAACTGCCGGTGGCGGACGGAATGCGCGTCAAAAAAGGCGATTTGCTCGTCAAAATAAAACCGGACTCGTACAAAGCGTTGCTCGAGCAACAGGAGGCGGCAATCAGCGCGGCCAAAGCAACCAATCTTCAACAGAAGGCAACAATGTTGAAAACCGAGCAGGACATCAAGCGGGCCGACGACATGTACGCCAAAAAAACGATCTCGGTTCAAGAATACAACGCGGCCCAGGCGGCTTACGACGTGGCGAAGAATACTTACGAAAGCTCGCTGCATGAAATCGAGCGGGCGCAGGCGGGCTCGAGTCAGGCCCGCGATCAACTTTCCAAGACGACCGTTTATTCGCCAATCGACGGGACGGTGACAATTTTGAACAGCAAACTGGGCGAACGCATCGTAGCGACGGGGCAATTCGCCGGCACCGAAGTAATGCGGGTGGCCGACCTTTCACGGATGCAGGCGGTGATCGAGGTAAACGAGAACGACGTTCCGAATGTAAAGATTGGCGACAAGGCGAACGTGAAAATCGACGCCTACGGCGACCGCAAATTCAAAGGGACGGTGGCGCAAATTGGGAATACTGGAAAGACGAGCGGCTCCGGTACGCAGGAAGAAGTCACGAATTTCGAGGTCAAAACTAATTTGGAGCGGGAAGATGTTTTGCTGCGACCGGGCCTGAGCTGCACCGCTGACATTGAGACGAACATGGTGAAGGACGCGGTCGCAGTGCCGATGCAAGCCGTGACAATTCGAACCGGCGATAGCAATTTGAGCCCCGAAGAAATCGAAAAGAAAAGACTGAAGACCGCCGCGCGCGATAAAGCCGACAACAACGCCGATTACGTGAACGAGCGTCAGGAGAAGGCCACGCAAAAAGAAGAACGCGAAAAACTCGCTAAGGTCGTGTTTCTGAAAAAAGGCGGCAAAGCGCAATCGGTCAAAGTGACGACGGGGATTTCCGACGATACTTTCATGGAAATCAAAACCGGCGTCCAACCCGGCGACGAAGTAATTTCCGGCAGCTACAGCGCGATCAGCCGCAAACTCAAGGACGGCGCGAAGGTGGCTTACGATAAGGAAGGCACGAAATAGGACGCATCGCTGGTAGATGTCGATCTAACGATGGACGCGCGGCAATCAGTCAGACAAGTCGGGCCGGTCGTCATCGACATTGAAAACATCACGAAAGATTACGTGATGGGCGAAGAGATCGTGCGCGCGCTGCGCGGGGTCTCGCTGCAAATCCGGCGCAACGAATATTTGGCCGTCATGGGTCCGAGCGGTAGCGGCAAGTCTACGCTGATGAACATGCTCGGCTGTCTCGATACACCGACGTCAGGACGTTACGAGTTTAATGGCCGTAACGTGGCCGAGATGGACGACGACGAACTTGCCGCGATCCGCAATCGCGAGATCGGATTTGTTTTTCAAACATTCAATTTGCTGCCGCGCGCAACCAGTTTGCGCAACGTCGAGCTGCCGTTGATTTATGCGGGAATGGATCCTGAGGCGCGCGAAGAACGCGCGACTCAAGCGCTGACCGATGTTGGTTTGGGCGATCGCATCCAACACAAGCCTAACGAATTGTCCGGCGGCCAACGCCAGCGGGTCGCGATCGCGCGCGCGCTGGTGAACAATCCGTCCATCATTTTGGCGGACGAGCCAACCGGCAATCTCGATTCAAAAACGGGCGAGGAAATCATGGTGTTGCTCGAGGATCTTTATCAACGGGGTCACACCATTATTCTGGTCACGCACGAGCGCGACATCGCGGCGCACGCTCGCCGCACGATTCATCTGCGCGACGGCGTCGTTGAAAGCGACGAATCAACTTTTGTCCCGCGACTGGAATCGGTCGCGGCAAGCTAAGTCTAGGTTTGGAGGTTCAACATGAAACGTTTTCTCTACGAACTCGAGGAAAGTTGGAGGATCGCTTATGCGCAGATGCGATCGAACCTGACGCGGTCGACGCTGACGGCCCTGGGCGTCATCATCGGCATTGTAGCGGTAACGTTAATGGGCACAGCAATTGGAGGAATCCAGGTTGGCTTCGACAAAAGCATGGCCGTGCTCGGCGATGATGTCCTCTACGTGACGCAATGGCCTTGGAAGCCGGTGGATGATTGGTGGAACTACCGCGACCGGAAAAAAATTAAGACGGAATACGCCGAGACAATCAATCACGTGATCGCGGCGACCCCAAATTCGAATCTGACGGTTGCGGTGCCGACATCGAGTCTGATGCGTTCAATCAAGTATGGCGGGAACGAAGTGGAGAATGTTTTCACGCTCGGAACCACGTCCGATTTCACTGTCACATCGACAATCGACTGCAAGGAAGGCCGCTTCTTTAACGAGATTGAGTCGCGCGACGGAGCGCAGGTCGTAGTAATCGGTTACGACGTCGCAGACGCTTTGTTTCCATCGGCTAGCCCGATCGACAAATCCGTTCTCATTAGCGGCCATCAGTTCAAAGTGATTGGTGTGAACGCTCGCCAGGGAACTTTCCTTGGACTGTTCAGCTGGGATTCAATGGTGGCGATGCCGTTGGCGGCCTTTAACAAATACTTCGATGTCAAAAGCGATGTCGACTTCCGGGGACAGAACCAGGGCGAATCGGACGTGCGCGTGAAAGTGAGAGACAAAACCAAGCTCGCCGAGGCCAAGGATGAATTGACCGGAATCATGCGGCGGGTGCGCGGTTTGCCGCCGGAGAAGAAGGAAGATTTCTCGATCAACGAACAACAGGCGTTCAAAAGCACACTCGATCCGGTCAAAAATACAATCGCGATTGCGGGACTGTTCATCACCGGGCTGTCGCTGTTCGTCGGCGCGATCGGCATCATGAATATCACCTTTGTCAGCGTGAAAGAGCGAACGAAGGAAATTGGAACGCGCAAAGCACTCGGCGCGCGCCGGCGCACGATTCTGCTTCAGTTTCTAATCGAATCGACCGCGCTCTGTCTGCTTGGCGGGTTTATCGGCCTGACGGTCGCTTATTTCATGTGCTTCGGAATCGGCAAAGCGTTCCCGTCATTTCCTATTCAGTTTTCGTTCGGACTCGTTGTCGCGAGTATGATCGTGTCGGTCCTCACCGGTTTAATTTCCGGTTTTGCGCCGGCCTGGTCGGCGTCCCGCCTCGATCCGGTCACGGCGCTCCGCTACGAATAAAAGATCGACATGCAATTTGGCGAAATCATAGCGATGGCGCTGAGTTCGTTGGGCGTGAACAAACTGCGTTCGGGCCTGACCATGTTTGGGATCACCATCGGTGTTTTCTCAGTCATCTCGGTCATGACCGCGATTGGCGCGCTCCAATATTCAATTGAGAACGGACTGAGTTTTCTCGGCTCGAACATTTTTCAGTTTGCGAAGTATCCGGCCAATGTGAGCGCGGGCGGCAACGTGAAAAAGAAATACCAGAACCGGCGCAACATCACTTATCAGCAGGCACTCCAATATCAGAAATTAATGGAAGGAAATGCGCGGGAAATCTGCCTGAAATGTTTCGGCTACGAGGTAAAAGGCCAGGCGGTGTACAACGGCGTGAAGACGACGCCGAACCTGCTCGTCGTCGGGACCAACCGCAGCTTTCTTACCGCGAATGCCTTCACGCTCGGCTACGGCCGCAACTTGAACGACGAAGATGTCGATCTTGCGCGCAACGTGATTGTTGTCGGCAAGATCGTCGAGAAACGTTTGTTCCCGCATGAATCGCCAATCGGCAAAGTCGTTCGCGTGACCGGGCACACTTACACAATCGTCGGGATCCTGGCCGAAAAAGGAACGGCCTTTGGTCAGAGCCAGGACAACATCTGCATGATGCCGATCACACGGTTCTTCGAAGATTTCGGCTCGGCCAAACGAACGGTAAACATCGCGACCCAGGCGCCTTCAACTGAGACTTACAATGGAACGTTCGACAAAGCCGTCGGCGCGATGCGGATCGCGCGCGGTTTGCGCGCCGACCAGGAAAACGATTTCGAGATTTATTCCAACGACTCTCTTAAGAGCGCGTTCGTTTCCGTCGCGGGGATTGTGCGGATTGGCGCGTTCGTGATTAGTTTCATCGCGCTGATCGCGGCGGGTATTGGGATCATGAACATCATGCTGGTGAGCGTAACCGAACGGACCAAAGAAATCGGCGTTCGTAAGTCGATCGGCGCGCGCAGCAAAGACATTTTGCGACAATTTTTGACCGAAGCGGTTTTCATCTCGGAGGCGGGCGGGATTTTGGGAATCATTCTCGGAATCATCGTCGGCGATCTTCTCGCGATGTGGCTAAAAGTTGACCTGATTTTCCCTTACGGCTGGGCAATCGCCGGACTGCTCGTTTGCTCGGCGATTGGAATTGGGTTTGGCCTTTATCCAGCCTATCGCGCGGCGAGCCTCGACCCGATCGAAGCGCTGCGCTACGAATAGGTCCGAGCCGGACTGGCATTTAGGAGAGGTTCGCCAGCGAAGGTGGGTACATAACCTGCGCCTGCTTCCCTTTGACCAGTCATTCAGCTTTGTCGTACCCTAGAAATTTTGAGGTCTTGTCCAAGTGCCCGCTCGTCGTAAATCTGCCGCCGCGGATCTGCCGCAACATAATATCCTTCTGCTCGAAGAGTACGATGCGCTGGCCGCGGCAATCAGCTCGGCGCTAAAAAAATTCGCGCCCCAACATTTCAACGCAGTTGCTCGTTCCCTTGCCGAAGCTGAGAAGCTGTCTGCCGATCTCGATCCCGAGCTTTTCATTCTCGATGTCGATCCACCTTGGGCGGGCCTGACCAATTTCCTCGATAAAATTCGCGCCGCCCACCCGAATGCGCGCGCGCTCGTAATCGGTGGCGCGATTCCTGCCGAGATCGCTGCGGAACGAGGATCGTCCGGTGCGCTCCAATTCATCGAGAAGCCGTTTGACCTGGCGGCGTTCGGTGCAGCGGTCCAGGCTCTGCTCGGACCGTGGCGGGAACAGGACGGTCGCGGGATACTCGGCGCTCTCAGCGCTTTTGATGTCCTCCTTGCGCATTGCGCCGCCAATTCCAGCGTCATCGTCGATCTACGCTCCGGTACCAGAACGGGGGAAATCCATATTGCCGGCGGCCAAGTGTTGCATGCCGCCACTGGCCGACTCAAAGGAGAAGATGCGCTCCAAGAAATTCTGAATTGGTCCAAACTGCGACTCGGCGAAACAAAATTGTCGGGCTCCGCTCGCCGAACGATAACGAATTGGCCAGCGATTGTGGTCGAGGCATTGCGCGGGGCCGAGACTGAGATTTCCGAACCGGGCACGGTGCGACCGGAAACAATTCCGCCGGCTGCTGGGAAAACAATCGTCGTGGTCGACGACACCGAGATGCTCTTGATTTTCGTGGAAGACATTCTCACGACCGCCGATTCGGAATTGCGGATCACGACTGCGCTCAGTGGAAGCGAAGGTTTGCGAGAGATCGAACGTGTGATTCCTGACCTCGTGCTCCTCGATTACAGTCTGCCCGATTTTAACGGCGACGAACTTTGCGAACGGCTTCTGGAAAACGAGCGGACCGCGCACGTGCCGGTGCTGCTGATGTCCGGGCACGTTGTGGAAATGAATGCCGCGGCGGCGCGCCTGCCCAACGTGGTGGCAAAAATTGAAAAACCATTTCTCTCCGACGCATTTGTCGATCTTGTCCAACTAACACTCGAAACCGAGCACCCATTCGAAAAGCTAACGGAGGTCGAACCACAGGCGCCGACAATCATTTCCGAACCAACGCCACTGCCGCCGCCGAAAAAAGCAATTCCAGCAGAGCGGCAAAGTCGCGCATTACCGCCCGCTACGCTTGCTCCCGTTGAATCCCACATCGAAGAGCGTGTCCCGGTTGCCGCGTCGACAATTAGAGTCGCGCCAACTGATGGCAGCGCCGCCGTGCTTGGACTTTTTTTGGAGGTGCTCTCGATGCAACTCACGTCCCAGCTTCAAATGGGCGCAATTCGCGCGCGCCCGGCGTCGTTGACGGCTTCGCTTCGGCTGCAGTCTGCCGCGGCGCGTAGTGCCATTCCGGCCGAGTTAGGATTTCAACTTGGTCCGGCAAAACTGAATGCCGAAGGCCGCATTTCGACAATGCGATTGGTGCCAACTTCAAAACCCTTTCAACCGTCGCAAATGCGGACGGCTTTTGAAATCGGTGGCGTCGCTCTCATTCCAAATGAAACGCGAGCCCGCGTTCAACTGACTCCCGCCGGCACGACACCGATGACGATGGAATTGCGAGCTCATCTCGAATTAAACGCGGTTGAGCTCACCCCCAGTTTTCAGGTGGCGCAGCTAATTTTGAATTGGAACACGAACACCGTGCGCGTCACTCTGAATCCAAAGGCGCCGGAGCAAACCGCGGCCAAGTTCGAACTGCGCGTTTTGAAACTCGACGACTCGGGGCGCATTGCCGAGCTGCTCTTAAACCCGACCCGATAATTCGCGCGTTGTCGATCTACTCCAAGCCGAGCGCTTTGAATGTTTCATCGACATGCTGGAAGTGAACGTCGAGCGAGCAAAGCCGATCGATCTCTTCCGCGGAAAGTTTTGACGTGATTTCCGGTTCGGCTTTCACGTTTTCGGCAAAGCTCCCCTCACCTTTCCACGTTTTCATCGCAGCGCGTTGCACGGTTTCATAAGCGATTTTGCGTTCGGCGCCGGCGCGGGTGAGCGCGAGCAAAATCGATTGGCTGTTGTAAAGACCTTTGGTGACTTCAAGGTTCTTTTGCATCCGTTCGGGATAAACTTGCAGCCGCTCCACGAGATTGCGTAGTTCGAAGAGCATGAAATCCATCAGAATGCATGAGTCCGGCAAAATGATCCGCTCCGCGCTCGAATGACTGATATCGCGTTCATGCCAAAGCGCGACGTTTTCCAGCGCCACCATTGAATTGCCGCGAATCACACGCGCGAGTCCACTCAATCGCTCGCTCGTGATTGGATTGCGCTTGTGCGGCATGGCCGAGCTGCCCTTCTGGCCTTCGCCAAAATATTCTTCCACCTCGAGAACCTCAGTTCGTTGGAGATGACGAAACTCCGTCGCCCACCGATCGATGCTGGAAGCGATCACGGCCAGCGTCGTCATGAACTCGGCATGCCGGTCGCGCTGCACGATCTGGGTCGAGAGCGTCGCCGGTTTCAATCCGAGCTTTTCGCAGACTGCGCGTTCAACCTTTGAATCGACATGTGCGTGCGTCCCGACAGCTCCGCTGATTTTGCCGACGCGAATTCGTTCGAGCGTTTGCGCCAGCCGCTCTTCCGCGCGGCCAAATTCGTCGAACATGAGCGCCATTTTCAATCCGAACGTGATCGGCTCGGCGTGAACACCGTGGCTGCGCCCGATCATCGGCGTCATTTTGTAGCGCCGCGCTTGCGCGGCAATCACGCTCCGCAATTGCTTCAGATCCTCAGCCAGAATCTTGATCGATTCAGTAAGTTGAACAGAGAGCGTCGTGTCGAGAATGTCTGACGACGTGAGCCCTTGATGAATCCAGCGCGCGGCCGGACCCACTGAAGCGGCAACGTTTTCAAGGAACGCGATGACGTCGTGGTTCGTCCGCTTCTCGATCTCAAGAATTTCCGGGATCGAAAAGCGCGCCCGCTTCCGAATTTCGGCCGCGTCCTTTTTCGGGATCTGGCCGAGGTCGGCCATTGCCTCGCAAGCGAGCAGTTCGATCTCGAGCCAGATCTGGAATTTGCGCTGATCCGCCCAAATGTCGCGCATTTGCGGCCGCGAGTAACGATCGATCACGCGGCAAGATAGATTGGCGCGCCAAACGCGAAAGTGTTTTGTGGCGCAAAAGAAAATCGCTCCGGCGGACAAACCACCGGAGCGACTTTCGAAAGTCGAATTATCTTAGCAAACTTTGGCGCGCAGGAACTTGCCGTCGCTTTGGAGGCGCACTTTTCCACTGCCCAACAGGTCTGCCACGGTCGCGACCGTTTCTTTCGTGTTTTTGGTGCAGGAACTAACGGCGAAGACGAGATCGCCAAGAGAAAGTTTCGTGCGCGGCTTTAGGATTTGGCTGTTTTTCTTCATTGCTTTGTATCCTTTTGACAGCAGCTTCAGTGCCTTTGTTCAATCAAATTTCGTCCGCCGCACGCGCTGCGGTTTGATGAATTTTGTGCCGAAAACTCAGTTCGATTTCCGCTTGGAAAGCCAAACTGACACGATGTAAAGGGCCGCGAATGCGAGGACTATTAAAAGCAACCACTTCGATTGGCCGCGCACGAACTGGATCAGCGCGTCCGGATCCTTTAGAAGATCGGGCGCAACATGCTGAGCGCGAACACCCAAATAAGCGAGGATCGAACACGAAATCGTTGACCCGATAAACGTCCAAACGCTGAAAACCGCGAAGTTCATCCGCACAATTCCGGCCGGAATGGAGATCAAGTGACGCACGCCGGGCAAAAGCCGCGCGAAAAAGACACCCCCGGCCTGGTAGCGGGTGAGCCAATGCTCCGCTTCCTCCAATTTTTTCGGTGGAAATAGAATGAACCGCCCGAACCGCACGACTAATGGACGACCGAGCCACAGTGAGAGCCCATACATCAACGCCGCCCCGAGGTA